>Ga0268264_10005957_pt1 | contig 10316 bp, 10 predicted proteins | sample KBSSwiS32_FD_190357 | JGI IMG/M metagenome (GOLD analysis project Ga0268264, IMG submission 190357) | Switchgrass rhizosphere microbial communities from Kellogg Biological Station, Michigan, USA - KBS Switchgrass S3-2 (SPAdes) (version 2) | ecosystem: Host-associated > Plants > Roots >... | reverse complement strand
CGGCGTCGCCGAAAATATTCGGATGGCGGCGTTCCATCTTGTCGCAGATGCGCGCGAGGACGTCGTCGAGCGTGAAATGACCCGCGTCCTCGGCCGTTTGCGCGTGAAACACGACCTGGAGCTGGAGATCGCCGAGTTCGTCCGCGAGCGCGTCCATATCGTCGCGGGCGACGGCGTCGGCGACCTCATAGGCTTCCTCGATCGTATAGGGCGCGATCGTCTCGAACGTCTGGACGCTGTCCCATTCGCAACCGGTCTTGGGGTCGCGCAGGCGGCGCATGATCTCGACGAGGCGCTCAAGCGACATCGGGGGGCCCATATCCGGCTAGTTCTGTTAGTATGATAATATGCATTATGTAAATCTCACAGACATCAGGGGACCATCACCAGCCAGCGCCCTTCCACACTCCAGCGGCTCAGTGACGACAGGAAGTTCATGCCGAGGACGTTGAGATTGTCGTGCTCCGCAACCTGCACGCCAACATTGCCGCGGCTGATCCCGCCCACCAGCACCTCTCGCGCCCGGCCGCTCGATACCCGGATGACGCCATTGCCGGTGCGGACGAGCTGGTCCGGCCGCGGTGCCACGTCGACGCTCGCGCGCGTTGCCGTCTCCCGGTCGATCGTGGTCATGGTGGCGCCGCTGTCGACGAGGAACTTGACCGGTACGCCGTTGACCCGTCCTTCGACCCAGAAATGGCCGTCGATCGCCATCGGGACGCGGGTTTCGCGACCCTGGATGACTGGCGCTCCCGTCGCCTCGGCGCGCAAGCGTTGTCCGACCCAGCCGAAATCGTCGCGGAAGGTCAGCAGAACGAAGCCGGCGGCGAAAATCGAGACCCAGGCGAGTGCGGTGGTTGCAAGCCTCGCCCAGCGCTCGCGTCGGGACATCAGGGTCCCGAGAACGAGCATGACAGCCATCAGGATATAGACGCCGCCCAGCATCAGGTCGTTGGTCACGGCTCGAGCACCAGGTAATTTCCCTCGACCCGCCAGCTCTTGAGCGACGACAGGAAGTTCATGCCGAGCAGATTGGTGTCGTCGTGCTCGTTGATATCGATCGGAAAATCGCTCTTCTTGATCGGCCCGAGCTCGAATTGTCCGGCCCAGCCCTTGATCGCCGAGGTCGGGCCGTTCGCGGTGTTCACCACGGTGCGTTCAGACCCGATCGGCATGTCCGCGGCCTTAGCCGAGGGTACCGACACGGTGGTCACGGAAGCGCCGCTGTCGACCATGAAGCGCAGCGCGTGATTGTTGACCTTGGCTTCGACCCAGAAATGGCCGTCCTCGGCCATCGGGATGCGGATCGCCTGCCCGTCGCTGATCGAGCTCCCCATCGCTTCGGCCTTGAGCCGCTGGCCGAACGCGGAGAAGTCGCTGCGGAACGAAAACAGGATGAACGCGACGCCGAAAATGGCGACCCAGCCCAACGCCATCTTCACCACCTTGCCGAGCGGCAACCGCATGGCGAACAGGGAACTCGCCACCGCGACGATCACGATCAGATAATAAGCCGCGAAGCCCCCGCTCCCGTTGTTCACGCCACGATCTCCAGGCCGTCATGCGCCGGCGCCGCCCAGTCCGGCAGCTCGGCAACCAGGGTCCGATAGTCGAGCCCGTTGCCCATGTGGGTCAAGTAGAGTTGTCCGATGCGCAGGTCCCGCGCGATAGCAAGCAGCCCATCGAGATGCATGTGCGTCGGGTGCGGCGTGCGCGTCAGGCAATCGCCGATCATCACGTCGACGCCTTCATAGAGCTGCGCCATGTCGTCCGTCATCGCGTTGAAATCGATGGCATAAACGATTGACCTGTCACCCTCGTCGAAGCGCAGGCCAAGCGACACGGTCGTGCCGTGCGGCTGTTCGACGCTGCGGACGCGGGCAGCGCCCAACGGCATTTCACCCGGCAGCCGCCGGCCATCGACGATCGGGCGATAGAATTCGCTGCTGGCAAAGGCATAGGCGAAGCGCTGCCGCAGGCTCGCTAGCGTCCGTTCGTCGCTGTAGAGCGGCATCGGCCCGTCGAGCGCTTGGGACAGCGGCCGCAGCTCGTCGATGCCGTGGACGTGGTCGCCATGGTCGTGGGTCGCGATGACCGCATCGACCCGCCCGACTTCGGCCGCGAGAAGCTGTTGGCGAAGGTCCGGCCCGCAATCGACCAGCACGCGCACGCTACCGCTTTCGGCCAGAATCGAGGAGCGCAGGCGATAATTGCGGGGCTCGGCGGGGTCGCACTGTCCCCAGTTGTTGCCGATCTTGGGGACCCCGGTCGACGTCCCGCAGCCTAACACCCTGACTTTCAAGCCGTCGGCCCTTGGGCTTTCTTGAACAATCGAAAGAAGTTGGCCGTCGTCGTCTCGGCCAGCAGCTCGGGGTCCTCGCCCCGAAGATCAGCCACGAACGCCGCCGTATCCGCCACAAAGGCGGGCTCGCACTTCTGGCCGCGGTGCGGGACGGGCGCCAGAAAGGGCGAGTCCGTCTCGACCAGCATCTGGTCGGCGGGGAGCCATTTGGCCGTTTCCTGCAGGTCCGCCGCGTTCTTGAAGGTCACGATGCCCGAGAGGGATACGTAGAAACCGAGGTCGAGACCCTTGCGCGCCAGCGCGGCCGAGCCGGTGAAGCAATGAAGGACGCCCGTAACGCCCCCTTCCCTGACAGCCTCGGTGAGGATCTCGGCCGTATCCTCCTCGGCGTCGCGCGTGTGGATCACGAGCGGCAATCCGGTCTGCCGCGCCGCCTCGATATGCGCCTGGAAACGCTCGCGCTGCGCGGCGCGGTCAGACTTGTCGTAATAATAATCGAGCCCGCATTCGCCGATCGCGATCACACGGGAATGTGATGCGGCATCGCTCAGCGCCTTGGCGCCGAGATCGGGATGCGCGTCCGCCTCGTGCGGATGGACGCCGACGGTTGCCCAGACGTCTCCGTTGCGCTCAGCGACGCCGATGACGTCATTCCATTCGCGCTGGCGGGTGGAAATGTTGAGGAAACCCGCGACCCCGCGTTGCCGCGCGCTGGCCAGGATTTCGTCCTGGCAATCGACGAGCCCTTCGTAGTTGAGGTGGCAATGGCTGTCGATCAGCCTCACTCGGCCGTCTCCGGCTCTTCCTCGAGCTCGAGCTTGGGGAACAAGGGCACGGGCTGAGGGATCGGCGCTCCACCCTCGCCGGCCGCGAGATGGGCGAGCAGCCGCTCCGCCGAGGCCGGGATGATCGGCGCAATTGCCTGGGCGAGATCACGCGTCGCCACCACCAGCGTTCCCAGCACCGCCGCCATCCGTTCCGGGTCGGTTTTGCGCAGCGCCCAAGGCGCCATCGCGTCGACGTAGGCATTGCAGGCGAAGACGGCGCGCAGCCAGGCTTCGATGCCCACGGAGAAGGCGAGCCGCTCGAACGCCTCAGGTAGCTCTTCCGTCGTTGCCTTGCGGACGATCTCGAGTAGCTCTCTATCTTCCGGTGCGTTCCCAGCAGCGGGAAGAACGCCGTCCAGATTCTTGAAAATCATCGACAATGTGCGCTGGGCTAGGTTGCCGAAACTGTTGGCGAGCTCGGCATTGGCGCGGTTGACGATGGCTTCGGCGCTATAGCTGCCGTCCTGGCCGAACGAGACCTCGCGCAGCAGGAAATAGCGCAGCGCATCAACGCCAAATCGCTCGGCCAGGGCCATCGGATCGACGACGTTGCCGACGCTCTTCGACATTTTCTCGCCGCGGCTGAGGAGGAAGCCGTGCCCGTAGACCTGCTTGGGCAAGGCGATGCCGGCACTCATCAGGAAGGCCGGCCAGTAGACCGCGTGGAAGCGGACGACGTCCTTGCCGATCAAATGGATGTCCGCCGGCCAGTAGCGCTGCCACAGCTCCGTATCGTCCGGATAGCCAAGGCCCGTAATGTAATTGGTTAGCGCATCGAGCCAGACGTACATGACGTGGTTGTCGCTGCCCGGCACCGGCACGCCCCAGTCGAAGCTGGTGCGCGAGATGCTGAGGTCCTTGAGCCCGCCCTCGACGAAGCGAACTACCTCATTCCGCCGGCTGTCCGGGCGGATGAAGTCGGGATTGGTGGCGTAAAGGTCGAGCAACGGCTGCTGGTAGTTCGACAGCCGGAAGAACCAGCTTTCCTCGACGGTCCACTCGACCGGCGTCCCCTGCGGCGACAGCTTGTTGCCGTCCGCGTCCGCGGTCAGCTCGTCTTCCTCGTAATAAGCCTCGTCGCGGACAGAGTACCAACCCTCGTAGCGGTCGAGATACAGGTCGCCCTTCGCCGCCATGGCGCTCCAGATCGCCTGGCTGGCGCGGTAATGATCGGGTTGCGACGTGCGAATAAAACGGTCGTACGACACATTAAGCGCGTCGCACATCTCTTGAAAAAGACGCGACATTTTGTCGGCGAACGCTCGCGGTTCGACGCCTTCGGTGCGCGCCGCTTGAGCCATTTTCAGGCCATGTTCGTCGGTCCCGGTCTGGAAGCGCACGTCCCGGCCCTGGGCGCGCTGGAAACGCGCGATGACATCGGCGGCGATCGCCTCATAGGCATGGCCGATATGCGGCGGGCCGTTGGGGTAGCTGATCGCGGTCGTAATGTAGAAGGGCTCGCCCATGCGACGGCCCTAGCCGCCGCGCCTTGGCGCTTCAAGGAAGGGCGGGCTCCGCCACGGAGGCGAGGATCCCGCCGATCTGGAAAACGGTGGCGGCGGGGTCGAGCGAGACGCGCGGCGCAACGGTCGCCAGCTCGCGCGCCCGGTCATAGGCGTCGAGCGCTCGCTCCAGCTGCGATCCGCCGAGCTGTCGCGCCTCGCGGGCGATGAGGGTCGGCGCGAGTTCGAGGAACGCAGCGTAGCGTTCCGCCGCTGCCTTGCGCCCAAGCTCCGAGGCCAGCTCGGATCGGCGAGCGTTGGTCGGGTCGCCCTGCCGCAGGATCGCCAGCGCGGCCTCTTCAAGCTTGGCGAGGCCGAGCTCGGCGAAGGCGAGCGCCCGGCCCGCCGAGCCGAACGACATGGCGATGATCTTCTGGCGCTCCGCGGTACTTGTTTGCGGTGACTGCGCCTCGAGGATCGACGCCATGACGTCATCCTCAAGCGCTTGAAAATCAAGCCTTCTGCAGCGCGATCTAATGGTCGGCAGCAGCCTGCCGGGGGCATGGCTGACGAGGAAGAAGATACTGTTGGGCGGCGGCTCTTCGAGCATTTTCAGGAGCGCATTGGCGCCGCCAGGCTCGAGATCGTCGACCGCATCGATGACTACGACCCGCCAGTCGGACAGCGCCGGGCTGAGGTCGAACAAGTCGGACAGCGAACGCACCTGGTCGACCGAGATGCTGCGGGCGAGGTTGCCGGTTTTTTCGTTTTCGAGGCGCTCGAGGCGGCGCATGTCCGGGTGGCTGCCGGCCTCGATCAGCCGGACGATGCGATGCTCGCCGTCGGTATCAAGACCGGACGGCCCGGATGGCGGCCCCGCCGCGTCGGCCAGCACGCGCCGCGCCGCGGCATGGGCGAAAGTGGCCTTACCGACGCCCTTAGGTCCGGCGAGGAGCCACGCATGATGCAGCTTGCGCGTCGCCCAGGCACTGGTCAGTTGTTCGACCGCTCTGTCCTGGCCCAAAACGCTCGAACCGCTCACGGCAGCAGGTCCTGGATCGCGTCGAGCAGGCGCCTGGTGACGTCAGCGGGTTCGCCGGACGCATCGATCAGCTTCACCCGCTCGGGCTCCTCCGCCGCGATCAGGCGAAAGGCCAGTTCGACCTTGTGATGATAGGCGGCATCGCGGCCGCCGATCCGATCGCTGCCGCTGGTGTCCCGCGCTCGGGCTCGTTCAGCGCCCTCGTCCAGCACAAGAACCAAGGATCGGTCGGGAAAGTCGTCGCCAATGCCGAACGCGTTGATCTCGCGCACCGCCTCGATGCCAAGGCCCCCGGCTCCCCCCTGATAGGCCAGCGAGCTGTCGATGAAGCGGTCGGACAATATCCAGCGGCCCGCCTCCAGCGCCGGACGAATGGTCTTTTCGACATGGTCGCTTCGTGCGGCTGCGAAGAGCAATGCCTCCGCCTCCGCGCCCCAGCGCTCCTCCGGCCCGTCGAGGAGCAGGCCGCGGATCAGCTCGGCGCCTTCGCTCCCACCCGGTTCCCGCGTTTCGATGACCTCAAGGCCGCGTTCGCGGAGCGCCATGGCGAGCGCTTTCACCTGCGTCGACTTGCCGGCCCCTTCCCCGCCTTCGAGGCTGATGAACCGCCCGCGATTCCCCTTGGCGGTCACGCCATCCCGACAAGCTGCTTGAGCCCGAGCCAGATGCGGCCGAAAAAGCCAGCCTGGCCAACATCCTCGCCGGCGACCAGCGGGACAACCTGCTCACCCGTGTCGGGCGTGGTGATGACCAGATCCGCGATATGGTCGCCCTTCTTGATCGGCGCCGCGACCGGCCCCTGGTAGCGGATCTTCATGCCCGTCGCACCGCTGGCGAGGCCTGCCGGCACGGTCACGGCAAGATCGCGCGGCGCCACGAGGCTGACCTCGCTGCTGGCGCCCATTTGCACCTTGGCGGTGCCGACCTTGGCGTCCTTCTTGAACAACGGCTTGGCGGTCCACGCCTGGAAGCCCCACTGGATCAGGCGGGTCGACTCCTCGACGCGCGCATTCCAGCTCGGCAGGCCGGCGACGACCTCGATCAGGCGGCGGCCGTTCTGGTCGGCCGAACCGGTGAAGCCGTAGCCGGCCTCATCGGTGTGCCCGGTCTTGAGGCCGTCGGCGCCCGGCACCTTGCCGAGGATCGGGTTGCGGTTGGCCTGGGTGATGTCGGTACCCGCGCCCATCGTCTTGCCCCAGGTGAAGCTCGGCAGGGAATAGAATTGCTTGTACAGCTTGGCGTGGTTCTCGATTTCATACCGCGCCAGCGTCGCGAGGTCGCGCGCCGAGACGTAGGTGACCCCGTTATCGGGCCAGCCATTGGCGGTGCCGAAATGACTGTTGGTGAGGCCAATCTTCTTGGCCAGCTCGTTCATCTGGCCGGTGAAGGCCTGCTCGGTACCGGCAATGCATTCGGCCAGGACCACCGAGGCGTCGTTGCCCGAAAGGGTGACGATGCCTTTCAGCAGATTCTCGACGCTGACCTGCTCGTTGGCCGAGAGGAACATGGTCGAGCCCGCGGCCGGCCCATGCCATTTCTGCCACGTCTCCGGCCGGACCGTGCACATCTTGTTGAGCGGCAGCTTGCCGCTGTCGATCAGCTCGAACGCCACATCGGTGGTCATCATCTTGGCCATCGAGGCCGGCGGCATCCGCGCGTCGGCGTTCTTGGCGTAGAGCGTCGCGCCCGAGCTGACGTCGACCAGATAGGCATATTTGGCCGGTGTATCGAACTGCGGCGCGGTGGCCGGCGCGGCGGTGGCGAGGAGGACGGAGGCGGCGGTGGCGATCAGGACGCTTTTAGACATGCCCCCGTCTATCGCCGTGCAATCGCATTCGCCAGCAGTCCGACCGACATCGCGTAATAATTCGAGCAATTGTAATCGAGGATCGCGCGATAGTTGGTCGTCAGCAAATAGCCCGACCCGCTTGCGCCCTCGGGCTCGAACAGGGTCGCCATCTCGCTGTCGGGCAGGACTGCGCTATAAGGCTGGACGCCAAGCGCGCGCCATTCCCGCACCGTCAGCCACCGTGTGTGCCGCTTGTAAACCTGCGGGCATTTGCTCGCGGTCAGCGTGGTGCGCAACGCGGAGCGGTTGAGGTTTATCGGGACGCTCGCTGAAGCGCCCCAGCGCACCGACGGCTTCCAGCCGGCATCGCGCAGGTAAGACGCGATCGAGGCGAGGCCGTCGAGCTCGTTGCGCCAGATGTCTGCATAACCGTCGCCATCGCCGTCGGCGCGCAGCCGGAGTGCTACGGATGGCAGAAATTGCGGGAAACCCGTCGCGCCCGCCCAGCTGCCCTTGAGCATGTAGCGCGGCACGCCCTGGTCCATCAGCTTCAGCGCGGCGATGAATTCGCCTTCGAACAAGGCGCGGCGGCGGCCGCCGTAGGCCATGCTCGCCAGCACTTCGAGAAGATCGTTGCTGCCCGTGACGCGCCCGTAACTGGTCTCATGACCGTAAATGGCGAGCAGGATCGAGGCATCGACGCCATAGCGCGATTCGATCGAGCGCAGCCCGGAATAGAGATTCGAATAATTGCTCTGCCCGCGATTGATCAGCGTCGTTGTCACATGCGTGCGAATATACGGCTGCATCGACGGTGTGCCGCCGGAGTTCGCCTGTGGCTCGGCGTGGTCGAGCGCGATCACCCGGCGATTGATATCGAGGCCGGGAATGGTCGACTGGATGGTTGCTTCACGCACGCCCTGCTGGCGGGCGAGCGCGATGAGCCGCACCTTATAGCTCTGCCACGGATCGGATATCGGCTGCGCATAGGCTGGCGCCGGTGCAGGATAAAGTTGCGCGGGCAGCGGAGTCGCCGCGGCAAGCACCGCCGTTGCTCCGATCGCCACCTGCCTCACTCTTCTCACGCCCCACTCCTGCTGCCGATGATGCTAGTGCAAAACCCGTGCGCGGCCAGCTTGGTTCATCCTTTACCTTGCACAGCCCGTCGCTCCGAACGATATGCGACCGCCGATTAAGGAGAGGTGGCCGAGTGGTTTAGGCGTGAGGCGACTGACCTGCCGGGGGCAGGTCACCAAGCCGAACGGTCTTGAAAACCGCGCGAAGCGCTCTGACAAGCGAGCGAACGGAAGAGTGGCCGAGTGGTTTAAGGCACTGGTCTTGAAAACCAGCGACGGTGCAAGCCGTCCGTGGGTTCGAATCCCACCTCTTCCGCCACCGCCTGAAATTCATCTTGCGTCACCGCTACAAATGTAGCACATGCTACAAATGTAGCGCGGCGAGTCGCGCTGAAAAGGAATGCAGATGCTCAGCAAGATCCCGCCCCGCGAACGCCAGATCATCGACATCCTGTTCGAGCGGGGCCCCCTGCCCGTCGCCGACATTTGCGATGCGCTGCCCGACCAACTGAGCGGCTCGGCGGTGCGCGCGATGCTCAAGCGGCTCGAGGACAAGGGCTACGTCCGGCGTACCGATTCGGAGCGCGGTTACCTTTACAGTCCGGCGGTGTCCGAGACGGCGGCCAAGAAGTCCGCGCTCAGCGACGTTGTGAAGACCTTCTTCAACGGCTCGCCGGCGAGCGCCGCCTCGGCCCTGCTCGGCATGTCCGACGGCATCGACAAGGATGAGCTCGACGCTCTTGAAGCAATGATCGCCCGCGCCCGCCAGGCCAAGGAGGGCAAGTGATGTCGGTGCTGATCGCCATCGCGCTCAAATCGCTGCTGATCGCCGGACTCGCCGTCGGCTTGCTCGCGCTAATGAAGCAGCGCTCAGCGGCCGAACGCTCGTGGGTCGCGCACATGGGCCTGCTGGCGCTGATCGTGCTGGCCTTCGCGCCGCTGGTCCTGCCCAGCCTCAATGTCGAGATCCCGGCGCTGTCAGGTCCGGTTGAAGCGCCTGCGGTCGCCCAGCCTCCGGCGCCTAGCCCAACCGCGAGGCACGCCGCGTTACCTGCAGCGCCCGTGGCGGCGACCCCCGCCTCAAGTTTCTCGATGAGCCCGGCGGCCGCTGCGACCGCGCTTTACGCACTGCCCGCGGCGATCCTGCTACTGATCACCTTCCTTGCAATTGTCCGGCTGGTCACGCTGCGCGCTCGCGCCGACGTGCTGATCGACGGTCACTGGCTGACCGCGCTTGCCCGCGCGCAGAAGCGCATGGGGTTCAAGCATGGCACCGCTTTGCTCACCAGCAATGCGCTCGCCTCACCGATCAGCTGGGGATTGATGCGGCCGGTGATCCTGCTCAACAATCGCGCGGTCGAGGCGGCGGGTGAGGCCGAGGCGATCATCGCCCACGAACTGGCGCACGTCGCGCGGATGGACTGGGTCAAGCTGCTGCTCGCCCGCGTCGCCACTGCCCTGTTCTGGTTCAACCCCTTCGTCTGGATCCTGGCTCGAGAAGCGCACCAGCTGCGCGAGGAAGCCGCGGATGACGCCGTCCTCGCCGCCGATATCGCGGACGTCGATTATGCCCAGCTTCTCGTTGGCGTGGCGCGCCACGAATGCCCCGGCCTGCTGCTCGGCGCGCATGGTGTGGCCCCGTCACAGAGTTCGCTCGCCCGGCGCGTCGCTCGCGTGCTCGACGGCACGTCAGTGCGCGGACCGGTCGCGCGGTCGTTCGGCCTCGGCGTGTTCGTCGGCGCGGCGCTGGTCGCCGCTCCCCTCGCAGCTCTGACGTTGAGTCCCAAGCAGACGCCGGCCGAAAAGGAGGCGCTTGCGGCGAGCAAGGTCGATAGCAG
>Ga0268264_10005954_pt1 | contig 10319 bp, 6 predicted proteins | sample KBSSwiS32_FD_190357 | JGI IMG/M metagenome (GOLD analysis project Ga0268264, IMG submission 190357) | Switchgrass rhizosphere microbial communities from Kellogg Biological Station, Michigan, USA - KBS Switchgrass S3-2 (SPAdes) (version 2) | ecosystem: Host-associated > Plants > Roots >... | reverse complement strand
CCGACTGGGTCACAGGCGACGAGCCGATGACCGGGGCGCAGAAGTCGTACCTGAAGACGCTGAGCGAAGAGGCGCACGTCGACTTCGACGCGAACCTCACCAAGGCCGAAGCGTCGCGCCGGATCGGCGAGCTTCAGCAAAAGACGGGCCGCGGCCGCGTCGGTGGCGCAAAGGACGCGCCGGCGAACCCGGGCAGCGCCGGTGCGTCGGGCGACGAGGCGACGGTGTCGATCGGTCCCGACTGAGCAAGCGACTCGGCGCTGACCGGCCGGCGCTACGCGCTTGCGCGCGCCGTCACATCACCGCGCCGAGCGACCAGGGAACGAACTCGTTCTGGCCGTAGCCGTGCACTTCGCTCTTCGTCTTCTGCCCTGACGCCGTCGCCAGCATCAGGCGGAAGATGCGCTCGCCCATCTCGTCGATCGAGACCGTGCCGTCGACGACGTCGCCGCAGTTGATGTCGATGTCGTCTTCCTGCGAGGTCCACAGCGCCGTGTTGGTCGAGAGCTTGAGCGACGGCGAGGGCGCGCAGCCGTAGGCCGAGCCGCGCCCGGTCGTGAAGCAGATCAGGTTGGCGCCGCCGGCGACCTGGCCGGTCGCCGAGACCGGGTCGTAGCCCGGCGTGTCCATGAACACCAGTCCCTTGGCGGCGACCGGCTGCGCGTACTCGACGACGTCGACCAGGTTGGTCGTCCCGCTCTTGGCGATCGCGCCGAGGCTCTTCTCGAGGATCGTCGTCAGCCCGCCGGCCTTGTTGCCGGCCGACGGGTTGTTGTCCATCGCCGCGTCGTTGCGCTCGCAGTAGCGCTCCCACCAGCGGATCCGCGCGACCAGCTTGTCGGCGACTTCCTTCGAGACCGCGCGCCGCGTCAGGAGGTGCTCGCCGCCGTAGATCTCGGGCGTCTCGGAGAGGATCGCGGTGCCGCGGTGGCGCACCAGCCGATCGACCGCGGCACCGAGCGCCGGGTTGGCGCTGATGCCCGAGTAGCCGTCCGAGCCGCCGCACTGCAGGCCGACCATGATGTGGCTCGCCGGCACCGGGGTCCGGGTCGCCTTGTTCGCTTCCTCGAGCAGCCACTCGACGAGCTCGATGCCGTGCGCGACCGTCTTCTTGGTGCCGCCGGTCTCCTGGATGTTGAACGAGTGCAGCGTCGGCCCGGAATAGGCGGCGCCGCCGAGATTCTCCTGCTCCATCAGGCCGCTGATCTGGTTGGTCTCGCAGCCGAGGCCGACGACCATCACCGAGGCGAAGTTGGCATGCCGCGCGTAGCCGCCGAGGGTTCGGCGCAGCACCTGCAGCGGCTCGCCGGCGCTGTCGGTCGCGCAACCGGCGCCGTGCGTCAGCGCGATCACGCCGTCGACGTTCGGGAAGCGCTCGAGCGCGCGTGGGTTGGTGTCGCGCCGGAAGTGGTCGGCGATCGCTCGCGCCACCGTCGCCGAGCAGTTCACCGAGGTGAGGATGCCGATGTAGTTGCGCGTCGCGATCCGGCCGTCGGCGCGGACGATGCCGGCGAACGTCGCCGGGTGGGCGACGTACTCGGTCGGCTTCGCGCCGCTCGCCGCGGCGTACTCGCGCGCGAAGCTCGAGAACTCGAGGTTGTGGGTGTGGACGTGCTGGCCCGGCGCGATCATCTGCTTGGCGCTGCCGATGATCTGGTCGTAGCGGCGCACCGGCGCGCCGGCGGCGATCGCGCGCGTCGCCACCTTGTGGCCGGGCGGGATCAGGCCGGCGACGGTGATGCCTTCGCTGTCGATGCGCGTGCCGCCGACCAGCTGGCGTCGGGCGATGACGACGTCGTCGTTGGGATGGATGCGGATGACCTGCGGGTCGTTCACGGTGTTGCCTCGGGATGTGGACGTGCAGTGTATTTCCGCCCGCCGCGGCCGCTGCCGTCGCCGGTCAACCCCCGCGTTCGCGGCATAGGCGCTCGTATCGCCGGCGCGCACGATGATCGCGCCCCCCGCCGCGCCTTGCGCCAGCACGCGCTCGCGGCCGGCGCCGACTTGCCGCCCCGCCTCGACGGGGCTCCACCCCACCCCTTCGCCAGAAAGGAGCTTTCATGGAAGCCTTTCGCTCTCCGTCGCCGCCCATGTGCGCCGCGTTTTGCGCCGCCGGGCTGGCGCTGGTGCTCGCCGCCGGCGCGAACGCGCAGGTTCGCGTCGACGTCACCCCCCTGGTCACCGACGACCCGACCGCGCACGCTGGCCAGATCGTCGACCCCGGGCTCGTCAACCCCTGGGGCCTCTCGTATTCGCCGACGAGCCCGTTCTGGATCTCCGCGAACGGCACCAACACGGCGACGCTCTACACCGTCAACCCGACGACGCAGGCGACGAGCAAGGTCGCCCTGACCGTCTCGGTGCCGGTCGGCGGCGTCACCGGACAGGTGTTCAACGGCGCCGCCGGCGCGTTCAACGGCGACAACTTCCTCTTCGTCGGCGAGAACGGCACGATCGCCGGCTGGCGCAACGCGCTCGGCACGACCGCCGAGAAGCTGCAGCTGGATTCGCCGAACAACGTCTACAAGGGCGCCGCGTTCGCGACCCAGGCGGGCAACAGCTACCTCTATGCCGCCAACTTCAGGAGCGGCGCGATCGACGTCCTGAAAGGCGCGGCGAGCGAGCCCGACCTCACCGGCAGGTTCACCGATCCGAACCTGCCGGCCGGCTTCGCCCCGTTCAACATCCAGAACCTCGGCGGCACGCTCTACGTGACGTATGCGATGCAGGACGCGGACAAGAAAGATGAAGTCGCCGGCGCCGGCCGCGGCTTCGTCGACAAGTTCGACCTGCAGGGCAACCTGATCGGGCGCCTCGTTTCGCGCGGTGCGCTCGACGCGCCGTGGGGACTGGCGTTCGCTCCCTCGTCGTTCGGCGCCCTCGCGGGCGCGCTTCTGGTCGGCAACTTCGGTGACGGCCGGATCGGTGCCTACGACCCGACCAGCGGTGCGCTCCTCGGCCAGCTCGCCGCGCTCGACGGCACGCCGCTCGAGATCGACGGCCTCTGGGCGCTCGCGCCGGGCAACGACGGCGGCGCCGGCAGCAGCGCGCGGATCTACTTCACCGCCGGCCCCGACGACGAGTCGCACGGCATCTTCGGCGTGCTCACGCCGCAGGTCGCGGCAGTGCCCGAGCCGGCGACGATGCTGATGCTGCTGCCGGGGTTGGCGGCGATCGGCGCGATCGCGCGGCGGCGCCGCGCCGCCTAGGCCGATCGTCGGGGGCCCGATCAGTCGTCGATCAGCTTCGGGTCCCAGGCCGAGACCTTCTGCCGCTGCTCGCCGAGGCCGGCGATGCCCAGGCGCATCTCGTCGCCGGCCTTGAGGAACACTGGCGTCGGCTTCATGCCGAGCGCCACGCCCGGCGGCGTTCCGGTCGTGATGAGGTCGCCCGGCCAGAGCGTCATGAAGCGGCTGCAGTAGGCGACCAGCTCGGCGACGCCGAAGATCATCGTCTTCGTGCTGCCGTCCTGGCGCCGCTGGCCGTTGACGTCGAGCCACATCGCGAGCGCCTGCGGGTCCTTGATCTCGTCGGCCGTCACCATCCACGGGCCGACCGGGCCGAAGGTGTCGCAGCCCTTGCCCTTGTCCCAGGTGCCGCCGCGCTCGAGCTGGTACTCGCGCTCGGAGACGTCGTTGACGACGCAGTAGCCGGCGACGTACTTGAGCGCATCGGCCTTCTCGACGTAGCGCGCCTTGGTGCCGATGACGACGCCGAGCTCGACCTCCCAGTCGGTCTTGACCGAATCCTTCGGCAGCACCACGGCGTCGTTGCAGCCGACGACGACGTTGGTCGGCTTCATGAAGATGATCGGCTCCTTCGGGATCGGCGAGCCGGTCTCGGCGGCGTGGTCCGAGTAGTTGAGGCCGATGCAGATGAACTTGCCCATGCCGCTCCACGGCGGCGCGGTCCGGCCCGGGTTGGCGACCGCAGGCAGCTTGCTCGCGTCGAGCTCGGCGAGGCGCTTCAGGTTCTCCGGCCGCATCGTCTGCGCCGTGATGTCGGGGAGGACGCCCGAGAGGTCGCGCACCGTGCCCTGCGCGTCGACCAGCGCGGGCTTTTCCGCGCCCTTGGCGCCGTATCGCATCAGCTTCATATGTCTCTTCCTCGCAGGGGGAGGGGAAGTTTAGGCCACCGCGCGTCATGGAGACGACCAGATGGCGTTCGCAGGGCGAGCGCGGCAGGCGGCCCGGGCAGGTCGACCGCGAGGCGGGCCGGAGCGCCCGGATGCCGCCGCCACCCTGGCGCTCGATCTCCGCCCGCCGCCTTCGAGCGACGATCCTTTCTTGCCGGGTCCGGCGAGTGTCAGTTGGACCAGCCGCCGTCTATGACCTGGATCGTCCCGGTCGTGAACGCCGACTCGTCGCTCGCCAGGTAGACCGCGAGCGCGGCGATCTCGGCGGTCGTGCCGAGCCGGCCCATCGGCTGGCGCGCGACGAAGGCGGCCTCGACCTGCGCCAGCGTCTGCCCGCTCGCCTTGGCCTGCGCCTCGATCCGCTGGCGCAGCGACGGCGACTCGACCGTGCCCGGGCAGATCGCGTTGCAGCGAACGCCCTGGGTGATGAAGTCGGCGGCGATCGACTTGCTCATGCCGATCACGGCCGCCTTGGTGGTCGCGTACACGTAGCGGTTCGGCACGCCCTTGATGCTCGACGCCGCCGAGGCGACGTTGATGATCGAGCCGCCGCCGGCCTTCAGCATCGGTGGCAGCAGTGCGCGCGTGACGCGGTACATCGCCCGCACGTTGAGGTCGAACGAGAAGTCGAAGGCGAGCTCGTCGCATTCGAGGATCGTCCCGGCGTGGACATAGCCGGCGCCGTTGAAGAGGACGTTGACGGTGCTCTTGACGTTCGCCTCGATGCTGGCTGCGAGCACCGCGCTCGCGTCGGTGACGTCGAGCCGGCGCGTCTCGCAGCGAAGCGTTCGTGCCAGGTCGGCGAGCAGCTCGTCGTTGATGTCGGTGGCGATGACGCGGGCGCCCTCGCGGACGAAGGCTTCGGCGGTGGCGCGGCCGATGCCTTGGCCGGCGGCGGTGATGAACGCCGTCTTGCCGGCGAGTCGATCGGTCATGGGAAGAGGTCTCCGCGGCGTGGGGTGGGCGGTGCGCGACGCTGGCCTCGACCGGACGGGTAAAGAATAGTTTCGGCCCGGTTGCGCCGTCAACACCGGGTTTGCCCAGCGCGCGCTCGTGCACGAGCGAGGCACCGCGATTGCTCTGGGAAACAAAGAGGTCGCGCTCGGCCGCCGCTGGTCGTTCGCGCGCTGCGGCATGGCCGCCGTCTTGTTAGCCTTCGCGGCCTTTCACCGCAGACTGCCCGCATGGACCCAACGCCCGCCGACGCTCGACCTTCGCCGCCGCCGCGCCCGCCGCTGTCGGCAGGTCGGCGCGGGCTCGGTGCCGCGATCGCGATCGCGGTACTGATCGGCCTGGTCGCGCTCGCCTGGTGGCTGATCCATCGGCCGGCCGAGACGGCGGGCAATGCCGGCAGCGCCTTCGCGGCGGCTTCGGGCGCGTCGGGCGCAGATCGCGGTGGCGCCGGCGCCGGGCCTGGCGCCGGCGGCCGCGGCGGTCGCGGCGGGCCGCCGAGCGCGGTCGGCGTCGCCGTCGCGACCCATGCCGACCTCCCCGTCGTCCTCGATGCCCTCGGCACGGTGACGCCGGTCGTCACGGTGACGGTGCGGCCGCAGGTCTCGGGCGTCATCACCCAGGTGCTCTTCAGCGAGGGACAGATCGTCAAGAAAGGGCAGCTGCTCGTCACCATCGACCCGCGCTCGTTCGAGATCGCGCTGCAGCAGGCGATCGGCGCGCGCCAACGCGACGAAGCGCAGCTCGACAGCGCGCGCGTCCAGCTGCAGCGCTACCAGACGCTGCTCAGCCAGGACTCGATCGCGCGCCAGGACGTCGACACCCAGGCGGCGCTCGTCAAGCAGCTCGAGGGCACGCTCGTCATCGATCGCGCCAACGAAGGCACCGCGCGCCTCAACCTCGGCTACAGCCGCATCGTCGCGCCGGTCGCCGGTCGCGTCGGCCTGCGCACCATCGACACCGGCAACTACATCAGCGCTGGCGATGCCAACGGCGTCGCCGTCATCACCCAGCTGGCGCCGATCGACGTCGCGTTCTCGGTGCCGCAGGACCGGGTTCCCGAAGTGCAGGCGAGCGTCGCCGCCGGCAGCCGGCTCGCCGTCGCCGCGTTCGACCGGACGCGGACGAAGAAGCTCGACGACGGCACTTTCATGACGCTCGACAACCAGGTCGACGTGCAGACCGGCACCGTCAAGGCCAAGGCGCGCTTTCCCAACGCCGCGGCGGCGCTGTTCCCGAACCAGTTCGTCAATGCGCGCCTGCTCCTGCGCTCGGTCGAAGGCGCGGTCGTCGTGCCGGTGACGGCGCTGCGTCGCGGCCCGAGCGGCGATTTCGTCTACGTCATCAACGACGATCGGACGGTGACGATGCGGCCGGTCGAGCGCGGCGTCGCCACCAACGACGTCATCGCCGTCACCAAGGGACTCGAGGCCGGCGAGCGCGTCGTCACCGAAGGCGGCGACCGGCTGCGCGACGGCGCGCGCGTGCAGCTGCCGAGCGACCGTCCGGCGTCGGCCCCGGCGGGTGCGCAGGGCAGCCGGCGCGGCGCTTCGGGCGCGGCGGCGGGCGCGTCGGGCCCTCAGCGCCAGCGGCGGCAGCAGCCCGATGGCGGCTGATCGACGCCCGCGGGAGGGCGAGCGATGAGCCCGTCGCGCCCGTTCATCCTCCGCCCGGTGGCGACCTCGCTGCTGATGGTGGCGATCGTGCTGGCCGGCCTGGTCGGCTTCCGCTTCCTGCCGCTCTCGGCGCTGCCCCAGGTCGACTACCCGACGATCCAGGTGCAGACGCTCTATCCCGGCGCGAGCCCCGAGGTGATGGGCAACACGGTGACGGCGCCGCTCGAGCGCCAGTTCGGCCAGATGGCCGGTCTCGAGCGAATGAGCTCGACCAGCGCGGCGGGCGTCTCGATCATCACGCTGCAGTTCTCGCTCGGCCAGACGCTCGACGTCGCCGAGCAGGAAGTGCAGGCCGCGATCAACGCCGGCGGCTCGCTCCTGCCCGCCGACCTGCCGGCGCCGCCGGTCTACGCCAAGGTCAACCCGGCCGATGCGCCGGTGCTGACGCTGGCGATCTCGTCCGACACGGTCCCGCTGACCGAGGTGCAGAACCTCGTCAACACGCGGCTCGCGCAGAAGATCAGCCAGGTCTCGGGCGTCGGCCTGGTCACGCTCGCCGGCGGCCAGCGACCGGCGGTGCGGATCCAGGCCGACACCCAGGCGCTGGCCTCGTACGGCATCGGCATCGACACCCTGCGCACGGCGATCTCGGCGGCGAATGCGAACAGCGCCAAGGGCAGCTTCGACGGGCCGAAGCGAACCTACTCGATCAACGCCAACGACCAGCTCCTCACCGCCGACGACTACAAGAAGCTGATCGTCGCCTACAAGAATGCGGCGCCGGTGCGCCTCGTCGACGTCGCCCAGGTCGTCGAGAGCGCCGAGAACACGCGCCTCGGCGCGTGGGCCGGCAGGAACGGCGAACTGCGCCCGGCGATCATCCTCAACGTGCAGCGCCAGCCGGGCGCCAACGTGATCGCGACCGTCGACGCGATCAAGAAGCAGCTCCCCGAGCTGACCGCTTCGTTGCCCGCCAACCTGCGCGTCGACATCCTCTCCGACCGCACGACCGGCATCCGCGCGTCGGTGCAGCACGTCGAGATCGAGCTCGTCCTCGCCGTCGTGATGGTCGTGCTCGTCATCTTTGCCTTCCTCGGCAGCCCGCGCGCAACCGTGATCGCGAGCCTGGCGGTGCCGATCTCGCTGATCGGCACGTGCGGCGCGATGTACCTGCTCGGCTACAGCCTCAACAACCTGAGCCTGATGGCGCTGACGATCGCGACCGGCTTCGTCGTCGACGACGCGATCGTGATGATCGAGAACATCTCGCGCCACCTCGAGCTGGCGCGCGAGCGCGAGGGCGCGGCGCACGCACGCGCCGGCGCGGCTGCGCCCGCCGGCGTGACGAGCTTGGGCCCGCACGACGTCGCGACGCCGCAATCGACGCGCGAGGCCGATGCCGAGGCCGCCGAGTCGCTCCGCCCCGAGACGCTCAGCGGCGCCGAGGCCGAGTCGCTGCCGAAGGGGCGCCAGCGCATCGTCATCGAGGCTGCGCTCGCCGGCGCCTCCGAGATCGGCTTCACGATCATCTCGCTTACGGTCTCGCTGATCGCGGTGCTGATCCCGCTCCTCTTCATGGGCGACGTCGTCGGCCGCCTGTTCCGCGAGTTCGCGGTGACGCTGGCGATCACGATCCTGATCTCGGCCGTCGTCTCGCTGACGCTCGTGCCGATGATGTCGGCGCGCTGGATGAAGCCGCGCGACGACGCCGCCGACGAGCAGAAACACGGCCTCGCAGCGCGCCTGCGCGGCTACTTCGCGCGCGTCGTCGACCGCTACGACCACGCGCTCGCCTGGGTGATCGACCACGACAAGCTGACGCTCCTGGTCGCGCTCGCGACGCTCGTCCTCACCGTGCTGCTCTACCTGTTCATCCCGAAGGGCCTGTTCCCGACCCAGGACACCGGCCAGCTGCAGGCGCGCGTCGAGACCTCGGCCGACGTGTCGTACGCGCGCATGGCCGAGCTGCAGCAGGCTGCCGCCGAGGCGGTGCTGCAGGACCCGGCGGTCGAGAACGTCAGCGCCTTCATCGGCGTCGACGCCGCCAACAACACGATGCTGCACACCGGCCGCATGCTGATCGACCTGAAGGCCGACCACGGCGACCAGGACCGGGTCATGGCGCGCCTGCAGGACCGCGTGCGCCAGGTCGCCGGCGTGACGCTCTACCTGCAGCCGACGCAGGACCTGACGATCGACGCCGAGACCGGGCCGACCCAGTACCGCGTTTCACTCGAGGGCGCCGACACGGCGACGGTGACGACCTGGGTGAACCGGCTCGTCGCCGCGATGCGCGAAAGAAAGGAGCTGCGCAACGCCAGCAGCGACGCCGGCGCGCAGGGACTCGCCGCCTTCATCGACATCGATCGCGACACCGCGGCGCGCCTCGGCGTCACCGCGAGCGCCGTCGACGACGCGCTCTACAGCGCTTTCGGCCAGCGCATCGTCTCGACGATCTTCACCGAGACCAACCAGTACCGCGTCATCCTCGAGGCGCAGCCGGGACTTCTCGGCAGCGCCGAGTCGCTCGGGAAGCTCAACCTGCGCACGAGCTCGGGCGAGCCGACGCCGCTCGACGCGATCGCCCGGATCAGCGAGCGGCCGGCGCCGCTGCAGATCACCCACGTCGCCCAGTACCCGGCGTCGACGATCGGCTTCGACACCGCGCCGGGCGTCTCGCTCGGTGCCGCCGTCGATTCGATCCGCGCCGCCGCCAGGGCGATCGACCTGCCGAAGTCGGTGCAGCTCACCTTCCTCGGCGCCTCCGGAGCGTACGAGCGCTCGCTCACGAACCAGCTCTGGCTGATCCTGGCGGCGGTGATCTGCGTCTACATCGTCCTCGGCGTGCTGTACGAGAGCTACATCCACCCGCTGACGATCCTGTCGACGCTGCCGTCGGCGGGCGTCGGCGCGCTGCTCGCGCTCCTGATCAGCGGCAACGGCCTCGGCGTGATCGGCATCATCGGCATCATCCTTCTCATCGGCATCGTCAAGAAGAACGCGATCATGATGATCGACTTCGCGATCGAGGCCGAGCGAACCGAGAACAAGCCGCCGCGCGAGGCGATCCACCAGGCCGCGCTGCTGCGCTTCCGGCCGATCCTGATGACGACGCTCGCCGCGTTGTTCGCGGCGCTGCCGCTGATGCTCGGCGGCGGCCCCGGCCACGAGCTGCGCGGCCCGCTCGGCCTGGCGATCTTCGGTGGGTTGATCGTCAGCCAGCTGCTGACGCTGTTCACGACGCCGGTGATCTATCTCGCGTTCGATCGGCTCGGTCGGCGGTTTTCTCGGGCGCGAGCGCGGGATGACGTCGCGCCGCAAGGGCAGGCATCGTGAGCTTCCGCCTCGCACGCGGGATCGGGGCGGCGGGCGCCCTGCTCCGCTCCATGTCCCCCGAGCCACCGCTGCGCGCTGGCTCTCCTCCTAATACTTGCGCTCCGCAGGGCGCCCACCGCCCCGATCCCGAGCCGGTGCGTGCTCGCGCAAGGGCTGTGCGGCACGGTGCAGGACGAGGGTGGTGGGTGGCGGGCTGCGCGCAAGTATTAGGAGGAAATCTGCGGCGCAGCCGCGGATCGGGGGACATGGAGCGCAGCCCGCCACCCGCCGGCCTCGTCCCG
>Ga0268264_10005948_pt1 | contig 10323 bp, 10 predicted proteins | sample KBSSwiS32_FD_190357 | JGI IMG/M metagenome (GOLD analysis project Ga0268264, IMG submission 190357) | Switchgrass rhizosphere microbial communities from Kellogg Biological Station, Michigan, USA - KBS Switchgrass S3-2 (SPAdes) (version 2) | ecosystem: Host-associated > Plants > Roots >... | reverse complement strand
AGCCGCGGAACGGGGCGGCCGGGCCGAAGGGCAGCTCCCTCCGGACCGTGAACCCAGAGGACTCCAGGAATCGCGATCACCCGGGCCGCTTCGGCGGCGGGGATCGCTTCCGGTCCGCCCACCTGGAAGCGCACCGTCAGGTTCGGTCCGAACGCCGCGAGGTCGCGACCGAGCGACGTTCCCACTCGACTTGCGAAGGCACCGAGCGCGGCAACCGTCGCCGCGGCGACCGCCACGGCGGCGAGGATCAGCGCGAGCTGCCGCACCCGGCGGCGCAAGCTCGAAAGCACCAGCCGTACGAGCATCAGGCGGTCGCTTTCTTGAGCATCGCGGCCGGGTAGCGATCGAGCGCCCGGAAGACCGGCGGCACGCTCGCGAAAACCGCGAGCAGCAGGCCGAGCAGCATCGCCCAGGGGAGCAGCACGGGAGCCCAGGGGACGGCGACGCCGAGCGCGCCGGATCCCACCCAACGGCCCGCCGCGAGACCGACCGCTCCGCCGATCAGGCCGCCGAACACTCCGAGCAGGGCGGCCTCGGAAAGGAAGAAGAGGACCACGCGGCGGCGCGGCGCGCCGAGCGCGGTGAGCAGCCCGGCTTCGAGCCGGCGTTCGAGCACCGTCGCGGTCATCGCGGCCGAAGCGCCGACCGCGCCGCCCAAAAGGGCGACGAACGCCAGCGCGAAAAGAACCGAGCGCAGGCGGCCGAGAATCTCGGCCGTGGCGTCGGTGATGCCGCGCACGATCGACGCTTGGACGTTCGGCAACGCCTGGCCGATCTGGTGCGCGATCGACGAGGGGTACGCCGTGCAATACCAGGCGTCGTATTCGGCCCCGGTCATCCGCGCCGGATCTTTCCGGTTCAGCAGCTCGGGAGTGGTCATCGCGAACACCTCGGCGCGGGCGATCCGGTCGGGCGGCGCGTCCGCCGCGGCGAGGCCGTTCGCCGCGGCGAGCGGCACGAACGCCTGTTCCTCTTCGTCGCCGCCGCTCTCGACCCGGCCGACCACCCGGAAGGTGGTACTCCGGCCGCCCAGCTCGGCGCGGAGCGCCTGTCCTTCTCCCACTCCGAGCCGTTCGGCCAGTCGCCGTCCGAGCGCTATTTCGGGTTCGGCGCCTCCTTCGTCAACCGGCCAGCGGCCAGCGACGCGCAGGGTCGTCCGCACCTTGGGCAGGCCGGTGCGGAACTCGGGATCGACCACGTGATCGAACCAGGTCCCGACCAGAGGCGCCACGATCTCTTGGGTAGGAGCGGCCGGCGAGTCGGCGCTCTTCATCCGCACCCGCAGCTCGGCGAGCGGCGCGACCGCGACGATGTTGTTGCGCCAGAAGATTTTGCGCAGCTTGACGAGATCGGCCGCCGCGAAGCGACCACCTGGACCCGCGACCATCTCAAGATTCGCGCCGTAGGTGCCGAGCTCCGCCGCCAGGCGGTCGCCCGAGGCGAGCAACACCTCGGCGAGCGCGCTCGCGCCGAGCGTGCCCAAGGCGATCGCGGTGACCGCGAGCAGCTTGCGGCGGGTGCCCCGACGCAGAGATTCGCCGAGCAGGCGGAGATACATCGCGTCTTTATCCGCCGTGACCCGCATGGCTCGGCATGCCCGTCATTCCGCCCCCGGCGGCCGGGAACGCGCCGCTCGCGGCGAGGTCCGAGGCGGCGATCACCAAGTTGCCGCCTTCGCTCTTGGAATGGAGCGGGATCGGATTGCATCCCCCCGGTTGGCCGATCGTCGGCGGATAGACCGCCGAGCCGCAATGGAGACAGACGATGTTCGACCCTTCCTGGTAGTAGCCGTGCGGGCCGCAGATCAGGCAGGCGTCGAACGCGGCGGCGACTTCGCCGGGCGCCACTTGAATGGCGATGAAGCGGATCGATCGGCCGCCGATCTCCACCTGGTAGCGATGGAGCTTCGAGTCGGAAAGGTCTGCGAGCGGCAGGCTGACCTGACCGCCTATGACTTCTAGAGGGGTCGCCGCCGAAAGCGCCTTGGGTTTCGCCGAATAGACCCATCCCAGCCCGAGGACGGCGAGGATTGCGAGGCCAAGGATCCCCGCCCAGCGGCGGGATCGGACCTGGCGCTCCTCCGCCGCCCGTTCGAGCCGGCGATCGGCAGCGGAGGCCGCATCGGAGGAATCCTTGGCGGGCGCTTTGCCCGCGCCGCCCGGGATCAGCAGCATCAGGAGAGGCAACGCGAGCACCGCGGCGAGGAAGAAGAACTCGTTTTTGACCAACGGACCGACCGTCGCCATGGTCGTCTCGTTCGCCGGCACCCAACCCGCCTCCGAAAGCTCGTGATAGCCGTTGACCAGCAATTGGACCGTGAAGATCAAAAGGGCGATGCCGGTGACCGCGAAGAAGCGATTGAGGTCGATCCGCAGGCTGCCGCGAACGAACAGGACGCCGAAGGCGACCGCCAGGCCGATGCCGATCAGGGCGCCGAGAAACGACTGGAGGCCGGTCGTGGTGAGCGAGACGGCGGAGAGGAAGAGCACCGTCTCCAGCCCCTCGCGAAAGACCATCAGGAAGGTGAACAGGAACAGGCCGAGACGGATCGAGCCGGAGCTTTCCCGGTCGAGAATCCGCGTGAGCTTGCCTTTCATTTCGCCGGCCAGCTCGTGCGAATGGCGCCACATCCAGATCAGCAACGTCGCGACCAGAAGAGCGGAACCGACGTAGAGCAGCCCCTCGAAAACCTCTTCGTTGACCGCGATCCGATAGAGCAAGAATGCGCCCGCCACGCTCGCCACGATCGCCGAGACCAAGCCGCTCCAGACCGCGGAGAGGTAGCGCTCGCCCCCTTGCCGGCGCAAAAAGGCGACGATGATGCCGACCATGAGCGCCGCCTCGATCCCTTCGCGCAGCGTGATGACCAGAGCTTCAAACACCGGCGGTACCTCCTCGCGCGTCCCCCGCCGACGACTGCTTGGATCCCACGGTCTCCCCCGGGGCCGCGCAGGCGTTGCACAGACTGCGAATCTCCAACGTATGATGAGTCGGCACAAAGCCGTGGGCGCGGCAGATTTCGGTCTGGAGCGCCGCGATCCCGGGGCTTACGAACTCGACCACCCGGCCGCAGGCGGCGCAGATCAGATGGTCGTGACGCTGGCCGCGATGGACGTGCTCGTAGAGGAAGCGGCGATCGCTCAGCCCCCCGAGCCGCTGTTTGCTCGCGAGACCGCTCGCGACCAGCAGATCGAGGTTGCGGTAGACGGTCGCGCGCGAAATCTTCAACCCCTGGGAGCGCATCGCAGAGTGAAGCTCTTCGGCGTCGATATGACCGTGTTGGGCGAAGATCTCGTCGAACAGCGCCAGCCGCTCGGCGGTCACGCGATGCCCGGACCCCCGCAGGTAGGCCAGGAATTGTTCTTTTTCACGGATCTCAGCCATCGGAATGTGCCCGTTCGCGTCTCATCTCTATCTTATTGCGACCAAGTCTCAATACCTGCGAGAGATTCTGGACCGCGCCGGTCCGATTTGTCAAACTGAGGTCGGAGAGCCTTCCCGTGGACCCGATGATCGAACCGCCTTCGCCGCGCCCGCGGCATCGACTGGGTGTTCGAATCGGCCTCTTCGTCGTCGGCTGGATTTTGATCCTGGTGGGCGTCGCGGGGTTGGTCCTGCCCGGCATTCAAGGGGTCTTCACGATCGTCGCCGGCGCCGCTCTCCTCTCGCTGGACAACGAGCTGATCTACCGCCTGATGCGCCGGGCGTTTCTACGGTGGCCCCACCTATGGGACCGGATCGAAGGACTGCGCGAAAAAACCCACGACCGTCTCCACCGCCTGTTCCACCGCGACGAAAAATAGGTCAAGCAGACAGGCCGGCGAGCTCCGCGATCCGGCTTTCGACCTCGGCGATCAACGCGTTCATCCGCCGCACGCCGTAGGCCGCGGGATCGATCGGTTCGCCGAAGCGGACCTCGACCGGCCCGGGACGAATGTCCCAGCGGCCGCGCGGCTGAATTTGCCGGGTGCCGCGGATGCCGACCGGCACGATCCGCAAGCCGTGGCGGATCGCGAGCAGGAAACCGCCGCGCTGCATTTCGAGCAGCTCGCCGGAGCGCGAGCGGGTGCCTTCGGGAAACAGCAGGATCGAGGTGCCCGCCGAAAGGTGGGCGGAGGCCGAGGCGAACGCCTGGCGCGCCTTGCTGCCGTCGTCCCGGTCGACCGGCACGAAGCCCGCGGCGTGCAATCCCCAACCGAAGAACGGCAGGCGGAACAGGCTCCGCTTCGCCATCATTCGCACCGGTCCCGGCACGGTCGAAAGGAGCGCCGGGATGTCGAACATGCTCTGATGGTTGGCGAGCAGCACGTAGTTTCCCCGCGGATCGAGTCCCGCGGGCAGCTCGGCCGTCACATCGACGCCGCTCGCCTTGAGCAGGCCGCGCGCCCAGTAGCGCATCAGGACGAACCCCCAGGTGCCGCGCGGCGGCACCCAACTTGCTGGCACCGAGAGCGAGCCGAGCAAAATGCTGCCGAACAACAGCCAGGCGTTGCCCGTCACCGTCATCAGGCACGCTCCGAACCCGAAACGAGGCACCGGGTCGGTCGGCAAGGGCGTCTTTCCTTCGGCCATGTCCGCCTATTCTCCATCACTTCCGATTCGTCAAGCCGCTTGACGCTAGAATCTCAGGCGATGCTCGAAGCGATCGACTATCCGCGCCGGTTCTTCTTTCTCCGGTTGCTGGGCGTAAGCTTAGGTTTGGGCGCACTTTACGATGCGGCCTTCGCGGTGGTCATGGTGGCGGCGCCCGAATTGCCGCAGCGGATGCTCAAGCTCCCTTTGCCGGGGGCGACCTTCTATCTCCACTTGATCGCCGTCCTCCTGCTCATGCTCGCCGCGCTCTATCTCACCGCGGCCCTCGACCTGCGGCGCTATACCGGGATCATCCTGGTCGCGATCGCCGGCCGGCTGCTGGGCGCGGCGGTGCTCGGCGCCGCGGCCTGGTCCGATCCCCGGCTCGCCGGGCTCTGGCCGCTGGCCGCCGCGGACTTCGCGTTCGGCGCGACGCATGCGCTCTCCTGGGGGATGACCCGCAAGTGAACCTCCGGCACACCCTGGAGGAGGCGGGCGGCCTCGGAATCCTCGGCGCCCGGGCGTTTCGCGCGATGCTCGCGCGGCCGTTTGAGACCAACCTCTGGCTCGGCCAGATGGAGCAGATCGGCGTCCGCTCGCTCGGCGTCGCGGGGATCACCACGATCTTCACCGGCATGGTGCTCGCCCTCCAGACCGCGTTCAGCCTGCCCGCGATCGGCGTCAAGTACTACATGGGCGCCGTGGTCTCGAAGTCTCTGGTGCGCGAATTGGGGCCGGTGCTCACCGCGCTGATCGTCGGCGGCCGGATCGGCGCCGGAATGACCGCCGAGCTGGGGACGATGAAAGTCACCGAGCAGATCGACGCTTTGCGGGCGATGGCCGTCGACCCGGTCAAGAAGCTGGTGGTGCCGAAGCTGGTGGCAACCCTGATCATGCTCCCGGCGCTCACCATCCTGGGCGATGCCCTGGGCATTCTCGGCGGCCTGCTGGTCGCCGTCCTCCAGCTCGACCTGGCACCGGGGTTCTATCTGAACGACGTCTTCGATTCGCTCACCATGTCCGACGTCGCCTCCGGAATCGGCAAGACGTTTTTCTTCGCCTATTTCATCGCGATCATCGGCTGTTACAATGGGCTCAACTCCAAGGGCGGGGCCGACGGAGTCGGCCGAGCGACCACGAACACGGTCGTCCTCTCGTCCATCCTCATCCTGGTTTCGGACACGATCCTGACCAAGCTGTTCTATCTCCTGACTTGAATACGAGAGCCCCGGTGACCGACGCGCTGTTCGAAATCCGCGGCCTCGAAAAGTCGTACGGCGACCGCCGCGTCCTTGGCGGAATCGACTTCGACGTGAGGCGCGGAGAATGCTTGGTCATCCTCGGCCGTTCGGGCAGCGGCAAGAGCGTGACGCTGCGCCAACTCAACGGCCTCGAGCCGCCGGATTCCGGCGAGGTCCGGTTCGACGGAACTCCGGTCTCCGGCGTCAAGGAGAGCGACCTGTATCCGATCCGGCGCCGGATCGGCATGCTGTTTCAAGGCGGCGCGCTGTTCGACTCGTTCGACATCTTCGACAACATCGCGTTTCCTCTCCGTGAGCACACCGAGCTCTCCGAGACGGAGATCGAGGCGAAGGTGCGCGACAAGCTGGCGATGGTCGGATTGGAGGACGTCGAAGAGAAGATGCCCTCGGACCTCTCCGGCGGCATGAAGAAGCGCGCCGCGCTCGCCCGCTCGCTCGCGCTCGATCCGGAAGCGATGCTGTTCGATGAGCCGACGACCGGTCTCGATCCGATCACCTCCGCGACCATCGGGCGGCTGATCCATTCGATCCAGGAGGACCTCGGCGTGACCTCGGTGGTGGTCACCCACGACGTCGCGCTCGCACGCCGGATCGGCGACCGTCTGGCGTTCCTCGACGAAGGCCAATTCATCTTTCTCGGCGACTGGCAGGAGGCCGATGCCTCCGGCCCGGCTCAGCTCGCGGATTTTCTCGCCGGACGCGAGGAGGGTGCCCATGCCGCATAAGAACCCGGGCCAGCGAACCGCATTGCGGGTCGGCGCGCTCCTGCTGGCCAGCATCGCCGTCCTCGGCACCGCGGTCCTGGTGATCGGCGACCGGCGCAATCTGTTCGAGCGCAAGAATCGCTACTACATCGACCTGCGCACGGTCTCGGGGCTCAAACCGGGCAACCCGGTTCAGCTCAACGGCGTGGGGGTCGGCCAGGTCCAGAAGATCGTTTTGCCGGAAGATCCGGCGGTCGAGAACATCCGCGTCTGGATCGAGGTCGATCGCAGCTACGAAGACCGGATTCGCGCCTCCGCCGACGGCAGAGCCTTGCCCGGGCCGAAGGGCGATCTGCCGTATTCGGAAGCGCGGATCAAGACGCTCGGCCTGCTCGGCGACAAATACATCGAGTTGACGTCGGGGTCGGCGCCCTACCCCAAGATCGAATCCGAGGGCAAGATCCCGGCCGGCCAACTGACCAGCGTCGACGCCCTGGTCGCTTCGGGCGAGGACGTGATGAGCAACGTGGTCGAGATCTCCCATTCCCTGTCCAACATCCTCTCCCGGATGGAGCGCGGCGAAGGGCTGTTGGGCGAGCTGACCTCGGAGTCGCCGACCGGCAAGAAGCTCAGCGCGTCGATGCTCGGCACGTTCGAGGCCACCGAACGGATCGCCAACCGTTTGGATTCCGGTGAGGGACCGCTCCCCCGCCTGCTGAACGACAAGCAGCTCGCCGACCGCCTCGCCGGCTCGCTCGATCGCTTCGACCGCGTCCTCGCCTCCGCCGAAGCCGGTCCGGGGTTGCTGCCCGGCCTGCTCAACGACCCGCAGGCGAAGCAGAAATTCGACGAGACGCTGGCTTCGCTCCGGACCGCGGCGCAAAACGTCGAACGCTTCAGCAGCGGCTTGGAGCAGAGCGACGCCCTGATGCCCAAGCTGCTCAAGGACGAAGACTACGGCCGCAAGGTGACCGCCGACCTGGCTTCCCTGGTCGAACAGTTGAACGAGGTTTCGCTCCGTCTCTCCCGGGGCGAAGGCACGGCGGCCAAATTGATCAACGACCCGCAGATCTACGATGCGGTCAACGACATCGTGATCGGCGTCGAGGAATCGAAGCTGCTCCGCTGGCTGATCCGCAACCGTCAGAAGGCGGGCATCAAGAAGCGCTACGAGGACGCCCAGAAAGCCGCGCCCGGCTCGGCGACTCCCGCGCCCTCCACTCCTCCCCCTCCTCCAGGCGCCCCGGAGCCGGAACCCTCGACCTCCCCCCCCCCCCCCCCCCCCTCCCCCAGGCGCCCCGGAGCCGGAACCCTCGACCCCCCCCACCCCGCCCCCCTCGCCCCCTTCGGACACGCCGCAGGCGACGCCTCGGAAGGCCGAGCCGCCGCCTTCGACGCCTCCAGCGCCCCTAGAGGACAATCCCGCGCCACCGCCGCCGAGCGGCCCGCGAGAGGAGTAATCCAGCATGTCCCAGCACGTCCTGGTGACCGGCGGCGCCGGCTTCATCGGTTCGCATCTTTCCCGCCGCCTTCTCGCCCGCGGCGACCGGGTGACCGCGTACGACGACTTCAACGACTTCTACGACCCGGCGCGGAAACGCGAGAACGTCGAGACGATCCTCGCCGCTCCGGGAGCCGAGCGGTTTGCGTTGATCGAAGGGGACATCCGCGACGAGACGCGCGTCGATCGCCTGTTTTCGGGTCACCTGAATGCCCAGGGAAGTAAGTTCGACGCCGTGGTCCACCTCGCGGCGCGCGCCGGGGTGCGCCCGAGCCTTTCCGAGCCGATCCTCTACGAGGACGTCAACTGCATCGGCACGCTCCGGCTGCTCGAAGCGGCGCGTCGCCACGGGCCGAACCTGTTCCTGTTCGGCTCGTCGTCGTCGGTTTACGGCATCAACAAGAAGGTGCCTTTTTCCGAATCCGACGAGGTGAACCAGCCGATCAGCCCCTACGCCACGACCAAGCGCGCGGGCGAGCTGCTCTGCTACAACTACCATCACCTCTACGGTTTCCGCGCTACCTGCCTGCGCTTCTTCACGGTCTACGGCCCGGCGCAGCGGCCGGAGATGGCGATCCACAAATTCACCGACCTGCTCGCCCGGGGCGCCACGATCCCGCTTTACGGCGACGGCCAGTCCCGGCGGGACTACACCTATATCGAGGACATCGTCGACGGGCTCGAAGCGACGCTCGATGCCGCGCCGGGATTCGAAATCCTGAATCTCGGCGGCGCCGAGACCACGGCGCTCGTCGACCTGGTCCGGTGGCTCGCCGAGGAGCTTGTCGTCGAACCGCGCATCGAGTATCTTCCCGACCAACCCGGAGACGTTCCGATCACCTACGCCGACGTCACGAAGGCCGGCCGTCTGTTGGGTTATTCTCCCAAAGTTCCGATCCGCGAAGGTCTCCGCCGCTTCGTCTCCTGGTATCGGGAGCGCCAAGCGCGAGGAGCGCGCGAGGCCGCCCACGCCGCGACATGACCTCGATCCCCGTTTTCATCTCTTCCGAGCGAGCTTCTAACCGATGAACGTCTGCGTAGTGGGTAGCGGCTATGTCGGCCTGGTCACCGGAGCGTGCCTGGCCGATTTCGGCATGAATGTAGTCGGCGTCGACAAGGACGCCGCGAAGGTCACGATGCTCACCGGCGGCCGGGTGCCGATCTACGAGCCGGGTCTTGAAACCATCGTGCAAAAGAACATGGCCGAGGGGCGCCTGCGGTTCACGACCGACTTAGGCACGGCGATCGAAGCCGCGCGGGTGATCTTCATCGCGGTCGGCACGCCGCCGCTGCCCGACGGATCGGCCGACCTGACGTTCATCCGCGAGGTCGCCACCTCGATCGGCCAACACTTGAACGGCTACAAGGTCGTAGTCACCAAGAGCACGGTTCCGATCGGCACCGGCAAGATGATCGAGGAGATCGTCCGCACCGGCTCCGGGGAGCGCCACCCGTTCGCGGTGGTGAGCAACCCCGAGTTCCTGCGCGAGGGCTCGGCGATCGAAGACTTCATGCAGCCCGACCGGGTGGTGATCGGCACCCGCGACCCGCGGGCGATCGAGATGATGCTCGACGTCTACTCCCCGCTCCACGCGGCGGACGTGCCGTTCGTGATCACCGACGTCGAGAGCGCCGAGCTGATCAAGTACGCGAGCAACGGTTTTCTCGCCACCAAGATCTCGTTCATCAACGAGATCGCGGTGCTCTGCGAAGCGCTCGGCGCGAACGTCGAGGTGGTCGCGCGCGGCATGGGGCTCGACAACCGGATCGGCCCGAAGTTCCTGCATGCCGGTCCCGGCTTCGGCGGCTCCTGCTTCCCGAAAGACACCCGCGCCGTGGCGCAGATCGCCCGCGATCACGGCCGCGAGTTCCGGATCATCGAAGCGGTGCTGGCGGTGAACGTCGAGACCCAAGAGCGGATGGTGGAAAAAATCGCCAAGGAGCTGGGCACCATCGCAGGCAAGACGCTCGCGGTGCTCGGCCTCGCGTTCAAGCCGAACACCGACGACATTCGCGAATCGCCCGCCCTGCCGATCGTCCGCGGATTGATCGATCAGGGGGCCCACGTCCGGACGTTCGATCCCGCGGCGATGGACGCCTGCCGGCCGATCCTGCCCGAGGCGACGTTCTGCGACAACGCCTATGAGACGGCGACCGGCGCCGATGCGGTGATCATCCTCACCGAGTGGAATCCGTTCCGCAAGCTGGAGCTCGAGCGCCTGCGCGGCCTGGTGAAGACGCCGTTGATCATCGACCTGCGCAACCTTTACGAACCGGACAAGAT
>Ga0268264_10005942_pt1 | contig 10332 bp, 9 predicted proteins | sample KBSSwiS32_FD_190357 | JGI IMG/M metagenome (GOLD analysis project Ga0268264, IMG submission 190357) | Switchgrass rhizosphere microbial communities from Kellogg Biological Station, Michigan, USA - KBS Switchgrass S3-2 (SPAdes) (version 2) | ecosystem: Host-associated > Plants > Roots >... | reverse complement strand
TTCTGGGATCTCCGTGCCGTGCGGCAGCTTAAGAACGCTATGGTTTATGGTTTGGTACATTTGAAGCGCGTAAATCTTGGCATTGTCGGCGCTGCGCTTGTCTTTGCTAGACTGGATGTACCAGTACGCCAGCCTGTCGTTTTCAGGGCTGCACAGGAGCATTAGGAGGCGTCGGGCACGATCCCAGTCCAAAGGCTTAGTTGGGCCGTCCCGATGCCGTACAGGCACCCCAGCGGCCCGTAAAAGGTCAGTCCAGTGCTCGACCTGCTTGTTGGTGCGGCACAGAACAGCGTGGGTGTGCGGGTCGTTGGCCCCGAAGTAGCCAGTGATGAAGTTGGCTTCGTGCAGGCTTGACGGGAACACCTGGTACAGAACCTCGCCGGGTTCGCCCGTGGCGCTCCGGGTTTCCTTCGGGTAACGGTTCGGGTTGTGCTCGATCAGGTTCTGGGCGACGGCCGCGATAGAGGCATCGCACCGATAGTTGTCCTCCAAGGTCAGCACCCTTGAGTTGGGGCCGAGCAGCGCCAGCAGCTTCGGGTTCGCGCCTCTGAATGAAAAAATGGACTGATCAGAATCCCCCACTGTAAACGACATCACGGGGCCGAGCAGGGTCTTGATGTCGTAGTCGATTTGCGCCCCGTCCTGGGCTTCATCCCAGAACAAGTACATTGGCCCCGGCGGTGGCCCGAGCTTGCGCAGCGCAACCAGCGCGTACGTCAGCACGGCGTCGTAATCGAGGATGCCGGAACCGAGCATCTTACTATGGTAGCTCTGAACAACGAGGTCTTCGGTGGTCCACTTCTGGGGCGGCGACAGGATTGGGTTGCGCTCCTTCAACTTGCGCAGTTCCTTTACGCCACCTGTCCACCGCAGTTCCTTGGCGCACTCCTGGAGCAACGCGTCTGATTCGTCCTCGCCGATGATGCTGAACTCGTCTGGCAGACTCACGGCTGCGATGTTCCGCCGCAGGTAGCGGATGCACCAGCCGTGAAGGGTGCCGATGAATCCAAGATAGTTACCGGCGCGATATTCCAGTTCCTTCGCGGCTGCGTTTGTGTAGGTGATGATGATAATGTCTTTAGCAGGCGTGCCAGTCGCCAGCAGCCAGCGCACCCGCTCCACGAGCACGCGGGTCTTGCCTGAGCCGGGGCCAGCCAGCACGAGCAGGTGCGGGTCCGTAGCCGTGACAGCGGCGAGTTGCGAGGGGTTGAGGGTCATGGTGCTGGCTTCCTTTCGAGTAGCGCGATGCTGTGTAACACTCGGTTGTAGCCTTCCTCAGAAATTGGCAACTTTTCTATAACCTTCAATTCGCCAACCGCCTCGGCCATCCGGCGCGATTGGTGCTCAATCTCGAAGCCTTGTGCAACTCCGCGCTCCATTAGTTCAAGTTCGCGCTTTTGAAGCCGCTCGATCTCGTCGAGGCATTCCTCAAGATAGTCAGCCTCAGACTTTTGGCCGTCGGCACGATAACGCAGCACCCGCTCCCGAAGATTGGCTATTTGGTCAGCATTCATAGATTTTTGTAGCGTTTCGGCCACTTCATAAATCGACCACATATCTCGCAACGATTGTCTTCACGCGGATGCGGGTAGCCATGAACAGGACAATCTTCGTCTGGTTCGAGGCCGATTATTGAGCAGCTACATGTCCGACTTTTTCGGCATTTATGTTTGTGGCGCTTCATCGCTTTACCTCAATAATCGTCACGTCCTTAAACTCCAGCCAGAGCGCCCGGTTGCGGTCGCACACAATCACCTGATCGACCTGGCCGGCCCCGATCAGTTCCTGCATCCTGGCGATCAGCTTTCGCTGGCTCGGCTCGTCCACCGTCGCGAACTCGTCCAGCACCACCAGCCGGTACGGCGCCGATGCCGTGAGCGCGAAGCTGAGGCCCGCGTAGGCCAGCGTCTTCTCGCCGCCGCTGAACACTTCATGGCTGACCCAGTGCGGGCCTTCGTAGCGGCCTAACTCCCCGTCCCGGAAGTCCAGTTGCGTGCGGAGTATCCCGTCCGTGAACAGCCGCGCTTTCGCGAGTAGCTGGGTCACGGCGGCGTTGCTAACCTCTGTGATGATCTCCTGGACGCGTTTGGCCGCAGCCCGGAACACCTTGGCCTCCGTCTCGGCTCGGGCCATCTCCTGCCTGGCCTGTTCCCGGCGCAGGGCATCCGACTGAGCGGCTACCTTGCGGCGGCCCTCGGCTTCGAGTTCCTCGACGTACTCTTTAATCTTACCAATCGTCAATTGGTGGGCGGCAATCTTCTCGATGCCTTCCGGCTTAGCGGCTACGGCAGCGGCTTCGAGTTTGGCAATCTCGGCCGTGTAGCTTTCAGCCTCGCTCATAACTTCGGCGTGCCGTGATTTTATTTCATCGGCCAACTTCGTCTTCCAGCCGACCCCATCAGCCTTACAGGTTGGACAGCACGTAGCCTCAGCAAGGTTGTTCATTCTGTCGATCAACTTGAAGCTCTCGGCTTTCAGTCGCGTCAACGCCTGCCGATGGAACGGTATCTGAGCCGTGATTCGCTTCTGCTCGGCTTGCCACGCACCTTCCAACGCTACCATTCCGGCCACCCGCTCGTTCAACTTGGTTAACTCTTGGCGCTTACAACTAAGTATGGTGTCGATGTTGGGCCGGAACGTCTGGGCACCCGCACCAAGCTGCGTGGCGGCTCCGATGCTGCCGCTCATGCGCTTCACGATCTCGCCAGCCGACTTGGCGGAGTCGCTGAGCGCCACGGCAACCTTGGATGCGTACGTGTGGGCATCCAATTCCTGATCTTGAGCCGTCTCGAAACTGGTATCGGCTATGGCGGCAGCCTTGGCGAGCGCCACCTCAATCTCCGGTGTGTGATCATCAAACTTGACGCTCTTGATGGCGGCGATAAGCGCAGGCCAAGTTAGCGCATCAGCAACGGTTGGGCACTTGCTGGCGATGTACTCGTTGCGGGCCGTGGCGCTGAGCCCGAAGTACCAGTTCGGGTCCAGGGCCACGTCGGGGAAGCCTTTGAACGGCGCCTTCCATACCGTTTTAACACTGCCGCCATTCATGGTCAGTGTCAGATGCCCGCTCGTGCCGTCATCGAACTGGCCGCCAATCCCGAGCCGTTCGCCCGTGGCGGTCTTGAACAGCGCCGCTCCGGTCTTGCCCAACTGCGGGTCATAGCCCAGCAGCAACATGCGTATCGCCCGTGGCAGGGTCGTTTTGCCCATGCCCATGCCGCCAATGATAGCCGTGATGGGGCCGAGCCGGTACTGCTCGGAGGAGAGTCCTGAGAAGCCTGTGAGTGAAAGATGGGTGAGGCGCATAAATGAAGATGGGTTAGTCACTTCCCCGATTGATGCCGTTACCGATTAAAACCCAACGTCGGAATCAACGCCGCCGCCATCCTGGTCCGCTGGTTCCGGCTCGGGTTCCGGGACCGGCTGCGGCTTGGGCGCCACACGTCCCGGTGCTGCTCCGGGCTTTTGCAGGCTGACCCGGATCGCCCAAACCATGTTGCCCTGGAACTCCACTTCCTTGGGCATGATGGTTATCTTCTGGCCAATCCAGCCGTCAGTGTCGTCACCGTACAGCTTGGCGATTGTCCCGGCGTTGGTCTTGTTGCAGACCAGCCGTTTCGTTTTTCCAACGAACCCAACGATGAGCTTGCGCTCTTTGTCCCGGCCTTGGCCGAGTTCTTCGATGTCCACGGATTCGATTGAACAGACGACGGCCCGACCGCCGAGGTCTTCGGCCTTGAGGAAGTTACTGGGGAATGCTTCGCTGACTTTCACTGTTTGCCTTTCTTGCCGGACTCGGTGGCCCAGCTTAGCCGCTCGGTGGCGGCGGTTTCGGCAGCACGGTTGCTGCTTGAGGGTTAGTAAATCATGCAACTAAGAAGTTGGCAACACTTTATTTGTAAAACGAGTATGCTTTCTGGTTATGCTCGCTTCCTTGACGGTTCGCAGTCATCTAGTATGGTGTCTGCGGTCCTCGGCGCGCGTGACTGTTGGAGTGGTGCGCTAGACGCTAAAACCGAATGGCAACTTACAATCACTCCGTAACCAGCGCCAGCGCGGCCCCAACGGCCACGGCCGCCGACGCCAGGGCCAGCCAGTGCCACGGCGTCAGCCGGCTACCGGGCAGGAGGCTGAACAGCTTCGTGGCGCACTGCATGTCGCGGTCGTCGGTCATTTGATCCATCCGGGCGGCGGGTCGTCGGTCATTGTGTTGCCATCTCGGCCTTGTACGGTTCGTGAGATTTACCGAACCGCTCCTTGCACCATTCCACGGCGGCAATGATGTGGCCAACAGGCATTCCATGGATTCCCATGTCGAGCGACGTGAGATACCAAATTCCCGGAGCGCCCAAGGCTCGTGGTCGTTCAAGGGTGAAAACAGTTCGGTGGCTGATTGGGATTTGCTCTGTGAAAATTACTTGGTCATCGGCAAAGGTCGCCTCGTAACCAATTCCACGCAGCACTACGAATTCGCGATTCATACCCCCGGCCCCGGCAGCGCGGCCTTGATGGCGGTTTTCATTTCACCTTCATCATGCCTTGAACCGCGCCTTCGATGCCAGCTTTGAAAAGCTCGACGGCATTTGTTCCGCTCGATTCCTGGGTGAGTGAACCAAGCGAAATTGTTTGCGCGTCCTTCGATGATTGGCTGGCCTTCATTTTCGCGAGTTCGGTCTTGGAGTCGAAGAAGGTTGCAACCTTCGTGACCGTCTCGCGGCGGCTCCCGTCCGGCTGAACGTCAGTAACGTGGCTTGAGAATGTTGCGCACCCAGCGAACGCCAGCCCCAGCCCAGCCACGAGCAGCAGCGGCAGCGGGCCGGCGCTAGGCGGAGTTGCTGGTGGCCACGCAGCCACATCGCCATCGAGAAAAGTCTTCAACGAAGGAAACTTCTCTTCCAACTTCGAAAGGAGTGCCTTGTGGCCCATCCATGCCACAAATCCAAGGATAAATCCGATCATCGCCTGGGCGACAACTGGATTATGGATGTCTGGGTTAACGTCGCCTGTTTTGGCGACGGCACTATAGAGGATGGCGCCGACCACCGGGCAGATGGCCGGAATTGAGCGATTACTGATCGGCAGCATCCTAATCACGTAGCCGATTGCTATGCAGCACGCGACCGTGAGGGCGGCGGGGCCAAGGGTGACGATTTGTTTAACAACATCGTTGATGTATTCCATTCGGAAAAGGTAGGCGATTTGAGGCGAAACGCAAGCGGCATCAGCCAGGGGGGCGATGGGCGGCATGGGGGCCGTCTTCGGCGGGACAGGCTCGAAACACCCCAGCCGGGCCCGGGCGGTCTTGTTTATGCTCCAACCGTTCACGAAACTTCTCGGCATCCCCGCGAATCTCAATGGCAAGCTGACTAACCATGCCCTTGACCTCGCCGACCGTGGCAATGAGCGCCGTGATAGACGAGAAGACCTCCGTGGCCTTGAGCTGGTGGGCCGTGAAATCCTTGCGCATTTCGATGGCGTCTTTTTTCAAAGCCTTAACCTCCTCGCGCTGCAACGACCATACGATCGCCAGCAATCCACTCACCACCGAGAGGGCAATCTCCCAGAGATGATCCGCGCCCGTGGCTCCTTGCGTTGCGTCGGCGATGAACATTGTTCATTCTCTAATTTAGGACCGCGTAAACATTTGCGATAATGGGGCATTCACCGGAGGCGGCGCGCCCCGCGTCTGCCTCTGCTATCAAGTGTCATTGGTTATTAAACGTCCAGTCAATGCCATTGCCAGAGTTGTACATATTCAAAATTTGCGTGGCTGTCAAATTAGTTGCCCAGTAACCAGACCCGTCCATTTTGCCCTGAAATACCGATGCTCCAAGATTACTCAAATACACCGATTCTGCTGTCGCTATGTTGGTTTTAGCAATGCTCAAAACGGAACTGTTAGCCAAAACTCCATTAGTGTAAAGATAGGCAGTCAGTGTTGCTGAGTCATAAACTACTGTTACGAAATGCCATGCATTTGTAAACTTATCTCCCCGTGTAACCGAAGCTCCAACAACCATTGATCCGCTCACATCAAGCAATCGAAACCGTAACACCCCACCGGATGTTAAATCTACGGCTATAACAGTGTTTGCTTCTGTTCCGTCGTACAAACTCCAAGCCCTCCCAGTGGATGCTGCGTTCGTTACAAAAATCCAAGAAGACCATGTAAGGTTGGTCGTGCTAAATTTATTGGTATTACACGCTAACCAGTCACCAGAAGCAGCACCAAAAACACCATTTGTGATTTTTCCTGCTACAGATACAATACCGGAACCTCCATGGTTAAAAGCATAATTATTAACAACTGATCTCCACGGACTTGATGCTTCGTCGAAGTTCAAATAATAGACAATTCCATTAGTTATCTTAACAACTGGTGATGCTGCCTGCTGCGCGTTCAGGTTGGCTATCCCCAAGCCGCGAAGGTCGTGTTGTCCATAAGAAATAAACGGCATCAGCAAAAATGCGAGAGCCGCGAGCAATAAAACGATGAGGCAAAAGGCGCGTTTCATGGCGATTTAACAACTGAAAAGTGAACCTTGGTTAACGCATTGGAATTCTTGGCGATGACCACGCGGCTGTCGTTGCTCAAAAGCCATGAATTCGTCGGGGTGGATGAGTAATTCGACCACGACGCCGGGAACACCAAAAGGAAGTTGGTCCCGTTCGGATAAACGTCAATGCCTACAAACTCCTTCAAATTTGGATCACCGTTGGTCAGGCTTAGCCAGTTCGTCGAGAGAGTCCCGCCGCCGTTGGTCAGACTGTACTCGTTGGTAAGGCACGACACGTAAACATTGCTTCCGCTGGCGATAATTGGCGGTGCGTCAATGAATCCAATGTGGGCGACGTTGGAAAGCGCGTTAACGTTGAGCGAATTCGTGACGGTCCCGCTCCCAGACGTTACCGTGGCCGCGCTCAAGGTGTTGCTGATCGACGCCGATCCCGCCGCCAGCGACAGCGCCGTGATGCCGTTGGTGATGGATGCTGTGCCAGCATTAACGTTGAAGATTGAAGCCGTGTTGGTCACGGATTCAGCACCGACCGTGATGGTCCCGAAGCTGCCGTTGTTGGTTGTGGAAAGCGCGTTTGCTGTGAGGTTGCTGACTGTGGCGACGGCGAAGTTGGTGCCGCTGGCTGTAACTGTTGCTGTGACCGTGATGTTGTTTCCGGCGCTGACGCTGTATCCGCGGGCGGGAACGTTCGTGAGGCCGGCGCCGTTGCCGTAAATAACGCCATTGCTGTAGATAAGAACCTTTGAGCCATTCTGGCCGAGGTATCCTCCAACCACGGTCCCATCAGTGTTATTTGTCAAAGCAATGAATGTCGCATTTGTGTTTTGGTCGGTCGCTGACGCGATTCTGAGTGTTCCGGAATTCTGACTACTAACGAAATCCCCAATTGTCGTTGTGCCGTCGGATGCGATGGTTGCCGTAACATTACCAAGCGCATCAATGAACGCAAATCCACCGAACCCGTCGGAGACCAGATGTTGGTTTCCAGTTGGTAAATAAAAGCCATTAGTGGCGTAAATCGCGTCGGCCCTCACGTCTTTATCCACCGTCACCGCACCATCTGAGTTGCCACCGTGGAAATAGTAGTTGCCTCCGATCGGGCCGAATATCCAGTTGGCTGCCGAGTTACCGCCTGGCTTGAAGTACGTGTCAGGTCCAACGTTTGGAGAAAGCCCAAAATAATTAGTGGTGTTGTCGTTGGCGGTCGTGCCAAACCAAACCGGCGCCTCATTGGTCCATGCAATCGTGTCCTGCCGCAGCGCGTAGTTGCCAACCGGCTGAAACCCGTTCGTGATGAATTGGTAAAGCGCGTTCGACATCGCCAGCGCGTAGTTGGTTCCGATGAAGCCGTTGGTGAACGTCATCACGACATTAATGGTTAACGGCGTCCCGGCTCCACCAGGGTTGTTGAGGTAAACGTTGGTCCCGGCCGTCACTGGAACCGCGACCGTGATGGCGTTGCGCTGGATCGGTTGCGCGATGCACCCGCAGGCCGCTAGGAGCATCGTGAATACGGTTAAAACTCTCATGGTGTTTAACATAGCGGGTTTAGGGGGTTTCGCCAGCCTTAACAAAGGCGGTTCTGAACGTGTCGAATATGTCACGCCGTTGCTGGACCGCGGCATCGTACACCTTCAATTGCTCAGGCGTCAGAGTGGCCTTGAATTCAGCTTCGTGCTTCTTGCTTCCGGCAAACGGGCGTCCGTTGTAACCGGCGCGGATAAAGTGCTTCCAGATGGCGTCCCGGGTCATGGCTTTTGAAGCATCTTTCGCGTCCGTCAGCGTCTTGATGTCGGCCGCGGCGGCGTCCACGTTGCCGCGGCTTAGGTCGGCTTTGAGTGGCGACAGTTTGTCCTTGGCGGCATCCCAATGCACCTCGGGCTTGTAGATGTCGTGAGCGGCTTCGTAGTCGGTGATCATCTGCCGCACTTGGGTAATGGGGTCCCAGCGGCGGTTCTGGACGCCCATGGCCTGCCCCAACGATTCGAAGAAGGTCTGGTTACGCCCGCCAACAAGCCACTTGAGGCTGAGCGGCACGGGAGTCTTGGCGATTTCCTTGAACTGCTCCGGTCGCGTCAGCTTGTTGCCCTGTGCGTCACGTTGGGTGAACAGGGTAATCGCCGGTCGCACGTATGTCGGGTTGACGCGGGTCATCACGAACCCAGTTGGGTCGGTAACGGCGTGGATGATGTCGCCCTGTACGGAGCGTGGCGAATACAGATGGCCATTGGCATCCACGGAGAACACCTTATCAAGCGACCCGGGATTGAGCTTTGGATCATGGTCATCCCGCACAATGGAGTTGATTATCCGGGTGGTGATGTAGAACCCAAGCGCCCCAGCCACGAGCGCCATGCGCTGCTCGTTCCCCCATGGCTTCATGGCCTGCCCGGCGAACCGTGCGCGGGCCTCAAGGAAGTCCGGCGCCAGCAGTGCGAGACGCAGCACGTCCTGCATGGTTCGGCTGCGGCCAAGCTGCTCGTAGTTCAATTCGCCGAAGGCTGCGTTAGCCTGCTTGGCCGTCAGGTAGCCAACTTGGTCCTCAGTCAAATTCGGGTAACGCTTCCGGTTCCGTTCCAATGCGTTCAGGGCCATGCTCATTTTGAGGCGAGGAATGTAATCCTTGAACAGCATCTCGTTCACGGATTGGAGCACGGGGCCGATGCCGGGAATGTGTTTCGTGAGCGAGTTGCCCGCCAACCCTTCCGAGAACAGTTCGTAATTGCCGATGTCGGAGACAGTAAGCCCGTGCCGAACCAGATGCGCCTGGGCGGGGTCTTCGAGGTCCAGCTTGGCGATGCGGCCTTCCCCGCCCGGGAGACGATTGATCCCAACTCCGTGCTCCAATGAGTGGAGTCCGATTTGAGCGAAGTGGAACCCGGACAGGTCGAGCATCGTCTGTTTGATGACGCTGGAACCTTGGAGGGCCGCGCGTCCGATGGGGTTGGACCGGATGCGCGAACGGTCGAGCAGGTTGTGAACGATGCGATCGGCGTCTGGGTGAACCATGGCGTCACCCTGCATGTAAACTGGCTTGCCGCGCACGATGGCATTGTAACGGGACTCAATCTCTTTGACGGCCTCAGCGTCATCGCCAGCATCGGCAATCTCACTGGCCTTGTCGGCGAGTTCGGATTCAGTGAGCGGGCGTTCCTCGGCGTTGGCGATCCATTTCCACTTACGGAAGGCCGGATGGTCGTAGGGCCGGTAGTCGCTTCTGTCTTTCTTGATGTCCTCACCCTCGGCAATGCGCTTCCCGGCAGGCTTCACGAGCAACGCTTCGCGGATGCCCGCTTCGTCCTCGATGGGCGATGCCTTCCCGAGCGTGTCGATCATCGGGCGACCGTCTGGCATTTTGATTCGCTTCATTGCGTCCACCATGGCGCGGTCGGCAATGGCTTTGTTGAGGCTCTGATCGTAATTCAGAACTCGCTCAAGGAAGTCGGACGTGGGCGGGGTCGCGATGTGGCCAGCCGCATACGCCTTCTCGGCGTCGGCATCGAACTCGAATAGGCGCTTGCGGGCCAGCGCCGGGTTGGTGGCCAATCGCCCCGACTGGACTTCGGACAGGATTCCGCGTTTGAAATCGCTCTCCCGCGGGTAGATGCGGTTGATGTAATCTTCTACCCCGGCTTCGAGCACGCCGTTGTCGATGGCATCTTTCAGGCGCGACTCGAAGTAGCCTTGGAGCTTCTGCGCCACGTCGATCTGTTCGGGCGTCAGTTTGAGTGCGTCAAGGTACGGCTGTCGGAACTCGGCCGGGACTTCGCGGGCCGACTTTTCGAGCTGCGCACGGTCGCCCCCGGCGTCAACC
>Ga0268264_10005941_pt1 | contig 10332 bp, 8 predicted proteins | sample KBSSwiS32_FD_190357 | JGI IMG/M metagenome (GOLD analysis project Ga0268264, IMG submission 190357) | Switchgrass rhizosphere microbial communities from Kellogg Biological Station, Michigan, USA - KBS Switchgrass S3-2 (SPAdes) (version 2) | ecosystem: Host-associated > Plants > Roots >... | reverse complement strand
GTCAACGCGGATCCGAGGGCGGTATCCCGAGAGGGAACGCAGGGACGAACGATCTGCGAAGGTGCTCAGATGGGCCAACAAGCCCGCATCGAGTCAATGCAACGTTCGCCTCTGTGAGACCCGATACAGCACGGCCAAGCCCCGCTTCGGTCAGTGCAGACAGATCCATGAAACCCTCACGGGATCAACACCGCCTAGCTTCTGCAATTACAGATCTACGGCCTAGTAGAGGGAGCCCATTGCCGATGCGTCGCAGGACGACATTGCGACGCCTGTAGGCGAAGAAGAGGCGCCCTGGGATCCACCCACGCAGGGCGCGTCGAAGGTGGCGTATTGAGGTGCGGCGGGGGCGGGTTCTGACCCACTCGGGTCAGGTCATCGAGCAGGCCGAACACAAGACCTTACCCGACCGATCCGTCACGCAAGCCCTTGCCAATCGAGTGCCGTCCACACAAGACGAGTTCGCGTTGGTCTGACAGCACCCTTGTGGAAAATTTAGTGTAGGGAGCGGCTTGGTCGAACAACCGGCGTGGGGTGCTAACCTCGGAGCCGTTAGTTTGAAAAAGCCCCCGGATCCTGATGTCTGCGAACGAAGCGGGAGGGTTCGGCTTGGGCTGTGCAGCAGAACAGAGCGCAGGACCACTCGGAAGGGGAAGAAAATGCAGCTGCAATTCACCATGCCACACATCCATCGCATCAAGGCGCTCGCGATGCCGTGGGAGGCACATGTTACAGGAGCCCATCAGACACGGCTGGCAAAGTGGGCTGATCAGCTTGGCTATGGCATGGTCTATGTCCCCGAACACCACGTGATTCCGAACGACCATCTGGAGCTTTCGGGACCGCACCACTTGAGCGCCTTCACCACCATGGCCTATTGGGCCGGGGCAACCGAGAATCTTCGGGTGTGTAGCAGCATCGCATTGCTGCCCGCGCACAATCCGATCGTTGCGGCCAAGGCATTGTCGAGCCTGGACTGGCTATCGAGCGGCCGTGTGACGGTTGCTTTCGCCTCGGGATGGCTCAAGGGAGAATTTGATGCGCTCGGCGTCGATTTCCACCAGCGCGGCGCTATGAGCGAGGAATATATTCAGGCGATCATCGAACTCTGGACCAAGGAGAGCCCGCAGTTCGAGGGAAAATATGTCAGCTTCCGTGACGTGGCATTCGAGCCCAAGTGCTTCCAGAGCCCGCACATCCCGATCTGGTTCGGCGGCGATGCCGATGCCGTTCTTCGCCGAATTGCGCGCTATGCATCAGGCTGGAGCCCGTTCCTCACGAAACTCGAGGACATCCCCGCCAGGATCGACTTCATCAAATCTCAGCCGGAGTACAATGGCAAGCTGACCGATATCTTCTATAGCTTTCACACCAGCCGGATCGGCGAAGGGCATGTCGCAACCAGTGATGTCAAAGGAAGACCGGGCCAAGGCAAGCAAGCTATCCTTGATCGGCTCGGCTGGTTCAGCGAGCTTGGTATAACTTGGAGCGCACTACCGGTACCCGCGGTGGAAACTCTCGAGCAATACTTCGACTACACCCAGTGGGTCGCAGAGGAAATTATTCCCGCAATTCGATAATGGATGGTTCGTAGTCACAACCACGGGCGACACTGTTTGACGGCACTGATCTGCCCCCGTCTGAGTGGCCCAGGAGAACGGGCAATGCTGCGGTTCAGGCGAATGAAGACGCTGCAGAAGTTCGCCTCGGTCCATGCCCACGTCCACAATCACTTCGAGCCGCGCAATATACCGTGGACAAGGACGAGTGCCGCGGATCGTTATCGTCAACCGCGATCCAGGGGCGCTCAACTGGCTGGATACGGCAGGTAATCCGTCCGGCGTAATCCAGGGCCGCTGGACCGACTGCTCGTCGCAGGAGGTGCCGACCACGCGCAAGGTGAAGCTGGCTGACCTAGCCGCCGCGATCCCGCAGGGGACCCGCCGGCTCTGTCAAAGGGATGGCCGACGGTGGAGTGGTTTGCTAGCCGGGGTGAATGAGCAAGCCGCAGTCCCCGTTCCGGTATTTCCACTCCTCACCCGAGTTGATCCGCGAAGTGGTAATGCTCTACGTGCGATTTCCGCTGAGCCTGCGCAACGTTGAAGATCTGCTCTTGGAACGCGGCTACGATCTCTGTCACGAGACGGTGCGGCTGTGGTGGAATCGCTTCGGTCCGCTGTTCGCCGCCGAGATCCGCCGCCGCCGGGTGAATCGCATGCGAGGGTTCAGACATTGGCGCTGGCATCTTGATGAGATGTACGTCAAGCTCAACGGCGAGACGGTTTGCCTGTCGCGTGCGGTCGACCACGACGGCGAAATCCTCGAGAACTACGTCACCAGGAAACGCGACAAACCTGCGGCTTTGGCCTTCATGAAGAAGGCGCTGAAGCGGCATGGCAAGCCGGAGTCTATCGCCACGGACGGGCTGCGATCCTATCCTGCAGCGATGCGCGATCTCGGAAATCTCGAGCGCCGCGAGATGGGGCGATGGCTCAACAACCGGGCCGAGAACAGCCACCTGCCGTTCCGAGACGAGAACGCGCGATGCTCCGGTTCCGGCAGATGAAGACGCTGCAAAAGTTCGCCTCCGTCCATGCTTCGATCCACAACCACTTTGCCCAGGAACGCCACCTCGTCGATCGTCAGACCTACAGGCTCCGCCGCTCGGCCGCCCTGGCCGAGTGGCGGGCGCTCGCTAGCTGACGGGCCGCGCCCCTAGCGATAGCTGCGTCAATTGGAGACGAGTTCGAATCCGACTGACACTTCCGCAGGGCAGGGCCCCTCAGCGCGCGTGTGCCGCGGTGGCGAGTTCGTCCAGGTTGACCGCATCGAGCAGCGCCTGTCGTGCAACATGCAAGTCACGCCACAGCGCTGACCGGCTGAGGTCGTCCTCGGCGATTTCCTGCGGCCAGAATCGCCGGACGACAGCCTCGATGCGATCGAGCCCGGCCTGATCAACCAGGAACCGGGGGTCGACCGTCCTTGGATCGGCAATCACCCGCAATCGCAGACAGGCTGGGCCTCCACCGTTGGCCATCGATTGACGGACGTCTACCACTTCGATGCGACGAATTGGGCCGCCCCTCGTGGTCACGGCGTCCAGCCATGTCCACACGCCCGGGAAAGCCTGTGTTTCGGCAGGCACGAGCAGTGCCATGCCGCCTTTCGGCAGGCTTACCAGCTGGGCGTTGAACAGATAGGACGCCACCGTATCGGCCAGGCTGATCACGCTCGCGGGGACTTCCTCGATCGCGATGGAGGGGAGCTTTTCGCGCAGGCAGGCATGGACCGCCTCGCGCTCGGCAAAGGCCTGCTCATGGACTAGAAGCACGTGCTCGTTCGCCACGGCGACGACATCGTTGTGGAACGCGCCGGCCGCGATCGCCTCGGGTGACTGCTCGGCGAAGACGACGCGGGCCGGATCGAGCTCGTGCAACCGGGCGATGGCCTCGCTCGCTTCGCGATGCTGACGCGCGGGGAAGGGGCCGCCGCTCCGGCCGTGGACGAAGACCTCGATGCCGCGCTGGCGGTGAGCGTCGCTCAGCCGCAGGTGGTTGGCGGCCCCTTCGTCGCCGAAGGTCGCGGGCACGGGCTCATGCACCACGAAATGTCGGGGGTCGGCAAAGGCCATGCGCAGCTGCGCTAGGGTTTCGTACCACTCATGGCTGCGGTGCGGCATGGTCGCGAGATTAGCGACGGTCAGGTGGCAGCGTCCGTCCGCCGTGTCGGGCGCGGGCGAGACCGTCGCGGCGTTTGCTGCCCACATCGCCGAAGCGGACAGCGCATTGGCCCGCAGGACGGGGCTGGCGGCGTCGATCGTCGTCCCCAGCCGGGCGAGCCAGTCCCGGTTCGGCCGGTCATGGGGCAGGAGAATGCCCTGGACCAGGCCGAGGTCGAGGGCCACGCGCATCTTCGCGGTGCCTTGCAGGGCGGCCTCGCGCGGGTGGGCGATCGTGCCGGCATTGCGCATCGCGGCCAGGTTGCCGAAGCTCAGCCCGGCATAGTTGTGGCTCGGTCCGACGATGCCGTCGAAGTTGATCTCGCGCAGCACCGGCTCAGTCCGGCACGTGGACGACGGTATCGCCAAGGGCGACGCCCAGGGCTTGCGCCGCTTCGCGATCGAGCGCGACCCCGCCATCGACGGCGGAAACTTCGCCGTGGCAGCACCTGTACCGAGCGAGGTGTCCGGCGCCGACCAGACACGGCGATCCGCTGCCTTGGCCGGCAATCGCCGAGACGCGATCACTTCGCGCCTCGCGCACCGTGGCAATGCGGTCGGTCTTGGCGATCATCGTGGGCCCCCCGTCGAAGATGTCGATGTAGTTGTCGAAGGCAAAGCCCTCGCGCTCGAGCATGCGCATCGCCGCCTTGCCGGAGCCGTGTGGTCGGCCGATCTGCGCGCGCGCCGCATCGGGCAACATAGCCGTGTAGATCGGGTGCTTGGGCATGAGATCGGCGATGAACTGGTTGCCGTGAATTGCGTTGAACTCGTCGGCCTCGCGGAACGGCATGCCGAAGAACCGGCCGGCGAGGCCATCCCAGAACGGCGACCTACCGTCGCCATCGAGGGCGCCGCGCAGTTCGGCAAGGGTCCGGTCGGCGAAGCGCGGGCGGTGGAGCTTCATGAACAGGTACCGGCTGCGCGCCAGTAGCTTGCCGATGCCGGCTGAGCGCGCCGCAGGATCGAGGAAGAGCCCGCCGACTTCGGTGGCCCCGTCAAGGTCGGTGCACAGGGTCAGTGTCTCGACGCGGATCGTGCGGTCGAGTTCCTTGCTGAACTGGGTGAGCACGCCGATCCGGTAGCTGTAGAACGGCCAGGTCGAGCCGATCCGCGAGAAGATCTGGCAGGTGCCGCACACCGCGGCGCGGTCCGTGTCCTCGAGGACGAACAGAAACACCTCGTCGGCGGGCGTGTCGTCGGCCCGCACGAAGGCGGTGATGGCGCGTTCGATCTTTCCCGCCAGCGTCGGCCGGTCGGCGGGCAGGTTAGTGAAGCCGCCGCCGGTGGCCTGGGCCATGCGGAACAGGGCATGGGCATCGTTTACGCGGACCGGGCGCACCACCAGCGTCATGGCTCGAACGCCCCCTGGTCGAGCCGGTGCAGCGCGAGGGCGGAGAGCCGGGCGCGCGTCGCCAGCGAATCGATGTGCAGGAATTCCTCCGGCGAATGGATATTGCCACCGCACGCGCCCATCGTGTCGATCACCGGCACCCCGCAGGCGGCGATGTTGTTGCCGTCGCAAACCCCGCCCGTGTCGTGCCAGGCCACGGGCTCGCCAAGGTCGGCAGCGGCCCCGGCGATCAGGGCGAACAGCCGTTGGGTGACAGTGCTGACCGGCTTGGGCGGGCGGCCGAACCCGCCGTGCAGGTCAATGCGCACGTCATGGGCACGCGCGACCTCGGTGATGGTTCGCTCCAGCAATGCGGTCGCGGCGGTCGCGTCGTCATCCTGCCGCGGCCGCATGTTGAATCGCAGGATCGCGAGGTCGGGAACGAGGTTGTCCGGTCCGCCGCCGTCGATCCGCGCAGGATTGATCGCCAGCGTCTCCCGGCGGGACCGGGCGAGGCGCAGGGCAAGGTCGGCTGCCGCGACCACGGCGTTGCGGCCGGCCTCGGGATTGCGTCCGGCGTGAGCCGCGCGGCCCGTGACCACCGCCGCGAAGTTGCCCGAGCCCGGGCGCGCCCTGGCCAGGGCCCCGTCGGGCAGCGCCGGTTCATAGGTCAGGGCGACGATCTTGGCTTGCGCCAGACCGCGGATGACCCCGGCGGACGCAAGCGAACCGATCTCCTCGTCGCTGGTGATGAGGACATCGTAGCCGAGGGCGGGCCGCATCTGCTCGAACGCCAGGAGCGCGGCGAGCATTATCGCAAGGCCGCCCTTCATGTCGCACGTACCTGGCCCGCGCAGGGTGGCCGGATCGAGCCAGGTGCAGGTCTGGAACGGGTGATCGCTGGCAAAGACGGTGTCCATGTGGCCGGTCAGCAGCACGCGGCGTTCGGCCAGGGGGCGAACCCTGACGAGCAGGTGGCGGCCGAAGGCGCGGCTGGCCAGCCTGCCATCGGCCAAGACCGTCTCGACCGGGTCGGCATCGAGCAGGGTTGCGTCACCCGGCAGGATCGAGAAGGCCTCGGCGAGCTTCCCCGCCATGTCCGCCAGCCCGGCAAGGTTGCCGGTGCCGGAATTGACCGCGGCCCAGTCGAGCACCTGCTCGGTCATGGACGGGGACTCGATCGGATCGACAAGGTTGCGTTCGGCGCGGGACAGGCGCGTCATGGCCGCACCATGCCCTGCAGCGCGCCGGCGTTGCCGGAGGCCGAGGCGGCCTCGTAGCTGGCGACGGGATAGGCGCAATAGTCGGCCGCATACCAGGCGCCCGGCCGCTGATTGCCGGATGCGCCGAGGCCGCCGAACGGCATGGCGCCCGAGGCGCCGGTGGTGGGGCGGTTACGATTGATCACGCCGGCCCGCACTTCGCCCACGAAGCGCCGCCACAGGGTCTCGCCCTGCGTTACCAGGCCCGCGGCAAGCCCGTAGCGCGTGGCGTTGGCGGCGTGGATTGCGGCATCGAAGCTGGCGACATGACGGACCTGGAGGACCGGCGCGAAGATTTCCTCGTCGGGCGCGGCGACGCCGGTCACGTCGATCAGGGCCGGGGTGACAAAGGTCTCACTGCGGCCGGCCACTGTTGCGAGCGGCCTGATGCAGCGCGCGCCGAGGCCGATCAGCCGGTCGAGCTGTGCTCTGGCCTTTCCGGCAGCCTCCGCAGACACCAGCGAGCCCATGAACGGCTCGGGCTTGTCGTTCCAGGCACCGATGGTCAGCCGGTCGGCCAGGCACGCCACGGCATCGACCAGGGCATCGCCGAACCGGCCGTCCGGCACGATCAGCCGGCGCGCGCAGGAACAGCGCTGGCCGGTCGTGAGATAAGCGGACTGGACGACGATCGCCGCCGTTTCCTCCAGATCGCCATCCCACGCAACGAGCGCATTGTTGCCGCCGAGTTCGAGCGCGAGGATCACGTTCGGGCGCTCGGCGAACAGGCGGCGGAAATGGGCGCCGGTCGTGGCCGAACCGGTGAACAGCAACCCGTCGATATCGGCTTCGGCCAGCGCCGCGCCGGTTGCGCGGCCGCCCTGCACGTGGGTCAGCACGCCTGCCGGCAGTCCTGCCGCGGCCCAGGCCCGGGCCACGGCCTCGCCGGTCGCCGGGGTCAGTTCGGAAGGCTTGAACACCACCGTGTTGCCGGCCAGCAGCGCCGGAACGATGTGGCCGTTGGGCAAGTGGCCGGGGAAGTTGAACGGGCCGAGCACTGCCATCACGCCATGCGGGCGGTGCCGCAGCACGGCCTCGCCAAAAGCGGTGGCAGTATGGCGCTCGCCCGCCCGTTCGGCCTGGGCGGCGACCGACAGGTCGATCTTGCCGATCATCGCGTCGAGCTCCGCCCGGGCTTCCCACAAGGGTTTGCCGGTCTCGCGCGCGATCGTTTCGGCAAGGTCGCCGGCGCGGCCTTCCAACTCGCTGCGGAAGGCCCGGACATGGGCGGTGCGCTGGCCCTGGTGCAGTTCTGCCCAGCCCGGCAAGGCCGCGCGCGCTTGGGCGACCGCTGCCTCGACCTCGCCCGCATCGGCGGGGTCGCCCTGCCAGACCGTTTCCCCGGTGGCCGGGTCGATCGAGCGGAGCGGGCCAGTCATCCTGCCCTCGTGACGGCAAAGATGCCGGTGGCATTGCCGCTGTCAAAGGCGAGGTCGATCCGGTGCGTCGCCGGATGGATCGCGCGCGCGATGAACTCGAAGAACGATCCGGGCACGTCGCGCTCGACCAGCGTGCCATCCGCGACCCGGAACAGGCGCGGCACGGTTCCGGCGAGGAAGGCGGTCTGGTGGATGCGGCCGCCGGCCGAGACTTCGACCGTCTCTTTCAGCGGTAGGCCCTTGGCCTTGAGCGCGGCGGCGAGGGTGATGACATCGGGCACGCGGTCGGTCGCATGGTTGAAGGCATTGCCCTCGGTCGCGATCCAGGCGGCCTCGGGCGAGTGACGCAGCAGCGCCTCGTAATCGGCCAGCGCGGGCACCGGGTGGTGACGGCCGAACGCGTTGACCAGGCCGTCGAGGCCGGAGAGGGCGAGACCGACCGGACATTCGCCGGTGCGCCCCAGGGTGGCGAGCAGGGCGCGCTCGGCATCGCCGAGAGGATCGGTGCTCCCGCCAAAGATGCGTGCGGCCGCGGCGCGGGCTTCATCGGGCAATTCGCTCAGGTGGAGCTCGCTGACGAAGAACTGCGGGACGGTTTCGGGCAGATCGCGATGGGCATAGGCGCGGCCGGTCATCCGCAGCGCCGGCAACGGATATAGCCCGGCAAGGCCATAGCCCAAGGGCTCGAGAATCCGGGCGAAGGCGTGATGGCCGCGCGGCAGGGCGCCGGTGTCGCCGTCGATCGTGCGCAGCGCGCCGTGATCGAAGCAGGCCTTGCGCTCCGCCATCCACAGCTCCGCGACATGGCTCGCCGCAAGGGGGACGCGCTGGAGCAGGTCGGAAAACAGCACCGCGTTGAGCGCCATGGCCACCTGGGCCCGCGAGGCAAGCGCGCCGTTGCCGCCCAGGCTCGGGTCGATGGCGAGGGCCGACAGGACGTATTCGGCCCGCTCCGGCCCGAGCGATGCGGCAACCAGCCGCTGGAGGATGCCGAAATCCGGCGGTGGGGGCGAAGGCCGGGGCGCCTGCGCCGGCTCGGCCCCAGCTGCTTCGCCGACCATCTGGTCGATCCGCCCGAAGATCGAATGGCCGGCCGCATCGTGCATCGCGATGGTCACCCGGTCGCCGCGACGCAGGAACGGCGTGGCGGGCGCCCCGTGCAGGATCGTCTCGACCATACGCATCTCGGCCAGACAGCTGTAACCGCGCCCGCCGTCGCGGAGAGGGAGGCCCGGCCGGCCGTCCGCCCCGCGGTTGGAGACCGTTCCCGAGCCGATGATGGTCCCCGCCCCCAGCGGGCGGGTTCTCGCGGCGTGGGCGACAAGTTCGGCAAACCCGAACGTGGCATCCTCGCCTGCCTCGACGCGGCCGAACGGCTCGCCGTTGAGGTCGACCGCGAGCGGCAGATTCACCCTGCCGCCATGCCAGGCCTCGCCCAGCTCGTCGGGTGTGACCGCGACCGGCGAGAAGGCGGACGGCGGCTTGGACTGGAAGAAGCCGAAGCCCTTGGCCAGCTCCGCCGGGACTAGGTTGCGCAGCGACACGTCATTGCAGAGCATGACCAGCCGGACGTGGCCGAGGGCCTGCTCGGTGGCGACACCACAGGGCACGTCGTCGGTAATCACCGCCAGCTCGCCTTCAAAGTCGCCGCCCCAGGCTTCGTCGGGGAGCGGGATCGGATCGCGCGGGCCGAGCATGGCGTCCGAGCCGCCCTGATAGAGCAGCGGGTCCGCATAAAACGTCGCGGGAACCGCGGCGCCGCGTGCACGGCGGACCAGCTCGACATGGTTGAGATAGGCGCTGCCGTCGGCCCACTGGTAGGCGCGCGGCAGCGGCGCGGCACAGGCAGCCTCGTCGAACGGGACGCCGGGCTCGTCACCGGATTCGAGCCGCACGGCGAGGCTGCGCAGGCGTGGCTCCAGCAGGTCCCAGCCATCGAGGGCCGCCTGGAGCGTCGGGGCGATCGTGGCGGCCGGCACGCAGCGCGCGAGGTCGCGCGAGACCACGACGAGACAACCGTCGCGTCCCGACCTGAGCGAGGCGAGCTTCATCGCGCCTGTTCCGTCGTGGCGTCGGGCTGGCGATCCGGATGGGCTGTACGGAACGCAGGCAGTTCGAGACAGGCCGCATCGATCCGGCGCATGTGCGGCATTGGCGCGAGATCGAAGGCGAAGCGGCGGGCATTGTAGAGTTGCGGGATCAGCACGGCCTCGAACAGGCCCTGCGCGCCGTGGAGGAAACCCTGTGCCGCAATCTGGCGCAGGTGGGCTTCGAGCGGGACCAGCGTCACCTCCAGCCAGTGGCAATACCAGCGGTCGATCTCCGGCTTCGGACGCCGGTAGAGGAAGTACAGGAAGTTCTGCCAGACGTCCTTGACGTCCTTCCACTGCGGCACCATCGACTTCCAGCCCCAGAAGAGCCCCTTCTCCTTGCGGACCACCGCCCGGTAGAAGACCTCGGCGAGGTGCCAGGCCATGTAGCCGAAGGTGCCGATCGCCGCCAGCCGGTGCAGGAAGCGCGCGGTGGTCACGCCGCCGAGCAGGTTGATCAGCATCTGGGCCCAGCCCGTATGATGGAAGTGCAGCGGCAGGCCGGTCGCGGCGAGCAGCAGGAAGGTGACGATCACCAGCACGTGCATCC
>Ga0268264_10005932_pt1 | contig 10340 bp, 12 predicted proteins | sample KBSSwiS32_FD_190357 | JGI IMG/M metagenome (GOLD analysis project Ga0268264, IMG submission 190357) | Switchgrass rhizosphere microbial communities from Kellogg Biological Station, Michigan, USA - KBS Switchgrass S3-2 (SPAdes) (version 2) | ecosystem: Host-associated > Plants > Roots >... | reverse complement strand
TGTACCGCAGCTGCGCCTGCCCGCCCGCGCGCGAGGGCTTGCCGGGGCGCCGGTCCGCGGCCGCCAGCGCGGTGACCGCGCGCACCTCGACGCCCTCCAGCTTCCTCAAGGACGGCCCGTCGCCGAACACCACCGGGACCAGCGCCCGGCGCACCCGCCGGTCGGCCAGCGCCTTGGAGATGATCTCCGGGCCGATGCCGGACGGGTCCCCCATGGAGATCCCTACCCGGACGCGCACTACAGCTTGATCTCCACCGCGGCGCCCTGCTTCAGCTCCTGCACGTAGTCGTCGGTGTACTTCTCCAGCTGGCTCATCAGCATCTTGTCCCGGAGATCGTCCTTCATCTCGTCGAAGGACTTCACACCCACCACCCGCGTCTCCTCGACCTTGATGACGTGCCAGCCGAACTTGGTGCGGATGGGGTCGCCCACCTCGCCCACCTTGAGGTGGAAGGCGACCTTGTCGAACTCCGGGACCATCACCCCGCGCCGGAAGAAGCCCAGGTCGCCGCCGTCCGCCGCGGACGGGCCCTCGCTCTTCTTCTTCGCCAGGTCCGCGAAGTCCACCCCCGGCTTGCGCGCCTCCGCCGCCAGCGAGATCGCCTTCTGCTTGGCCTTCTCCACCGCGTCCGCCGGCGCGTTCGGCGCCACCTGCACCAGGATGTGCCGCGCGTGGACCTCCGGGTCCGAGGACTCCGCCTTCGCCCACCGCTGGTACTCCGCCTTGATGTCCTCGTCGGAGATCTTCACCTTGGGGCGGACCTGCTGGGCCACCAGCTTCCGCCGCGCCAGGGTCTTCTTCAGCATGTCGCGGTAGCTCTGCATGGTGAAGCCCTGCTCGTGCAGCGCCTGCTCCAGCTGCATCGCGTCCAGGTGCTGCTCCTGCCTCACCGCGTCGATGGTGGCGTCGATCTCCTGCTCGGAGACCTCCATGTTCTTGTCGCGGAGCTGCTGCTCCATCAGCTTCTCGCCCACCAGCGAGTCCAGCACCTGCCGGAGGATCTTCTCCCTCGCGGCGGCGCGCTCCTTGGGGTCCTTCACCTCCGCCCGGGCCAGCAGGGGGATGGCCCGCTGCTCGACCTCCGAGAGGGTGATGACGTCGTTGTTCACCACCGCCGCCACCCGGTCCACCAGCTCCGCCCGCGCGGAGAGCGCGAACGCCACCGCCGCGGCCACTGCGATTTGGACGGCTCGCTTCATGGTGCTCCCGACTATCACGGTTCGGCCAGCTTGGGCCCGGCGCCCGCCCTGGATTTCAGCGGGACCGCGTGCAAGGTGGCCTCGTTCACCTGGATCTGCGCCTTGTCCTTGAGCGCCTTCAGGTAGTCCGCCTGGGCGCGCGAGCGCTTCTCCTCCACCAGCTTGGTCTCGATCTGCTTGCGGACCTCGTTCAGCTCCTTCTTCCGGGCCGGCTTCTTCTCCACCACCTTGAACAGGTGGAAGCCGTACTCGGTCTCCACCACGTCCGAGGTCTGGCCCACCCCCAGGCTGAACGCCACCTCGTCGAACTTCTCCGGCATCACCCCGCGGGGGAAGAAGCCCAGGTCGCCGCCCACCTTGGCGTCCGCGGAGAGCGAGTACTTGCGCGCCAGGTCGCCGAACTTCTTCCCCTCCTTGAGCTGCGCCTGGATCCGCCGCGCCTCGTCCACGCCCTTGACGACGATCTGCGCCGCCCGCACCTGCTCGGGCTCCGCCAGCTCGTCCTTGTGCGCCTCGTAGTAGTCCCGCAGCTCCTCCTCGGTGACGGCGACGCGCGGGTAGACGTGCTGCTCGAACAGCCGCTCGATGCTCAGCGACTGGAGCGTCTTCTGCTTCAGCTCCGCCATGGTGAGCTGGCCCTGGGAGAGCGCCTCGGAGAAGCCCTCCGCCGGGTAGTCGGAGCTGACCCGCATCACCCGCCGGTCCACCTCCTCCGGCGACACCTGGATGTTGGCCTGCCGCGCCGCCTGCATCAGCAGGGTGCGCTCGATCAACGTGTCCAGCAGCGTCCGCTTCACCAGCTCCGCCTGCTCCGGCGTGGGCGGCGACTCCAGGGGCTCGCCCGCCGTCTCGCGCGCCAGCTCCTGCTCGAAGTCCGCCCGCCCCACCGACTCGCCGTTGACGGTGGCGACCGCGTTGGGGTCCTCCTTGTCCCGGACCTTCTCCGGGCAGCCGGCGGCGAGCGCGGCCAGCGCGGCGAGAGGGAGGAGCGGGGACAGGAGCGGGCGCATGGTGTCGGGGACGCTAACGCGGGGGTCCGGGTGGGGCCACGGTGGGCGCGGGCGGACCGCTCACCGGTGGACCAAGGAAGCCGGGGCTGGGCCCGGCCGGCTGCTGCATGGGCGCCTTGAGGTCCACCGGGACCTTGGACAGCAGCTCCGTGTTCACCGTGTAGCCGGACTTCTTCTTCAGCTCCTCCACCAGCTGCTCCAGGCGCGCGCTCCGCCGGTCGTACCGGATGCGCGCCTCCAGCTGCAGCTTCACGTCCGCCGGGGACTGGTTCACCGCCGGCTGGCGCGCGCGCAGCTTGAGCACGTGGAAGCCCTGGTCGGTCTCCACCACGCGCGGCAGCACGTCGTTGACCGCCTTGAGCTCGTCAGAGGCGGCCAGCACCTCCGCGCCGTACTGCCTGGCCAGCTCGTCGCGGGTGAGGAATCGCATGTCACCGTCGAGCGGCTTCGTCCTGGGCTCCTCCGACAGCTGCTGCGCTACCTGGCCGAACGCGCCGTAGTCCGCCGCGTTGAGCGTCTGCACCAACCCCAGCGCCTTCTTCGCCTTCTCCAGCTGGGAGGCGCGCAGCGCCGCGTCGGACTTCGGCGCGGCGAAGAAGAGGTGGGACAGGCGCACCATCTCCGGGCGCTGGTAGTCCGAACGGTGGCGGTCGTACTCGGCCTGCAGCTCCTCCCGGGTGACGGGCGCCTGGGCGGCCTGCTCCAGCTCGCCGTTGAGCAGGCGCTGCACCATGACCTTCTTGGTGCTCTCCACCACCTCCGGGTCGTTGGCCAGCCCGCGGCGCACCGCCTCCTGGGTGAGCAGCTCGAAGCGGGCCAGCCCCTCCAGGTACTCGCGCTTCTGCTCCACCGTCTGGAAGCGGGCGCGGGCGTAGGGGCTCATCTCGAGCAAGCGGACGCGCAGCTCCTCGTCGCTGATGGTGTCCCCGCCGATCTTCGCCACCGGCGCGCCCGGCGGGCCCTTGTGCGAGAAGTCCACCCGGGGCGCCCGCTCGTTCGAGCACGCGCACCAAAGTGCCGCCACCAGCGCCACCCTCGTCTTCATCGGGCGCGCTTCAAGCAGCTTTTCCGTCGCGCGTCGAGTGCTCCGGATACGATCTGGCCGCATGTGGAGCGTCTACATGCTCCGGTGCAAGGACGGCTCGCTCTACACCGGCTGCACCAACGACCTCGACGCGAGGGTGGAGCGCCACCGCGCCGGCCGGGGCGCGCGCTACACGCGGTCCCGGCTGCCGGTGCGGCTGGTGTTCTCCGAGTCGGCGGCGGACAAGAGCGCGGCGCTCAAGCGCGAGGCGGCGCTCAAGCAGCTCACCCGCGAGGAGAAGCTGGCGCTGCTCAGCTCGGCGCGGCGATGGCGCGCGAGGAGCGCCGGCGGACGACCACCACGCCGATCCCGATGAAGAGCAGCACGCCGACGAGGCTGCCCACCAGCTGCGCCTGGATGAGCTGGCTGAAGATGTGCTGGCTCATCTGCTCGATGTTGCAGATGGTCTGGATCGACCCCGCGCCCGGCGTGTTGTACCAGGTGAGGAAGCGGGGGGCGATGAGGGTGGCCAGCACGTCGCCGACGATCGCGCCGATGGCCGCGAAGGCGCCGACGGTCTTCAGGGAGGCGACGTTCACAAAGATCTCCTGATCCACGGGTTCTGTGTTGACGCCCCGCACGGCCCGCGAGTATGCGTCAGGTACGGATGGGTCTCGTACTTCTTGCCGCCTCCCTGGCGGCCATCAGCGGCCTCTGCGCCATCCTGATTCTGATCCACGCCTTCCGGCGTTCGATCGGCGCGGGTGTCATGGTTCTTTTCATTCCCTTCTACATGGCGGTGTACGCCTTCACCCAGTTCGAGCACCGGTGGAAGGGGCTGATCGTGACCACATGGTTGGCCACTCTCTTACTTTCTGCGACGATTTCTGCGGTAGGATTACATCTGTCGGTCGGTGTAGGGCCGCCGCATGCGTAGCCCGACAGCTGGTCTAACTCCGCTGGCCACAACGGTTTTTCGGGTGTGGGCAAATGCGCCGATCAGCCGATCAAACGGCCTCTAAACCTGCGAAACTTTGGCTCTCTCAGGCCGAGAATCACTGAAGAGGCACTCTCCCTAGTGCCTGTGGATTTTAAGGAGTCGGCGATGGCTGTCACACCCGTCGGACAAAATCGCCCGCAACCGCCCGCCCAGTTCGAGGCGACGCAGGGTGCTGCCCAGAAGTCCGGGGCCGGCGCGACCGCGTATGCCGAGGCTCGTGCTTCCGTTGGCCCGGACAATGCGGTCCAGGCGCAGTTCGCGAAGGACACCTTTGATCCGAACGGGGTGCAGGCGCAGCAGGCGAACGCACTGGGCGGCCCGGACAGCGCCCAGGGCAATGGCGATCCCTTCACCCAGGCCCTGAACTCTCTCGTCAGCGCCCTCAGCAGCGTCGTTGAGATGGTCAAGAACCTCCTTCCGCCCGATGCTGGCGGCGGCGAGGACGCGAACGCGATCGGCCAAGGTCAGGATCCGGCGAACGCCGATCCGAACGCGGCCATCACCCGCGACATGCTGGACATGCGCGGTGGCGGCCCGGGCGGCGGCGATCCGCTGGAGGCAGCTGGCGGCGGCCCGACCCGCTTCGGCGTCGGCCCTCAGGGCCCGGGTCTCCAGGGCACCCAGCCCGGCGCGGACGGCGTGGCGGGCATCGACCAGAACGACCCGGACAAGCACGGCGCCAGCGCCGACTACAAGTTCGGGCAGACGAACTGCGGCCCCACCGCGATGGCGGAGATCGCCCGCGGCCGCTCCCTGCAGGACCCGAACTACTCCATCACCTACAAGGACGACGCGGGCAACACGCAGACCGCCCGCGTCGCGGACCTGGACAACGAGAAGCTGGTCAGCATCCTCGGCCACATCGGCCTCACCGACGGCGAGGGCACCTCTCCCAACGGCGAGATCGACATGGCCAGCGCCCTGGGCGAGCCGGTCACCGATGAAGAGGTCCACTACCAGAAGGGCTGGGAGAAGGGTCAGCCCAGCCACTCGTTCGATGGGGACTGGCTCGACCAGAAGCTGGCCGATGGCGAGAAGGTGATCGTCAACGGCGCCTATCAGGTCAAGGACGCACAGGGCCACGACAACCTCGTCGGCCACTACATGACGATTTCCGGGAAGAACGAAAACGGAAACTACAACGTCATGGACCCCTGGGACGGCCAGCTGAAGGAGCTGACCAAGGACGAGGTCAAGCGCTTCATGGAGCACAACCCGTACAACGGCGGGGTGATGCTCGCGATCGGCAAGACCGCCGCGGAGAAGGCCCAAGCCCAGGGCTAAGCGCGCTAGGGTTGGTCCATGGCCAACACCTGCATCTCCTGCCAGCGGGAAATCCAGCCCCCGACGCTCCGGGGCACGTTCTACACGTGCACGGGCGAGACGAGCGGGAACACCATCACCTTCTGGATGTGCAACCCGTGCGCGATCCCGCTGGGACCGAGCCAGGGGCCCATCCTGAAGATCGACCCCAAGCAGAAGCCGCGCATCCCGGGCGGCAATTCGTAGCCTTTCTCGCTAGCTGGCCTTCTTCGCCAGCGTCGCGGCGGCCTCTTCCAGCTCGCCGACCTGCCGGATCGCGGCCTGCAGCCCGTCGAGCTCGACGCCGGCGCGGGCCAGCCGCTCCAGGCTCTCCCGGAACGTCGTGAGGTTGGCCGCGTTGGCGTAGTCCAGGGACTCGTCCAGCAGGTGCGTGAAGCGGCGCACGTCGCCACGGTAGAGGCTGATCTCCGCCAGGTCGAAGAAGCACCACGGCACGTTCGCCGGCACCGGCCGGGTGGCGACCTGGGCCTCCAGCATCGCCGCCGCCTTCCGGATCTGGAGCTTGCGCAGCGGCGTGAGCTCCAGCTTCCCGGTCTGCTCGGCCTCCAGCTTCAGCGCGTTCAGCAGCGGGTAGCTGTGGCCCTGGGAGACGTCGGCCGCGCGCCGGTAGCTCTGCAGCGCCTCCACCGCCTTCCCCAGCCGCTTGAGGACGCCCCCGAGGGAGGAGTGCGCGTCGAAGTCGTTCGGGCTGTGCTCGACGGCGGCGCGCAGCGCCTGCTCGCCTGACTCGGTCCCCTGCCCGCGCCGGAAGAGCTGGTTCTGGACGATCCCCATCTCCCGGAGCGCGTCCGCGTAGCGGGGCGACAGGCGCACCGCCTCCCCGAGGTGGGCCAGCGCCTTCCCCCACTCCTCCCGGTCCCGGAGCACCACGCCCAGCTTGAGGCGGGTGAGGGGGTTCCTGGGGTCGCGCTCCACGGCGGCCATCAGCTTCAGCGCCGCGGTGGCCAGGTCCCGCACGCGCAGGGCGTCCTCCGCCTCGCGGAGCAGCCCTTCTGCCTCCGTGCGCCCGTGCTCGCGCTGCGCGGCGAGGGCGACGTTCACCGGGCTGTCGAGGCGGTTCTCCGCCAGCGAGCCGCGAAGCAGGTCGGTCACCAGCGCGCGCGCCTCCTTCACCTTCTCCTCGGGGGCGTAGTCGTAGGGGAGGGCCTTGATGTGGCTGATGTCGAACGGGGGCATGGGCGCGTCCGACTGCCTGATGATGGCCGTCCCCGAGGCGCGCGCCCGGTGCCGGACCCCCAGCTCGTACAGGACGTTGGCGTTGAGCCCGCTGATGTCCGCCAGGACGATCCGCGAGTACTCCAGGTACTCGAACAGGTCCTGCGTGATGCTGGCGGCGAACCGGTCCTGGTCCGTCCGGCGCGGCTCCAGGTGGCCGGTCTCCGGGCCGGGGAGCGCGACCGCCTGGATCGCCGGGAGGAAGATCTGCTCGTAGATGGCGTCGAAGTCCACCGTCTTGCCACCGACCGGCTTGGCGCCGAAGGGCATGACGACGAAGCAGGTACGCTCGAAGGGAATGGTCATGGGGTCACCACCCAAGGGACGCCATGGGGAACGAAGATTACGCGCCCATCTCCCTACACGCCGCGCGCGTCCGGCGCCCAGAGGACCTTGTGCTGCTGGAGCTGGAAGCGCACCTCCAGCCGATCGGCGATGACCCACTCCGCCAGCTGGCGCGGCTCCAGCGCGCCGAAGACGGTGGAGAAGAGCAGTCCATAAGGCCGCTCGCGCAGGCGGTGGCCGGCGATCATCCGCTTCGACCACTCGTAGTCCTCGCGCGAGCCGATGACGAACTTCAGCTCGTCCCCCTCGCCCATCGACTCCAGCACGCGCAGGTCGTTGCGGTCCGACTCCCCCGAGGAGGGCGTCTTGAGGTCCACGATCTTGTGCACGCCCCTGGGCACCAGCCGCACGTCGATGGCGCCGGAGGTCTCCAGGAGCACCGTCCTCCCGTCCTCGAGCAGCGCCTCCATCAGCGGGTAGACGCCGGGCTGGAGCAAAGGCTCGCCCCCGGTGACCTCCACCGTCCTCGCCCCCAGCGCCCGCACCCGCTCCAGCACCGCGGGGACCGCCATCCGGTCGCCGCCGCGGAAGGCGAAGGCGCTGTCGCAGTAGGTGCAGCGGAGGTGGCAGCCGGTGAGGCGGACGAAGGTGCAGAGCACGCCCTGGTGGGAGGACTCGCCCTGGAGGGAGACGTAGATCTCCTTCACCACCACCGAGTCGGCGTCCGCGCGCCGGCGCGGCTCGATATGCGGGCGGCCCTTCAGCACGGTGGCGCCCTCAGCGCTCCCGGGCCTCGGCGCCGCCGCCGGCGGGCGGGTGGCGCGAGCGGGCGTAGAGCGCGGCGGCGGTGGTGGCCCCTCCCAGGAGCAGCACCGCGGCCGCCACCGCGGCCACCCGTCGCCAGCGCGAGTCCGGGACGGTGGGGACGACCAGCGAGGTGGTGTGCTGCCGCGGCCCGCGGCCGATCATCCTCACCTCGGCCCCGTCGGCGGGGAGGGTCTCCTCGGAGGACGGGTCCTCCTCCTCGGGCAGGGGCGGCTTGAGCGGCCCGGGCTTCACGTCCGGCGGCAGGGTGGCGGAGGACGGCTCCTCGTCCAGCGCGCCCCACAGCACGTCCTGCCTGGATTCCTCCTGCTCGGCGACGAGGCGGTCCGCGTACAGGTCGCGCAGGTAGGCCGCCACGTCCTGCTGGCTCCCCTTGAGTCCCTGGGCGGCGATGAACGCCTCCACCGCGTCGCGGAAGGCGGCCGCGTCCGGGTAGCGGAGGTCGCGGTTGCGCTGGAGCGCCTTGAGGATGAGCCGGTCGATCTCCTTGGGCAGGTCGCGGTTGACGCGCTGGGGCGGCGGCACCGAGCAGTCCGACACCAGCCGCGCGGTGGTCAGCTCGTTGGAGCCCTTGAACAGCCGCTGCCGGGTGGCCAGCTCCCAGAGGATGACGCCCAGCGAGAACACGTCCGACCGCATGTCGACGGGCGCGGCGTCGATCTGCTCGGGCGACATGTACGGGTACTTGCCCTTGAGGAAGCCGGTGGCGGTCTCCTGCAGCCGGCCGGCCGCCTTGGCCACGCCGAAGTCGATCAGCTTCGTCGCCCCGTCGAACCCGACGAGGATGTTGGGCGGGGAGACGTCGCGGTGGACCAGGCCCAGCGGGCGGCCCTTGGCGTCCTTCACCTGGTGCGCGTGGTGAAGCCCCAGCGCCGCGTCCGCGATGACCCGCAGCGCCACCCCCAGCGGGATGGGCTTGCCCACCGCGTGGGCGTACTCGCCCATGGTGCGGAGGTCCTCGCCGGCCACGTAGTCCATCACCAGGAAGTGCGAGCCCTGCGACCGCCCCAGCTCGTGGATGCGGACGATGTTCGGGTGGTCGAGGCGGGAGGCGATCTTCGCCTCGTCCAGGAACATGTTGAGGAAGCTCCGGTCGGTCGCCAGGTGCGGCAGCAGCCGCTTCACCACCACCAGCCTGGAGAGGCCGGGCGAGCCGGAGGGACGGGCGAGGAAGATCTGCCCCATCCCGCCGGTGGCGAGCTTGCGGAGCAGCTCGTACTTGCCGAAGGCCACCGCCATCTCGCCTTCGAACTCTACACGGCCCAAGCTCCCTACTGCTTGAGCTTGTAGCCCGACCGCAGCGCGGCGACCGCCAACCCGGTGGCCACCAGGGAGAGCGACGACAGCACGCTCAGGCCCACGGCCGGCGGGAAGGCGGTCGTGCCCAGGAACCCGAACCGCATCAGCTCCGCCATGTAGACCATGGGGTTGAAGAGGCTGATGGTGCTCCACGGCGCCGGCAGCGCCTTCACCGAGTAGAAGACGCCGCCCAGGAAGGTGAGCGGGAGCATGACGAAGGTCGGGAAGAAGTTGATCTGCTCGAACTTCTCCGCCCACACCGCGGTCAACAGCCCCAGCATCGAGAAGGTGTAGCTCACCAGGAGCAGCACCCCCAGCGCGACCACGGGGTGGGCGAGCGAGAAGTCGGTGAAGATCGCCGAGGTGAGCCAGATCAGCAGGCCCACCGCCAGGCCGCGGATCATCGCCCCGGTGATGAAGCCGAAGAGGATCTCCAGCGGGCCCAGCGGCGCGGCCAGCAGGTCCACCACGGTCCCCTGGATCTTGGTGATGAACAGCGAGGAGCTGCTGTTGAGGAAGGCGTTGTTGGCGATCCCCAGGAACACCAGGCCGGGGACGATGAAGGTGCGGTACGGCACGCCCTCCACCGTGCGCAGGGCCCCGGCCATGGCGCCGAACACCACGAAGTAGAGCGAGGTGCTGATCAGCGGGGCGAGCACCGTCTGCCCCGGCACGCGCATGAACCGCGTCACCTCCTTGTACAGGAGGGTCCTCATCCCCACCGCGTTCACGCCGGGCCCCCCAGGGAGGGCAGCGCGCCGCGCGCGGCCTCGTACTCGGCCACCAGGCGCGCCACCAGCTCGCCCGCGGGCGGGATGTCCTCCAGGAAGGCCACCGCCTGGCCCGCGCTCCAGATGTCCTTCCACGCCTTGCCGCCGGACTCCTTGTACTTGTGGAGGGAGTCGCGCAGGTAGTTCCCCTTCACCCCGGTCACCTCGTCCGAGTACTCGATGTCCTCGGGGCCGGCGCGCAGCAGCGCCTCCTTGTACTCCTGCGAGGCGGCGGACTCGCGGGTGGCGATGAAGCGGGTGCCGAAGTAGCCGGCGTCCGCCCCCAGCGAGAGCGCCGCCGCCAGGTGGCGCCCCTGGGAGAGCCCGCCGGCGATGACCACCGGCACGCCCAGCTCGTCCTTCAGCCACGGCCCCAGCACGAACGGGCT
>Ga0268264_10005929_pt1 | contig 10344 bp, 8 predicted proteins | sample KBSSwiS32_FD_190357 | JGI IMG/M metagenome (GOLD analysis project Ga0268264, IMG submission 190357) | Switchgrass rhizosphere microbial communities from Kellogg Biological Station, Michigan, USA - KBS Switchgrass S3-2 (SPAdes) (version 2) | ecosystem: Host-associated > Plants > Roots >... | reverse complement strand
ATCGCTGGATGAATTTCTTCCGCACGAATGGTATTTTGATATTTTCCCGCAGGATGGAATAAGCGGCGCATTGAATTCGATGGGATTTGGAATAAGTACATCGGCGTTGGTGAGTAAATCCTGGAATGATGATCGGATTAATTATGAGTCACGAACCTATGACCAACTGAACTGGTTTGGGTACATCAACGGAAGAAATGATCGTATAATGCATCGTTACAGGACAATGAATGCCGCACCGGCGATGGAGTTGGAAGAAGTTGCTGTTTCTGCGAATGGCGCTATCAAAGGCGGAGACGCGATGGCAAAAAATGCAGATACCGGCTGGGCTGCAACGGCAAGTGTTCCGGCATCTGATAAACAAAGTTCTGCCGGAGAGAAAACATCCATTGTTTCTTCAAGAAAGAATCTCCAGGAAACAGCTTTCTTTTTTCCTCAACTTAAAACAAATGAAAACGGCGATGTGATTTTTTCATTTGACGCACCGGAAGCATTGACCACCTGGAAGTTTCAGTTGTTTGCGCACACTAAAAATCTGGAGTTCGGATTAAGTGAAAAAGAAGTAGTCACTCGCAAACCAGTCATGGTAATCCCGAATGCACCGCGATTTTTCCGCGAAGGGGATACAATTATTTTCCCTGTAAAAATTACGAGCATATCCGATACAGTATTAAATGGAACTGCGAAACTGGAATTGTTCGATGCATTGACGATGAAGCCGGTCGACGGGCCATTTGGAAATTTATTAAACCGGAAAAATTTTCATACGAAAAAAGGAGACAGCCCGGAATTACGCTGGACCTTGCAAATCCCTGAAGGTATTTCTTCCGTCGTATTTCGTGTAACAGCGGAAGCCGGTAATTTCAGTGATGGAGAAGAACAATCCATCCCGGTATTAAGTAACCGGATGCTGGTAACCGAATCGATGCCGCTTTGGTTACGCGGAAAAGAAAGCAAAACGTTTGTTCTTGAAAAATTAAAGAATAATTCATCGACCACGTTGCGCAATCATAAACTCACGCTTGAATACACTTCCAACCCGGCATGGTATGCAGTGCAGGCATTGCCTTACCTGATGGAATTTCCGTATGAATGTTCGGAACAAATTTTCTCGAGATATTACGCAAATACCATCGCCACATTTATTGCGAATTCTTCACCCGCAATGAAACAGGTGTTCGATCAGTGGAAACAATCCTCGCCCGAAACATTTCTATCGAACCTGGAAAAAAACCAGGAACTCAAATCAGTTTTACTCGAGGAAACTCCCTGGCTGATGGAAGCAAAAGATGAATCAGAACGCAAGAAACGGATCGCGATTTTATTTGACCTGAACCGGATGAGCCTGGAACAAAAGCAAGCAATCGATAAGCTGTTAATTAAACAAAGCCCGAATGGAGGCTGGCCATGGTTCGCCGGAATGCCGGAAGATCGTTTCATCACCCAGTACATTGTAACAGGATTTGGCAGACTGGAACATCTTGGAATGTTGGAAAAAGAAAAAAATGAAGATCCGGTTTCCGGGATGATCCGAAGTGCAGTTGAATACCTCGATCAGCGGGCGCTGGAAGACTATAAACATATTTTGGGAGCCAATTTTAAAAAAGAAGAAAATCATTTGTCGGCTGAGATCATTCAATATATGTATGCCCGCAGTTATTTTACAATGATTCCTCTGAAAGGAGATGTAAAGAAAGCGCACGCATGGTTCCTCGAGCAGGAGAAAAAATTCTGGCTGTCGAATTCCGAATACTTGCAGGGAATGATTGCGCTTACATTATTCAGGCAAGGTGAAAAAAATGTCAGTGCAGATATTCTGAAATCATTGAAGGAAAATGCCATCCATTCAGATGAAATGGGAATGTACTGGAAAAATATCCGCAGTGGATATTCCTGGCAACAAGCGCCAATCGAAATACAGGCATTATTAATTGAAGCCTTCAATGAAATTGCCAGCGATACACAATCGGTTGATGAAATGAAAACCTGGCTGATCCGGCAAAAGCAAACGAACGACTGGAAAACAACGAAGGCAACTGCGGAAGCCTGCTATGCACTTTTGCTGCGTGGTAATAATTGGATAGAATCTGTTTCTGCACCGGAAATTTCAATCGGGAAAATTACGATCGATGAGAAAAAAATAAAGGAAGCCGGACCTGAGGCCGGAACAGGATATTTTAAAATGTCCTGGAGCGGAGACGATATAAAACCGGCGATGGCTACTGTCGTTATTTAACCTTCCGGTAATAATAAAAAAAATGCAAGTCTTTCCTGGGGATCTTTATACTGGCAATATTTTGAACAACTGGATAAAATCACTGCCGGAGAAACTTCCCTGAATCTTAAGAAAGATATTTTCATTGAACGGAAATCCGCAACAGGTCCGGTGATCGAACCGTATCGCTCATCTTCATCGCTCTCTCCTGGCGATCGCGTTAAAATCCGGATTGAGCTTCGCGTTGATCGCGATATGGAATATGTACATATGAAAGATCAGCGCGCTGCCGGTTTTGAACCGGAAGATGTTTTGTCCGCATATCGTTACCAGGACGGATTGGGATATTACCAAAGTGTATGCGATGCTTCAACGGATTTCTTCTTTTCATATCTTCCAAAGGGAACATACGTTTTTGAATATCCCTTGCGGGCATTCCAGGCGGGAAATTTCTCGAATGGAATTACAACAATTCAATGTATGTATGCACCGGAATTTGGTTCGCATTCGGAAGGAGTGAGGGTCAAAGTTCAGCGATAACCAGGAACAATTGTAAAGCGACTTAAAAATTCCGGTTTACCGGAATGGCTTCAATCAATTTCCGTGTATACGCCGAACGGGGATTCGCATAAACATCATCGGCATTTCCGATCTCCTCGATCGTTCCATCTTTCATTATAATAATCCGGTCGCTCATGAATTTGACTACGGATAAATCGTGGGAAATGAAAATGTAGGTCAGGCCGAATTCCCGTTTTAATTCGTTCAGCAAATTTAAAACCTGTGCCTGGATGGAAACATCGAGGGCAGAAACACATTCATCGCAAATAATAAATTCCGGTTCGGGCGCCAATGCTCGCGCAATACAAATCCGCTGGCGTTGCCCGCCACTGAATTCATGCGGATAACGATCAAATAAATCCGCATCCATATTCACGCGTGCAAGCAATTCTTTTGCTTTTGCTTTGCGATTCGAATCATTTCCATGCATGCGATGAATCTGCATCGGTTCCATGATGGCATTCCCGATTGTCATGCGCGGATTCAGCGATGAATATGGATCCTGGAAAATCAGCTGGATATTTTTTCGCATTGCACGCATCCGGGCACCGTGCAATTCCGATAAATCATTTTCCCGGAAGATCACGCTTCCTGATTTCGGCTCAGTCAGCCGGATAATACTTCGACCGAGCGTCGTTTTACCACAACCGGATTCACCGGCAAGTCCGACGGTTTCCCCGGGAAAAACATCGAAGCTTACATGATCGACTCCGCGAATAAATTCACGGTTTGTTCCAAAAAAGTTTTTCCGGACAGGAAACCAGGTTGCTAGATTATTGACCCGGAGGATTGGTGGCTTCGCATAAATTTTTTCCAGCCTGGCTTTTCGTTCTGCATCCGGAATTTCGCGCAGGTGAATTGCTTCGTTTACACTGATTGGAATTTCAGTAAATCCTGTCTCCGGATTTTCTTTCATAAAATCAGAAATCACCGGCAATACGCGCAACCGCTTATTCAATTGCGGTCTGCAGGCAAGCAATCCTTTTGTATACGGATGCTGAGGATTTTTAAAAAGTTCAGACGTTCTTCCGGTCTCAACAATTTTCCCTTTATACATCACGGCGATGCGATCTGCAATTTCCGCAACAACACTTAAATCATGTGTAATAAATAGCATGCTCATCCGGTTTTCTTCCCGGAGCGTGTGCAGTAATTTCAGGATTTCTGATTGCACCGTTACATCCAGCGCTGTTGTTGGTTCGTCTGCAACCAGCAAACCGGGCCTGCAACAAACAGCCATGGCAATCATGACGCGCTGTTTTTGTCCGCCGGAAATTTCATGCGGATACGAATCGTACAGTTGCTTTGCCCGCGGTAATTTTATTTTTTCGAATAATTCAATCGTTTGTTCCTTTGCTTCTTTTGAAGAAATCTTTTTATGAAAGATGAGTGATTCGGCAACCTGGTCGCCGCAACGAAAAACAGGATTAAGCGAAGACATTGGCTCCTGGAAAATCATCGCAATCTGATTTCCACGAATGGATTGAATTTCTTTTTCCGGAAGTGAAAGTAAATCGGTGATGCCGCCGTTGCCGGAATAATTAATTTGTCCGCCGGAAATATTTCCCGGCGGATTTATCAATCGCATAATCGAAAGCGCTGTAACGGATTTTCCGGAACCGGACTCACCGACAATTCCTAAAGTCTCACCTTGCCGGATGGAGAAACTAATATCATCGACCGCTTTAATAATTCCATTCGACGTCCGGAATTCTGTTCGCAGATTATTTACGGAAAGTAAAAATGGATCCGGTGACTGGTTCATGTCGCGTAAAGGTAATCGCGAAAGCGAATTCCGCGGAAACGAACCATTCAATTAATGAACGGAAGAATCAACAAAGCGGAATCAATAAACTCCTTCAGCTGCAAATTCAATTTGTGTTGCCGGGATTAATTCTTCTCCACGAAATTTCCTCAATATCTGCGCAATCGTCAGCACATCCTTCTGGCAATAGGTTGCGATACGGTCGAGGTTATCTTCGATCCAGAAAACTTCGGCAACGCGACTTCCATCAATATCATCTTTCGGCGTTGGAATATCAAAAACTTCGGCAAGCAATGCCAGCGAAGTGAATGATTTATAATCACCAAACTTCCAGAGCTCCATTGTGTCGAGGTGATTTACTTCCCATGGTTTCTTCCCGGCTGTATCCAGAACCGCTGGTAATTTAATTCCAAGGATCAGCATTCGCCGCGCCATATAAGGAAAGTCAAATTCTTTCCCGTTATGCGCACAAAGCAATTTCTCCGGGCCGCTGCAGAATTTTTTTAATGTTTCCGCAAAGGATTGCAAAACCTCCCGCTCATCTTTTCCAAACCAGGATTTAACACGGAATTTTCCGTCAAGCGTAAAACAACCTGCGGAGATACAAATGATCTTTCCAAACTCTGCATAAATTCCGGCGCGTCGGTACATCGAGTCCGGCGTGTCCTCATTCTTTAAAAAGCTAAAGACCTTCTTTTCCCAGAGCGAACGGATCGCCGGAGGCGCCTCATCAAATGAAGGGTATTGTGGAACGGTCTCAATATCGAGAAACAATACATTTTTTAAATCAAGTTGATCCAGCATCTGAATGTCGTATTAAGAGGAGGAGAAATTCATAACAAAGAACGAATGAATTTCGGAAAAATCCGCTCAATGCATGCAGGATATTTTAATTAAAAAATAATCAGGCGGATTAATTCTCCTGGCTGAAAATTTCCCCGTTCCATTTTTCATACTGGAGAATTCCGGTGCGTTGTCCGTACCAGATTTTCCGGATCTCCGGGGAATTGGTATTCACCGTGACCGAATCAACCAACACACGGCCGAACGTCTGTGAATGAATGATGATCTCTGTAAAATTCGGAGGACGTAAATCAATTTGTCCAAAGGTCACATTATTCGAAAGCAAATGGAGATAGCGCGAATAGTCTTCGCCATTATAATGATCAATTCGTGCTTTAAATGTATTGCCGGAAGGAAAATGATAAAGTTGCTCGCCCCGTTCATTGCCCGGATAATTGCACTCACTTTCAGAGTTGATCACACTGGTCATAACCGGAGCATCAACATTAACCCGTTCGGTATCGTGCGCGCTGTTTGTAAACGTCAGCACCAGTGCTGAAGGCAAAATATATTTCTGTTCCTCGGCAGTTAATTCGCCATTCGTCAGGTTATCACAATCTTTTGAGCAGGACCAGAATAAAGGCAAAGCAATACCGATCAGCAGCAGTATTTTATGTTTCATAATACGGTTAAGAAGCAATGTGTTCGTATACGCAATCTAACGAAAAGCCCTGAAACCCGCAAGTATAGCCCTGTTCCGGTATTGGGTCAGCGGATCATGACACCACGTTTATTCAGTACCGGGATCATGGTGAAATTGTCTTCCCGTATGCTTTCCGGCAGAAAAATGTATTTTTTATCGTAAATATTCTTATCCAGGTAATAGCTGATCCAGTATTCGTTACTTAATCCAAACAGGTTTTCCATGATGGTTTCAATGCGCGCATAATCTTTCGGATCAATATCCCCGATCAGGTGGCGCAGTATCGAGGTTTTTACATCTCGTCCTTCGTAACTTCCATAACCCTTCGAACTCACCAGCACGCCCTTGATTTCGCTGTCGTACAGATTGATGATATAGACATTCCACACCGGCGCGCCGTCTTCGTTCGTTTCCGGAACAATCGCCACGACGATCTTATCGACTACTAATACAGGAATATCTTTCAGCATAAATCAATGCAAAGATAATTGAACGGATAAAATTCTGAAAAAATTTCGCCGGATTATCCATGCTCTTTGAGCAGGTGTTTCAGGGATTCGACGGATGTTGCGCCGGGGCCCAGGTATCCAGGACGCCATCGAGGTACTTCATCATATCGCTGTAATGATGATCGGGCAAACGGGTTCCTCTTTTTTTACCAAGACGGACCATCACAATTTTATCCGCCGGATCAACCACAATGTATTCACCGTTGAGCCCGCGCGCGTAAACAAAATCCCGGTCGCGATGACGGAGCAACCACCAATGCAGTCCATAATATTTTACAGGCAGGCTGTCTTCATCATTCAGTAAAACCGGCTGTGTGATTTCACGATAATAATCTGCCGGTATTAGTTCACGGCCATTCCATTTTCCACTGTCGCACATCAATTGCCCGATACGCGCGAAGTCGCGCGCGGTGGAATAAAAGCAGCAGTATGCTTTTTCCAATCCCTGGTTATGGTCGAGCGACCAATAGGCAGGACTGGTACATCCGAGTGGCTTCCATAATTTCTGCGATGCATATTCTGATAATTCAACACCAGTTGCTTTTTCCAGGACCAGCGCAAGCAGCACCGTATTACAACTCATGTAATTGTAATGAACTCCGGGCGGCTCCGCGACTTTTAATTGTTCAACCAGTTTCTGAAGATCGGTACCGTAATACGCTTCGGTTGTTTTCGAAAACAAATTACTGTATGCTTCATCCCAATTCAATCCGGAACTCATGCTGAGTAAATGCCGGATGCTGATCTGCGATTTCGGAGCTTTGCTGTAGCTCGGGATGTATTTCCCGACGGCATCATCCAGTGCAAGTTTTCCATCCTGTTGTGCAACTCCAACGAGGAGGCATACTATACTTTTTGCCACACTGAATGAATTCGCAGTAGATAGTGAATCGTATTTATCCCAGTATTGTTCGTAGCGGATGCTGTCGTCCTTAATCACCAGGAAAGCAACACTCTCATCGCGCCCGAGTTCGGCTGCGCATGAATCTGTCAGTTTTTGTTTATTGTATTCCGAGCTCACCGGCCAGCCCGCACGGTTTCCTTCATCAATTCGCTGCGAATAAAAAATATTGAGATCATCAATATCCGGATAACGGTAAATAAGCGTCTTATAAATATACGTATATCCACTCAGCTGGATCGCAATCACTGTACTGAACAGGATCACCACAAAGAGCCAGAATATTTTTGTCCAGATGGATATTTTAAGTGTAGGTTTTCTTCCGTAGATCACGCCGCAAAGTACATTTTAAAAAGGGAGCCAAAAACGATTATATTTACATTGGCTCAACAGGAGCACGTTGAAAAACTTTTTCATGAAAAACCTGCTGATTATTTTTTTACTCACCACTGCATCTGTAACGAACGCACAGATTTTCTACAATGAAACGAAAGCGGAAGCAGCCCGGTCAGAACGCGAACGAATGCTGAACCGTGAGCGGGTGAAAAGAAATCATATCCGCGAAGTGAAAATTTATGGATTTAAATCCGATACATCGGCGGCCGGATACATTGCTTCGGAATGCATGTATGACGAGCAAGGCAACATGACGGAAGCGATTGATTACAATAAACACGGAAAGATCCGGTATCGCTATACATACGCGTACGACGGAAAAGGAAGAAATGTCGCTTTTGCCGAATGGAAGCGGAATGGAAAATTACGATTCCGCTATGTGTATGTTTATGATGCTACGGGAAATGAAACGGAAACCCGGAATTATTATGTGCCGGCAATTTTTGGGAAAAAAGAAAAACTTGGATGGAGAAACAGTGCAACATTCGACGGGAAACAAAACATGCTGGAGTTAAAATATTTTTTCAGTGAAGACGAAAAGGAATTGTTCAGCCGTTACTCATTCACGTATTACGAAGACGGAAGCAAGAAACAAACAACGGAATTCGATAAGAAGAATAAGATCAGGCACAAATGGAATTATGATTGCAACCCGGCCGGGACGGAAGCGATCAATCTCAAAGATACCAGCAGGATTTGTATCCGGTTTGAAACCGACAAAGACGGAAATAAAATTCGCGTGAAGGAAGAAATCGTACACGCAGGTAAAGTAGCGAGGATCGTGAGCAGGTTTGATAAACAGGATCACCTGCTCGATCTGGTGCGCTACGATTCGAATGGCGGAGCGAGAACGCATGAATCAAATACCTTTGACGACAAAGACAATCAAACCAGTTATACCTGCTACAAACGAAATTCTGATGAGGTCAAATATCGCTCTGTTTTTCGTTATGATGAGGCAGGCAACATCTCGGAAATTGTTGCCTACAAATCATCGGCATTGCCGGATCGGGTGATGAAATTTCATTACGGGAAGTGATATTACTCCTTAAACAGAAAAGTTTTTTCAACTAAATAAAAGCGGACTGTCTTTAAACCGCAATCGCAAACGGAACCAATTTCATGTTGAATTGCTCTTCCAAATGTTTGCGCAAATTTCCTTTCACTTCATCCAAATCAATTTCTCGTCCTAATTCCTGCTGCAGCGATGTGACCGGCTTATCCGGAATTCCGCATGGAACGATGTAACGGAAATAATTTAAATCGGTGTTTACATTGAATGCAAATCCATGCATGGTCACCCAGCGTGAACAACGAACGCCAAGTGCACAAATTTTCCGCGCACGTTTTGGATTTTCCGGATCAAGCCAGACTCCGGTGAGCCCGGAAATACGCCCTGCTTCGATTCCATATTCTGCGAGCGTACGGATTACCGCTTCTTCGAGCAGGCGGAGATATTTGTGAATATCGGTGAAAAAATAATCAAGGTCGAGAATCGGGTAACCAACGATCTGCCCCGGACCGTGATAAGTTATATCGCCTCCGCGATTATTCCGGTAAAATGTTGCATTTATTTTTTTCAGCAAGTCTTCGTTGGCGAGCAAATGATTTTCATTTCCGCTTCGCCCAAGTGTAAACACATGCGGATGTTCACAGAATAAAAGAAAATGCTCCGGCGCTTCCTGTTCATCAACAGGAATAGTTCTGTTCCGGAGTTTGCGATCAACTACCTGTGAAAATAAATCCTCCTGGAGTTCCCAGGCATCTTTATAATCGATGGTTCCAGTATCGCGAAAAAGTACTTCTTGCATAAGTCAAAGGTAAGTAAATGCCTGCTTTTTCCTGTAATGAGTAAGAGTGACCACTGATCAAACTGTTATCCTCTCTCTGCGTCCTCCGCGAAAAATCTCTGTGTCCTCTGTAGTTATAATAAATCTATAAAGGCGCAGAAACTATCCTGATCAATAATAAACAGTCACCGTTCCAAGGTACGCATGGCTTTTCCCAAAAGCATCTTTCAATAAAACCCGCCACACATACACATCTTCCTGAACGCGTCGGCCTTTTGCAGTTCCATCCCAACGGCAGGAAGACGGCATTCCTTCAGCTCCGTAAGAATCCCAGTCCAGGTTGGAACCACCTTCGTGGCAATTCCAGATCTGCAATCCCCAGCGATCAAAAATCTGGATATCATATTCGGAAATACCGCGGCCTTTTCCGTAGAATACATTGTTGGTCGATGTGGTATTAAACGTAATCGCATTCGGCATGAAGAATGAAAATCCCGGGCGGATCTCAATCAGTTTATACGCTGTGTCTTTGCAACCATGTTCCGTTGTTACGATTAATGAAACCGGAAACTCGTAGAAACCATTATTCGTCACCAGCGATTCATACGAATGATTCTCATGCGGACCGCCGGAATGATATCCTGTGCTGTCGCCGAAATTCCATTCGTATGTTGAAATGGAAGGAGAAGATAAATCCTGGAAATTATACACAGGCGAAAAG
>Ga0268264_10005924_pt1 | contig 10348 bp, 8 predicted proteins | sample KBSSwiS32_FD_190357 | JGI IMG/M metagenome (GOLD analysis project Ga0268264, IMG submission 190357) | Switchgrass rhizosphere microbial communities from Kellogg Biological Station, Michigan, USA - KBS Switchgrass S3-2 (SPAdes) (version 2) | ecosystem: Host-associated > Plants > Roots >... | reverse complement strand
GAAAGTAAAAAAGGGAAAGGCGGTGGCTACTATTTAAAAGTTTCTCCAAAAAAGATAAATCTCGCCACCGTCATCAGGGTCATTAACGGGCCCATTGCCCTGTTACCCTGTGTAAGTTTAAATTTTTATGAAAAGTGTGAGGACTGTGATGAAAAACACTGCGGCATGCGAAAGGTTATGACCATTACGAGGGATGCCACATTAAAAATTTTAGAAAAGAAAACCCTGCAGGATATTCTAGTGGCCTCAGTTTAATTGTTTTCCCGCAGCCCGCGTTACACTCCCGGTACCAAACCTGTTTTTTACATCATCAATGGCTTTATACAGGACATTTTTCCTCTCTACATTTTGAAAAAGATTAGGCTGCACTGCATCATTGGTGAGGTCACTTAACCGCACGCCCAGTAACCGGACAGGCTTCCCCTTCTTATATAATTTATGAAAAAGGCTTTTGGCAACCGGAATTATTTCATCATCGGCAGCCGTATATGCTATACTTGTTTGACGGGAGGAGGTTTCAAAATCGGGATAACGAAGCTTTATGGTAATACACCCGGTAACTTTTTCTTCTTTCCTGAGTTCAAAGGCAATCTTTTCCGTCATTCGAACTATTTCGCTCATGAGTTTGTTTACATCAGTAATATTTTCCTCGAAAGTATTCTCAGTTGAAATTGATTTCGATTCGTGGTAAGGTGTAATGGTCGAATGATGGGTACCCTGGGCCCTGTTCCACAAATCAAAACCCCATTTGCCTAAAATTTTTTCCATTTTTTCCGGGGTGGTGTTATAGATATCACTGATAAATTTAAACCCATGATGTTGTAAAACATGGGTAGTCTGCTCCCCTACCCCCGGAATCTTATTGATCTCCAAAGCTGCTAAAAATTCTTTTTCTTTCCCATCAGGCACCTGTAAAAATCCATTCGGCTTTGCCTCATTGGTTGCCATTTTCGCAACCATTTTATTCCGGGCGATTCCAAATGAAATTGGAAGACCCGTTTCCTTTGTGATAAGTTCCCGAAGGTCAATGGTCCATTGCAAAGGATTAAAAAATTTCTCCATTCCGCTCAGGTCAATATAAAATTCATCGATAGACGCTTTCTCAAAAAGCGGTGCTTTGGATGAAATGATCTGCGTTACCCATCTTGAATATTTGCTGTATTCGCCATAAGTACCTTTTACCACAATTGCATGGGGGCATAGCCTCATGGCGGTTTTCATGGGCATTGCAGAGTGAACACCAAACTTTCTTGCTTCATAGCTACATGTAGTAACGATACCTCTCTCATTGTGTCCACCTACAATTACAGCCTTTCCTTTCAGTGTAGGATCTCTTATATACTCCACCGAAACAAAAAAGGAATCCAGGTCGAAATGAGCGATGATATTTGAAGAGGATGAGTGCATCTGTTCCACGCAAGTTTACATTTTCAAACCATCAGGCGTCCCTGTAAATATCCAGGAGGCCTTCTGGCAGGTTCACAAATAATTTCCTGTTTTTTTTATCAATTTGTTTTAATGAATCTTCATGAACCGGAATCAGCGCCTCTTTACCGTTCAGCATAATTTTACACAAGACCTGGTGAGGCTGTTCAATCACTTCGCATACTTCTCCCAATTCTTCCTCATCATCCACTACCATAAATCCCAGAAGGGATATAGGAGCGGCAATGGCTGCAAATTTTTTAAAATCATTTTCCTGTAACCACACTTCTTTTTTTACAAGTGGCTTAGCACTTTCCTTTGCTAAAATACCTTCCAGCTTAAGATATATTTCCTTATCATTTTTTATTTTTGCCGATTCTATAAAATATGGAATAAAGGAGTCTTTCTTTTCTTCAATAAATATGTTTTCCAGGCCTTTTAGTGAAGTTTTTTTCCCAAGGCTATGCTCAAGAATCAATTGCCCCTCCAGCCCAAAAGTGGCTGCCAGTTTGCCTATTTTATAATAGTTATTCATATAGGTACCCAAAGGTATCGGAGAAAAAACAATAAACGCGTTGGTAAATGATTTCGTTTATACAAATAAAGCCCATGCAGATCTTTATTCTAAAATATCGAAGCAAAAAAAAAGCAACCGTCTTTTTCGGATGCTTACTTAAAAAACTATTTTATACATTATTAAACCCCCATGTATTCTCTTAAAAGATTGCTTTTTGACGTAGTGCGTAATTTGGTGATGGCTTTATCTTTTATTTGCCTGACCCTTTCGCGTGTGAGTGAAAATTTCATACCGATATCTTCGAGACTAAGGGGTTGTTCTACCCCGATGCCATAGAAATAACAGATTACCTCTTTTTGTCTTTCGGTAAGTATGCTTAATGAACGTGCAATTTCTTTTTTGAGCGAATCATTAAACATAATTTGTTTATCAGCGCTATCGGCATTACCATTAATCAGCACATCTATGAGCGTGCTTTCTTCGCCTTCGCTCAACGGTGAATCCATACTTACATGTCTTGCTGCAACATTCATGGTTGCAGAAACTTCTTCTGTTTCTATATCAAGGAAGAAGGCCAGTTCTTCTGCAGTAGGTGTCCTTTCAAATTCCTGCTCAAGGTGTGAATAGGCCCTGCTGATACGGTTGGTCAATCCCACTTTATTTAAGGGAAGCCTTACAATGCGGGATTGTTCGGCAAGAGCCTGCATGATGCTTTGGCGAATCCACCATACGCCATAAGAGATGAATTTGAACCCCCTCGTTTCATCAAAACGCTGGGCAGCTTTTATAAGTCCCAGGTTTCCTTCGTTGATCAGATCCGGTAACGTAAGCCCCTGGTTCTGGTATTGCTTTGCAACAGATACGACAAACCGAAGATTAGCTTTGGTGAGTTTATCTAATGCTGCCTGGTCTCCCTGTTTTATTCTAAGTGCCAGTTTTACCTCTTCTTCCGGCGTAATAAGGTCAACTTTTCCTATTTCCTGCAAGTATTTCTCCAGGCTTTCACTTTCGCGATTCGTTATAGATTTGGAGATTTTGAGTTGACGCATACTCATAAGCAATATTTTTGGGGGTAAAACATACTAGTTTGGGTTAATAAGTCTACAGTATTAACGTAATTTATAGTGTTTTAAGTATGTTACCAAAAAAAATGTTAAACCTTTCGGATATGTATAATCCATCAGCTTAAGCTAAAACTCATTTCCTAAAAATAATTATCAAAAAAAAGTATAAATTAGGTTGGTTAGTAATTTATTTTATATTATTGCACATATACAGTACAGTTTTTAATTTAGAAGATGAGCAAGAAAGTTAAATATACGTTGGAGTACCCGGTAAGATGTTCGCCTGGAATATTATATGAATTTCTTTCAACCTCCACTGGACTGCAGGAGTGGTTTGCAGAAAAAGTTGAGGACAAAGATGGCCTGTTTAGTTTTGCATGGAATGGCTCGTCTGAAGAGGCAGAAGTAATGGAAAGTGAGGAAAACAAATTGATTCGCTTTCACTGGATTAACTCTCCCAAGGATGAATACTTCGAATTTAGCATTGAAAAATCTGAGGTCACAAACCTCACCATCTTAGTCATAAATGATTTCGCGGAAAAAAAGGAAATTAAAGACCAGACCCAGCTTTGGGAAACCCAGGTAAAAGAACTTTTCCACCGGCTGGGAAACTAATTTTTATGAAACCCGCTATTTCTCTGAAAGATTTTTCCAAAAATTGAGGTGCTTCATTCCATTTATTCAATTCAATATTTTTAGAGATCTTAAAGAAATGCTTACCGGAAATTTGTTCCAATTTTTTTTGATCCAGGCCTTTAGCCCTAACATAGTTTGAAAGTTCAAAGCTATGGTGCCATTCTTTTTCATTTACACATACAAAAAAATCATTTTCCTGCAGGTAGTTAAGAAGTTTGGAAAAATCTCCTTTTAATGTATACTTTTCACCTGATACATGGAGGGTTATACTAAAGAAATTTCCCCACCAAAACAAGGTTCTTATTGCAAAGATATTTTCTTTCGAAAACAATGCCGGGTAATCCAGCATAACATAAGGAAGGCCTTCGTAATTCTCACCTTTTGAAATTTTGCCACCGGCATTTTTAAATAGTTCAGAAAACGCTTCTTCCTTTGCTGCTACCTGTTTATAAATTTCATTCAACTCTCCAAAAAGCTTATATACTTTATTAATGATAGTGTGTTTCGTTAAAATCCACTCTTTGTTTTCTATGAGTTCTTTTTCAAGCTTTGAAAGACGTATTTTTGTTTCGATGCCCATACATGAAATTTACGACAAAAGTTATTAAAACATCACTCTGCTGTGTGTTAACTGCATGTTTAAAAAACTTGATAAACTAATTCTTAAAGCGTTTTTGTGGCCTTTTATCGCTACATTCTTTATAACATTATTTGTATTTATGATGCAGATACTGTGGAAATACATTGATGACCTTGTAGGTAAGGGGCTTGATTTTATTACACTCACTGAATTTTTAATTTATGCAAGCGCAACTCTGGTAACACTCGCTTTGCCTATTGCAATTTTACTTTCATCAATAATGACATTTGGAAAACTCGGGGAAAATTTTGAGCTGGTCGCCATTAAATCTTCGGGCATATCATTATTGCGTTTTATGCGGCCTTTGTTTTTTGTATCTGTAATTCTCACCGGTGTTGCTTTTCTCTTTGCGAATTATATTGCCCCGGTTGCCAATTTAAAATTTGCTGTTATCTATAATGACATTTATAGAAAAAGCCCTGCCTTTGATTTGAAAGACGGAGTGTTTTATAGCGGCTTTCGTGGATTTTCTATAAAGGTTGGCAAAAAGGAAAAAGATAAAAGCACATTGCACAATGTACTGATTTACGAACAATCGAACGGGCTCCAGGATAATACGATCATTTCTGAAAGTGGTAAAATGAATATAAGTTCCGATAAAAAATTCCTGGAATTCAGATTACAAAACGGTCACAGATTCGAAGAAAAAGGCCAGTTTAGTTCAGCAAAAAATGAATATGTTCAACTGGGATTTAAGGAATATAACAAGCTTTTTGACCTCACCCAACTTAATATTCAAAGAACATCTGATAGTCTTTTCATGAATAACATGAAAATGAAAACATTGCGGCAACTTGACAGGGATATTGACTCAATTAAAAAAATTCCCGACTCTTTCCTTACGAGAACAAGGACAGATTTGAAAAGTTATTTAAAGTTCGCCAAATATAAAGACACCGTTATTTTAAAAAACCAGGTGACTATTACAGAAAAAAAAACCAATAATAAAAAAGTAAAATCGTTTAATGAGCTCATACCCGACAGCCTGAAGCTTACTGTTTACGAACAGGCGACGTCTACTGCGGGGAATGTGCGAAGCCTTTTGGAGGTTACGGGCGGCGAGTATTACAACAGTGTACGCGATGTAACTCTTCACAAAATAGAATGGCATAAAAAATTATCGCTTTCTATTGCCTGTATTGTCATGTTTTTTATTGGAGCTCCATTGGGATCTATTATCAGAAAAGGGGGACTGGGTATGCCCCTGGTAGTTGCACTGATATTTTTCTTAATCTTTTACCTGCTCAATATCTTTGGCGAAAAATTTACCAAAGACAGTATACTCGACCCGGTTACAGGTATATGGCTTCCGGTAATTGTACTTTCTCCCGTAGGCTTTTTCCTAACCTATAAGGCCATGCATGACTCACAATTGTTCAACAAAGAATATTACTTCAGGATCCTTAAAAATATAAAATCAGTCACCTATGGTTTTTTTCACTCTTTTGAAAAAAACTTACCAATAGAATAAACTATTTGCTTCCTGGAAATGACGTAACAACCTTTGTTATTTTTAATGAAGTAGTTTTTTGATATCCACCTTAAGATGTAAGAAGGAACGAACCTTACAATCATCGCCGGTTAAATGCAAACGATTATCCCGAAATTGACTCAGCCTTTGCTTGGAAGGCATCGGGAGATGGAAGTGATGCAACCAAACAAAGGCTGATGAATTGAAAAGCAATCTGGTGCAAATGTATAAACTATGTCCTGTGTTTTCCAAATAATTATATGTTTTTTTTTATTCATACCTGTTAATTTTTTAAAGAGAGTTTATTTAATTCAAAAGACTATATTGTCTTCTGCAAAAGTTATAAATTCGTTCAATTCTTCAAAATCAATTCCCTTTTATGGAAAGCTGGAAAGAATATCAACAAAAGAATAAAGAAAGATTTTTAGATGAAATGATGGAGCTTTTGCGTATTCCTTCAGTAAGCGCAAAAAGTGAAAATAAAAACGATATGCTTACTTGCGCGGAAGCTGTTAAGAATAGCCTCCTTGCAGCAGGTGCTGATAAAGCTGAAATAATGGCCACTGATGGGCATCCTGTGGTCTACGGCGAAAAAATAATTAATAAAAATACCCCTACCGTTCTGGTATATGGACACTACGATGTACAGCCCGTAGAACCTTTGGAACTCTGGCACAGCGGGCCTTTTGATCCGGTTATAAAAGACGGAAAAGTTTATGCCCGGGGGTCGGCAGATGATAAAGGACAGTTTTTTATGCACGTAAAAGCATTGGAAACCCTGGTGAATACAAGCACTATGACCACCAACATAAAGTTTTTGATAGAGGGAGAAGAAGAAATAGGGTCGCCCAACCTTGGAAAATTTGTTGCGGAAAATAAAGAACTTTTAAAAGCTGATACTATATTGATCAGTGATAGCTCTATGCTGAGCATGGAAGATCCATCGCTGGACATCGGTGTTCGCGGCTTATCTTATATAGAGGTTGAAGTAACAGGAGCTGCGCGGGATTTGCACAGCGGCACCTATGGTGGTGCTGTTGCCAATCCTATTACCATCCTTGCTAAAATGATAGCTTCCTGCCATGATGAAAACAATCATATAACTATACCTGGTTTTTATGATGATGTTCTGGAGGTCTCAGTTGAGGAAAGGGTATTAATGAACAAGGCACCCTATGACGAAACTGAATATAAAAACGAACTGGGAGTGAAAGAACTGTGGGGCGAAAAAGGTTATACTACCACTGAACGTACCGGCATACGTCCGACGCTTGAAATAAATGGAATCTGGGGAGGTTATACGGGTGAAGGAGCCAAAACCGTTTTACCATCAAAGGCAACAGCAAAAATTTCTGCACGACTGGTCCCAAACCAGTCATCTTCAAAAATGACCAGATTATTATTGGATTATTTTACAAAAATAGCGCCGGCAACTGTGTCAGTTAAGGCCTTTGAACACCACGGTGGTGAACCTTATATGACCCCTATAGACAGCAAAGGTTACAAAGCGGCCGCAAAAGCTGTAGAAAAAACATTTGGCAAAGTAGCTATACCTGTTCGTGGCGGTGGAAGCATTCCCATTTGTTCCATCCTTGAAAAAGAACTGGGAATAAAAATAGTTTTTATGGGATTTGGACTTGATAGTGATAATCTTCATTCCCCCAATGAAAAATATGGCATAGATAATTTTTATAAGGGCATTGAAACCATCCCCTGGTTCCATAAATACTTTGCCGAAAATACCGTTTGAAATAACAAATCAGCTAATAAAGCGTTTGGCTTAGGAGCATTGGGATTAATTTCATTGATCTGTTTGAATTGATTATAGAACATTGATGCCTGCGTGATTCCTATGTTCCCTTAAACCTGTGATTAATGCAAGCTGGTAAACCCCTGTCTTTTCTTGTAAAACTGTTTCTTGTTTTATTTTGCCTCTTAGCAACCGGTTTTCTTATCTGGATCGGGCAGGATATAATTGTGCCCATTGCCTTTGCGACACTGTTGGCAATATTGCTTTTGCCATTTAATAATTTTCTTGAAATAAAGCTGTCACGGGTGTGGGCCATAACATTGTCATTAAGCTTGGCACTGATTATACTTATAGGTCTTATTTATTTTTTCGCCATACATGTTGGTAGTTTTGTTGATGATTTACCACGAATAAAGAGTCAACTGAACCGGCATCTTCGTACTGTGCAGACATGGGCTTACCATCAGTTTCATCTTACCAGGATTGAGCAAAAACAATACATTGACAAGGCAACGTCACAAATCCAGGGAAAAGACGGCGCTGGCTTTTTGGGACAAACGCTTATTACTATTACCAATTCTGTAATTTTTATAATACTGCTCCCGATTTACACTTTCCTTATTTTATATTACAGGAATATGATTCGCAAATTCCTCGAGAGCATTTTTGCAGATCATCACCGCGAACATGTGAGAGCCGTCATTCATGAATCAAAATTGATTGTGCAGGGATATATGGCAGGACTTATTATTGAAATGGGACTTATTACCCTTATCAATTATGCAGGTTTTTTAATAATCGGCATCAAATATGCTTTTTTCCTGGCGTTGCTCTCGGCGATATTGAATATGATACCATATATAGGGATGCTGATTGCTTCAATTATCTGTATGTTGATAACATTAACTACTTCCAGCAACCTTGCGGATATCGGCTGGGTCGTTGCAGTACTTTCCATTGTGCAGTTTCTTGATAATAACATTATCATGCCGAAAATAGTAAGTTCCAGGGTAAAGATCAATGCACTGATAACTATTTTTGGTGTATTGGCTGGTGGTGCGATTGCTGGCGTATCGGGTATGTTTTTGTCTATCCCATTTATAGCCATTATCAAAGTCATCTTCGATCGCGTAGAACCCCTGAAGCCCTGGGGTGAAATTTTAGGAGATAATATTACTTATGTTGAAAAGGGAAAAATCCTGGCACGGGCAAAAGAAAGATTAAAAAGAAGGCGTCAGCCTGTTTTAGCAAAATAATTTTTACCTTGTTACTTCCTCACTCACTTTTCTAAAGCAACCGGGCATTTTGAATTGTAAGAATTGCTGATAGGAGCAATATCGGTCGCTTATTCCAGGCCAAGTATTCAGGACGATCCGTGATTTTAATTGCTGGCCAAAAGAAAATAACGTGATACCCTCACCCGGAGGAAAGTAAAAATTTTTATAGACAGGCCTTCTTTTAAAAATAATCCAACAATATTTTCACGGGCAATCACGAATTACCTGCATCAAAAACGGGTTCCAATATTTTATCCCGGGCTACAACGGCAATAAATTTTCTAATTGCCTAATGCCTTATTTTTGCCACATTTTATAACGATAATCAAATTTGCATGGTAGATGTTTTTGAAAAAATGAAGGATGGAGGACCTATTGGAAGGCATGTTGACCGGGCACATGGGTATTTTGCGTTTCCGAAGCTTGAAGGAGAACTTGGAAGCAGGATGTTCTTCAGGGGGAAAGAAAAAATTGTGTGGAGCCTCAATAATTATTTAGGCCTGGTAAATCATCCAGAAGTGAGAAAAGCTGATTCAAAAGCAGCAGCAAGTTGGGGAATGGGGTATCCGATGGGAGCCCGGATGATGAGTGGAGATTCTACTATGCACGAGGAACTGGAAAAAGTACTTGCAGAATTTGTAAACCGGCAAGATGCCATGCTACTGAATTTTGGCTACCAGGGGATCATGAGTTGTATTGATGCTTTGGTAAACCGTCGTGATGTTATTGTTTATGATGGAGAAGCTCACGCCTGCCTGGTTGACGGAGTAAGATTGCATATTGGCTTTAGTTATAAATATAAACATAACGATATAGAAGATTGCGAAAAACAATTACAGCGTGCGGCAAAAATGGCTGATAAAAATGGCGGCGGAATACTCCTTATAACAGAAGGGGTTTTTGGAATGAGTGGAAACCAGGGGAAAATTAAAGAAATTGTCGCTTTGAAGAAAAAATATTCCTTCAGGCTGCTGATTGATGATGCGCATGGGTTTGGAGCAATGGGAGCAACAGGTGCAGGCGCCGATGAAGAACAGGGATGCCAGGACGGGGTCGATCTCTACTTTAGCACATTTGTAAAAAGTATGGGAAGCATAGGAGCCTTTATTAGCGGCCCAAAAAATATCATGACGTACCTGCGTTATAATGTGCGTTCCCAGATATTTGCCAAAAGTTTACCTATGCTGATAGTGGAAGGAATGCTGAAACGGATGGAATTGCTTAAAACAATGCCTGAATTGCGCGAAAAATTATGGCATAATGTTAATAAATTACAAAAAGGATTAAGAGAAAAAGGATTTGATATTGGAACTACCAATAGCCCGGTAACTCCTATTTTTATGAAAGGAGACCTGCCGGAAGCTACCGGGATGGTAATGGACATCAGGGAAAACTATCATATTTTTTGTTCGGTTGTTGTTTTCCCGGTTATTCCAAAAGGGCAAATTATATACCGCCTGATCCCTACTGCTGCTCATACAGATGAAGATATTGACATTACCCTCCGGGCTTTTGATGAAACAAAAAAGAAACTGGATGCGGGCGCTTATTGTGCCGAAGATATTCCC
>Ga0268264_10005919_pt1 | contig 10351 bp, 8 predicted proteins | sample KBSSwiS32_FD_190357 | JGI IMG/M metagenome (GOLD analysis project Ga0268264, IMG submission 190357) | Switchgrass rhizosphere microbial communities from Kellogg Biological Station, Michigan, USA - KBS Switchgrass S3-2 (SPAdes) (version 2) | ecosystem: Host-associated > Plants > Roots >... | reverse complement strand
CACCGGGATCCCCGAATATTTTTTGAATTGATTTATGTACAATTCACTGTAGTCATCTTCTTTATTTTTCAAAGATGGAAATGTGCGAATGCACAGGATGTCGAAATATTTTCCGAGGATCGGTGCCGCGTCTTTGACATGCTCAACGGTATTGCCGCTCATGATCGCTTCTTCCTCAAACTCCAGCGCCCATCCTTCTTTGTCAATATTAAAAACAATCGATTCCATGCCGAGGTTTTGCGCTGCAACCTGTGTACTCAACCTCGTACGCATGCTCGGATTTAAAAACAATAAACCAACACGACGATCACTGCCAAGACGCTTGTCCTTAAACGGATCGCCTTTATAATCTAAAGCGGTCCTCACAAGTGCATTGATATCTTTTACATCACGCACTGAAATAAAGTTTTTCAGGCCTTTGGGATCGTCATATAGGCTCATTTGTGTGGATTTAACAAGTTACAGTTTGAGGTTAAGGTTGAGGCTGAGGTTAGGACTTAGTTCTAAATTTCAACCTCGACCTCAACCTTAGCCTCAACCTCAATCTCAACCTTATCTTATTGATTCAACGCCGGTGCATGTATCTCCTCCCGGATTGATTCCAGGAATTGATCCACATCTTTTTTATTTAATGCCAATGAAGGCAACAGGCGAATGACATTCGGTTTTGCTTCACCAGTGAAAATATTTTGATTGAATAAAAGATTTTTTCTCAAATCTTTCAGGCTTTCCGGCACATCAAACCCGATCATTAATCCTTTTCCTCTTACGTTTTGTAATTCCGGAATACTTTTTAATTCCGATTGAATATGATCCCCAATTCTTTTTGCATTATCCATTAGCTTTTCACTCTCGATTACTTCCAATACAGCTAAAGCCGCAGCGCACGCCAAAGGATTTCCGCCAAACGTAGTTCCAAGCATTCCGTGTTTTGAATGAAGATGCGGAGCGATAAGAATTCCTGCTACCGGAAATCCATTGCCCATTCCTTTTGCCATGCTGTAGATGTCGGCATCAACATTCGCATAGTCATGAGAGAAAAATTTACCGGTCCTTCCATATCCGCATTGAACACTATCCGCGATGAACACTGAACCATGTTCTGTACAAAGACTCCTGATTTTTTGCAGGAAAGATTCCCTCGCAACATTAATTCCACCCACACCCTGTATTCCTTCTACAATTACCGCAGCAATTTCATTCCCCTGAGCTCTGAAACATGCTTCTAAAGATGCTTCGTCATTGAATGGGAGAAAAATTACATTAGGAGTTTGATTCACCGGGGCAACGATCGCCGGATTATCAGTGACCGCAACAGCCAATGATGTTCTGCCGTGAAAAGATTTTGTAAACGCTACAATTTTTTTTCTGCCTGTATGAAATGATGCGAGCTTTAATGCGTTCTCGTTTGCCTCGGCCCCGGAGTTGCAAAGAAACAATTGATAAGTTTCTCTTCCCGATATCTTTCCAAGTTTCGTTGCAAGCTCTTCCTGTATTGGAAGCTTTACCGAGTTGGAATAAAACCCAAGTTTGTTAAGTTGTTCTGTAACTCTCTGCACATAGTGCGGGTGTGTATGACCGATAGATATCACTGCATGACCCCCATATAAATCCAAATATTGCAATCCATTCTCATCCCAGATATAAGACCCCTTAGCTTTAACTACTGTAATGTTGTTAAGTGGATAAACGTCGAATAATTTCATAACTGTAATTTTTTTGCTTAACACCGAACGAGTTCGGCCTCAAAAGAAATTTGCTTTTAATTTTAATCCTGCGCATTCATCTAACCCGAACATTAGGTTCATGTTTTGTATCGCTTGACCTGACGCGCCTTTTACCAAGTTGTCGATCACGGAATGTATTACCAGTTTGCTTCCAATTTTTTCCAACTGGATAACACACTTGTTCGTATTGACAACTTGTTTCAGAAAAATCGAATCTTTACTCACAAAAGTGAACGGATGATCTTGATAATATTCTTCATACATTTTTGTAATCACTTCAATTTTCGCCGGACTATCCAACAATGAACTAATAAAAATGCCCCTGGTAAAATCTCCCCGCCATGGTATAAAACTCAATCCTTTTTCATCATCGATTGACAAGGGAAAACTGTTTTGTAACTGGTGAAGCGATTGATGAATTTCTTTCACGTGTTGATGCGAAAGTGTTTTATATGCCTGGATATTATTTGATCTCCACGAAAAATGCGTGGTTGGTGATAAACCTTGCCCCGCGCCCGTTGATCCGGTAATACCAGTGGTATACACTTCCGGAAGCAACCCGGCTTTGGCCAATGGCAACAAACCCAATTGAATGGCAGTCGCAAAACAGCCCGGGTTCGCAATATGACTCGCTTCCCGGATCTGGTCGCGGTTTAATTCAGGCAACCCGTACACAACTTGCTTTCCATTGATAGTTTGCTTCGAAGATGAAATTCTGAAATCCTGCGACAAATCGATGACGCGGATATGATCTGCAATTTTATTTTCTTCAAAAAATTTTTTTGCTTCACCATGTCCCACACAAAGGAACATCGTATCGATCTTGTCATTCCATTCAGCGGAAAACTTCATATCCGTTTCCCCGAGCAAGTCGCTATGTACATCGTACAGATTTTTTCCCGAATTGCTTTTGCTGTGCACAAATTTAATATCCGCATGAGGATGATTGATAAGGATTCTTATCAACTCACCCCCGGTATACCCGGCGCCACCAATAATCCCGACTCTAATTTTTTTCATATCACCCAATATTAATCCTGTCATTTTTGGTTGAAGGCTGTGAACACAATATGAATTCAAGTTCGCCTTCCGAATTATTTATGATGCGATGCTTTTCATTTGCCTTAATATGAAGTCCTTCCTTCTCGTGTACCAACACAATTTTTCCATCGACTTCAAAAGCAGCCTCTCCTTTCAAAATAAAAAAGAACTGTTGCGCGTATCGATGATAGTGCAAAACCTCCTCGGTCCGTCCCGGCATACTTTCCAGTTTAATAGAAAGCTCACCCTCATCAACAAAATTCCAGCCATCGCAAGCATGTCCCCACTGGTAATGCATCAATGGATGACTCTTGGACACGGTATTCATTTCACATCATCATTTACTTTGTGATAGATCGACGTCTGGTTCCCGAAAATTTTTGCAAAACCTTTCACATCGTCACCACTCCAACCTTTGTTCATCTCACCATATGATCCAAATTTGCTGCTCATTAAGTCGTGCTCACTTTCGATACCAGTTACCGTAAAGCGATAAGGTTGTAGCGTGACAAAAACTTTGCCGCTTACTGTCACCTGCGTATCAGTCAAAAACTTTTCGATATTGCGCATTGTCGGATCTAGCATCTGGCCTTCATGCAACCAGTTGCCGTACCACGCGCTCAATTGATCTTTCCAATATAATTGCCATTTGGTAAGCGTGTGTTTCTCCAGGAGATGATGCGCCTTGATAATAATCATCGGCGCTGCTGCTTCAAATCCAACTCTTCCTTTGATACCGATGATGGTGTCTCCAACATGGATATCACGTCCGATTCCGTAAGGCTGTGCGACAGACTGCAAATATTGGATCGCTTCAACGGGATGAGAGAACTTTTTGCCGTCCACTGCAACGAGCTCTCCTTTCGAAAATGTCAATTCCAATTTTTTCGCTGCAGTTTCCGTTACGGGCGTCGGCCATGCATCTTCGGGTAGATAGTCTTTTGATGTGAGCGTTTCTTTTCCGCCGACTGAAGTTCCCCACAAACCTTTGTTGATACTATATTTTGCCTTCTCGACATTCATATCTACGCCATGTTCTTTCAGAAAAGCGATTTCCTGTTCGCGGCTCAATTTCATATCGCGAATCGGCGTAATAATTTCAACTCCCGGCAACATCCCCTGGAAAACCATATCAAATCTTACCTGATCATTTCCGGCGCCGGTACTTCCGTGAGCAACCGCACCCACACCAATTTCCAGGGCATATTTGGCCACAGCAATTGCCTGTACCATCCTTTCGGCGCTTACGCTTAAGGGATATGTTGCATTCTTTAGTACGTTTCCGAATACCAAATATTTAATACAGCTTTCGTAATATTCGCGTGTCACATCCACACATTTAAAAGAAGCAATGCCCAACTTTTTCGCCCTCTCTTCTATATTGGCGATTTCTTCCTCGCTGAATCCGCCGGTGTTTATTGTTAACGCATGCACTTGCATGTGTTTTATCTTGTTCAGGTAAACAGCGCAATATGTTGTATCAAGACCTCCACTATATGCAAGCACAACCCCGGACGAAGAAGCGTTTTTATTAGAATGTGTTTTCATTTCCATTTAGTGACCATTTAAGACTCCCTCTAGGGACAGGGTTAAAACAATTGATGAAAAAAAGATTTCGGTTTAACGGCACCGTTAGTACTACTAATGGTTTTTTCCTTTTCTTTATCCTTGTCCTTGTCTCTTCGCATAAAAGGCTTCAACAGGCTCCACTGTTTGATTTTCATGAAGCGTTCATAGAGTTTGCTATGTTGCTTGAAATCCTGTGCGGTTTCTTCCGGTTCATAGTGATCTTTTGGATCATAGAGCATGGCAGTACACATACAGTTTTTCCTTTCTTTGCTCATGAGGATATCGTAGTTGACACAACTTTTACATCCGGCCCAAAAGGCTTCGTCCTGTGTCAACTCTGAGTATGTCACCGGTTCATAGCCGAGCTCGGAGTTAATCTTCATCACAGCCAGCCCGGTAGTCAATCCAAAGATTTTTGCTTCCGGGTATTGTTTCCTGCTCAGGTTAAATATTTTCTTTTTGATTTGTTTGGCCAGGCCACTTTTTCTGAATGACGGCGCAACGATTAACCCGGAGTTGGCTACGTATTCACCATGGCTCCAGGTTTCGATATAGCAGAAACCGGCCCACACGCCGTCGGCAGTGAAGGCAATGACTGCCTTTCCTTCCCGCATTTTTTCCTTGATATATTCAGGACTGCGTTTTGCAATACCTGTTCCCCTGGCTTTTGCAGAAGACTCCATTTCATCACAAATTATTTGGGCAAAATCCTGATGTGATTCATTGGCAATTACTATCTGAAATTGTTGTTCTTGTTCCATTGATTTGATGTGAATAAGGTAAAAAGATTTCAATGAGTTGATCATTGAGAATGTGCTCCGTCCCTGTTGGCCAGGGATCCATAGTTCCGATGTAGCAGGGGACACTATGTTGAAATGGTATCAACGTCGTACCCAAAAGGGGATGGGTCGAATAGAAAAAATAACGCTTACTGGCGTTACAAAAAACCCACGCTTATTGAAGGCGTGCAATACCACAGCGGCGATGTGTGATATGGGTGAGTTTTTTTTCATTTCACTAATGAATGAGATTGATCAAATTTTTAACCATACAAAGAAAAACATTTTTTTAAATGTAGGGCAATTTTTTTGGGTAAATTTTTGATAAAGAAGGAAAATGTGATGAATGTGATGGATGAATATGGAAATGTGGAAGTGTGGAAATGTGGAGATGAAGTTCGGAACTGGGGTTTCGCGTTAATATTTAAGACTGTATCTATATCGCTCGGGGACCCAAATTTTCAAATTTTCACATTTCCACATTTCCACATTCATTCATCACATTTGCTTTACTGGCACTCCATGCACCGCATCGGCCATTTCCTTAATCAGGGAACTATCCTTTTCAACCGCATTGCCGACAACAATCAGGTCCGCACCGGCTTTGCAATTCAAATAAGCTTTTTCGGGATTTTTTATGCCGCCGCCGATGACGAGCGGGATTTCGATATGAGAGGCAACGGCAGCAATTAAATCTTCTGAAACAGGGCGTTTCGCACCGCTACCGGCATCCATGTAGATCAATTTCATTCCAAGCATTTCCCCGGCCATCGCTGTACACATGGCAATCTCGCTCTTATCCGAAGGAATTGGTATCGCGTTGCTGATATAGGATACGGTTGTCGGGGCACCCCCGTCAACCAGCATATATCCGGTAGAAATGATTTCGAGTCCACTATTTTTTACAAAAGGAGCCGAGATCACGTGTTGCCCAATGAGCAATTCCGGATTTCTTCCCGATATGAGTGACAGGTAAAGTAGTCCGTCGGCGTATCGCGAAACCTGCGAAGGAGTACCTGGAAATAGAATCACCGGGATGTCACAATTTTTTTTCACTTGCTTTACGACATCGTCGAGGTGATTGGAAATAACAAGACTTCCACCTACAAGCAAATAATCAACTGTTGCATGCAAAGCAAGCGCTGTCAGATCATCGATTTTTTTCGCATCCACTTTGTCCGGATCAATCAACACAGCGAGGGATTTATGGCCTTTCTTTTTTCTTTCAACAATCGACTGATAAATGATTTCCTTCATTGGTTATCTGCTGGTGCATTACAAAAATGCGAAAAGTTTTCCGGTTTGAGAAGAAGTCGTGTGGATTAATAGGTGTTTCTGTCGTGCTTCACTGTTGTAAACATCCGATCTGCTAAGTCGACTAATCAACTTATCAACTGCCCCAGTTGTTATATAAACAAAGAAAATCAGACAAGAAATTTTTTTTATTCCACTTCTTAAAAAAAAATGTGATCAAGTATGTGTATAAAATAGGCGAAGTCAATACCAATAAGCATTACAAAAAACATTTACGGTTTTTTCCACAATTGGTGCATAACTAGAACGAGAAATATCGAAATCAAAAAATATTTTCGTCGTCTGCATAACAATTTCTTAACACGATAAAATTTTGCTCATCTTATGACAAACAGAGCGCAATCTATGAAAGGCTTGCATTTCAAGCGCCGCTTCACAAAAGAAGGGATCAACGTATTTGATCAATTCGAATATGACTATCGTAGCTCGGTCATCCGCAATCCGTCGGGAGAAGTGGTGTTCGAGATGACGAACGTGGAAGTACCTAAATCGTGGAGCCAGATTGCCACCGATATTCTTGCCCAAAAATATTTTCGCAAAGCTGGTGTTCCTCAACCGGATGGTACAACCGGCCGGGAAACTTCAGTAAAGCAGGTTGCTCATCGCATGGCCAATTGTTGGAGAGTCTGGGGCGAGCGCAATAACTACTTTGCCACTGCAAAAGACGCACAGGTTTTTTATGAAGAACTAGTGTATTGCATCATCAACCAGGCTTGTACGCCAAACAGCCCACAGTGGTTCAATACCGGCTTATTTGAAAGCTATGGTATCAAAGGGAAACCACAAGGACATTACTATGTTGACCAGGTCGACGGTCAATTGAAGAAATCCACTTCCGCTTACGAGCGCCCTCAACCGCACGCGTGCTTTATTCTGAGTGTCGAAGACGACTTGGTAAACGATGGCGGTATCATGGATCTCTGGTTACGTGAAGCGCGGATCTTCAAATATGGATCAGGCGTAGGAACGAATTTTTCTACCATCCGCGGTGAGAATGAAAAACTGAGCGGTGGTGGAACTTCCAGCGGACTGATGAGCTTCCTCAAAATCGGCGACCGTGCCGCAGGTGCAATCAAATCCGGCGGAACTACCCGTCGTGCTGCCAAAATGGTTTGCCTTGATTTGGATCATCCCGAAATCATGGAATTCATCAACTGGAAAGTTGAAGAAGAAAAGAAAGTCGGTGCATTGATCGCTGCCGGCTACCCAAGCGATTATGAAGGTGAAGCATACCGGACTGTAAGTGGTCAGAATTCTAATAATTCTGTTCGTATATCAAATGAATTTTTTGAAAAACTACAAAATGACGAAGACTGGGAACTGAAAGCAAGATCCGATGGCAGGACAATGAAAAAAATTCCTGCTAAGGAAGTCTGGAACCAGATTGCGTATGCAGCATGGCGTTGTGCTGACCCGGGTACCCAATACGATACTACCATCAATGAGTGGCATACGTGCCCGAATGGTGGCCGCATCCGGGCCTCCAACCCCTGCTCTGAGTACATGTTCCTCGACAACACGGCCTGTAACCTTGCTTCTGTAAACCTTCGCCGCTTTTATGATGAGGCGACAAATGTATTCGACGTCGAAGGATTCGAATTCACATGTCGCTTATGGACTACAGTACTTGAAATTTCTGTTTTGATGGCACAATTTCCGTCAAAAGAAGTGGCCCGCCTGTCTTATGATTATAGAACTCTCGGTCTCGGCTATGCGAATTTGGGATCCATGTTAATGGTCATGGGCATCGCATATGATAGTGAAGAAGCTCGAGCTATCGGCGGAGCGATCAGTTCTATTATGACAGGAATTGCCTACAAAACTTCCGCGGAACTTGCAGAAGCACTCGGACCCTTCCCCAAATTTGAGGAAAACAGGAAAGAGATGTTGCGTGTAATGCGCAATCACAGGCTCGCTGCGTATGATGCGGATGAATATGAAAATTTGCAGATCAAACCGCAAGGCATTAAATCACAGTACTGCCCGGACTATTTATTAAAAGCTGCAACAAAAGCTTGGGATGAAGCAGTACAACAAGGTGAAAAATTCGGATATCGCAATGCGCAAACAACCGTTATTGCACCAACAGGTACCATTGGATTGGTGATGGATTGCGATACAACCGGTGTTGAACCCGACTTCGCACTCGTTAAATTCAAAAAATTATCTGGTGGTGGATATTTCAAGATCATCAACCAATCAGTACCTGCAGCATTAAAAAATCTCGGGTATAATGAAAAGGAAATTGATACAATAGTTAAGTACGCAGTAGGTTCAGGAACTTTCGCTGGAGCACCCCATATCAATCACCAAACACTTAGCGAAAAAGGATTTATTGCAGAAGAAATTAAGAAACTCGATTCGGCCGTTGCTTCCGCCTTTGAAGTTGGATTCGTATTCAATGTTTACACACTTGGGGAAGAGTGTTTGCAGCGTCTCGGTTTTAAACCCGAACAATATTTCAATTTTGAATGGAGCCTGCTCGAAGCTCTTGGTTTCTCGGATAAACAAATCGAAGAAGCCAATGATTATGTATGCGGGTCTATGACAGTTGAAGGCGCTCCAAATCTCAAACAAGAACACCTGCCCGTTTTTGACTGTGCCAATAAATGTGGGAAGAGAGGAGAACGTTTTATTCATGCGCACGGACATATTCGTATGATGGGTGCCGTGCAACCTTTCATAAGTGGTGCGATTTCTAAAACCATCAATTTGCCTAACGAAGCAATTCTGGAGGATATCGCCGATTCGTACATGTTGAGCTGGCAACTCGGATTAAAAGCGTGTGCGCTTTACCGTGATGGATCAAAACTTTCTCAGCCACTCAGTAATAAAACTGACAAAAAGAAAAAGATGGAGGAGACAGAAACTTCAACTTCTTCGGTAGAGGCATCCCCGGAATCAAATATCGTCGATATGAGCAAGCTGACTGTTGAAGACTTGCTTGAAGAAGTTCAGAAGCGAGTTCAGTCTTCTCCCGACACAAAATTAAAACGCAAGCTTGCGACGATCGTAGAGCGCAGAACACTTCCTGCAAAGCGTCGTGGATTTACACAAAAAGCAAAAATCAACGGCCAGGCACTTTTCTTGCGCACGGGCGAATATGCAGATAAAACAGTTGGCGAAATTTTCATTGACATGGCGAAAGAAGGCGCAACAATGCGCAGCATGTTGAACTGTTTTGCAATCTCCATATCAATCGGATTACAGTATGGCGTTCCACTCGAAGAGTTTGTTGAAAAATTTGTTTTTACAAGATTCGAACCATCCGGTATGGTCGATCATCCGAATATCAAGAGTACTACGTCCATTGTTGATTTTATTTTCCGTGTACTCGCATACGAATACCTCGGAAGAACAGATCTCGTCCATGTACTCGATAGCCCGGAAGTCATGAACACCGGTGGTGATGACTGGGATGACATACCAACACCACTTGAGTACGACAAAAATGCGCGTGAATTAAGTGATGTAAGGATTGTTGCAAAAGCAAGCAGTGCTCCAACGGTTCCTTCGAAAACACAAAGAGTGAAAGTAGAGAACAGCCTGGATGCAGTAAATGCAGCGGCGAAAAGTATGCAAAGCGATGCGCCGGCTTGTAATACCTGTGGACATATAACTATTCGTAGCGGCACCTGCTACAAATGCCTGAACTGCGGCAATAGCATGGGTTGCAGCTAAAACCTATAAAAAACGATTAAACTCTTTTAGGACGGTTTTACTTAAACTTCAGCGTCCGCCTGTGTCTACGGGCGGACTTTCTTTTATCGCGGATTACGCGGATGAGAGCGGATTTCGCGGATTCTCACTTGTGTAGAATCTCCATTCTGAATCCACGTTGGGTGCCCTTACTACATTATAGAATTGTGCAATATATCGATCTGGGTAATCCTATTATTGAAAACTCTCCCATTCCGGGAG
>Ga0268264_10005915_pt1 | contig 10353 bp, 9 predicted proteins | sample KBSSwiS32_FD_190357 | JGI IMG/M metagenome (GOLD analysis project Ga0268264, IMG submission 190357) | Switchgrass rhizosphere microbial communities from Kellogg Biological Station, Michigan, USA - KBS Switchgrass S3-2 (SPAdes) (version 2) | ecosystem: Host-associated > Plants > Roots >... | reverse complement strand
TTCTGGGGACCCCTCTGGGGTCTAGACATTGAACCGGACCACTATAATGTCCCCATCCTGGACTATATAGTCTTGACCTTCAGTTCTGACCTTGCCTGTTTCTTTGAGCTTGACCACTGTGCCACTTTTGAACAAATCCTCGCAATTGAACACTTCCGCGCAGATAAAGCCGCGTTGGAGATCAGAATGGATTTCCCCGGAGGCTTCTCGGACTGTCAGGCCCTTTTTAATAGGCCAGACATGGGCCTCTTTTGGCCCACAGGTGAAGAAGGAGATGAGGCCGAGGTTGATGTAGGTCTGGCGAATAATGGTATAGAGGCTCGGCTCTGTGAGTCCGACCATTTCCATCATCTCTTTCGCATCGTCGCCACTAATTTGGGATAATTCCCACTCGATTTTAACGCTGACTGGGATCACACGATCTTGGCCAAAATGATCAACCAATTTTTGATAATAGGGGTTTTGCTGATAGGTGGTGATTTCATCTTCGGCTATGTTGGCGATAACAAGAAAGTTTTTTGCCGAAAGCAGTTGGAGGCTTTGCATATTGCCATCAACAACCAGTTTTCTCACTTTTTCTGCATCGGTTGCATCGAGGGCGGCCTTAATTTGAACCAAGAGGTTGAGCTCCGTCTCAAGAGCTTTTTTCTCTATAGGTTGGGATGCGCGTTTGATGAGGGCAGGAAGTTTTTCTTGTCGTTTTTCAACCGATTCTAAATCCTTGAGCATCAGTTCGGCAACGATGGTTTCATAATCGGCAAGAGGATCAACGGTAGCGGATGTGTGGATAATGTCAGGATTTTCAAAGCAGCGCAACACATGCAGAATGAGATCAACTTCTCGAATGTGGCTCAAAAATTGGTTGCCCAATCCTTCACCAGCGGCCGCACCTTTAACGAGGCCCGCGATATCCACAAAGCTGACCGTTCCCGGAATCTTTTTCTGTGACCCGTAAATTTGTGCAAGCTGATCAAGGCGCGGATCGGGTACCTCGGTCATCGCGATGTGCGGATCAATGGTGCAGAAAGGATAATTTTCTGCCGGAGCACTTGATTTAGTGAGTGCGTTAAAGAGAGTTGATTTTCCAACATTTGGTAGGCCAACGAGGCCAGCTTTGATTCCCATAATTTCTTATAAGCCTATTATGCAAAGGGGGTTTTTCAGTGCGGTCTTTTTTATTAGTGTGCGTGAAAATCGCTATTTATTCAAATAGGGGATAAATTCCGAAAACGAGGAGGGTCATTTTCTTGACGAATTATATTTTTTTAATGTTATATTCTTGCATATGGTTTGGATCCATTAGTTCAGAAACTATAGTTTTTTCTATCATAAAAGGAGTTTCCAAATGATGAAGTCACCAATGATGCGCTATGTGGGAATGGCAGTTTGGCTTATTACCGGTTTGGCAGCATTCAACATGGGCTTGGCAGTCTTTATGGGATGGGATTTTTTTCAAACAGATTTCATGATGACCAACATGGCATCACTTATCCGCCCACTACTTTTCGTGATCGGTCTTTCAGGTGTGATTTCTTTGATTATGTTTGGCATGGCAGTTACCTGCAAATGTGGTAAATGTGATTCTTGCAAAAGCTAAGATTTAGTTTTTGAATAAAATAGAAGAGGCGCTCAATAACGAGCGCCTCTTCTATTTTTATCCCCACAGGTGGGAATTAATTACTGATTAATTTCAGCATCGATTGGATTTTCATCAGCACCAGGCGTTGAACCTTGTTGTGCGTTATCCGTTGCTTGGTCTTGTTTTTGTTGATACAAGAATTCAGCAATTTTGTGTGATGCTTGCAATAAGTTATCAGTTGCTTTTTGCAATTCGTCTGCATTCTCAGCATGGTCTTTGAGAGCTACTTTTGCGGATTCAATTGCGCTTTCGGCAGTTGAGATATCTGCAGCATTGAGCTTCTCTTTATTTTCTCTGATTGTTTTTTCAATCTCAAAAATCATGCCATCAAGACGATTGCGCTTTTCAACCGTTTCTTTTGCTTGTCTATCTTCTGATTCATGTTCTTTTGCTTCACGAACCATACGATCGATTTCATCCTGCTTGAGACCACCACTATTTGAGATAGTGATTTTGTGCTCTTTACCGGTGCCTTTATCAAGCGCAGAAACATGCACAATACCATTCGCATCGATATCGAAGGTGACTTCGATTTGCGGGATACCGCGCGGAGCTGAAGGGATACCTTCAAGGCGGAATTGGCCAAGTGTTTTGTTGTCTTTAGCAAACTCACGTTCACCTTGAACAACTTTAATATCCACTGCAGTTTGATTGTTTTCTGCGGTTGAGAAGATTTGCGATTTCTTTGTTGGAATTGTCGTGTTTCGTTCGATCAAGCGAGTTGTGATGCCACCCATAGTCTCGATACCGAGAGAAAGGGGAGTCACATCAAGAAGCAACACATCCGTTACATCACCTGCAAGAACGCCACCTTGGAGGGCTGCACCAGCGGCAACCACTTCATCAGGGTTCACTGAGCGATTTGGCTCTTTACCAAAGAAATCTTTGACTAGTTTTTGTACTTTTGGAATACGTGTTGAACCACCGACCAAAATAACTTCATCGATTTCTGAGGTGCTCACTTTCGCATCAGCCATCGCTTTTTTGCATGGTTCGAGCAAGCGGCTGAAAATATCAGCACACAATGCTTCGAGTTTTGCACGCGAGATTTTGATGTTCAAATGTTTCGGGCCAGATGCATCAGCAGTGATGTATGGCAAGTTGATGTCTGTTTCTTCAACTGATGAAAGCTCTTTTTTCGCTTTTTCAGCTGCTTCACGCAGACGTTGCAATGCCATTTTATCACTATGCAAATCAACACTCGATTCTTTTTTGAATTCTTGAACCAAGTAATCGATCAGCTTGATGTCGACGTCATCACCACCAAGGTGCGTGTCGCCATTCGTTGCTTTCACTTCAACGATGCCATCATGCACTTCGAGAATAGAAACGTCGAAGGTACCGCCACCAAAATCGAACACGGCGATAGTGCCGTTTTTCTTCTTGTCTGCGCCATAGGCAAGGGCAGCTGCGGTCGGTTCGTTGATAATACGTTTCACATCAAGACCAGCGATTCGGCCAGCATCTTTAGTTGCTTGGCGTTGCGCATCATTAAAGTAGGCTGGAACGGTGATAACCGCTTCAGTCACTGGATGACCAAGATATTCTTCCGCCACTTGTTTGAGATGACTCAAAACTGCAGCAGCGATCTCTTGGGGCGTGTGTTCTTTGCCATCAACGGAAATGGCCACTTCGCCATTAGCGCGTCTAATTACTTTATAAGGAATACGTTTCAGTTCTTCAGTGATATCTTCATACTTTGAACCGATGAAACGCTTCGCGGAAAAGATGGTGTTTTCTGGGTTGGTGACTGATTGGCGTTTTGCCAAGACACCTACCAAGCGTTTGCCATCTTTGGTGAAGGCGACCACCGATGGGGTGGTGTTATTACCTTCATTATTTGGGATAACTTTCGGAACGCCACCTTCCATGAAGGCAACGACCGAGTTTGTGGTACCTAAATCGATACCGATTATTTTTTGATTCGCCATGTATAATACCTCTTTATTTGTGTGAGGCACTCAGAGCTATCCAAGTGCAATTCCCCCAATTTTTATGGTATTAAGTGTACCATGCGATCGGGTGGAGTGTCAATTCGGATATCACAAAATCTTCGAGATTGGACTAAGATTTTCTTAATAATAGACTCTACATATTGACCGTCTAGGGTCAGGGGTGGGATTGAACGAGAATGACATGTTGGGGAAAATGCCCCAAAGGCATAATTTCAGCTTATTATAATGGCATGAGAGGGCGATGGCAAGGATGAATGATTCCTCAAAGGATCTTCGATTCCATGCGAAGGTTCCTGTCGGCTATCACTCGGGTATGGTGGCGAAATGGGATTTTGCTTTTTGGACATGAAAAAGGGCCGCTTTCATACGGCCCCTTGGGATCTCGTTCTACTCTAATGGCAGTGGTCTTAGGGCCATTTTCGCTTCGGATTGGACACATATACGCATTAGTCTTTCGCCATTGTGCATTCTTTCTTCAACTGGATTGTCTTCAAACCTATTTTGGGCGGCGGTTGCTTCATGATATGGTTGCCATACTGTCCATGCGTAGCAGACGCGTTCTTGTTTAACCCTAATACGGTCTTGTTGCATGCATCCTGTGTATCTGGCCACAGTTACCAATGCCACGAATGCGATGGTGGCGACAACCAACTTCATTGGATTCATAACCCTCTCCCTTTTTTAAAATATAATTCCTATTAGTATCATACCGCAAAGATGGGGTAAGGGCGCAATAAAAGGGCTATTATTGGCTGCTTATCGGGGTATTGTGCCTATCGATTTGTATACCGTTTATAAGTGATGTAGGTGCCCTTAATAATTAAAGCCACCATGAGGATGATTGCTAAGACGCCGAGGCCCATATTAGTATAGAAACTCCATTCTTCCACTTGCGCGACGAAGGATACAATCACCTTCTGGGTTGATGAAAGGCCGGTATAGATGCTCAGATAGGCAACGGCGAGGGTGCTGCATGCGATGGGAAAGGCGATAAGGCGGGGGAAGGATGAGCCGGTCAATATAAAGAACAGTTTTTTAATTAGGACGATAATGATAGATGCTGATCCGATTGCCCAGAGTGAGGCGCTGAGAGGCATGTATAAAATTTCTGCTAGGGTGGTGCGGGCAATGCGGGATGAGACAGGTAGGAGCATTCTCAGATTGTGCATATCTTGCAGTAGCCAGAGGCTGAGAGCAATGGTCGCGCCAAACACGACTCCGGGGATCACGAGACCAGCGCTGATCGAGAGAACATCGCCTCTTTGGGGCTTGCGTACAAGGGATTTATAAAGAACTATCGCGAGGGTGACATACACTGCGGAGGCGGTTGCGATGATGAGGGTTAGTTGGCGGACGAGAGTGATCATGGGGGCGCTCCTTTTTGATTTGTTTTTGTTATTTTCGCATGAAATTAAATTAAGAACAATCACCACTTTTTTCGTCATGATTATCGTCGCATAACCCATTATGGTGCCATGTACAAATGGCAGGGCGGTCACTGGCCGGCATTCGCCGTGCGGGGTATAGAATAGCGTAGTTTTATTTTTATTCGAAGGGTGGAAAAAAGGCGTTGCGCGCACTCCGCCCGTGTCCCCCTGCCCGTATCCCGGGGGTTCAAGACGGGGGCAGGTGGCCTAGGCTCCGTGTCCGCGAACCGGGAGAAACATTACTGCATGAGAACTTCGAAGGGGAAAAGAAAAAAAAGGAATATATATTTTATAGAACTGCGAAGTATGCCTATCACGCAGCACGCTTAACGGAATTACTGCCAACTAATTCCCAAACACCATGCGCTGCGCGCGAAACAGGCGAATATCCGCTCGCTTACGCGGAGAAAAAGAGAGAGAGTGGAATATTTATTTTAAAGAAATGCGCGGTGACCCGCGCAAAAAAAATAAACGCCGCACACCCAGCTGCGAGTTCGAGCACAATTCGCAGGGGAAAGACAACCTTATAGTAGCCATACGCATACGCGGCCATAATAGAAAGACTAACCAATCGGACGGCATGTATGAGCGCAACGGACGCATACAAACCAATCAACGTCGTCAGATATCCAGATGCAAGGGCGATAACCAGGCATATGTAGGGTATGTAGGCAATAGCTATATACGCATACGCGCGTTTAACTTCCAACACGCGTTCATAAGGATGTAACAGTGTCTCTACTAAGTATGCAATTGTCATGAGGATAAATAGATGGAAAATCGCACTTGCTCCTATCGCAGATGCATGATTGAAAGAACATAACCCGACAATCCCTAAAAGGGGAAGGCAGAGCGCAGCCACCCTGATCGTGAGTTGTTTGAATGCATTGTTCATAGAATTTTTTTGCTCTTCTTCGACATGCGCAAGCAATGCTGTGTCTGTGCTGCCTATTGTTTTGAGCACTACGCGATAAAAAATAAGTGCCCCATCGTTGGCCACTTTAAATATTCCCCCTGCGTGTGCGCCCAGTGTGTGCATAATAAGTGGCACAAGAAAGTTTCGTTCAGATAAGCTTTTGAGCGTTGTGGTGACCCACATTGCTGCCGAGTGTGTGACAAACAGTTTAGTGACATTCTCCCCTTCTATCGCTTTTTTCGGATAGCTATTTGTGTAGGCAAAGAGATATTTGAGCATGATAATGCTGATGATGAGTGTGCCGATGCTTGCGATTGCTCTGATGCACAGAATCAGTTCTAGTGTGTGTGCAGAGTGGTAGTAGTACATTGTAATTAGCGTTGCTATCATTCCGCTCGAGGTCATCGTTGTGGTTACAATGTTGATTTGTTTGTTCCAGAAGTATGCATGATAAATTAATTGCAATATGGCCACCATCCCCTCTGAGACAAAGAGGATGCATGCGGTGATAATAATGGTTTTCTCACTCGAGAGATAATTTTTGGTGTACCAATAAAAGAGCGGCGTTGCCACGATCAAGAGAATTATTTTTGCCAGCAGAATGGTTATTATAAAGCGTTTATTGAGCCTATTATTTTGTGCAAACACTGGTGCAAATCGTGGTACTGATTTGCGCAATCCAAAGTCAAGCCACAAGAGCAGCAGGAATGTGGTGCTATTAATCACTGCCCATTGTGAAAAGTCATCGCTTGAAAGTTTTTTGTAGAGCGTGAGCGTGACAAGGTAAAATAGAATTTTATAGACCACATAGGAAAATGCATTCCACGATTGTGCCTGATAAAATTTGCTCAAAATGCGTTCTAGATTCATGTAATCAAGAATAGCATAGTGGTCACTATCTGCCTAAAACAAAAGGGAGAGTGGCATTATGCTGCTCTCCCTTTTGTTTATTCAACATATGTTAGTTTTTATTCATTGTTGTTATTTTGCACACTGGGATTAGAGCCTTGCTTAGATGAGACTTTGATTTCCTGTGAGCCTTCTGGTCCATTCTCTAAGTACAGCTGAATTAAACCAGTCAAGTCATGCTCAAGTACTATGGACAGTGCGCTCTGTCCGTCCTTGTCTGCAGCATTCACATCAGCTTTGTGTTCGATAAGGATACATATCGCTTCGAAGTGAGCATTTGCTTGTTGAGGCAGCATAACAAATCCTAATGTTGCCCATATGATTGGAGTGCGATTCTGAGCATCATGAGTGTTTACGTTTGCGCCATTCTCTAGGTACCACCGGATAGTTTTAGTATCAGGGTTAGATGTCTGGAGATCCCTCAGCAAAAGCTGTGATATAGTTACCTCGCTTTCGTCTTCCATGCCAAATGCTACATGGCCACTGAGAGTTAGAAATAGTGCAAATGTATACAATTTTTTCATCGAGCATCCTTGCTTTTAGTTTCCGTGCCCTGTGTGCCATCTTCTGCTGTATTGCCTAGGGCTAGCTGAATTATGGTGACTAGATGATCATCGACTGCTTTCCCTGCCTCGATTGCGCAACGAATGAAAGAGAAGCAATTATTATTGGGTTTTTGATGATCCATGCCAAATGATACATGGCCACTGAGGGTCAGAAATAGTGCGAATGTGTATAGTTTTTTCATCTACATCCTTTTATATATAACAGCTTCTCAATTCACTCGGGCCAAGTATATCAAAATTGGGAAGTGGCCCAAATGAAATACGTTCTCTGTTCATCTACGCCCTGCTCTTTTGACACTTGTTGAAGATACTTGTCTGATTTTGCTAAGCTTCCAACTGGGCTACAGGGATTTATACGAGGGTTTGGGGGGAAAGACTATGAAAGTTCGTAATCTACTTATTTCACTTGGTTTCCGTGTTCTTATCGTCTTTTTATGTGTCTCTATTGTGGGCATACATTATATCTTTGCTGCGGGTCTTTTTAGGAGAAACGCGAGCGTTGCTGAGGTGGAGAAAACAATCCAGGAAGGAACTGTGGATGCTCGCAATGATGATGGTGTTACTGGTCTGATGTTTGCTGCCGATCAGGGGATGGTTGATCGTGCAAAGGCATATTTGAATAGTGGTGCGAACGTTAATATGAAATCTACTCAATTTTTTATGACGCCATTACATTTTGCTATTTATAGTGCCGATAGTGATAGGAATTTTGAGATAGTCGATTTGCTACTCGATGCACATGCTGATGTTCGCGCGCGTGGAGAAATTCCTATGCGGCAAAAAATTAAGGATGCACAACCATGGCATTATTTGATTAATGTTCAAGGTGAAAAAGCCTATAAAGCAATTGGTAAATCATTGGTGAATGCCGGCTCTGATGTTAATGTCCAAACGAACAATGGATACACGCTGTTGCATTTAGCAGTTGAAGCCAATGATCTTGAACGTTTGCAATTTACCTTTGCACAATTTGGTTCCCTTATTGATTTGGATAAAAAATTAGAGGTGGTGACCGACGAGGGAATAAAGCTTATGACCCCGCAAGAATACGCATTGTTTTTACGATTTGATGATGCGGCAAATATTTTTTTGAACACAAAACTTAATGTCGTTGGTTATTATGATGGTCCAGTGCCAAAGCCAGAAGTTATTTATGATAGGGACCCAAATGGCCTTGATGCACTCATGGTTGCTGTGGTTCGCAATGATGAAAAACAAGTGAAAAAACTTTTTGGATATGGTGCAAATGTGAATACGCTCAGTGATGATGTGCATGGCGAATCAGCGTTGCAATTGGCTATTTTGCGCAGATTGCCAAACATGGTGAGAATTTTGCTCAATGCGGGTGCGGATGTTGCCTACATTGATAAAAAAGGAGACACGGTGCTTCACTTGCTTCCGCGTGTGTATGATCCGGAAACACAGAAAATGATATTTGATTTGTTAGTTGCAAATCCAAAAAATAAAAGTGCCTTGGCAAGAATTATAAATCACAAGAATGATCGAGGGGACACTCCGCTCCATATCGCGGTCGAAGTAACTGATGCACCATTTTTAAAACGACTCGTTGAGGAATTTTCTGGCGCTATCGATCCTGATGTGCTTGATGATCGCAAACTCACTGCGCGTCAGTTGGCGGACCGTTGGAAGCGGCCTACCTTGATACCAATTTTTGATATTTTGCAAGAGCAAAAAGCTCGAGTCGCTCTCTCATTCTTGAAACATCCGAATTTAAAGCCACATTCGGTGGCCTTGCTTAAGGCTAATCCAAATTGGCGCAATGGGAGATAAAATAAAGGGGTAATTCATAAGTTTGCTCACCCCAAGAAATTTCTATCTCGGCCAAATTTGAGCACCTGTTTTTTTTCGATTAGAAACTTTTTTATCTAAAGACAAAGAAGAAGATCAGGGATGCTAGAACCGATCCAATGAAATAAGGAATCTGAACCTGCCAATAGGCCCGGATTTTCCAGGAAAAAAGCGCTATTAAATGCAAGATCGCGAGATCCAGAGTGCGGATGGTAGTGAAAATAAAGAGGAGTGTGAGCGGTTCGAGCGATGGCGCGAAAAAGGCGATCATCAGAATGCTGAGTATAGCGCTTGCACTCACGGCGAACAATATTTCTGCCCGTTCATAGACCAAGAAAAGTTTTTCAAATGAAAGCCCAAAGCTCTCGGCCAGCTGCATAATAAAGCTGAGTGCAAAAAAAGCGATGCTCAAATAGTTGAGTGGAGCTTTACTCATGCCAAGCAGCAAACGATGATTGATGATGAAGAAAATAATCAATGCATACATGGTCTGATTGAGTTTGCTTGTCAGCTGACCAAAAAGTTCTTGCTGATTATTCCTATTTTCATAACGCGTATGTGCGAGCAGCGCGTTACCCGATGCGCCAAAAATTTTATAGATAATCGAAGTTATGTTGTGCGTTATGTTGGAAACAAATTTTAAGATTCCGGCATACTCCATGCCGAACAAGTAGGCAAAGAGCGGCACGATAAAATTAAATGAGAATACGGTTGTGCTAATCCGGTGCAGGTGGCCAAAAAATCTGCTTTTAAGAATTCTCATAGGGGAGTAAGTCGGTACGTCCTCATGGCCAGCGGGTAATGTGCGGTACCATTTGATGACCCAGAAAAGTGTTCCCATGGTTGCGGCTACCGATGCCACACACAGTGCACCAAAGATGAGAGGCACGTCGAGTGGGTACCCAATCAGATAACCTCCCCAGACGATACAAATGTAGATGATGATCATCCCCACTTCCAAAATAGTGTGGGCCTTATTTTGGAATGCAATTTGCAAAATGGTCTTGAGTGTCTTGCGGGTGCTCTCGGTGAAAATGGTCAGCGCCATGCAAGCGGCAGTCAGAAGATCGAGGTGGGCCAAAACAGGAAATGGAGATCCTGAGAATCGGTGCACGAGGTAAGCTCCGACCAT
>Ga0268264_10005914_pt1 | contig 10354 bp, 10 predicted proteins | sample KBSSwiS32_FD_190357 | JGI IMG/M metagenome (GOLD analysis project Ga0268264, IMG submission 190357) | Switchgrass rhizosphere microbial communities from Kellogg Biological Station, Michigan, USA - KBS Switchgrass S3-2 (SPAdes) (version 2) | ecosystem: Host-associated > Plants > Roots >... | reverse complement strand
CACCTCGGCCGATTCGTCGGTGCAACCATCACCGATGATCAGATGTTCGAAATCGTCGAAGGTCTGATCAAGGACGCTGGCGATCGCGAACGGCAGCACGGGCGCCCAGTTATAGGTGGCGGTGATGACCGTTACACGCGGCATCGGACCGCGGCGCTTCGAGTCACCACCATTGGAACGGCACGATGGCTTCGGCGGCAGGCGTCCCGTACGGAAGGTCAAGGGCGTCGGGCCCGTCGTGGTCGTACTGACTCGACGGCATGTTGATGATGAACGCCTCATCCACGCCGATGTTCTTCCAGCCGTGAAACAGATTGGGCGGGATCACGAGGAGGCCGGGGTTGCGCTCGCTGACCCGAAACTCGTTGAGATAGCCGTAGGTCGGGGAGCTCTCGCGGCCGTCGTACACGACAATGGACACCAATCCCTTGACTACGAAGAGCCGGTCGGTCGAAAACTGATGGAGGCCCCAGGCGCGGATCCGGGTGGGCAACGTGGTGGTGATATGGACCTGGACGATTGGCAGGTCGATCTCGGGCCACACCGCCCGGGCCACCTCGGCCACGGTGCCGTCTTCGTGAGGCACCGGCCGGGTCGGACGGAATCGCAAACCGTCGATCGGGTCCTGCCGCAGTGCCCCGGCCCGATCCACCGCGGAGTTCTTCGGCACCAAGACGTCGTAGCCCGTGATCTTTTCGATCCCCATTTCACGAACCTTAGGTCGCGGCCGGATCAGCCTGTCACAGGTCGTCACACGGGTAAGGTGCTTCGCCGAGAAGCTCGTGGACGAGCCAGACCATGGCGGAGCGCAGCGATGAGCGGTCGGTTGGAGGGGCAGAGCGCCATCGTTACGGGCGCGGGCTCAGGCATCGGCCGGGCTACGGCCAAACGGTTCGCGCAGGAAGGCGCCCGGGTGGTGGTCAACGACCTCTCTGCCGAGGCCGCCACCGCCACCGTCGAGGACATCATGGTGGCGGGAAATGTGGCGATCGTCCACAGCGGGGACGTGACCGATTCGGCCTACGTCGACGCGCTGGTGGCGTTTGCCGTCGAGCAATTCGGCGCGCTCGACATCATGCACAACAACGCAGGCGGTCAGTTCGGAAGCTTCCTCATCGCCGACACGCCCGACGATGTGTGGGAACGCACCCAAGACCTCAACCTGGCCGCCGTGTTCTACGGCCTCCGTTCCGCCCTGCGAGTGATGGTTCCTCGTGGCACCGGCAAGATCATCACCACCGCGTCGCTGGCTGGACTGGCCGGTTCGCAGCGAGTCGCGCCCTATGCAGCAGCCAAGGCCGGTGTTATCGCACTCACCCGCAATGCCGCCGTCGAGTACGCCCATACCGGCGTGCGCATCAACGCCATCGCGCCCGGTTCCATGGAGACCCCGGCCCTCGAGGCCTGGATGGCGGGTCTCGGCGTTGATGTAGCGGCCTGGATGGCCCGCATCCCACAAGGTCGCCTGGGCACACCGGAGGACATCGCCGCCGCTGCGCTGTACCTTGCCAGCGACGATTCGGCCTATCTCAACGGCGTGACCATTCCGGTGGACGGCGGCAGGTTCGCCAAGGTGGGCGGCCCGCACGCCGAGGACGTGATAAAGCCCTGACGACTCCTGCCGGCGGCTAACCAAGCGCCGCCTCAGGTGTCAGCTTGCGACGGCACGACCGGGCTCTCATCAAACTCATGAAGTCCCTTGGCGACACAGACCAGCATCAGCACCACCATCAGCGCTCCCATGCCCAAGATCGCGGTGCGCATCGTGCTGTGATCGGCCACGAATCCCGATCCCATCGCCCCGATCGGAAGGCCTCCGATGACCGCCAGCAGGTAAAACGAGATGGCGCGCCCTCGATAGCGCGGCTCGGCGTGCGAGAGAATAATCGTGTTGACGGTGAGCGAGATGCCCGACATGGCGAAGCCGTTGAGCATGAAGCCCGCCAGACCGAGCCCGTAGTAGTGGCTCATCGCCATGGTGAACGACGCCACGGCGTAGACCATCAAGCAGCCAAGGACCACTTTGCTGGGCGGGAGGCGACTGCCTCGGGCCACGATCAGCATGACGGCGAGGAGCGATCCGATCCCGGTAGCCGTGAGCAGGCCGGCGCTGGCGGTGCTCGGGCGACCGTAGAGCTGGCTGGCAATGGAGGCTGCCTGCTGTTGGATCGACATCCCGAGCACCGCCGCGCCGGCCGCCACGATGACTCCCACCCGGATCGCCGGTTCGGTCACGGCATATCGGGCACCGTCGACAAAGACCCGGAACGCCTTCTCGCGCACCACGTGGTGCTCGGCGAGGCGGGGTCGTACCACCATCAGCGCAAGCAGTACGCCGACGAACGACAGCGCGTTCAACAGGAACGCCAGCTGCAAACTACCGAGCCCAATCACGATGGCGGCGGTGGTGGGGCCAAACACCCGGGCCGCGGTGAACTGCATGGAGTTGAGGCGGACGGCGTCGGGAAGCCGCTCCGGGGGCACCAGCTTCGGAAGGAAGATCTGCCACGCCGGCATCAGAAGCCCGGTTGCGCATCCGTTGATGGCGATCAGTACCAGCACTGACAACCGCGTCAGAGAATCGGCCTGATACCCCACAAAGAACGCGATGGCCACGATCATCTGGGCGATCTGCACGACCGCCAGATACGGCCGAGGCGACACTCGATCCGCCAGCACGCCGGCGTACGGAACCAGAAGCACGGTCGGAAGCGTGCCCGCGACCGTGACGGCCCCCACCCACGTTGCGCTGTGGGTGAGCTCGAACATCAGGGCTGGCACGGCGATCAACTGCATCCAGTTGCCGGCGCTCGAGATGAGAGCGGCGAACCAGAACAGGCCGAAGTCGCGATGGCCAAGGATGCCGAACGAACTGCTGGCGAACCGCGATTTCAACGATGGCCGTTGAGGCGCCGTCGCTTCTACCGACGCGTCGCCGCGAATCTTGTCCGAGGCAGTGGCCACCGGCTCGCCCAGACCAGTCACGAGGCTTCACTGTAGCGATAACGACGGCTCTGCTCGATCGACGACATCCAGGCGCACGTCGCCGCGATGAACTCCGGCGTGATGACCAGCACAGAGCGGAACCAGATTGGCGAAATCGGTGCGGCCTCCGTGGCGCCACCACACCACGTGGTGGATCTTGCAATGGTTGAACCTCACCTCACAACCGTCGATCGCGCACGTGGGATGGCGGGCCCGTAACGCCCGGCGCTGATCCCGACTGGCCAGCCGAGAACTTCGCCCCAGATCGAGCCGTCCCGGGGCGTGGAAGACCACGCCGTTGCGAAGCACCACCCCGCAGGTGTCGGTTCGGGCGTGTTCCAACACGTCGCTCAACACAGAGGGGGGTAGCTCCACCGGGATACCCCAATCGATCTCTACCTCCGGTTTGGTGAGATCGATCACGACCGTAACGTCGGCACTGGCCGTTGTACCACCGCTGCCGTGGTCGGCGGTGACCAACGCCAGCAACGCGAGCGCCCGCAGATGGTCTTGCTTGGCCACCGGGTCCGACGGGCAAGTCTCGGGCGTGGAGTCTCGGAACAACTCGCTGACCGTGCGATCCAGCCGTGTGGCAATCCGTACCGCAGACTCGGGATCGAACGACCCGTGCAGATGCCACATCCCCGTGACACCATCGGTCCAACTGCGAAGCCGCGTATCTCGTCGCTGCTGCTCGAACCGGGCCATTCCGTGGTCTCGACGAAGCCGACGAGCCTCCCGGTTGGCGCTTCGACGGAACTCATCCACCGACTGCTGTCGGGCCTGGTCCACGAGCGACGATGCCTGACCAAGCAACCCACGCCGCACCACCGGTTCCTCACCGTGCAAGACATCCGAGACCACATCGACATGACCCGCCGTGATCTCACCGGCTGCCAAGGCTTGCTCCAGTGCAGGAATCTGACCGCCCGCGTTGGCCCGCCGGCACAACTTGCGCGCCGCGCTGAGGCCCGCGCGCTCGACGCTGGCGAGGTCATCCTCCGGCCACGCGGAGCAAGCACCGAGCGACCGAACCAAGACCGCCTGCCGTGCCTCCAGCCACGATCTCAGACGACGGGCGTCGTGCAACACCCGCAGCACGTCGCCTCGGTCCTCGGGCGGATCACCCGCCACCACATCCACCAAGGCGTGAATCTCGTCCACCACCGCTGCCGACTCCACCCGTACCCCTCACAACCAGACAACGCGAGAGCCAGAACGTGGCGATAGGCGAGGAATCGCTTATGACACACGGTATCCCCCGCCGGGGAGCGGCCGCCAGCGATTAACGCGCCGCGAAACTATCCACCGGCTCAGGGTTGATGTGACCGGTCCGTGGGCGGGTGTAGTCGCATCCTCAGGTACGGCCGTGGTTGCCGGTTCATCGCAGGTCGTCACCATGACCACGCCCACCGATGCCTCCGTTGTCACCGGCATCGCCGTGACCGTCCACACCTGATCCTCGAACTCCTCCAGTCCGCGCGGTTGGCAACGCTTGTAGCACAGAGCGGAACCATGCCCGTGAGAGCGTACTGAGTCCGTTAGGGGGTATTCCGCGCCACTTTCACGGATCAGTACGCTCCGGTGGGCGGGGTTAGCGCTGGTTCTGGAGGGGTTGGCCGGTGAGCCCGTCGAGGAAGAGTTTGTGGTTGTTGCCGTGGGAGTCGAACAGGTTCGACAGTGACCCGGCCCTCGCGTCGAACGAGCCTCCCCCGATGCGTCCCGTGCCCCAGTTGTCCTCGATAAAGCGGAGAATCGACGTCTGGTCGGTGACGGTGTGATCGACGTAGTTCGCCTTCGCGAACGGTGAGATCACGAGCAGGGGAAGCCTCGGCCCGTAACCGCAGCGACCTTGCAGATCGCTTTCGACCCGGGCGGCGTTCGAGCCGCATTGACCGGGGGCGCTGAGTTGATCCTCCGTTGTCTGCGACTGGTTGACGATGGGGCTCATCTGGTGGTCGTACCAACCATCGGAGTCGTCGTAGGCGATGACGACCGCCGTGCTCTTCCATTCCGGCAGCCGTTGGAGCTTGTTGATCGTGTCGGTTAGGAATACCTGTTCATCGATCGGGTCTGAGTAGCCGGCGTGACCGTCCTGGTAGCCCGCCGCCTTGAGGAAGCTCACCGCCGGCAGGTGGCCATTGTCGGCCGCTGTCCAAAAGTCGGTCAGGTCGTACTGATGATTCGCCTGATCGGTGGCGCCAATCATGGCCGGGGACGACGGCGCGAGGTGGTGGGGATTGGCCGTAGACGCGTAGTACTGGAACGGCTCGTGATGGGGGATGTAGTCGCCCTTGGTTCCCCACTGGCCGGTTCCACCGATCGCCGCTCCGACCGCGTGGGTGGTGGCACACACGGCCTTGCTGCCGGAGACGGTCGGGTCGTACGGCGTGGAGGGTCGGAATCCGCCCTGGAAGAATCCCCACGTGACATTTCGTTGGTTGAGAAGATCACCGATGTTGTCGCCGGTCATCTGCACCTGATCGCGGGTGCTGCAGTCGTCGCCGTAGGGCTGCGGGTCTCCGATCACGCTGCCGTCGGTCATCTCACCGGTGAGTGAACTCGTGCCGGGCGTGGCGGTCGCTCCGATGCCGTGGGTTTGCCCCGAGACAAGGTTGAGAGCTCCCGGTGTCGATGGGCCGAACGTGGTGCCGTAGGAGTTGTCGCTCATGGCGAAGTTCTGGGCATAGTTCCACAGTCCCGTTACCGTGTTGCCGTCGTAGTAGTCCATCACCTGGCGCGCTTGGCACGGGTTGCCTTGGGGGTCTTTGCCCGTTGCGGTTCCTACGGTCTCAATGAACTCATCCATCAACCCATGGTCGAACGCGGCTTGCTCGTCTCCGTACTCGTGGTCTTGGTCGCACGTCAGAGCCTGCGATCGACTGAGTCGCAGCGGGTTGGACGCATTAGGGTTCGCGGTCAGCAAGGCGGCGTTCAGCCCGTTCACCGCGGGAGTATTGGCGGCTGCCGAGAAAGCTGGATCCCCGCTGGGGTTGGCCGCATGGGGATAGGTCCCAAAGTAGTGATCGAACGAGACATTCTCCTGAAAGATCACCACGAGATGCTTGATGGCGGTAGCAGTCGGTGCCTCTGGCGATGCGGGGGCGGCAAACACGCCTGAGGCGCCGGCTACCAACGCGGCGCTCAGGAACGAAACGGCGAGAAACGGTCGGTGTAGTCGCAACGAAATCTCCCAACGAACGGCGGTACTCCAGTCCACCCTCGCGTTTGAAGCTGGCGCTCAGGTGAAGTTGGAGTGGCCCCGTCGTGAAATCGGTGATGGATCGCCACACCGTCGCGCGGCCCATTCGCGCCAAGTCACTAGCGCGCGGATCGGTCTCCACGGGGATCTCATGCCGGTTAAATCGTTGCGTCAGACCGACGCCAGCCTCGCGATTTTATGGGTCCATCAACCGGTGCTCCGGCCAAAAGGAACACCATTCATCGGGATCAACGGATTCTAGACCCAACGGGATTCGGTATCTTGTCGAAATGTTGTGCGCCTCTCGGCGGTTGCGGCTCACAGTCGAAACTAGCGCTCCCAAACCTCCACGCGATGCGGGTGAGCCTGGGCCGCCGGACGGTAGAGATGCACCACTGACATGACACGAGGGGGTTTAGTCCACACCCACGGAAAGAATCGATGAGGGCATGACCACTGACTCGACGCACCGCCACCCATTCCAGGAGGGTGTGCATCATCCCGTCGTCACGGAGCACGCTGCGAAGCGAGCGGCCGACCTCCAGCTCCGGGTGGCGGACACAATCACGGGATTCGCCGGCTCGATGCCGTTCGTCTACATCCACGCCGTCGCGTTCGCATTCTGGATGCTCGTCGTGGAATCCGATCCGTGGCCCAAGCTCACCCTCATCGTGTCGCTCGAAGCAATCTTCCTGTCGACGTTCGTGATGATCGGTCAGAACCGTCAAGCCGAGTTCCAGCGCGCCAAAGCGGACCACGACTATGCGACGGAGGCCCACGAGCTACGGATTAACACCGAACTCACGAGAGCAATTCACACGCTGACTCACGAGATCCATCAGCGCGTGGTGGGCGATCCGGAAGCCCCGCCCTCATGACGCCGTTCCGCCGTCCGGTGCTGATCGTTAACCCGCGGTCCGGCGATGGCAAGGCCACCCACTTCGACCTGGTTGGCCAGTGCCGCGCTCGGCGAATCGAGCCCGTCGTGTTCGAACCGGGCCAGGACCTGGCGGCGGTGGCCACAGGGACGGTGCGAGACGGCGCTGACATCATCGGGATGGCGGGCGGCGACGGCTCTCAAGCGGTCGTGGCGGCGGTGGCCGCCGCCCACGACATCCCGTATGTCTGTGTTGCCGCCGGCACCCGAAACCATTTCGCATTCGACATCGGCGTTGACCGCCGCGATGTCGTCGGAGGCCTCGACGCATTCCTGGACGGTGTCGAACGGCGCATCGATCTCGGACGCGTCAACGGGCGGGTGTTCGTGAACAACGTCGCCATGGGCGTCTACGGCGCCGCCGTCCAGTCGCCGCGCTACCGGGACGCGAAGCTCAGAACAATCATCGACATGTTGCCAGACTTCATTGGGCCAGCGGCTGCTCCTCCCGCCCTGCACCTCACTGGTCCAGACGGTCGCCGACACGACACCGCGACACTTGTTCTCGTTTCGAACAACGCCTACGAGGCCGTCCGGCCACCTGGCTCCGGGACGAGGGGCAGTCTCGACGCCGGTGTGCTCGGCATCATTGTCATTACAGGGCCGCCGCCAGGCGGCACGCAGGAATGGACTGCAACGGCGCTTCGGGTCGACTCCGCATACACCGTTCCGGTCGGCATCGACGGCGAGGGCATCGAGCTGGAACCGCCCCTGATCTTCGAATGCATTCCGGGCGCATTGAGAATCCGTACCTCTAAACGACAATCGGCTCTACCGCGCGATCGCCACTCAGCCAAGGCGCGGTCGCCGAGACCGTCCTTGCCCACCGACCCGAAAGCCAGCATCTGATGGAGACCTGGGACGCCTACCGTTCGCGGCGCAACATCCGTGAGTACGCCGACCGCCCCCTCGAGACCGAGGTGCTCGACCGGATCCTTGAGGCCGGGCGTCGCGCTCCGTCGGCGTTTAACTCCCAACCCTGGGACTTCGTCGTCGTCACCGGCCACCCCGCCCTCGACGAACTCGCCACCGTGTGGCGAGGCGCAACGCACATCGCCCGCTCTGCTGCCACTATCGCAGTCGTTACGCCCATCCAACCCGATGCGGACAGGGCTCGGTGGGCCGAATTCGACCTCGGCCAGGCGATGATGGCGATGGCGGTCATCGCCGCCGACCAGGGTGTCGCCTCCGCGCATGCCCTCATCGAGGACCAGGACCGCTGCCGTGAAGTTCTCGGCCTTCCAAGCGCCTACCGCGGCGCGTATCTCCTCGCGCTCGGCTATCCCGCGTCGGGGCGGCTCGCGCCGGTGGACCAGCTCGACCGACGGAGCTTCGATGAGGTCGTGCATCGAGGGAGATGGTGAACGACACCGTGACAAAACAGCGGCAGGTGCCAGACGGTCCAGACAACGGCGACCAACAGTGCGGCGCTCGCCAACGGATTCTTCTCGCCTAGGCGCGGCCAAGCGAAGCCACGCCAACCGATTTCCTCACCGAACCCGTCGATTACCACGGCGAGGATTGCGACGCCGAACCAGATAGGCGTCGACTAGCCCGGTGGATGCGTTGTACGAAAGTGTTCGTGCAGATGATCGATCGAGCTCTGCGCCGCGCCCACTCGCAGGCCGATAGCTACATGCCCCGACCCGGCACGCTGGCCGATGCGGCTCTAAAACCACAGTTGATGTGTTCGTTCCACCGTGGCAAGGGCGTGGCCAGGTGCTGACAGCACCTACTATCGTGTCCCGGGAAGGATCGAAACGTACGAGTTCTGAGGGGGAAACGCGGTGTTCGTTGACACCACCATTGGCGCTCTGACCGAACCTTTGAACGGCATCCGGCTCGAGTCCAATCAAGTTTCCGCCCGCATTGCGGAGCGTGCATCCGAGCTGCTCCGCCGGGGCGTCAAGCGCCGCGACCGCGTTTTCATCCACTACGGCAATTCCATCCCGTTCTTCGTCGACCTCATGGCGTGTTGGTGGCTCGGTGCCTGCGTCGTTCCCATCGATGCGCGGCTCACCAATTTCGAGATCGAGACGCTCGCGGCCGCCGCACGGCCTCGGTTTTCTTTGTTCGATGCCGATGCCGATACGGCCTTGGTCTCCATTATGAGTGCGGCAGGCATCGAGGTCGTGTCAGACGGAAGCGCGCGATCGGACGGCAGATCCGCCTTTCCTGCAAATCGCGTTTACCTGGATGATGCCGCGCTCATTCTCTTTACATCCGGGACGACGGGCAATCCGAAAGGCGTCGTCCATACGCATCGCTCCCTGCGCGCGCGCTGGCTGGCGCTGCGGCAATCTCTCGGCACGCATCCTTATCGGCGTGCGCTCTGCCTTCTGCCGACGCATTTTGGCCATGGGCTCATTTGCAATGCGCTGTTTCCCTGGCTCGGGGGTGCCGATCTCTTCATCGTTCCGCCGTTTCGCGCCGACATGATCGGCCAACTCGGGCAGCTCATCGACGAGCATGAGATCACGTTCCTGTCCTCCGTGCCCTCGGTCTGGACCTTGGCGCTAAAGCTCGCCCAGCCCCCGCGGCGGGGCAGCCTGCAGCGCGTTCATTGCGGTTCGGCACCTTTGAGCGGACATTTGTGGTCCGGCGTTCAGGAATGGTGCGGCACCAAGGAGGTTTTCAACACCTACGGCATCACCGAAACCGGCAGCTGGATCGCCGGCACAACGGGCGGTCATTCCGGAGGACGGGTTGATCGGCGAAGGCTGGAGCACGGTCATCCGTATCCTGACGTCCGCCCCGTCGCAGGACGTGCCCTTCAAGACCTGCGACACCGGTGAAGTGGGCCACGTTTGGCTGAATACGCCGGGGCTGATGGCGGGCTACATGGGGCGGCGCGATCTCACGGCAAAGGTCGTCCGGCAAGGCTGGTTCATGACCGGCGACATCGGCTATCTCGATGATCGTGGACGTCTGTATCTGCGCGGCCGCGAGCGCGAAGAGATCAACAAAGGTGGCATGAAGATCTACCCGAGCGACGTCGACACGGTCGCCGCGCAGTGTCCCGATGTTCTTGATGTTTGCACATTCGCAGTCGAGGATCCGCTCTACGGCCAGAATGTGGGCATCGCACTCGTGACGGCGATGCCCGAATCCGTAGACCGGGCGCGGACGCTCATGAGCGATCGCTTGGCAAAACACCAAATGCCGATCCGCTGGTATCGCATTGCCGAGATCCCCCGCACCTCGCGCGGCAAGATCAACCGTGAGCATGT
>Ga0268264_10005913_pt1 | contig 10354 bp, 10 predicted proteins | sample KBSSwiS32_FD_190357 | JGI IMG/M metagenome (GOLD analysis project Ga0268264, IMG submission 190357) | Switchgrass rhizosphere microbial communities from Kellogg Biological Station, Michigan, USA - KBS Switchgrass S3-2 (SPAdes) (version 2) | ecosystem: Host-associated > Plants > Roots >... | reverse complement strand
CGATGCATCCTGGGGGCTCGCGTGGGATCTTCTGATGAATGGCCCGTTCATTGCCTGCCTGGTCGCGCACGATGAGACATATCGACTCGCGACCGCAGATGCACTTGTCCGCAGCGCGTTCAGCCGGCGGACGGGGCCCGACGCCCCTTTGGTTGGGTCGGACTTCCAGGAATTGCCAGCTGTGAGTTCAACGGAGCCGTTAGGCAAAACCGCAAGCCGACTGATCGAGCTCGGATGGAGCCAGGTCCTCGTGCGCGGCGCCGAACCGAAGGTCGTGAGCTCGCGCGAGCTACTGCGGGCGCTTGCAGACGAACATCTTGGGCTATGGCCGCTTGCCGAGTGTGTGTGGGTCGCTCAAGACGCGAGACCCGGATGATCGCCGCGCGATCCGTTCCCGTCAGCTGTTCCGTAATGCCGTGACGGAGCCCGCCTGCAGATCCTCGACGCGACGGTAGAAGGCTTTCTTGGCGATCTCGGTTGCTGTGACGTAGGCGATGAGGATGGCGAGGAGCGAGGCGATGAGACCGATCGTCGGTCGTTCGAACCCGAGATCGACAGCTGCGAACGAGAAGGGCACGGCGATGGTGAGCGCGCCGATGGCTGCCGTGGAGATGAGCAGGGCTCGGCTCGGCCTGCTGTGGAGGAATGAGCGGCGGGTGCGCAGCACGAGCATCACCAGCAGCTCGGTGGCCACGGAGACCGTGAACCAACCCGTGCGGAACAGCGTCGAGCGGTGAGGGAAGCCGAGCCGAAGTACGGCGAAGGTGAGGTAGTCGAAGGCGGAGCTGAGCAGACCGAACACGATCATGAAGTTGCGCACGAAGTGGATGTCCCAGTGCGTTGGGCGGGTCAGCTGTTCGCTGTCGACCGCGTCGTTGGCGATGGTGGCGGCCGGGATGTCCGACAAGAAGTTGAGCAAGAGGATCTGTCGGGGCAGCAGTGGAAGAAACGGCACGAGAAGGGTGGCTCCGGCCATCGAGACCATGTTCCCGAAGTTCGCGCTGGTTGTGACGAACACGTACTTGAGGGTGTTGGCGAAGCTTTGCCGGCCGCGCCGGATGCCGGCGAGAAGCACATCGAGGTCCTTTTCGAGCAGGACGACGGCGGCGGACTCCTTGGCGACATCGACCGCTGTGTCGACGGAGATCCCGACGTCTGCAGCGCGAAGGGCGAGTGCGTCGTTGATGCCGTCGCCGAGGAAGCCGACGGTGTGCCCGCTCTGGCTGAGGGCCTCGACGATGAGTTGCTTGTGAGCCGCTTCGGTCTCGGCGAAGACGTCGACCGATCGCGCCAGGCTCGACAACGTGTCCTTGTCCGCGGCGTCGATGTCCTTACCGGTGACGATCCGTTCGGTGCGCAACCCGACGGCTTCGGCGATGTGCGCTGCGGCATACCGGTTGTCGCCCGTGATCATCTTGATCGCGACGCCGGCAGCGGCCATGTGGACGATCGTGGCGTCGACCCCCGGCTTTGGCGGATCGGCGAAGGTCAGCAGACCGACGAGGGTCATCCCACATTCGTCTGCCGAAGACACGGACCGCGTCGTGCTGGGAAGGCACCGCACGGCGACACCGAGAACGCGCAGGCCGCGTCCACCCAGCCGAGCCGCGAGCTCGTCGATGGCGTCACCGGCCGCGCCCATCGGCACATCACCGCGCCCGGGGACGCGGGCGACCTCGCAGCGGTCACGCACCTGCGCCAGCGCGCCCTTGGTGACCAGCGTCGTGCCGGACCGGTCCTGGACGGCGACGCTGAGGCATTTCCGGCTGAAGTCGTACGGGACCTCGCCGATCTTGACGCCGACATCGTCAGGCGTCGGACACGTCGCGACGATCGCCTGGTCCATTGGAGATTCACGAAGCCGTTCTGGTGGTGGGCGTTCTGCCAGGCGCGTGCAGGTGTGAGCGGATCGTCGTTGCCGGCCAGATCGAGCGCAGATTCGAGGCCCATCGACCCGATCGTGAGCGTCCCGGTCTTGTCGACACAGAGCACATCGACGCCGCCGAAATCCTCGATCGAGCTCAGGCGTTTGACGATCACCCTGGCCCGAGCCATCTCGCGCGCACCGCGCGACAGCGTCAACGTCACCACAGCCGGCAGCAACTGCGGGGTGATACCGATCGCCAACGCGAGGGAGAACAAGAGCGAGTCCAGAACGGGGCGATCGAAGGCGATGTTGACGATGAACACTCCCACGACGAGCAACACACCGACGCGCATCAGCAGGAAGCCGAACGAGCGCAGACCCCGCTCGAACGACGTCGGCGGCTCGGTCACCCCGAGCTGCGACCCGATCCGACCCAGCTCGGTCTCACGCCCGTCCGCACGACCACGACCGTGGCACTGCCGCTCGTGATGTGCGTACCCAGGAACACGCTGTTCCGACGGCTGCCGATACCCGCCGACACATCGGCCACCCCTGCTCGCTTGTGAACTGGGAAACTCTCGCCGGTCAGAGCGGATTCCTCGACATGCAGAGCCTCGTCGGTCAAGATCCTGCAATCGGCAGGCACCACGTCGCCCGCCCGAAGCACGACGATGTCACCGGCGACGACCTCGTCGAGCACCACCTCCATCTCCTCCCCGTCACGCCGCACGTCGGCGTGCACACGAACGGTTTCCAGCAACGAACGCACGGCGTGGACGGCGCCGCGTTCCTGGATGAATCCGAGCGAAGCGCTGGCGACCACGATCACGAGAATGATCCCGGAGTCGACCGCATCACCGAGAAAGAACGACAGGATCGACGCGGCCATCAACAACACCACGATCGGGTTCGTGACCTGGCGGACAAGTAAAGCCCAGTCAGTGGCATGTCCCGGATCCCCGATCCGATTCGGGCCATTCGTCTCCAGTCGGCGCGCTGCTTCGAGCGACGCCAATCCCTCACGTGAGCTCTGCAGCCCAGTCAGCAATACCTCTTCGTCATCGGCCCAAAAGACCACCTCCTCCTGTCGATTCACACACACCAGCATGCACCCACACAGCCGACAGCTGTAGAGGCTTTGGCCCAGCCGCGCGGGAACGTCCTCGACCGGATGTCCGGTCGGTTCACGAGGACCTTCGGCACTGGTTCGGGAGCCGGAGGAAGGCCACACTGACGGCATGATCACCGATCTGAGCGAGTCTCAGGCTCGCGAATTCCTCGCTGCGCAGGGCACCGCACGAGTCGGGTTTGACGACGAATCGGGTCCTACGGTGTTCGCGATCGCTTTCGTGTTCGACGGGCGAACGATCTATGGCTGCTGCAACGATCCGTCGAAGGCTCGATTGCTCAATCGAGCCGGCGCGAACCTCTGGATGCAGACGGCCACAACCAACGCCAGAGATGGCTGGACGTCCGTGACCGTGCACGGCGAGATCGAGGTGCTCGACGAGCAGGCTGCGTCTTTGGCAACGAACCTGATGAGGGTACGTTGCCCGTCGTTCGACACTCTGACAAATGCTCTCCCTGTCACATTGTTCGCAGTGCATGTCCTGGACGTATCGGGTAGCCGAACGGCGGGGTCGTTGCAGTGCTCTGGGTCACACGCGGGATGACCGTTCCGTGCCGTGTCATGGCCGAAGAGGGTGGCGGGACAACACTTCGGGAGTCTCGGAGGCGGCATCGTGCTCGCGCCACCGAGTCCAGCCCCGTGCGACCGCGAGCACGCCAAATGCACGCGACCACGGGTTGCCAAGGGTGCCCCCCTCGCTGAGCGTGATGACGTGAGGATGCTCGGGCTGCTGCGCGTCGACCATCGAGATCGTCACGCCGTCCTGGCCGAGATGAACAACGGCGTCGGCCTCGCCGCTCCTCACAATCATCTGGGCGAGCCGGCGGACCATGGGTGACAACGCACGGTCGATTCGCGCAACGCCAGGTTCGACCGTCACATCAGTGACGCCGTGAAGGCATCGAACCAAACGCGGTGAAAGCACGGCGCGTTCGAGCGGTACGGAACCGATCGCGACGCGGGCGGCCCGCTCAGCGGGTTGGGTCGCAATAGCCACAACACGCGATCCCGCCAGAGGAGGCGCGACACCGAAGAAGGCGGCCGCGTCGACCAGTTGCCGTCGAGTCTTGACACGGATCAGGCCTGCCTCCCCGGCGGCGATCGATGACGACGGGCTATCACGATCGGCGAGCACGACGACGGGCTTGGAACGCGACGCGACGCGCGCGGCGTGATGAAAGCGGCGACCATCCGGCAGGTCATCGCAGGACAGGATCACCACACCGGTCCCCGGATCGAGGGACCACCACATGAGCAGCTCGGCGACATCGATATCGCTTTCCGGAACCATCGCGATGACGGCGGACGCCCCGATCTGGCGGACGGCAAGATCCTCAACGAGGCGATTCACCTCCCGACCATCACTCCTACACATGACCGCGGCGACGCGACCAAGCCGCAGCTGCCGGGGAACGACAGCGCTGAGGATCCCACCGGATGGAACAGCAAGATGCGTGGCAGGACCGAGGACGCGCATATCCAAGCGGTGACTTAGTGCTCTGGGGTCACCCATCGAGGCGAGCGCGCCGGCCGGGTCATCGGTCATGATCGCGGCGGTGCGGATGCGCGCCTGACTGCACGCCTCCAGAGCAGGGACGATGTCCGCCGCAGCGGCTGTCATCACAACGGCAAGATCGGACGTGTCGTCGGTGCTCCGAACCTGTTCGAGCGGGATCCCACGCGGATTCCATGATCCATCGATGACGGATCCATCGACGAAGCTCAGCCTGCCGTCGAAAAGGGCCCCAAAGGCACCACGAGAGCGGACCGCGAGCAACGAGGGGTGGCCGATGTCTTCGATGAGCGCGACGTGGCCCGGTGCGAACAGGGATGAGAGCGCGGCTCGCGCTGCGCAGCGTTCGCGCATCATCGCCGCAGCGGCCAACGATGTCAGGTCGTCGAGCTCACAGACGACATCGACCACACCCCCGTCGAAGCGCTGCTTCTGGGCGAATCCAGCCGTGCGGAAGACAATCTGCATCGCCTGGTTGCCGCTCAAGGTCTGCGCGGTCAACCTCGATACATCGAGGTTGACGGCGATCACGGCGAGATCCTCGAGAAGGATCGTGGCGATGCCCTCCGCGTGATGTCGGTCGCTGACAGCGAATGCAACCTCGGCCTCGGAACGATCAGCGTGGACGTGCATCTCGCCAACCCCGACCACCACGCCCGACATCCACGCCAGCAGCGTGATGTGGTCGAGGCGGTTCGTGTCGACGATCGCCGCGAGGTGATCATCGGTAATCGCTGGGCGGATACCGAAGAATCGGTAATACGTCGAGGTGTCACTCAGGTGCTCATAGAAGCCTCGAAGCAGCGCCGCATCTGCCGGTCGCGCCCGCGCGATATAGACCGTGCGCCCCGTCGTCGTGGCGACGAATCGATCGAACTCGGCCAGCAACTCGTTGATTCGCTCCGGTTCGTCGCTCATCGTGGCCGTCCGATCCGCGTCACCGAAACGACTGCCCCGCGGCCTCGGGGCTCAGCGAACGACCACAACTGGGCAGCGCGCATGCGCGCACACGTTCTGCGCCACCGAACCCAGCAACATCGCCGGGAATCCTCCCCGACCGCGCGACCCCACGACGACGAGATCTGCGTTCTTGCTCGCCGCGGTCAACACTTCCGTCGGGTGACCCAGTTGACTCAGGCCGTCCACGGGATCGGTCGTGCGCTCTCGAGCCAACCGCACTGCCCGCTCAACAACGAGCCCGGCATCCACTTCGGAGAAATCCTCAGACCAGCCCAAGACTTCCTGCGAATCGCGGAACTCGCGGTGCCGGGCGTACAGGATCCGCAGCTCAGACCGGACACGGTGGGCCTCGTCCGCTGCCCATTCCAGGGCGCGGTCCGACGACTCCGAGCCATCGACGCCGACGACGATGGTGCCCCGGTACTCGCCGAGCTCCTCCGGAACGACAACGACTGGGCACGGGCATCGATGGAGTACACCGGCAGTGACCGAGCCAAGCCAGAAGCTGCGGGCCGGACCACGCCCGTTGCTCCCGACGACGACAAAATCCGCGTCTGCGCCGGCGGTGGCGAGACATTCGGCGGGGTCCCCCTCGATCGCCTCGTAGTGGAGATCGACGCCTGGAAGATCCACGACGCGCTGCACAGCTCGCGCCAGCTGCGCCAAGCAGTCCGCTCTCAAGCGGTCCATCTCCGTGCGATCGACGAAGCCGGTGCCGACGCTGCCCAGCGCTTCGATTGCCGACAGCGAGTACACGCCCGTCACCTGCAGGCATGACCGGCGCGACGCGGCCTCGCACGCAGCCCACCGCAGCGCCTCGAGCGAGGCCATCGAACCGTCGACTCCAACGATGATGCGATTCTTCATGAATGTAGAATGCGCCCTCCGGAACTGCCCCTCTAGGGGCTTTCGTCATGTTCAGGGCATCCCGCGATACGGCTGGGCCACGTCGAGTCGCGGTGCCAACGGACTTCCACGAATAGAAGGACCTGGCCGGCGTTACCGACTGGATCCATTGCAGCGATGTACCCGTTGCTGACGCCGACCCAGCGTCCCGACGACGAAGCGAGTTCATCCAGCGCGGCCGGGATGCCACAGATCTTCCGGGTGTGCGCCGGACTCGCGAGACGGGACTTCGGACTCTGTTCCCCGCCCAACAGCAGGTCGATGCTGAGTGCAGAGACGAAATAGAACGGAGCCGCCAAAGTTGCCGGCCGTAGGCCGTGACCGTAGGAGAAATGCGATGCACAGAGATTGGAACGACAGCTGGTCCGCGGGCTGGTGGTGGATGTCGATCATGATGATTGCCTTCTGGGGCGGCATCATCTGGATCGCCGTCACCCTCATCCGCCACTCCAACCGACCCCTCTCCCACACTCACCCGAACAGACAGCGGCCATGCCGACCCGCCAGACTCCCAAGGAGATCCTCGCCGAGCGCCTCGCCCGCGGCGAGATCGAGCCCGACGATTACCGCCGCCGACTTGACGTCCTCGGCGAATGACCACGCCCCACCTGACCGGCAAGTTCTCTCCCTCCAACACGACGCGCCCGACGCGCACGACGCGCCGGTCCAGATCATGGTCGTCTACGAACAGGATCGGCGCCGTCATCACACCCGCGGCGCGATCGTTCTGACGACCGACACCCGAATCAGAGTCCGATGACTCTACTGAGCCACGCTCAGGACAGAGATCATGAGTTCATGACCAAGCACATCACCGTGGGTTACGACGGTTCGCTAGCTTCGGCGGCGGCCGTGCAGTGGGCAGCCGATCAAGCCCAATCCCGAGGCGCCTCGTTGAGAATCATGACCTACTTCGGCCGTCCCGTGGCCAGCGCGGAGCTCATGGCGTACGGGTACGGGTACGGAGAGGTGCTGTCGAGCGTCGAAGACGCGGCGCGAGAACAACTCCAAGCCGTTGCCGACAATACGATTGCCTCACATCCAGGACTTCCCGTCACCGCTGCGCTGACGACACTACCGATCACGGTCGCGCTCGTCGAAGGCCTCCAGGCCGACGACCTCGTCGTGGTCGGTGCGAGCCGTCACCTACGAGCGGCGGCCTTCTGGCTCGGCAGCACACCCCGAATGCTCGTGCGCCACAGCCCATGCCCGGTTGCGATCGTGCGCGGGCCTGCGACATCTGGTCGGCCAGAACGTGTCGTGGTGGGTGTCGACGGCTCCGTCGGAGCACTTCGGGCGCTGGAGTGGGCCGGCGATGAAGCAGACCGTCAGCAGGCCGAGCTGGTCATCGTCCACGGATGGACGTATCCATACATCGCGCTCGACACGAGTTCGGCGCAGGCGCGCGACCTCACCCGAGTCGACGCGGCATGCACGCTCGATCGGGCGATCGAACACGCAGCTGAGCGCTTCGCCACCGCGGCGACACCATGTCTCGTGGAGGCATCGGCGACCTCAGCTCTGCTGAGCACTGTCCGCGACGGTGATCTGCTCGTCCTCGGTTCACGCGGCCGTGGCACGCTGTCGAGCTCGATCTTTGGATCGACTGTCAACGCGGTTCTGGAGCAGGCGGCGATTCCCGTCGTCGTCGTCCACAGCGACCAAGAGCAGACTGATGAGTGACCGATTGAGACGTTGCACGATTGGGTGTAACGGTCATGCCAGGCAAACGATTGCCCACTCGACGCGGCGATCGTTGAGCGGACCCCACAAGGAGGGCAGCATGAGCAACGAGTTCGAAGTCGTTCGCGATCCTGAAGACGCCCTTGTCGATCGGCCGGACGTGGAGGAGCCCTCGACGTGGGAGTTCCTCGACAAGCGCGTCAATCCAGAGGTCGACCAGTCCGACTGGGCAGAACAGCACTCCCCGGTGGAGTCTGACGGTCTCGACGAGGAGGTCAATCGCCGTACGGAAGGCCCGACCGGCATCGCCTTGAACGAAGAACCGTGAGGTCGTTGGCCGTGTCACGTCCACTCGAGATCGACCAGGATGTCTTGGACGAACGGGGCCCCGGAATTCACTGCGTCGAGTCGCATGTGTCGAAGCTCATTTTCCGAGACGGGTTGGTGCACAAGCTGAAGAAGCCGGTTCACTTCCGCTTCATCGACCTGTCGACTCCTGCCAAGCGGGAGCTCAACTGTCGACGTGAAGTCGACCTGAACCGTCGCTTCAGCCCGGACGTCTACATTGGCGTCGAGGACATTCTCCGCAACGGACGCGTCGTCGATCACGCCGTTCTGATGCACGAGATGCCAGACGAAAGGAGACTCGCGACGATGATCCGGCGCGGCGAGGACGTGTCGCGCTGGCTCGACACAATCGCCCAACTGATCGCGACGTGCCATCGTGGCGCACCCCGGAGCACCGAAATCTCCGATGTGGCCACGGCCACCGCGCTGCATGAACTCTGGGAGGACAGCCTGATCGAGATCGACGGTTTGGCTCTCACCGCGCCGGATCGAGAGACGTGCGTCGATATTCGACGCTTGGCTCACCGCTTCCTGGATGGTCGAGGTCCACTCCTCACCGCACGGATCGCCGGCGGACATATCGTGGACGGCCACGGCGACCTCCTGGCCGATGACATCTTCTGCCTCGACGATGGTCCGCGCATCTTGGACTGCCTGGAGTTCGACGATCGGCTGCGGTGGGGCGACGTTCTCAACGACGTCAGCTTCCTGGCGATGGATCTCGAACGGCTCGGCCGCCGCGACCTCGCGACGGTGTTCATGGCCGCGTACCGCCGACATTCTGGCGAGTCCCACCCCGCCACATTGGAGGACCACTACGTCGCGTACAGAGCACTCGTGCGCGCCAAGGTTGCGCTGCTCCGGGGGATGGATGACGGGCGCGACGCTGCCCATGCCTACCTCGGCCAAGCGCACAGCCACCTCCACGCCGGGCGCGTACGACTTGTCGTGATCGGTGGCCTCCCGGGCACCGGCAAGACGACGCTCGCCCGCGCGCTGAGCGAGAAACTTGGTTGGCCAGCGCTCCACTCCGACGAAATACGCAAGGAGCACGTCGGTCTCGATCCACTCGACCATGTGCCGTCGTCATTCGGCACCGGCCTGTATGCCCCCGCGTTCATCGACCAGACATACGCGACGATGTGCGCCCGGGCTCGGAAGCTGCTGGGAATGGGACAGAGTGTCATCCTCGACGCGTCGTTCTCGAACGATCAGCACCGGCGCCTGACTGCGGCCGTGTCGGTGTCGACTTTCGCCGATCTCCGCGAACTGCGGTGTCTTCTGCCAACAGGGGAAGCGGCGCGGCGGCTCGAGGCCCGACGTCTCTACGACGCCGACGCGTCGGATGCCGACCCCGAGATCGCGGCGAAGATGGCCGAGCATTTCGATCGGTGGCCCGACGCGTTGAACATCGGAATGGTCCCACCTCTGGCCGAAGTCTTGCCGGCCGTGATCGACCACATCCTTGCATCGTAAGGTCGCTTCCGCTGTGCGGGCCCGGGGCCTGCCCGAGTTGAGCACTTTGGCTCTAGATCGCGGCGAGGGCGTGGATCACGCTGAACATGTGGATCGAGATGCCCATCGTGGCCCATTTGCCTTCCGAGCGCTCGCGCTCGACTACGACGGCACCCTGACGACCGGTCCCCGTCCCGCCGATGACGTGCTCACCGCTATTCAGGCCGCGCGCGAATCAGGGCTCCGAGTGATCCTCGTGACCGGACGGATCCTGGCCGAGCTTCGCACGGGCTTCAGCGAGGTCGACCAATGGTTCGACGCCATCGTGGCCGAGAACGGCGCCGTGCTCAGCGGCCCATTCGGACACTTTGGCCTCGCGCCACCGATCAGCCCGGTGCTGGCCAGCGCGCTCGCCGCCCGCGGTGTACCTGTTCGCTCTGGCGAGGTGCTCCTCGCTGTGTCGGCCGACCACGCGATTGCCGCGATGGAAGAG
>Ga0268264_10005899_pt1 | contig 10365 bp, 10 predicted proteins | sample KBSSwiS32_FD_190357 | JGI IMG/M metagenome (GOLD analysis project Ga0268264, IMG submission 190357) | Switchgrass rhizosphere microbial communities from Kellogg Biological Station, Michigan, USA - KBS Switchgrass S3-2 (SPAdes) (version 2) | ecosystem: Host-associated > Plants > Roots >... | reverse complement strand
GGCCGAGCTCGGCTGAGCGGTCGCGCGTCGGTCCAAGATCGTGACCGTGGCGTCCTGGCGCATACCAGGCGGGCGACGTGCGGCGATCACCTGCGCCTGGGCTCGCGCGCCTGCGGAGGGCGACGCCGAGATGTGCGAGGACGTGTCGCCACCTGCGGGCCGTTGCGGGACCTGAGTGTTGGTCCGCGGAATTCCGGTGCCACGCGCGGACTGGGAAGCGAGAAATCGAACATCACTCATTGGAGATCTCCATCAATCAGATTGCAAGGTTGTAGATAATCGAGAACCTAGCCTTACAGGCCAGTCCACTCTGTACGCTCGCGTATGCCGCTCCGGCCGGGATGTCGAACGGCGTTGGCCGCCGCCCCGAGATAGCAACGTTCCCGACGCTGTTGGTCCGGTTCGGGCTCTGCCAGAACCTCAGCGTTGCGGCGGTGACCGGCGGAGTCGACGATGCGTCTCCTGCCAGCACATACGCAGACCGCGCGAACGGAGGAATCGGGAACGCTCGGCTCTCCGCGTACGTGTCAAGCGTGCCGACGTACACGGTCTTCTGCGCTGTCCCTGGTCGGGCGAATCCTGGTCCGACCCACGCGTATAGGACGTAAGCGGCGCTCGTTCCGGCGATGTCCGCCGGTGCTGCTGTGACTGCCGCGTGCACCTCGAGACTCGACGCGACCAGGTTGACGGCGGTTCCGTTGACGAAGTCGACCGACGCCGACGCCGACGCCCCACCGACCCCCCACTCGATGATGGCATCGATCGGAGGCCATGTGACCGGCTGCAGCTCACCGGGAAAGTTGCCGCGGCTGATGATCTCGGCGTTGTCTTGTTCGCCGGTGAGATTTTGCGACCTCGCCGCGAGCAATGGCGAGAACGGCAACGGCACCACCAGCGGAGGCGCGAGCGTGAGCGTGATGTGCTGCGCGTCCAGATCGTCGCCTTGCACACGTAGGATCGAGACTGGAGAACTCTGCGGCGTGCGCCGCGCGGCGTTGTAGATGAGAACCGATTTTTTCCCGAGGCAGGCGCCGCGCGAGAGACGTGCCCACGCGGACAGTCCCGGTCGGTCCTCCCGGGGCCGTGGCGGATAGCCGTGCTCGGGATAGAGAAGCTCTTGGGAGAGCCGCGTCATGGCTGTCCCTTCCGCGAGCTCGCGCTCGCAAGTGCCGCGATGCCGGCGACGCCGAGCGCGGCGAGCACTGCGATCATTGCGCCGCTCATGCCTTCGCGCTCTGGCCGCGCCGTGACCGTGATCGCCTGGCCGGTGCCGAATACCTCATTGATGGGCTGCGGCCACACGTCAGACGTCTGGTCGTAGTAGGCCGCGTACACAAAGAGCTCCGGAGAGTCGGTGATGGTGCCGTACCAGTCCGCCGCAGCGGTGAGCGAGGGGAACATCAGCCAGGACCATTGCTGTTGTGGCGAGCACGTCACGCCGACATACGGCGCGTGCGTCTCCTCCGCGACGGCGATGGCGATGTCGCGAAGCTCCGCGATCGTCTGCGGGGGCAGCGTTCCGGTGGGTGGCGGCGCGCCCTGGTCGGCGCGAGCCTGCGCGGCCTCATGCACGGCGACCGAGACGCCCGGCGCCGACACCGCCTGCGCAACGGCGAACGGTCGTCCGGGCATCGCTGGGGGCTGCGGCGGCCGTCCGGCCGGTGCCGTGGCGACCTGGGGCGGTAGCACCGGTTGCGCCGCCAGCGATGAGACGGCGGGGTGATCCGGCGGCAAGCTCTCGACGATACGAGCCGGTGGCGGCAGCGCCGCGGCTGTCGCAGCCTCCGTCGCAGCGGCCGTCACGACCGCCGGCGACACGGTCGCTGGCTGCAGCGCAGCCGCGGCCTGCGACGCCGAGCTCGCTGTCGTGGTCGCGGTCGCCGCGGCCTCCGCGTGCTGCTGCGCCCGCACTGGGTCGGGTGCTTGCACCGCGGCCTCAAGATGGGCAGCAGCTGCGTGCAGCGCGAGCCGCGCATCGTCGAGGCTACGCTCGACGACTGGATGGTTATACGTGAGCGTGAGATGCCCTGCCCTGTCTTCCCTCTGAACCTTCGCGAAGATATCGAGCCAGACGCGCATCATCGCCCGGTCGGTCGGATCCGTCGGATCGAGACGCTGGCCGCTCTTATATTGTGTCTGTGCCCAAAACCGCGCATCGGTCTCGCGGTCGAGCACAGCCTTGGAGTTCGCCTGACTCATCACTGCCTCCCTCGAAGCCATGAAGCCAGCCAACGCCGACAGCGCTCGTGCAGCCATGTGGTGATGCGGCGCCGACGATGACGTCGAACGAGAGCGCTCACCACCGACGGCACCGACAGCAGGAGATCTGTCGGCGAGAGCGCAATACCAACCTGGGCAACGACGCTCCCAGGATGCGGGCGCTCGCTCGAGTGCAAGCTCCCTCCCTCGGCCACGAAGTACCGCGCACCAGGCACAAGGCCCTCAGCTTCTTTTGTGACGAGCTGCCATTGCGGAACGGACAACCTCACGACACCCGCCGTCTGAACAACCACGCGCGACCCGTTGACCACGACCAACACACCGACGACAGCGCCATCGCGCTCGGTGCGATTGGACGCGGCCTCAACGTTGCCCCGCGCCACGACTTTGACTGCCGAACCAACGGGCGACGGATGGCCCACGAGGTGCGCCTCGAACACCGCGCCGGTGAGATTGCGCAGAGGTTGCGCCGGCAGCGCGACGCAAAGCGCGCGAGCGGTCAGCGCGACGCCAACGCGAGCGACGACGAACCCCGGCGTCATAGGAGCTGCCGAGGTCAGCGTCGCGAGCGTAGGCGGCCCCGCGAGAAAGTAGGTCACGCCCGGCTGCAAGCCCCCCTGGCCCTCGGTCACGAGGTCCCACTCCTCGCCGGAGAGCTCCACAATCCCCGCACTCTGGACGCGGACGGTCCCGGCGCTGTGAACGTCGATGATGATGCCTGCCACCTGAGCTGTCGCGAGCTCGCTTGCGCTGGCCGGCTTCACGGTCGCGATCCCCGAGAGCACGGATTCTCCGGCGACGAACACGGGCTGCCCCCTTCGCGGCGCGGTGTGCTCCCCACGGAACACGGCGACGAAGGCCACCGATGTGTCGATGGGATGCCCCACCCGGAGCGGGTGCTCAGACGTGCCATTGCCCAGGATCGTCACCTGATCGGTGGACACCATCGCCAAACTGGGGGGGCGAGAGCCGCCCGCGAGTCGCCGGAAATCCGTCATCGGGTTACTCGGACTTCTCGCCGGGCTTGGGATCAGAGGCGATGCCAATCACACCGCCACTGTTGCGACTCGGGAAGCTGATCTGAATGTGCAGCGTCGTCGAGGACAACGCGACACCAACGGGTGCGACAAAGGTACCATTGCGAGTCGGCGCCTCGGTCGTCAACATGCCGAACTCCGTCTCGCTCAGGAAGTACGGCACGCCACGAATGAGCCCCCTTGGGTCGCCGGTAATCTCGCTCCACTGCGCGACCGTCAACGTCAACGGCCCGTAGTATTGGACGAGGACGCGGTTCGCACGCACGGTGCGCGACTCCACGGCCGTATTGACTGTGAGTCCCGTCAAGATCGTGGTCTCGGGAGAATCTGCTCGACCCGGCAGGGCCGTATCATCACGCGCCAGGTCCTGACGCACCGGCGTGCCCGGTGGCATCGACGTTCCCACGAATGGATTATAGGTATTCGGATTACCGGGGGCCCGGCCGCCTGCAACAGTGCTCGTGTCGGTCATCGTTCCTCTCGCTTTCCTGTGCTGCTGTAGTTTCCGTATATGGCTCAGTGCGCCGGAGTCGACTGCGGTTGCGTCTGCGCGCTCAACGGGGCTGGCGACGAATCCGGCCTCTTCCCGTCAGTAGTCGCGTTTGCACGCGACGCTTCGCGCATGGCTTCCACGAACAGCATTTGCTGTCCCGGCGACAGTGACGATGCGATATGACTCACCTGCTCGGCAGTCAGCGACGATGCGAGTTCGCCCACGAGGATCGTGAGCGGGCTCGGCGCCGGACTTGGCACCGAGGAGGCGACGCTCGTCTCATTGCTCGGACCGGCGCTCGTCTCACCACCTTGCCCGAGGAGGCGCGTCGCGATGACGGGCGCAAATTGGAGGAGCTTGCCGAACGCCGCATCCTTGCGGTTCTCGGCCGCGAGCTGGCGCATCCCCGCGAGCTCGCGCTCGTCGCGACGCGATCTCGCCTCTTCGAGCTCGACGTAGTGCGCCGCCCGCTCGCGACGCAGCCGCGCGTTCTCTTCGGAAAGATCAGTGATTTGCCGCTGCATCGTGCCGAGCGTCGCCTGGTACATCTGGGCGGACATGCGCATGTGGAGCTCGTTGTGGCGCATTTGCTGCGCCACCATCCCCATCGCCGTCGGCGCATCGTCTCCGCCCCCGGTTCCGTCACCTCCCCCGGCTCCGGCCATGATCCGAAACGCGAGCTTCTGCTTCGCACCATGGTGCTGGTCAGTACGTAGCTCGTATCGATGCTGCCCCGCACCGAATGAGTCGGTATGGTTCTCGGCGATTCGCAAGATGGATGTCGCGAGCTCCTCGATACGCCCCAGCTGCACGAACATCTCCGGGTCCTCGTGACGGTCCCAGGTACGCAGCACATCGCCACGGAGGCCCGGCTGCGCGCTCAACAGCTCAAGTCGTACGCACTGCCTGCCCTCACCTCGCCCGAACTCGCCTCGCAGAAATTGCAGGATTTGAGCGTGCAGATCCTCACTCATCGAGACGCCTCCCGACCCCTTGAACTTCGCGCGAGCGTCAGGATGGCGTAGCCGCCCGCGATCGCTACCCCCGCGTAAAGCGCGACCTTGAGCACCTTCCAGAGATCTGCGAGCCCTGACTTCGCTCCTCTCGCGGCTTCGTCCCAAACGTTGTGCCTCGGATCGAACAGCAACGACGGACTGAATAGCGTCGGCTCCGGTGAGTTCACCGGCACGCCAAGCTCCAGGGCACGCTTGCGGACCTCGGCCAGCTGGCCATGAAACTGCTCAGCCTCGGGCGCGTGGTTCCACCAGACGTTCCCCCACCAACTTGCGTGCTTATCGAAGAATTCGCGCCATTGCTTGCTCAATGGCAGCCACGTGAGCTCGTAGAGCGCCACGACCGGCCGGAACGAAGTGACGACGTGCGACGGATAGCCGATGGTCCGGAGAAATGCCTCGAACTCGGTCCCGAACACGGCGAAGTCGCTGTTGATTCGCTCGAGCTCGGCAACCACACCGCCCGGTGTCTGCCAGATCGCGGCGCCGACAAGCTCACCACCGCGCGCTGACAAGGCGTGAGCGGGCGCGGCGCCTGTGGCGCCGGCACGCACCGCCCATGTTGCCCGTCGTGCGAGAGAGCGCGCGCTGGGTCGTACGCCCCACGCTCCAGACGGGAGTCCCGAGTAGCGTCCTGCCCTCCTCATCGTCACGAAGCCTCCGAGACATGAGCATGGGCAGATGCCGCCGCCGGGCCCCCGAGCTGCTCGTTGATCGGGCTTGGCCAGGTCGGGTCCGTCGAGTCGAAGTACGCGGCATAGAGATAACGGCGAGGGTCGAGCGTGCCGAACCAATCGTCGGCATCGTCGAGAGATGCGAATGGCCGTACCGACGGTGCGCGGCCGTCTTGGACGTAGAGCCACGCGGGGGCACCGTGTTGCTCGTGGGCGGCCAACACTGCGTCCTTCGCGGCTCGGCGCAATGTCGTGATCGCGGCGCCGACGACCTCGCCGGCGGTTGCTGCTGGCCCCGAGCTCGGCGCCGCGGTTGGTGCCGTGGGCGCTGCCGGCGGCGCGGTCTCGGGCCGCTCGATCGCCTGCGCGGCACGCCGCGCCTTGTCCGCGTGATGGCGGCGCCACCAGGCGTGCGCACCGTATCCCGCGGCGGCACCGAGCGCAAACGGCACCAGCGTTCCGCCCATGGTCGTGGGCGCATCGCTGTTGGCGGCAGAGAACGCCTGCGTGATGATCTCCATCGCGCGCTGTGCCGCCAGGTCGCCGCTCGCGGCGGCCTGGTCGAGGTCGGCGAGCTTCCTCGCCGCGGCCGTATCGCCGCCGGCGGCATCGGCAGCGGTGGCAGTGAGGTGATACGCCGCCGCGGTATCGGCCACAGCCTTGTGAGCGTTCGCGAGGGCCTGCGCCGCGCGAGGATCGCTCTGTGCGGCGGCATGCGCAGCATCGAGCACTGCCTTCGCGTTCTTCTTGCCGAAGTCGCCCGCCGCGGCATCGATCAGTGGGCCTGTGAGCTGAGCGGCGGCGGCGCCTCCGGCGGGCCCGCCATACACCGTGGCCACTGCCGTCGCGGCAGCCGTGATCGGCAGTTTGAATTTTTGGACAGTCTTGGTAACGGCGTGATGGACATCGGAGATCGCGTGCGTGAGCGAGTGCCACCAGCCGGCCGAGAGGGTTGTGCTGTGCTGATCGATCAGTGCTCCCACAAGGGCATCACCGGCTGCTTCGACCGCGCTGTTGGTCGCGCTTACTGCCGCCTCTTCTGGATCTCGGGGCGGCACATCGGCCGGCGGCGCTGCGTGCAGCGCCGCATGGTACGACGCGATCCCGGACGCGATGCGAGCGAGTACCGCCGATAGGTCGGCGGAGCCCTGGTAGCATTCGCCGTCGATGCAGATCGACGCACGCAAGCGGCCATCTGCGCCCAGCGCGAGCTGCACCGTGACACCCCTCGCACCCGGCGCGAGGAGCGCGCCCAGATCGGCGAGCTCGCGATCGCGCCGACTGGCTACCTGGCCAGCAAGGAGCGTGACCGAACGTGGCTCGGTCGTGACCCGGACCGGAACGCCGGGGCTGAGCTCGATGACTTCCTCCGTCGCGATCCAGGGATAGGCGTAGCTGTATCCGCCAAAGCCGCCGAAGACTCGATGACGCCCGCCGCGACGACCACCCCAGCGGCGCCCGACGACGTTCGGAATGTTCATGTTGAGGTTCATCAAAAGACTCCGTTGCACCGCTCGAAAGCGAGCGTGGTGTTTGGGTAGCGTTTGCGGTCGCTCGGCTCCTCGAGCCACTGGACGGCGCCCTCGAGCCCGGCCGCTTGAATGACTCCGAGCACGCCGGAGAGCGTGATCGGCATCGGCTGGGCGTCGTCGGACACGGCGACCACCGTCCCGAGATAGTGCTCCACGAGACCTGACGCCCGCGCATGGCGATAGGCATCGGCCATATCCGCGTCGAGCGCATCGAGCTGCGCCTCGGGCGAGTCGATGATCGCTGCAGGATCAATCCCGAGCTCGCGCAGCCGATCTCGCCGTTGACGAAACCGGCCGACGTGGTGCGTACTCGCGAACGTAGGTGCCTCGCGCGCCACGCGATCCACGAACGCGATCCACGTGCGCACGTCCACACCCGCGATCGGCGAGCTCGCGCTGGTACCGCTGACCACCTGTTCCAGACCTGGTCCCAGGATCTCGACCTTCGCCGCCCGGCGCTCGGGGTGCGCGAGCTCCTCAAGCACGCGCTGCGCCTCGATGTCCGGCTCTGGACCTGGCGCCGCGCCAGGACCGTGCAGGAGCTCGACCTTCGCCGCATGGCGCTCTGCTTGTGCGAGCTCCTCGAGCAGGCGCCTTGCGTCGGGTTCGATCTCGTCCTCGTGCTGCACAAAGACCGACGGTCCGCCTGGCGGCAAAGGCGTCGCCGCCGCGGAGAGCGGCTCGGGCGCTCGCGAACTCGCGCCCGACCAGGTCGGCGTCACCACCTGCGCTACCGCGGCCGAGGACTGGCTGCCGTAGGCAGGCGCCGCAGGTGTCCGTGGTCCTGCCGCGCCGGCGGGCCGTCGCGCTGCGGCGTTCGGTAGCACGAACAGCTGCACGAGCTCGTCGGCGAGTTCGGTGTAGCCGAGCGACTCTGCATGCCCGATCGCATCGAAGACCACGGCGGGCGGCGGAAGCTCGCCCAAGTAGAGGAAGGCACCCAGTACAGTGAACGGCGATGGCTGACTGCCCGAGCTTGCGCCGATTGCCACCGCCGCGGGCGCCTCGCGGCGCCGCGCCAAGACGCCAATGGCGCCGACGGCCAAGAGAGGCACAACGAGAGGTACCGGCATGACTAGATTCGCTCCATGAACTCGCCACCCATGCCGAGCACCCGAGACGGATCCTCGACGTGGCCGTCGGGCCAACGCACACAGCAGTGCACGAGCCAAACGCCCTTCCCTGGCAATTGGTGCTCGGGATATCCTTGCCGGAGCATGACCTCCCGTGGAACCCACTGCCATTTGATGACGGGTTCGACGTCGAATCCTGCAACGCGTAGTTCGGCCACGCGAAAGGCCGCGAGATCCTCGCAGTCCGCATGGCCCTGCCGCAACACCGCCGGCACATCGAGCCAATCCTCGCGGCCTGGCGCTTCTTCGCGGTAGACGACACCCGATGCGTACAGCGGCGGGACAACGGTGTCCGACAGCCCGAGTTCTGCACGGCGCAACGACCGGCGGATGTGCCACTCATTGATCTTTGCAAGCCCCTCAAGAGCGATCTGGAGAGGGGCAAAATGAGCACCATCGTCACTCTCTGGCAACGACAGATGGAACAGTGGAGTGGTCACCTGAACTTCCTCACTGGCTTGCGCCGCTCTGCGGACGTTTCTCGCTTCCTATTGCTGGTCAAAAAAGAGTGCAGCGGGCGACAGGCCGACGTCGCACGACGCCAGAGGCGGGGCTGGCACAAGACCGACGAGGACACTGCCACCCGCTGCACAACACACTACACCGCGGCCGTTCCCAACACGCCGCAGACGAACGGCGCACCTTCCTGCGCGTCACCCACGAACGTCACGACCATGACGAAGTCCATCGCGCTCTGCACGGTCTCCATGCTCAGATAGCCGTCGATCGTCGTCGCGGCGAACATCTCCCCAGGCACATCGCCGCTCTGCGCGAACTGCGACCGATTGCCCACCTTGACATCATTGACCACCCACTGACTCGGGGAGCCGCCGATAATGATGCGCTCTGGCCGGAATGCGACGCTCTGCGGACGACTCGTAATCTGTGCAGAGGTATTAGGAAAGATGTTCACGCCGGACGACATCGGCAGCGTGATCCGATCCGCTCGCGTCGGCCCGTGACGCTCGACGAGTTGCGGCCGTCCAGTGACCGGGTACGCCGCATACCCCGGGGGCATCTGCATCGGCTGCGGACCGCCGTAGCCGTAGTGACCTTGACCGTGATGGCCGTGATGGCCGTGATGACCGTGATGGCCGTGATGGCCGTGATGGCCGTGATGATGGTGATGCCGACCGTACAACCCCGGGGCCATCTCGGACGGCGGCGGCGGCGGAGCCATCGGCGGCGGCGGCGGAGCCATCGGCGGCGGCGCGGGCATCGACACGGCCGGCGGGGGCGGCATCGGGGGCGGCGGCGGCGGCGGCGGCGGCACATCGACGTGCGGCTCCGGCGGATGACCGTTCGCCGCTGCAGCTGCCGCGGCGTCCTCGGCCCCGATGATGTCGAGGGCGCCGAGCGCGACCGGATCGCCCAGCACGTAGGCGCGGTGCTGCAGCTCCGCGCGACGATGATCGCGCACCGGGTTCGGCCAGTACGAGCGCGCCTGGCCGTACCAATTGGACGGATATCCGTACTGCTGCCGCTGATGGTGATGGTGATGGTGATGCCGCTGATGATACGGATACTGCCAGCGTCCGTAGAGGTTGTTATACGGATAAGCACCGTACGCGTTGCCGTTGTAGTTGGTGCCGATATTGTACCCTGCGCCAACGATATCCATCGCTCCAACCATTGACTGCCATTTCCCGATAAGGGATTGCACCTCGTCGGCTCCGATATATTGATTACGCCCTCGCATTACACTGCCGCCGTTCCCAAGACGCCGCAGACGAACGGCGCCCCGTCTTGAGCATCGCCGACGAACGTCACAACCATGACAAAGTCCATCGAACTCTGCACCGTTTCCATGCTCAGATAGCCATCGATGGTCGTCGCGGCGAACATCTCACCAGGGACATCGCCGCTCTGCGCGAACTGCGACCGATTGCCGACCTTGACGTCATTGATCACCCACTGACTCGGTGAGCCGCCGATAATGATGCGCTCCGGGCGGAATGCGACGCTCTGCGGCCGACTCGTGATCTGCGCCGACGTATTCGGGAGAATATTCACACCCGAGGACATCGGCAGGGTAATGCGGTCCGTGCGCGAAGGACCAGGCCGCTCGACGATCGTCGGCGTCGAGCCACCACCGTACCCAGCGTTCGCGTAGCCAGGTGCCGCGTACCCGTGCATCGGATAGCTCTCCGCTTGAGGAGAGTAGACCTGCTCGTCGTATGGCGACACCGACGACACGGGATAGCCCTCACCGGAATAGCCGATGATCGAATAGGCAGGCGCGTAACTGGAACTTGCGGGATAT
>Ga0268264_10005889_pt1 | contig 10373 bp, 5 predicted proteins | sample KBSSwiS32_FD_190357 | JGI IMG/M metagenome (GOLD analysis project Ga0268264, IMG submission 190357) | Switchgrass rhizosphere microbial communities from Kellogg Biological Station, Michigan, USA - KBS Switchgrass S3-2 (SPAdes) (version 2) | ecosystem: Host-associated > Plants > Roots >... | reverse complement strand
GCTGCATTTTTTAAAGCGCCTCTTCAGGAACTATTTGAAGATACTGTTTCGCTTGATAATTTTATCAATCATCAAAGGTTATCAATTATTGAGGAGCAATTGGCCGAAGCAAAGAACAATGCTCAAAGGATAGATTTGATTGAGAAGTTTCTATTATCAGAATTACACAACCACCAACCTGACAAATTAATTTTAGCTGCTCTTCAAAAAATCCATTTAGCGAAAGGCATAATTAAAATAAAAGATTTAGCCGACACGCTTTATATAAGCCAGGATGCTTTTGAAAAACGTTTTAGACGGGTGGTCGGCACATCGCCGAAACAATTTTCCTCCATTTTGCGAATGAGGTCTATTACTAACATCAGGCAGCAAAAACATACACTTACTAAAATCGCATTTGACGCAGGGTATTTCGACCAGCCTCACTTCAATAAAGACTTCAGGTTATTTACAGGACAAACTCCAACTGACTTTTTCAAGTTGCCTTCCATTCTTCAGATCAATGATTTTTTACAATGAATTGATTTCGCTTGCTGATAATTTTGCAGAATAAATGTTCAGCAAAATGAAAAGCAAATTATTCAGCAACCTGTTATTATTTTCTCTTTTTGGTATTGCACTTGGTTTTTTCGGGATACTTTACGAAGGAGTTGTTTATGGACCAAAATTGTTGGATGTCTCCAAAGAACGAATGCATTTTTGGAAAGACTTCACTTCAATCATAAATCCACTCGTTTATTATTTTCCACTGACCCATTTGGCGACGATTACATTGGCGGTTTTGTACATCATGACCCCAAAAGAAAAGGCAGATATTAGAAAACGATTAAGGCTGGCAAGTATATTCCAAATAGCCTCACTACTACTGACATTTTACATCTTAACACAAATCAATTTTAAACAGAGTTTTGGTAACATAGAAAAATATGCGAATGCAATTCCGGGTAAAGTTCTTCTTTTTAATATTTTAAGTGTTCTCAGAGTGGCTTTGGCCGCAGTAGGGTTAACTTTTATTTTTAAGGCGTACATACAAACTCAGAAGGAACAAAAACTGAATTAGGATTTTTAGGATTTTATGATTTTAGGATTCTTATTCTTATTTGAACTTTTATTTTTATGATTAAATGATTTCATGATTCTTTTTGTCTGAACCATGATTTTTATGATTAAAAGATTTTCATGATTTTTATTTTTTTTCTTAATCATGATAATCAGATAATCTCATTAATCATGGTTAAGACAATAATGAGCCAGCCGAATTATTCCGTTCTCAAACTCTTCACAGGCTTTGCCACCGCCGCCTTTATTGCCTGAAAACTTATCGTTAACAATGCGATCAGGATTGCAACTATTCCTGCAGCCGCAAACATCCACCATGAAACATCAACCCGGTAGGAATAATCCTCCAGCCATTTATTCATTGCCCACCATGCAAGAGGTGAAGCGATTACAATAGCCACTATTACTAATTTTAAAAGGTCTTTTGATAATAGCTGAACAATGCCTGCAACACTTGCTCCCAGTACTTTTCGAATGCCAATTTCTTTTGTGCGCTGTTCTGCAGTAAACATTACAAGCCCGAGTAAACCGAGACAGGAAATAAAAACAGCAAGAAATGCAAACCAGTTGGAAAGCCAGCCAATCATCTGCTCACTCTTGTAAAGATTTGCATATTCTTCATCAGAAAATTTATAGGTAAAGGGAAAACCGGGATTAATTTGTTTGCATATATTTTGCAAACCCATCAGTGCTTGTTTTGTTTTTGTGCCATCAATTCTTACAAGAGCAATGCCCCATTCTTCTCCTTCTCCAAACCCAAGTATCAGTGGCTTTACCGGCTCATGCAATGAGTTAAAATGAAAATTTTTTACAATACCTATGATCGTTCCTTTTTTTTCGCCCAGAGTCAGGGATCCGCCAACTACGTTTTTGTACCCAATTCTTCTTGCAAGTTCTTCATTGATAAGATAGCCGGTGCTATCATTGGCAAAATCTTTTGAAAATTCCCGGCCGGCTAACATTTGTATGCCCATGGTTTTTATAAAATCATATCCTACGGACACATCTTTAAAATCGGCATCATCACCGGGGCCTTTGCCTTCCCATTCAACACCCGTGGTACCAGATTTAATAACCATTGAAGAATTTGTAATGCGGGAAACCAATTTTACTCCGGGTATATTGAGCGCCTGTCTTTTAAATAAATTATACTTTGCGGATAAGTCTCCCTCGAAAGAAATGTACACAAGATTTTCCCTGTTGTATCCAAGATTTTTTGTTTGAATATACTCAACCTGTTTTGAAACAACGATGGTTCCAATGATGAATACCATGGAAAGTACAAACTGAAATACCACTAATCCTTTTCGAAAATAAACTGCCCTGCTGCCGAATTTGAGCGTTCCTTTCAAAACTCGTACAGCATTAAAAGATGATAAGAACAATGCGGGATAACTACCAGAAATAATTCCTGTAATAAGCACAAGCCCCAACAAACTAATCCAAAAAGAAAATTCATTGAATGGAAGTTGTATTTCTTTGCCGGTATAGTTATTAAATACAGGCAGCAAAATTGCGACAAGCTGCAATGCAATAACCGCTGCAAAAAAAGTAATCAACATAGCTTCGCCAATAAATTGCCTTATGAGTGTGGTACGTTCCGCTCCCGATACTTTTCTAATGCCTATCTCTTTTGCTCTTTTTACTGATCGTGCTGTTGTGAGATTCATAAAATTGATACACGCAATCAGCAAAATAAATATCGCAACTATAGTAAACAGGTTTATGTATTCTATACGACCGCCGGAAACAATGCCATTCCTGAATTGATTATGCAGATATATATCGCCGAAGGGCTGCATGCCGAAATCAAATTTCCATTTGACATAATTATAAATAAAGTGAGTTAATTTTTTTTCGAAGGCAGAGGCAGATGCATCTTTTCTTAACACGACGTAAGCAGTAGCACCATTACTTGCCCAATTGTTTGCCCAGGCATTTAGCTCAAGATAGGTTTCCCAATTGATGAGGTAATCGAATTTGAAGGAACTGTGTGGAGAAAAATTTTCAAAAACACCGGCTACTTTAAAATTTAAAAAATTTTGATAGAGAATTGTTTTTCCCATAGCAGATTGCGGACTTCCGAAAAACTCTTCCGCCATTTTTCGTGATATCGTAATACCCACTTTCGAACTCAGTGCTGTTTGGTCATTTCCCTCCAGGAGTTTATAGCTGAACATTTTAAAAAAATCAGCACCTGCAAAAGTTCCATCTTCCTTAATTATTTTATCTCCAACTGCAAATGTGCCTGTTCCATACCCTGCTAAGCCGCACGCATATTGTACCTCAGGGTAAACTTTTTTTAATTCATCAGGCATTAAAGCCGGGGCATCACGAAATATTTCTGGCTTTTTATTAATATATACCCGTTCGTATAGTTGGTATAACCTGTCACCATTTTTATGAAAAGCATCAATACTTTTTTCATCCTGTATCCAAAGCATAATTAATATGCTGCAGGTTAAACCAAGTGCGAGGCCCAGGATATTAATAATAGAGAAAGGTTTGTTTCTTAATAAATTTCGCCAGGCGATTTTGAAATAATTTAAGAGCATAAAAAAAGCCCTCCTAAATCCTCCCTAAAGGGACGACTTTGCTTTATTTAATTTGATGACTATTAGATGAAATGTTTTCATAATTTTTTATAAAGACTCATTCTAAATAAACACTGCTTAAGTCCCCTTTCCTTCGGCTGAGCTCAGGAGGTATTTAGGGGTTTCTCAAACTCTTGGCCGGATTAGCCATAGAAGCCCGGATAGATTGAAAACTCACGGTTACCATGGTTATAATCAGCGCCATTCCCATAGTAACTATAAACATCCAAAGCGAAATGGTAGTCCGGTAATCATATCGCTGCAGCCAGTTATGCATAAACAAATACGCAATTGGTAACGCAATGCAGAACGATATGGTCACCAACACCAGGTATTCTTTGGAAAGTAATGACCACAAATTCATCATGGAGGCGCCCAATATTTTGCGTACTCCAATTTCCCTTGTACGTTGCTCGGCAGTAAATGCCGCAAGACCAAATAATCCCAGGCAACTTATGAAAATGGCAAAGGCCGCAAAAACCAGGGCGAGGCTCCCGATCATTTCTTCCAACGCGAAATTTTTTGCATATTCTTCACTGTTGACACTATAGTCAAAAGATGCATCAGGAACATACTTTCTGAACAGCTTTCTTAAAAGTGCTGTAGACCTGGAAAAAGGAATAGAAGGATTTAGTTTTATGGTTGCACAACTCAGGAATCGATCCGGAATATTCATCGAATATACGAAGGGTGTCATTTTTGCAAAAGGAGATTCCTGGATCACATCCCTGATGACGCCGATTACACGCATTTTTTGATTCGGGTGTTCGGTATAAATAGAAGTGATGAAGGAATTTAACGGATCCTTCAGTCCCATTGTTTTCATGGCCGACTCAGTCAAAATTACGCTGGAACTATCTGCCGGATTAGCCCCGGAAAAATCTCGGCCCAGGATGAATTTCCATTTCACGGTCTTGCCGAAGTTATCTGAAACTCCCATCCAGCGAAAATTAGGCTTGGCATGTGAATCATTTCCTGTCCAATCCCAGCCATCGACTGCCGGTTCCGGCCACGCTAAAGTCAAAATGCCTGTTGACAAGGCCATATCTTCCACGGCCCGCTGCCGGAGCAGATCATTGCGTAGTGCATCATAATTCCGGAAACCATCGGGAGTATTTCTATTTACCAGCAATAAACCGCCACGGTCGTAGCCCATCGGCCTGTTTCGCACATATTCAATTTCCCGGAATATCACGATGGTTCCAAAGACCAATGCGATGGAAATGCTGAATTGCAATACAACCAACGCTTTCCGGGGAAGAAATGCAAGCGGGCCTGCTTTTAAAGTTCCCTTTAATACTTTTACTGCATTGAACGAGGATAGGTAGAACGCTGGGTAACTACCAGCGATCAGGCCGGTTATAATGGTAAAACCCAAAAGCAGAAACCAAAATACGGGATTGGCCCAAGGCATACTCATTTGCTTACCTGTGACCTGGTTGAACCAGGGCAGCGCCAACGCTACGAAAACAAGTGATAGAACGACTGCCAGGCAAGTGATCAACAATGATTCCCCCAAAAATTGCGAAATTAATTGACCACGCAGAGATCCAATTGATTTACGTATCCCCACTTCCCGGGCACGTCTTTCCGAGCGTGCGGTACTAAGGTTCATAAAATTTATGCAGGCAAGCAATAACACGAAAAAGCCAATCACAGAAAACATTTTTATGAATTCGATGGCGCCGCCGGTATTTTTGCCGTTCTTAAACTCTCCGTAAAGATGCCATTTACTCATTGGGTAGAGTATAACTTCCGGATGATCAGTACGGCCATGTCCAACAAGTATAGATTTTATTTTGGCAGATACTTTATTCAAGTCCGCATGATCCTGCAATTGTGCGTAAAACCGGGTAACATTGATATCCCACCTGTCCTGGTAAAGTATCCAGTTGGGTTGGTCAGCCGGTTTTTCCAGCAACCCTGCATTATCAACAAATTGTTGATCCCATGGCATCATATAGTGGATCCAACTATACTCCGCAGATTCCGGAATGTCTTCGTACACACCTGTAATGCGGAAGTTTTGCTTGTTATCCATGTTTACGATTTTATTTATGGGATCCTCTTTACCGAAAAGATCGTGGGCCAGAGTGCGGTCAATAATCATTGATGAAAGCTCGTCCAGGGATTTGGGACCACCGCTGATCATTTTCAGAGATAAAATTTCTATCATTCCGGGATCTACATACAAACTTTTTGTTCTGCCTAATTTTACTTTACCGTAGGAAAAAGTAGAATGATCTGAATAAGTAGCTCTGGCTACCGCTTTGAAGTCAGCACCGTATTTCATCTGTATGTCCCGGGCAAGGGGTATAGGCAGGAAAGACAGAGTCTCAGTACGCCCGTCCTGGGTTGAGTTCAGCATCAACTGTACAACCCGGTCGTAGTGAGTAAAGTTTTTATTTACATTCATTTCATCCACAATCCAGAGAGCGATCAGGAGTGCCATAGCCATCCCCAGCGCAAGACCTGCGATATTGATAAAGGAGTAAACTTTGTTGCGAAAAAGATTTCGCACGGCGATTTTGAAATAATTTTTTAGCATATTAAAAAGTTTAGAGCTTAACGTTTTTCGCAAATAGCAATTTATAAATGAATCAATAGTTATTTGATCTTTTTATAAAACTGGCCTTCATCACTATCTTCTACCATTCCGGTTACGTGACCATTTTTATCTTTAATAAAAGTGAAAGGAAGAGTCCAGCCGGGCGCAAGAAAGTGGAGTTCTGACTGAGGAATCAATTCGGCTTTCGGGCCGTTTTCCCAGGCTTTAAAAATGAGTTTGTTTCCTTCTCTCACGACTGTCGGTGAAAAATCAAATTCTTCGTTATAATAGGTACCTGTATATTGATTGTATAAATCAGGATCCATTTTTATACCTACCGGCTTTTCAAGTTTATTCTTATCTCCAAGTCCATGTTCCTGGCCACAAATTGCACAATGTGTGAAAGGTTTTTGATTACTTATATAATGCTTGGAAGGAGGTATAGTACGTAAATAGGTGTAAATGGCTTTGAGGTCATCATCATTGATATTTTTAAGGGCTATCCATGGCATATTGTGACTTAGTGTACCTCCTTTACCAGTTCGCATAACGAAGATAAATCCTTCGGATCCGTAAGACATTCCGGACGGATCGGATGTAATATTGGCACTAAAAGCAGTCCCATGTCCATGATCAATTAAATTTCCACCCGCATATGCACCGGGATTGTATTCAGCATGCGATGTATGGCAACCTGTGCAGTCGGCAAGACCAATCAGGTACCGGCCACGTCTTTTTATATCAGGATCTGGAATTGGTTGAGTAATGGGCTTTAGCGATTTTTCAAACCATGATCTGTCTCCTGCCGGCATTTTAGTTGGAAGCAAAATGTGATGCACTGGCGGTATAGAGCGGATGTACACAATAACGGATGCCAAATCTTCATCGGAAAGATTTTTGAAGGAGTTATAAGGCATTTGATTACTGAGCGCCCTGCCATCATGGCCCACGCCTTCCCGAATGGCTCGTGCAAACATATCATCCGTCCACTTTCCGCCACCTGTCTCCTTATCCGGCGTGATATTAGGAGCAATAACACGGTTGGAACTATCTTCCCAAAGGAGCCTTCCACTGCCGTACTTTTTAACAACAGGTGGCGCCCCCGGTGCTTCCCAATCCCGATCAGAGTGACACATAAAACATTCAAGTAAACCTGTCACCAAAGATTCACCTTTCTTAAGCCGTTGGGCTGTGCGCTCATATTTTATGTTTGTTAGCGGACGAACACGAAAGGTGTCATTTGTCGCCTTCGTTAAACTTGCTGGCTCAACAGACTTATCAGCAGGTTTCTTTTTGTCAATGGTAAAGAAAACAACTAAGATGGTTAAGACGACAACTGTTACAATTATAGTTGTGAGAAAGTTGCTTCGATGCTTCATGATTTTGGTTTTAAGAAATTGTAATCTATTGTCCTAAAAAGTGAACCTGGTTCATTGTTATAAATTTTTGAAGAGGAATATTGAAAGATTTTTACTTTGATTATTTTTTTACAACAACGAACTTCTGATTAACTAAAATTTCTCCTTCATTTCCATTTGTCAATTGTCTCATCTCACTTTGCCAGGATCCGGATGCAGGCTCCCATGTGAACCGCTGAATGGTAACTGTATTAGAATCGCTTTCGCATTTTTTTAGCAGCTTAATTTCATCGGCGTTGCGGTAAGCATAACAAAAACCTTCGTAAGGCCCATCACTGCCAAACACATTCAGTTCATGAACTATATAACGCCTGCTGTTGTGATTATAGCCGATATAAAATTCTATTTCAAGCGGTGCATGTAACCAGGGAATAATTTCGTTTGCCCTCTCATAAATATGAAAATATTGATGACACATGACCCATTCTGCTTTAAGAGTTGCTGTGAACGATTTTCCGTTGGCAGTTGCCATAACATTCCATGTGCCTGCAAGATGGTTAAGGAGGTCATCATGGAAACGTCCATCGGTGGTATCTTCGGAGGTTTGTGCAGATGACGGGATGTAGGTAAGTGCGCATATTAATAAGAAGTAGACCTGTTTCATTTTTTTGGCTTTTAGTTCGTTTTTCACTAATGATATTAATTGATTTGAATAATCAATTAATTATTTCCTTCGGTGGTCTTTCTCAGAAGAAGCAATTTGTTCACGTGTGTAGCAGAGTTGTTATAATTGGTGCAATGTAAGAACCGTTATTGTATCGACATGGTTATCAGCAGCAATTAAAATTATCTGTTATGAATGACTGTTCGGTTATGATACAGATACTGTCCGGTTTTTGAGAATTAAATGGAACAATTCATTTGGTAAGAGGAAGAGTTATAAGATTGGAGTAATAAATAATTAGGAGGTAATATCTGCACGGGCATACTTTCTACAATGATCATTTGAAGAAGATGGTCTTCAGGTTAATTCTTCAACATGAGCTGAATAGAATTTTATGATTAAATGATTTCTTTTGTCTGAAGTAGATTTTATGACTTTATGATTTGAAGATTTTATTTCTCTCCAATCATGGTAATCTTTTAATCCGATTAATCATGGTTCAGACAATAATGAGCCAGCTGAATTATTCCATTCTTAAACTCTTCACAGGGTTTGCAACCGCTGCTTTTATTGATTGAAAGCTTATTGTAAACAATGCAATCAGCATCACTAATATTCCTGCAGAAGCAAACAACCACCAATTCATCTCAATGCGATAAGGATAGCTCTGCAACCATTTGTTTGCCGCTATATAAACCAATGGTGTTGCGATTATCAAAGCAATTGCAACCAGCTTTATAAAATCTGTTGAAAGTGTAGTAACGATTTGTTGCACCGATGCACCAAGCACTTTGCGTATGCCAATTTCTTTGGTTCTTTTTTCTGCCGACATAACCGATAACCCAAATAAACCAATGCATGAAATAAATATGGTAAGTATTGCGCCGAACAAAATAATCTCTTTCCATTTTTCAACATCTGCATATTGTTTTTTGTTCTCATCGTTTTTGAACACATAAGCGTAAGGGCTCATTGGGTAAAACTGCTGATATGTTTTTTGTATCCATTTTAAACTTGTAGCCGCTGTATTGGGTTTTATCTTGATGTAATAAGATCCATACGAGCCATGCATGTTAAATAGCTGCGGTGTTATTTTTTGAGTTAATGAGGCAAAGTGATAATCTTTTACCACGCCGATTACATAATAGGTTTCATTATTGCTTCCTAGGATCTGTATGGTTTCACCAACCGGGTTTTTCCAGTTTGCCGCTTTTACAAAACTTTCATTTACAATAATAGATTGTGCAGAATCAGCCGGAAATGCGGTTGAAAAATTTCTTCCTGCTGTTAATGGGATTTTTAATAAAGGCAAATAATTTTCATCAACAGTTTCACCGGCAAAGTATACAGTAGAACCAACCGGATTTTTTGTACCGGTGCTCCATTGGCCTTCATTCTTTACACTAACGCCGGCAATGTTTGGGTTCTTGAGCAATTCATTTTTAAAGGCAGCAGCATCGGTATTTTTTAGCCCGTTTTTATTTACAATAACAAGATTATTGTCATCATATCCCAAATTGGTTTTGGTTAATAAATTAAACTGTGCATAAATGGTATAGGTGGCAATGATTAAAAATGATGCCAGCGTAAACTGCAATACCACCAGAGATTTTTGCAGGTAATTTTTCCCTGCTATCTGAAATCGGCTATACAATGTTTGTACGGGATTGTAACCCGATAAAACCAATGCAGGATAAAAGCCTGCCAGCAGGCCTGTGATAATATACAAAGCAATATAACCTGCAATTAATTTTGCATCGAACAAGTAAGAAATGGCCAGTGCTTTATTGGCAAGTTCATTAAACGGCGGCAATAACAATTGCACCAATGCAATAGCTAATACAAAAGCAACAGCGCAGAGCAAAAACGATTCGCCGAGAAACTGAAATATCAATTGCTTTCTGTCACTGCCCACCACTTTGCGAATGCCGATTTCTTTTGCTCGCTTAACAGACCGTGCTATGGTGAGGTTCACAAAATTGATGCAGGCGATCAGCAACACAAACAACGCAATACCCGAAAGCAAATAGGAATACATCGGGTTGCTGGCGTTGGTTAAACCGCCGCTTGCAGGCAGTTGCGTGTTCAAATGCATATCAAGATAGCGTTGCAAAAAATAGGTACCCATAGGAATATCATCAGCATTCCCT
>Ga0268264_10005887_pt1 | contig 10375 bp, 7 predicted proteins | sample KBSSwiS32_FD_190357 | JGI IMG/M metagenome (GOLD analysis project Ga0268264, IMG submission 190357) | Switchgrass rhizosphere microbial communities from Kellogg Biological Station, Michigan, USA - KBS Switchgrass S3-2 (SPAdes) (version 2) | ecosystem: Host-associated > Plants > Roots >... | reverse complement strand
TCCACGGCAGCCAATTGGGCCCGCTCTGAATCACGACCGATGGCGGCGACTGATATTCCACCACCGGCGACTCAACCTGGGCCGCTTGCATGAGCGCCGACATCGTCGTAGCGCCCATGATCGTCTCGTGCCACATGTGGACTGCTGACAGCACCAGCTGGATGGTGACGACAAGCAGTCCCTTGAGGTCGGCGTCCGGGCCGATGACGTGCTCGGCGGTCACCACGAGGGTCTCGTTGGCGATGCCGGCCTTGACCACGTTGAGGCCCAGGGTCAGCTCGTTGCAGGCCATCAGGCGGGTCAGGGGATCCTGCGGGACGTCCTCACCGATCTGCCACTGCCCGAAGACACGCATGACGGTGAAGTCGCCTTCCATGCAGCGGACGAACAGCTGCTGGTCCTGCACGGTGAAGGCCACATCGCCGTCGTCGTCGATGTCGGGCTCGAACCCCTCGTCGATCAGGGCGTCGAGCACGCGCCCACGAAGGGGGTGCTCGCCGGTCGGCGGCGGGAAGTTCGGCAGCGAAGTCGGATCGGTCATGTGCCTAACGTATCGACTGCCTACTGTTGCTGCCATGCGCCCCTCCCGCGATCTGCCTCCCCCGCTCGGTGCCACCGTGACGCCCGACGGCGTGGACTTCGCCGTCTATGCCGGCCACGCGAGCGGGGTGGAGATCTGCCTGTTCGAGCCCGGCGATGTGACCGGAGCGACCGAGCGCAGGGTCACCTTGCGGGACCGCACCCACGGGACGTGGTTCGGCTCGGTTCCCGGGCTGCGCGCCGGACAGCGGTATGCCGTGCGGGCAGACGGCCCCTGGGTCCCCTCCCGGGGCCTGCGCCACAACGCCGCCATTAATACGGGTATAGCCGGGTGTGCGTATAGTTTGCTGAAGGCGTTTGTCCCTGTTCAGTGTTTCTTTGTTAAAGGGCAATGTATCGTACCCAGGGATGCTGGTAAATGGGGTGCCGTCGATATTAAGATAAGTATTGACAAACGTACGCGTAAAGCTAAACCTGACTCCATAAGTAGCGCTGGTATACCACCAGTTGGCATCATTTACTACAGCCAGTGCACTGCTGGTTACATCAGACAGCATTACTTCGTTCGTAACAGGTGTAGCATTAATAAAAAGTGTTCTGTAAGATAAATCTGTACCATTGGAGGTATTCAGACTCATGCCTGCACTGTCCATAACAGCTTTGGAAGCACTTGCCGCATCCTGTAACCACTGTGCGGCAGTAGCGGTTAAGCCGTACGAGGTTTGGTATCTGCGGAAAGTTCCTTCAAACAGGCATATCCGGGATTTTAATCCATAAGCTACCCATTTTGTAATTTGGCTGCGGGTATTGTCCGTAAGCAAAGTAATATGAGAGATAGCATAATTCAAATCAGCCAAAACAGAATCCATAACCAATGTACGCGGGTCACGTGGCGCATACAGCAATGCACTGTCTGTTACTGCAAGCGGTTTGCTTATCCAGGGCACGTTTCCAAACTTTTGCACCATGGTATAATAAAAATAGGCGCGAAAGAACCTGGCGAGACCGATATAGTTCTCCCTTACCGGTTTGGCAACGGCCGGATTGGTGCAATTGGCAATAAAATAATTCAGGCTTCTTAGATTACCCCAACTCCACCCTGTACTTTGACGTGAATTCCATACACCGGTGCGGATATAATCGGGTACACCGTTACGCGCACCGAAATCGCTGAGATTAGCATCCACCTTGTAAACAGAGTTTCCATCGCTGCCGATCGCGGGCAAAATATTGTAGAAAGAATTGGCATATAACTGTAACCCATCAGCGCTGCCAAACACTGCGTCACGGGTAGCAGTAGATTGAGGAGCCTGCTCCAGGTTCTTTGTACATCCGGTGACAGCAACTGCTGCTGCCAGCAATAGAAAATAAATTTTGTAAACTTTCTTTATTGTACGCATAAATTATTTTTTTAAGAGTAATCAGCTTTACAGTGTTAACGTTAAACCCACAGAAACACTTTTCAAAATAGGATAGTTGTTGCCGTTACCATTATTGCTGGTGCCGGTAAGTATTACATCCGATTTGCCAATGTTTTCCACATCAAGATCTTTTGTAAGTTTATACAAAGGCGAATGCGACCAGAGGTTTTCGCCCGTGATATAGATTCTCGCAGCCGACATTTTTATTTTCCGCGCAATCCCGGAAGGAAGGTTATAACCAACCTGAACATTTTTTAGCCTCAGGTAGGCTACATTCTGCAGATATTTTGTTTGTGCCATAGCCAGTTCACCCTGTCCGTTTTGGGCTACATATCCGCGGTATCTTGGGAAATAGGTGTCGGGGTTTGTGGGCGACCAAATTTTACCCAGTTGATAATTCATCAGGTAGTTATAAGGTCGGTTATACTGTCCCCAGAATACGTCAGACTCAGTACCGGGCCACCAGTCTTGTTTACCAACACCCTGGAAGAATGCGCCGATAAAGAAATTATTCCAGTCGGCATTCAGGGAAAACCCGTAGGAATACCTTGGCAACGAATTGCCGATAACTTTCATAGCGCCGGGATTGGAGGCTGTATTATCGCCATTATTAATTACCCCTTTGCCGCCGATATCTTTAAACTTTATATCCCCTGGTAGCCAGGTGCCGTTGTTGGATGCTTTGAATGTGGGTTGAAAAGCAGCCGCCTGGGTATAATCAGCACTGGTCCAATACCCGTCGTTTGTATAGCCCCATATCTCACCTATTCTCATGCCTTCATAGTAATCCGACAACAATTTCGTGGTATTGTTATAGCGTGTAATCGTCGATTTATAGTCAGACATCCAGAAGCCAACACTGTAATGAAAAGGCTTTGAAGCAACATTAAACTGATCATGCCAGTTGATAGAAGCCTCCCAACCAACGGTACGCATGTCTGCATAGTTGCCTTTGGGAACCGTGGCACCAAATACAGCTGGCAATGTTTTACCTACCGTAAACATATTGGTGGTATTCCTTTTATAGATATCAGCAGTAAAGCCAAGACGTCCGGAGAGCGCGGTCAGATCAAGTCCCAAATCGCTGGTGGTGGCAGTTTCCCATGTGAGGCCATCAGGAATTACACCGGGTGCCCCGGTTTGTTGCGGACGCACGCCGTTGATAACCCTTCCCGATTGTGAAATGCCAAAATTTTCCAGGAAACTGTAAGACGCAATATTGCCGTTGCCCAATGAACCATAAGACCCCCTGATTTTAAAATCTGAAATAACACTGGGATCAATTTTCCAGAACGCTTCTTTAGCCAGCCTCCATCCTGCAGAAACAGAAGGGAAAAAACCATAATGCTGATCGCCGGGGAATTTTGATGACCCATCATAGCGGCCATTTACTTCAATCAGGTAGCGATCTTTGAATGAATAGTTCAGCCTGCCGAAGCCACCAAGAATAGCCCATTTATCATAACTGCCCGAGGTTACAATGTTCTGTCCAAAAGCAAGGTTAATATTTGTTGCATCCGGATATATCAGGCCATTTCTAAGTGTGGTTACGCGGTTATAAACTGATTGTTCGTAATTGTAACCAATCAATGCCTTGATGTAATGATTTGCTTTAAGAACAGTCTCAAACTCTGCATAAATATTGGAAGCGAGGTACTGGGTTTTGTTGGTCGCTACCTGCAAATCGTTCGTGGTACTGGCAGATAATGGCGGAGCTATTACTCCGGGGGTTATACTATAAGGAATCGGCACGCGGATTTGCGTAGCGTTTGAATCATTACGCTGAAAAGTGAAATCCCCTTTTATGCGTAGTTTATTGCCGATAACTTTTGCAACAAAGCCTGTTGTATTGCGTAAATACTGGTTGGTAATATTAATACCATTTTTCCCGTACACCATATCGCCTACGGTATACGCGGCAGACCAGGTAAGCGTGCCGTCGGGGTTAAACAGCATGGAAGAGGGATGCCCTTCATCGGCCAGATTACGCCAGATGCCGCCGCCTTCACCCACGTTTAACGGGTTATGATAACCCCGGTTACTGAATTGCGTGGTATTATAAACATTGAACCATGGCAGGATGTCTACACTCCCCTTGGCTGTAAGATTGTACATTTTGTAGTCATCGGAATTATACCGGAAAAGCCCCGACTGACCATAATACCTGCCGGCAATATAATAACTGGCCTTGCCGCTGTTGCCGGAAACAGACAGGTTTTGATCCAAGGCACCGGTGTGTTTTTTATACAGCAGATCATACCAGTTGGTATTGCCGTAATAAACATAGTTTCCTCCTGATGCGTCTGTTTTTGGCAAAGAAGGATCTGCGTCCCTTTTCGCGTATTCAGCAAGATAAGCCCGGGAGTAAGGTTGTGTTTTATTGATGTTTTGCGGAATCTGCCCGTTGTTCCAGGAAGACCAGGCCGAATCAAACATCAATGCATACTGGTAGCCGTTTGCCACAATATCCGGAACTGTTGTAGGCGTCTTTAATGAGTAATTGGAAGAATAAGTAACCGTTATCTTATCTTTTGCAGGGGTTTTTGTAGTAATCAGCACAACGCCAAATGCTGCACGTGCTCCGTAAATAGCTGCCGAAGATGCGTCTTTCAGGACAGTTACAGAAGCAACATCATTGGGATTGATCAGGCTTGGATCACCCTGCACGCCATCAATCAGCACAAGAGCGTTACCACCCTGGCCGATAGAAGTGCCTCCCCGCACATTGAAAGCGGGAGATTGCATGGGCTTGCCGTCTCCCATCACCAGGTTTAGATTGGGTATCATACCCTGGAGGCCCTGCGTGATATTTGGCAAAGAGCGCCTGTCCAGCACATCGCCGCTAACCTGCGCCACCGCACCGGTAAGGTTGGCTTTTTTCTGAGTGCCGTAACCAACCACTACTACTTCGTTGAGTCCCGTAGCGCTCTGTTCCAACTTTGTAATGATGGAGATACTTGAATTCGGTTTAATAGTATAGCCCGATAGGGTCTGCGTTTGAAAACCAATACTGCTGAATGAAAAACTATATGTACCGCGCACAGGCAATTTTGTAAACCGGAACAGACCCTCCATGTCAGTCTGGGTACTGATAGATTGGCCGCTTTCGCTATTTTTCGCTACAACCGTTACGCCCACCACTGGTTCGCCCGACTCTTTGCGTACCACGCCATTTACACTGCCCGTTTCTTCCTGCGCCAGTGCCTGCATGGTTATGCAGCAGCATAAAAACAATACCATCCATAGTTTTCCTGGTTTTGTTTTGATGAGATTCCTGATTTTCATTGCAGTTGTTTTTGATTGGTTAAAAAGATTTCACCCGCACAGCCGGGCTGTGCTTTCAACAGCCTGGCTGTTGCAGTGATCATGTGTATATTTTTATTGCTTTCTCCTGAGAATGTATGCCCCGTTTTGCTTTTTTACAGACAATTTGTTTAACAAAGCGATGTCATGAAGAATTTTATCCAGTGAATCGCCCTGATCAATTTTCCCGATAAAATATATATTGCCGATGGTCGATTTTGAATATTGTATGTCTACGTGGTACACGAGAGACAACTGGTCCAATACATCTGCCAGGGTTTGGTTGTTAAACATATAAGATGCGTCGGCACCTGCTGCCTGCTGAATTTGTCTTTTCGCTTTAACGATTGCAGGCCGCTTTGTTTTCGCGATGAATGTATTGATATGCGCTTGCCCCGTAATGGTATTGAAGACCAGCTCCTGCCCGGGAACCAGGTAATAATCTGCTGCCGGCGATCTTGGCTGCGGATCAGTACGCGCCACCACCACTTTTCCTTCAAACAATTGTATGCTCAACTTATTTTTCTTCTCCGGCGCATCAACATAAAAGGCGGTTCCCAATGCAGTGGTACCGATGTTTTGACTGTAGACAGTAAACGGCTTTTGCCTATTTTTTGCAACTTCGAAAAACACCCGGCCGCTCATAAAAATTTCTCTTTTATTATGCCTGTTGAAATCGGCGCGGTAGCGGATAAAGGCGTTGGGCGAAAGGGTGGCTATCGTCCCATCGGCCAGCACCAGGGCCGTATCCTTTTGCCCGGAATTGTGCCGGACAGACCATATTGTTTGCGGCGGCTCTTTTATTCCTGCAATGACGGCCGGCGCCGTTTGTTTTTTGTTGAATACCAGCACCGATATAATAATGGCTGCAACACAGGCTGCTGCTGCGGCGTATTTCCAAAGCAAAAATGTTTTTTTGGATGGCCTTGTTATAACAGCATCCACTGCATCAAACATCTGCTGGGTATAATCTCCCGGCAATGCCGATTTTCCATCTGCTTCTTCCCATTCTTTTAATAGATAAGGATGTTCCGGATATTCTTTCAAAAATTGCTGCACAGCCGCTGCTTCTTCGTCCGTGCAAAGCCCTTTAAAATATTTTTCTATTAATGCTTCGTTTATTGAGTGCATGTGCAGATGCAGGTAATGTGCAGTTACTATTCATATACAGTTGTGGAAACTGTTTACCCCTGCTGCCTGAAAAAATAATTTTTTATATCGGCGCTACGGAAATAATACTGGATGCAGCTGTTGGAAAAAAACGGGTAGTACTGCGAGCATCATTACCTGTTTTATGCGCCGGAAGGCTTTGCTGATATGATCTTCTACGGTTTTAACCGATATTTTCATTTCTTCTGCGATCTCGCGGTTGCTGAAATCGTGGAAAGCTTTTAGTACCAGTATTTTTTTTCTCACCGGTGGCAACACGGCTATCGCTGCCTTTATTTCATCGGCCAGCTCAAACGAATCTGCACTGGCAGGCATAACAGTTTGTTTGCGTTTAACCTCCATCTGCCGCAACTTTATCTTTTTCTGATAGTATTCTTTTTCAAAATGGTTAACCAGTAAAGAATGTGCAATTACAAAAACCTGTTTTTCGAGACTGTGCTCCTCTGACAATGTATGCCGAAATTGCCACAGCCTGATAAAACTTTGCTGCGTCAGGTCCTTTGCTGTTTCATTAAGTAAAACACGTTTCAGGAAAAACCGGAAGACTTTAATATGAAAATTATTGTAAGCGCAAAGAAAAGCAGCCTGATCGCCCGCTTTAATAGATGCAGGTGTAACAGCGTTCGGCAGTTGCTTATTGGGCAGGTTAGTCATGGCAGGCAAGTTGCAACAGAAAATGATTCACGTTAGCTATCATTTCCTGAATTAACCTAAAGATAAAGTAAATATCATATAAAGATTTTATGATAAAAAATCATTCCGTTCCAGGGAAGAAAAACCGGTTCAATAATTTGTTTGCGCTATAGGAGCCTGTTTTTTGAAACGGCGCACAGTTTATTTACCCGTCTTACCTGCATACAAGCCGGTATCCTTTATCCAGTCGGTTAAGCGATCGGGCCATGTTTTAAGACTGTTGAAAGCAGATCGCTTTCCCATATTAAAACCATGCGTGCCCACCGTATAAATATGAGCCTCCACCGGCACTTTTGCCTTGCGGTGCATCTGCAAAAGTTGGATAACAGGCTCGGAGCAGCAGGGATCATCATTGGCTACCAGTAGAAAACTGGGCGGTGCTGCACTGGTTACGGTAGCAGGTACTGCCAAAGGTCCGGGGTAAATCAGTATCTGAAAAGCGGGCCGGGCAGGCAAGGCATCTATTGCATCGGGTTTTATTGCATGGCTTTCCTGGAAATGATACGATACCCAGCCAGCCACTTCGCCTCCGGCGGAAAAACCCATTACACCTATTCTTGCAGTGTCTATATTAAATTCTTTGGCACGGCTTCGCACCAGGCGCATCGCACGGAAAATATCCTGCTTTGGATTTTCTTCCGTATACAGCGCACTATCCCTTCGGAACAACCGATATTTTAAAACGAAAGCAGTAATGCCAAGACTATTCAGGTATGCCGCAGGCTCTTTGCCTTCTGCATTATAGACAAGGTTATTGAATCCGCCGCCGGGGCAAATCACGATTGCTATACCGGTAGCTATAGCAGCAGGCGCCGGGTAAACAACCAGTGATGGATTGTGTATATTTCTTATCCACCAGTCTTTGGCTTCCTCTGGCAAATCTTTTTTGTTTTCAAAACCGGGTGCGCCATTTTTCCAAAGGGGTATGGTTAAGGCACTGTCCTGCGCCTGGGAAATATTCGTCAATAAGAATAAGAAGGAAAATATGCAAAGCGATGCTGAGAAAGATTTATTCATGCCATTATGATTTTTATAAACACTAAACTACATTTTAAAAGAATACTATCAGTTTGGCAATAGTATTTACCGCTGCGTTTTGCAGGGTTTTCACCGCATCCACACAGCGTAAACGGATCAGAACCATGGTTCCTTTCTGTGAAATCCGATCTTGCCTTGTGGTAAAAATTTGTGTGGCCGGTTAAACCAATACCTAGTTCCTAATTCCTAATTCCCAATTCCTAATTCCTGGTCCCCTTTCAGCATAGCCCGCAGCCCTTCTTCAAAACTGAGCGGTTCAAAACCGAGTTCTTTCCGCGCTTTGCTGATATCAAAACCGGTTTTCGGCGGCCGCCTCGCAGCCTGGGAAAAACGTTCGCCATCTGTTTGTTCAATCATCGAAGCATCGAGTTTATACAAAGTCGCAGTTTGAATAGCCATATCATACGGTGTTAACCTGTCTTTCCCGGAAATATGGTATGTACCGGTAGCATTTTTTTGTATCACCAGCAATATTCCTTTTGCCAAATCGCCGGCATAAGTGGGTGTTCGCCATTGATCATTAACCACTTTGATTGGTTTATTTTCTTCCAGGCTCTTTTTAACCCAACCAACCATATTGCTGCGTGTGCCAGGCTGCACATTTCCATATACAAGGCAGGTACGAATAATGGCGAACGGAATTTCACTCGTTTCTACAATGCTTTCCGCCTGCACTTTCGTAAAACCATACCAGCTAACCGGGTTCACATCATCCGTTTCTGCATAATCACCTTTCTCACCATCAAAAACAAAGTCGGTTGAGATATAAATAAAATGACGGCTACATGCTTCGGCGCTCAGCAGTAACTGAGCTGTGGCCCGTACATTTACTAATTCACAATTTTCCTGGTTCAACTGGCAGTCGTCTACCTGCGTAACAGCGGCTGCGTGCACAATAGTTTGCGGATTTTCTGTTTCCAATACCTGGTTTAATACAAAATCATCCGTGATATCAACAGTGTGCCAGTTAAAATTGGCAGCTTTTTTATATGGCAGCCTGTTCTCTCCTTTGCCAAGGGCTATCACACTATAACCTTCCCGTAATAAGAGCGGCACCAGGTATTGCCCAAGCAACCCATTTGCACCGGTGACCAAAATTTTGTTCATGCTGCAAAATAAGAAGGCATGAAGTTAATCAGCGATTTGCATATTAAACGGCTGTCGTGACCGTTTTTAGCAGCAGATGCAGTAAGCCCGAACAGGGAAAACCCCGCACAATTGTTTAGCATAAGCGATTTTTAACGAATGAACGGTAGCAAGTATCTGATACAAACGGTACTGCGCTGTTACTGCAGCTTTGCACAACCATTATTGAAATAATTATTGGTTTGACTTAGTCTTGCTGTATGGGATCAAATCCTTATTTTTGGGACTTCGCTCAACGATTCAATAAAAAAATTTTAACATTCCTGCCATATGCTTAAAATTTTTTAAATAAAAAACCGACTGTTTTAATTTAATGAACGAACCAAGAAAAATCAGCAGCATCGGCGTTCTCACTTCCGGGGGTGATTCGCCGGGTATGAATGCAGCGATCCGCGCAGTAATACGCACAGGACTTTATCACGGGCTGGAAATGTACGGGATTATGAGGGGGTACAGCGGTATGATAGAAGACGACATTGTAAAAATGGAATCACGCTCTGTAGCCAATATTATTCAGCGAGGGGGAACCATTTTAAAAACTGCCCGGTGCAAAGAATTTTTTGAACTGGAAGGCCGGCAAAAAGCTTATAACAACCTTAAAAAAAGAGGCATTAATGCGCTGGTCATTATTGGCGGCGACGGATCTTTTAAAGGTGCTTTGAAATTCAGCCAGGACTTTGATATTCCCTGCATCGGCTTACCGGGCACTATTGATAAGGACATAGCTGGCACCGACTTTACGATTGGTTTTGACACGGCCGTAAACACCGCCGTGGAAGCCATTGATAAAATACGTGATACAGCCGACGCACACGACCGTTTGTTTGTTATAGAAGTGATGGGCCGCGATGCGGGTTATATAGCGCTGCACAGCGGTATTGCCACCGGAGCCGAACACATATTAATACCGGAACGCAAGACGGATATAGAACTGGTGCTGGAATCGCTGCTTGAAAAAGAAAAACGCAGGAAACTGGTGAATATGATTGTTGTGGCCGAAGGCGATGGATTTGGCGGTGCAGAAGAAGTAAGTAAAGCAATTAAAGAGCGTATGCCCCATGCGG
>Ga0268264_10005886_pt1 | contig 10375 bp, 12 predicted proteins | sample KBSSwiS32_FD_190357 | JGI IMG/M metagenome (GOLD analysis project Ga0268264, IMG submission 190357) | Switchgrass rhizosphere microbial communities from Kellogg Biological Station, Michigan, USA - KBS Switchgrass S3-2 (SPAdes) (version 2) | ecosystem: Host-associated > Plants > Roots >... | reverse complement strand
TGGAAACACGTAGAGATATATTTCAAGCGATAGCCGACCCTACACGCAGGGCAATACTGAGCTTATTAGCACTTCAAGCAATGACCCCAGGAGCAATCGCCGAAAACTTTGGTTCAACAAGACAAACCATATCCAAGCATATTCAAATTTTAACTGAATGTCAACTAGTCAACCAAGAGCAAAAAGGGCGCGAAATATTATATCACTTTAATCCATTAAAAATGAAAGAAGTATCTGACTGGGTAGATCAATACCGGAAATATTGGGACAATAAGCTGGATTACTTAGAAATTTATCTGGCGAAGATTCAAAAAAGGAAAAAATAGAAAATGGAAAAAAAATATAATTCATTCAAACAAGAAGAAAATATTCTCATACATACCAGGATTCTCGATGCTCCCAGAGATTTGGTTTGGGAAGTGTGGACTGACCCGGTACATATAAAAGAATGGTGGGGACCCAACGGTTTTTCTTTGACTACTAAATCAATGAATGTAGAATCTGGTAAAAATTGGGATTTTATAATGCATGGCATGGGGCGTGATTGGGATAACAAAATTGAGTATACAGAAGTAAAAAGGCCTTCCTTCTTGTCTTATAAACATTCCGGTGAAAGAAGTGAGGATTACAACTTTACGGTTTCAATTTCATTTGAAGAAGTTGAAGGCAAGACATTGTTGACAATGAAGTCGGTATTTAAATCGAAGGCAATTATCGAAGAATTAAATAGAAAAGTCAATGCTATTGAAGGTGGCAAGCAAACTTTAAATCGACTTGAAAACTATCTGAAATCATTAGTCAAAGAATAAAAAAAACGCCAATAAAAAGCCACAAAACAAATTCACCCACAAGGGTACTACTCCTTTTTCTTCTTGCCTCGTGCTCGCTTGCAGCCTGCTTTGCAAATAAAATGAGTACCCAATCTACAACTCAAAATCAAATTAAAAAAAATACAATGAAAAAAATACTAATCATCGGAATGAATCCGAATACCATCGATATTACAAACCCTGAACTACCAAAAGGATTGACCGTTGAGATAATTACGCAAGGTACCAAAGCAACTCTTGAGAAATTAATTTCTCTTGGTTATGATGCCGAGGCACTTTTAATTGACACAGGTATCTCTGATTTGAACAAACTTGCAAATCAGTTAAAGGAAAATAAATATGATGGTGTCGTAATTGGAACTGGCATAAGAAGTATAAAAGTGAATTTCATGTTGTTTGAACAAATAGTAAATGTTGTGCATACATCCGCACCAAAGGCAAAAATAATTTTTAATTCTCTGCCCACAGACACTGATGAAGCTGTTAAGCGCTGGTTATAAATTTAATCAACTGAAAAAATATTAAAACGATAAAACAAAAATAAATCATGAAACAAATAATTTTAGCAACATGCTTTGCTCTTATGTTTTTCTTCTTTACAGGATTTCGAGAAATTAAAAAACCTGACCAATTAATGGGAAACGAAGGTATTCCTAAAGAAAAAAGAGAGCTTTTGCAGAAAATTGTGGGACGTTGGATAACTCAAACAAATATCCATGCAAAAGATGGACAGTCAGCCTCAAAGGTGATTGGAAGTGATGTATGGCAATGGTCACCTGATGGAAATTTCCTTCTTCACATCGCTTATGGAATACACGAGAAAACCGGCTTCGGCGGAATGGAAATTACTGGTTACAACGCGAAAACAGGCGGTTTTGATAATTATAATTTCAATCCAGACGGTAGTTTTTCGATGGGCAGCCTTACTATTATCAAGAACACTTGGGTATGGGACGGCGTAGATCTTAGAGGAAGTGGTAAGGCGGTAAGAACAACTGGTGTGATGGATGAGAATGCTAAAATCCTGACAGTGAAACATGAAATTTCTGATGACGGTAAAACTTATCAAATATTTATGGACGGAGTTTTAACCAAAGGCGCTGATTTTTAAATAACCAACAATACTGTAATGTATAATTAACAACAAAAATTAAACTAAATCAAAATGAGCAAAATAATATTTGACAGCGGAATATCCCTGGATGGCTTTTTTGCAGGTGATAACAGAGGACCCAATAATCCAATGGGTGGTGCTTCCGGAAAAATCCATCAGTGGGTACTTAATCAAAAAGCATTCTGGGAATACTTTGGGATAGAAGGAGGCAAGGAAGATGGACCTGACGGAAATTTTATCAGAGATATAAATGCAAGAACGGGATCTTTCATAATGGGGAAACGGATGTTCGAGGAAGGGGAAGTTAGCTGGCCGGAAGACCTCTATAAAGCAGATGTTTATGTCTTGACACACGAAAAGCGCGAGCCTTGGGTTCAAAAAGGGACAACAACTTTTTATTTCATTAATGATGGAATACAAAGTGCATTGGAAAAAGCTCGAAAATCGGCCAAAGGAAAAGATATAAGAATACAAGGAGGTGCCGATACGATCCAACAATTTCTAAACGCCGGGCTTATTGATGAATTCTACATTCATATTGCACCTGTTTTTTTAGGAAGTGGAATACGATTGTTTGATGGCATTCATGAAGAATTGTACGAGGTACAAATTGAAGAAGTTACACCTTCAGACTTGACCACACACTTGAAATATAAACTGACAAAAAAATAAATCAAATAGTAAAATGAAGAAAATATTAATTATCGGAATGAATCCGCATACAATCTATTTTTCAGATCCGGAACTTCCACAGTGGCTGAATATTGAGAAAATTGAGAAGGGAACCGATGAAACGTTGGAAAAGTTAAATTCTGCTGATTGATTCAGTGTTGCTTATTCTTAGTGAAAACACTACAGCCCAAAATATTTCTTTAGAACATCTGATTGCCCCATTAGATATGCCAAGTGAAAAGCAAAGATTAATATATGTTGGGATTTCCAGACCTCGAAAATTATTATGTGTGGGGATTCCGGATACCTAGAGTGATGCTGACTTGATAACAAAATTTGGAAGTGAAATCGTGATTCTATGACCGATTCAGAATCTGTAGGCAATTGCATAAATCAAAAAGTAATAACGAGTATACTTACCAAATTCAAAGGCATGATAAAGTCTATTGAGAACGGAAGAAAAGAAGATGGCAACAGGTTCATTGCTGATAAAATTATTAAGCGCTTACATGATCTTGAAAAACGTTTGAAATTTGCTTTACCGCTGACCAGCAAACTGCGAAAGCCTGAATCCTGTCCGCTAGCCATGCAGACAAATACGATGGCGAGGGTTCCAGTAAGCCAAAAATGCATTTTTTTATTTTTAAACAGCCAAATTCTGCTGGCTGCGATGACCAGCAAAAATATGAATTACGGGAACTACTTCGATAATACACGCTGCTGTTGCCTACCAACAACCACCCATCCCGCCCACCCATCCTTCATACCCACTCCAACCAACAAAACCATTCATTTGCCGCCAGGGCATGCAGTCAATAGCCAGATCAATAATTGGATATTTGATGGCGAATATTTCGACACCAATGCTCGTGCATGTCGAAAATAATTGCCATTTTCAACATAATTGATATCAAAGCAACAGTAAATATGAAAGCGCTTATCATTGGGGCAACCGGAGCTACCGGAAAAGATCTGGTACATGTCCTGCTAAAAGATCCGGACTATGCAGAAGTTGTAATATTCAGTCGCCGTACCATTGGAATACAAGATCTGAAACTATCAGAAATAATAACTGATTTTGATAATCAAGAAGCGTTATCAGATTATGTAAAAGGAGATGTATTGTTCTCCTGTCTTGGAACTACACTGAAAGCAGCTGGTTCGAAAGAAAGACAGTGGCAGATTGATGTTGAAATCCCTTCCAAATTTGCAGCAATTGCGAAGCGTAATGGAGTGCAAAAAATGGCGTTGCTATCTGCCTATGGGGCATCTGCCGCCAGCAGGGTGTTTTATTCGCAGTTAAAGGGAAAGCTGGAAGACAAAATTGCAAAACTTGGATTTGTTCAATATATCATTTTCAGGCCGGGTCTGTTATTACGAAAGAATACCGACCGGATAGGAGAAAGAATAGCCGCCAGCGTATTAAAATTCCTGAATGGATTACATATCATAAGAAAGTTCCGTCCTTTACCTACTTCAACACTTGCGGAAAAACTTGCTATCGCTCCAAAAGTTTTTCCAAAAGGAACCCACGTTGTAGAGTTAAATAAAATCGTTGAATTAGAATGCCGTAAAATCAATGAGTGATTTAGCCATTGGGACATAATAAAAAATCCAAACAATACACTCCCAACTATTTGGAAATTCACGATGACAAAAGCAACACCATAATTTGCTTCAATTCCGGTAAAGTTTTTTGAGCATATCATCCAGCTCGAATCCATGTTTTTTATACTTGTCCATAAACCCAATATGCCCCTGAAACAAGGCTTTTTCCAACATCATTTCACGGTACCGTTTGAGGGATTCACCTTCCAACCAGACAGTGACAACAACATCCTCCGCTATTTCATGTTGAACTTTTTTCACCCAAAATCGGTCGCAGCCAACTTTCGCTTTTACAAAAAGGAAGTCTACTGACTCAAATTCCCTGGGAACTGCTGGCAGCGAAGCATAAATACCGCAATGACTATCAAAATAATTAAAATACAAGCAGACCTTGATACCGTCTTTTTGGAAATATTCAGGGTGTTCAAAATTGAAATCAAATATATCCTCGTAAATGGATTTCAGCCATTGCGTAATTTTCAAAGGCGTAGAATTGAAATCGGTGGAGATTTGCTTTATTGAAATCTTTCCGTCGTGATCTCGGTAAAAGTTCTTTTCAATCAAGCCGTCTAAAAAACCGGCATAAACCTTATCGGGTAAATGGGCCAACAGCAATTTGGAATATGCCGGCATGTACCTAAGACAGTAAAGTATCTGGTGAGTGGAAGGCTGATGTACAATCTTCCTTCTTTCTTTTAATGGTGGCATTTTTATTTAAAAACTAGCAATTATTCATTGAACGCTGAATATGATTAACAAAAAAATGCGATTCGCCCCCCGCCCCGTATGCTATACCACCCATCTGCCTCCCCTCACCACCACCCCTTTCTCCCCCCACTCCGCACAACAAAGACCTTTTATTCGGCAACCGCAGGGCAAAATAGTTATATAGCAGCGAGCCTATGATGGTGCCAGCAATAAAATTTTTTTTACCTGCCTGATGGAGGTTCTGACTAAAGAGCAGGCTACCAAAAAAGGCTCCCAGAAAAAATGTAAACACAAATACCAGCAGGCGGCGATGAAATAGTGGTGGGTTGTAATTTTCGTATTGATCCATAAAAGATTTAAAGGGATGAAAATAAGGTAATACTTTCCTCTACACTGCAGTATATCCCTTTTTTAACTAATTGTAAATCAAACTTGGGCATTTGTGGAAAGAGTGTGAAATGGCGAACTTAAAAAATAGCGTTACTTTATAGCCCACAAAATGATAAAGCAAGCCCTTATGATACATGAGCATTTTACAATAGAGTTTATATGGCAGGGAAAAGAAATCTTTGGGCAGTGTATCCCCACCAGGATGCCGGAAATCATTGGTGGCATCGGCTATATCGTAATGAGTGACGATACAGGACCGCATTTTTCCTTTGAGTTTATAGAAAATGATAAAAGGGAGATTCAATTGTCTGGTATTGGTGAATACACCCCAAACCGGTTTGAGAATATGGGACAGGTCATCTTAGAGGCCTTAACAGCCTACAAAAACAAAGATGCAAGGACGTATGCTGAGATTGAAGAAATGGCAAATAAAAGTATCAACCGCTATTTAATAAGAACTCCAGTTGAAGAAAGAAACCTAAAAAGCAATGCTGCAGAAAAAGACTTAATACCAAAGTTGAGATCCCTTTTTCAGAATGACATTTTTTATGATGAAAACAAATCCTGTTACACCATCAGATTAGTTATTTCTGACTCAAAGCCTCAATTTTATGATTTCTACCCCAAAGCGGACAAAGTATTAATCAGAGCCCAAAATAGATGGATAAGAAATGGAGCTCATTGGTTAAAATCAACGTTTGATGAGGATTTTAAGTTGAACCGCGAGACAAATAGTTGGAAAAGTGAACACCATAAAAACCGACACGATTGGAACTCCAAATAAATAATGGTCGTATCCATGGGTGAACTATGGAGCCGCAACATCGGGGTCTGCCGTCGCAAACAACTACCGCCACTTTGCTGGCATTCTGACAAAGGCTTTTTTGCAGGCAAGCAGGTGCCTATTTCGCTGTGTTGCTTTACCCAACCTTCATGATGAGTACAAGCCCACATTGCAGATGGAGGCGTCCTTATCCTGTCAAATTCACGCTGACATAATCCCGGATCATATTGCAACTAACAAAAAACGGCTTCTTCTGAACCCTGATTCCAATTTCATTACCGTTGATAGCGTAGGTCCCTTCGATGGTAGCGCCGACAGCCTGTATAGAAAAGTTGCCGTTGGTGTCATCGCCGCTAAAACCGCCATTATTCGCAAGGATCTTGCTCCTGATGGTCGCGACCAACCGGCTGGCGGTGCCAGTAAAAGGAATAGTAAATGAACATGCCATGGCAATGATTTTTACATCGCTTATAGAAGGTCAATGAACATGCCACATTTGAAATCCGTTCGGGCGGATTTGTCAACCATTAGAGGCGTTTTGTCCATATGCGCGCGATCCGCCACGGATATGCAAAAAGAAGATACCAGGTTGGGACTACCGTTCGGGAAAGGACGAGTGGTGATTTGAATTGATCGGCAACGCAACCGAAGCCAGGCTATCAGCATTCGCACAAAGATGCTGTAAAAGCGATAAAACCTGAGGCAATGTTTAAATTGTCAATGGTGCCAGTTTGACCAAAAAGAATAAAGCTGATGTTGAGACCTTCATTAAAAAGATCAAGCCGACCACACATGACATTCAGAAAGCTAGTTTTACCCAGTCAGGGCAATTGCTGAAGAAATGAATAATAGTAAAGTACCCCCATTAAGTGCAACGATGATATCTTATGGAAAAATACATCAGCGAGAAACTTTTTTATTACTCTCCTTAAATTTGTCATACAACATTTTACTGCCATAGAAAACCTGATATTGTCCAAAATCTTTTGAATCCAGTACTTCCATCATTTCAAGCGGGGTAATAAGATGTATAAAAATTTTCTTTTTCTGTAATACCTGTCGGAGTTTAGGGAACACGCTTTTGTCATCGCAATACATGTAATTCAGCAATCCCACACAAACGATAAAATACTCCGCCACATCGGTAATTGTACAAAGCTCCTTCATCAACGGACCATCGCACTCATGCACGAATTCATAGCAGGTATTCACAGTAAGTCTAAGTTTGTTCTCTAGCTCTAGTTTACAGATTTTGAAACAATATGGTTAACACAAGCATTAGGTTTATTATATACCTAATAATCTTCAGGCAATATTCGGCTCCCGCCTTCCAAATGCAATACCACCCATCTGTTGCCTCCCCTCCCCACCCACCCCTTCTCCCCCACTCCGCACAATAAAAACCTTTCATTGGCCAGGAAGGGAAACAGTCAACAGGGCAGGGCCAGCGTGTTCGATAAAAGCGGATGAAGAGGAAGGAATCGCTGTAGTTATCACTCATGTCCAGGCGGCCCGGACCGGAGCAGGGGCTGCTTTTTTTTTAACTATTGATAATCTCCTCGTCTAGGCGACCAGCTACTGCTGCTTTTTCGAGATGCTTTAATGTTAACTCCTTTTGTTTTGTTTTCTTTTTTCCTGTAAAAAATCTAATGATTGCAGGTAATATGATATCCCCTTCCGGACTAAAATAATCTGCCGCCTTAAACCTTGATACATCTACACTAAACTCTTTCGCGTAAGCTACTATGAATTCAATAGCATCATCCCCATAAATACCCAAATCATTTTCTAAAGATGCATTTTCTATAACATCTTCCGCTGTTACAGCGGCTTGTTTTACCGTGAAATCTTTTATCCTATTAAGAATTTCATTATTCATACAGAAACTTTCTTTGCTTGAATTATTAATGAACACGCCATACACCTGCCGTAACATTTTTTCAACTATTTGATTACTACGTTGTTTGGAATCAACGGAGAAGTAATATTCCACTGATTCGGTTTCACCAAACGATTGGTTGAGGGTGTTGGCATGCTCAGTATAACAGCAGAACCTACTGCAGCCGCCGCACTGATACCTGCCTGCAAAACCAAATTTGGAAAAGCTGCCGAATACACAACAAAACCAGTATTAAACGCTGCCACATTATTTCCAGCCACCAATTTCCATTTTTGAAGAGTGGGATCCTTTGATCCAACAGAACCGAATGGAAACTTCAAATTTTGCTCAACGTGGTAAACCGGCGCAGCATTGCCGGGAAGAATGACTGGTTTTCCGGAAAATATTACCGTAACAAACAGTCCTGCAAAAGTACGGATATATACATACCCGTCTCCGGCATCTTCAAACCTGAATTTTTGTGAATCAAGCAGGTTCAACACATTGGCAGTGCTTGTCTGTAACAATGCATGCAGCGAACGATCCCCGTTGTGAATATCCAAATTCATTTTTGTATGCTCATAATCCAGGGTATATGGAACGAATGGCAAAAATTGATCAGTGTTTTTTTGGAGTTCAGTGCTCAACACTTCGGAAAGATCATGTGCCGCCGCATACATTGCTCCCATGTATGGCGGGTTTTTACTTAAAAATCTTCTTGCAATGGTTTTTAAAATGGAGGTATGATCAAAATGAAGACTGTCGTTAAAAATGGCTCGCCTGATCAATTCGTTTTCATTTGCCGGGGGATCAGGGTTAATTACTGTGCTATCGTGTCCAAACACAGTACCGCGCTTTACCCATGGCGAAACAACAAAAGTAGGAACGCGCAGACCAGTAGTTTTGGGCAATTCTGGTGAAACCTGTGCTGCCGCCGGGGGCGGCACATGGTCGTAAAATCCGCCGTGCTCATCATACGTAATAATCAAAAGGGTCTTTTCCCAATTTGGACTGGCGCGAACAATACCTACCAAATCGTCAATAAACTTCTGGCTGTTGCGGATATCGGAAGGGGGCTCGTCACAAAAACTATTGGGTGGATAATCCTTAAAGTGCGGATCGATAAAAGTAACCGATGGAAGCCCGCCGGACAAGGCAAGATGAGCAAACCCATATTTCGGATCGTCAAATTTGACCACGTTTTGATAGTCGAATGTATGCCGTTCAAAAAGCCGCAGCTGGCAGGGGCTGTGTTCAAAATATTTCCACGAAACACCTTGCTCCGACAAATGATCGAATATAGTGTCCGTAAATAAGAATGGTATAACATTATCAGTAGCATAATCCCACTTGCCCCATGGGTCTATATTCGGCCTGCCCGTTAGTTCAAAATAACGGTTGGGGAATGTTTCGCCTGGAAAAGATGCAAACCAACGGTGGCAAATAGCGAATTCTCTTGCCAGCGCATCATAGGTCGGCACATTATCGTAGCTATGGTATCCCATCACCCGGTGTGCCAGTGTGTTTCCATTCTCATCGGCATGTACCTGCGCAAATCCGTCCATTCTGCCGCCATTCACTGCCCTGGCAGTTGGTTCAAAGCTGTTCGATGGTCCGGGAGAAAAAATAGTGTCTCCGTAAGGAAAACGGAAAGGTTTTATCGTTCTCCCATTGCATATATTGAACTCTCCCCCCTTAAGGCCATCAACATCAGTACGGTTCATCCCTCCTTTCTCGTATGGGAGGCTCAAATATCCCAACATGTGGTCGAAAGAGCGGTTTTCCATGGTAAGCACAATGATGTGATCGATGTTTGCCAATGTGCCCGGGTTGAGTGGCCCCCCAGGCCAATCTGCCTTGCAAGGCATTGGGAATTGAAAGTTGTTTTGTGGCCCGATATAATCCAATGTCAATACGCCATTGTCCAAACCCAGTCCGGTGAGCCTGCATGGATTTGGATAAGGAAGCGGCCCTGCACTTGCGCTGTTGAAAACGCCGCCCATCAGCGCCGAACTTGCCAGGGAATTGAAAGTATCCCGGGCAGCCATAAACAAGTTTTGCGCCTTCCCACTAACTGTAGCACCTATATAACTTTTCAATTTATCAATACTTAAAATTGTGCCCAGCGACAGCGAAGTAATTGCCCCAAGCGAACCAAACAACGCACCACCAATAAGGCCGGCAATGGAACCTATTATTAATGACACTGCGTTAATAAGGAAGGAAAAAGAAATGTCGTCAACAAGTTTAAATTCATAAACCTTGTCGATAAGGCTTTGTACGAGGTCATCGTAAGTCGCAAAACCGCCGCTACCTATTCCTATTTTACCACTTATAGGATTTCCCAAAAAATTGCCACTGTAATCATAGACAGGCTGATTGCCCTGCAT
>Ga0268264_10005882_pt1 | contig 10380 bp, 7 predicted proteins | sample KBSSwiS32_FD_190357 | JGI IMG/M metagenome (GOLD analysis project Ga0268264, IMG submission 190357) | Switchgrass rhizosphere microbial communities from Kellogg Biological Station, Michigan, USA - KBS Switchgrass S3-2 (SPAdes) (version 2) | ecosystem: Host-associated > Plants > Roots >... | reverse complement strand
CCGATGCAGTGCCGCTGCTCGCCCGGATCTATCCGAACGGCAGCGCCGATGTGAACCATTTCCATGCTGCCGGTGGAATGGGGTTCCTGATTCGCGAGCTGCTGCAGGCAGGTTTGATGCATGAGGATGTGCAGACCGTCGTCGGCCGCGGACTGCGTGCCTACACCCAGGAGCCGTGGCTGTCTCCTGCAGGACTCGCCTGGCGCGAGGCGCCGGCGCAGAGCGGCGATCCAAGTGTTTTGCGGCCCGCGAGCGATCCGTTCAGCGCTGATGGCGGTCTGAAGCTGCTGCGTGGCAACCTGGGGCGCTCGGTCATCAAGGTATCCGCCGTCAAGGGCGAACATCGCGTCGTCGAGGCACCGGCGCGCGTGTTTGATTCGCAGGATGATGTGATCACTGCTTTCAAGACTGGCGAGCTCGCGCGTGATGTAGTTGTCGTGGTTCGACACCAAGGCCCGCGAGCAAATGGAATGCCGGAGCTCCACAAACTGACACCCGCGCTGACCTCGCTGCAGAGCAAGGGCTTCAAGGTTGCTCTGATCACGGATGGGAGGATGTCAGGGGCTTCCGGCGCCGTGCCAGCCGCGATTCACGTGACCCCCGAATGTCTCAGCGGCGGTCCTCTTGGGAAGATCAGGGACGGCGATGTAGTGCGGCTCGATAGTTTTGCAGGGACGTTGGATGCACATGTGCCGCCCGCAATCTGGGATCAGCGAACCAACGCGAACGCCGATGTAAGTGGGAACGCGCATGGTGTCGGCAGGGAACTGTTCAGGCTGTTCCGTGCGAACGCAGCCGAGGCGGAGCAAGGGGGCGGCGTCTGCCTGCCCTGATCAACCTGTGCGACTGGCACCTTTTGCCTGCATATCGCTGACGCTGATTTCGCGCAGCACTCTCGCCCATACTCTGGGCGACACTCCCCCGCTGCTGCCCGAAAAAGAAGTGGCCGCACTCGCGGATGAGTTGAGCGGCGAGACGGCGATGCGAAGTCTCGAGGGACTGGCGCGGTTTCATCGGCAGCGTGGGTCGCAAGGCTTCCATGCAGCCGCCGAGTTGATCGCGGAGCGAGCGCGCGCCTACGGCTTGAGTAATGTGCAGATGCTGCAGTTTCCGGCCGACGGCAAGATCTCCTATGGCACGCAAAAGGCCCGACAGGCATGGGATGCCGAGGAAGGCGAGCTTTCAGAGCTGCGGGATGGGACCGAGATAAAGATCGCCAGCTACGCGGCGCAGCCCATCGTGTTGGCTGAGGACAGCGAGTCCGCCAATGTAACAGCCGACTTGGTGGATGTGGGTGATGGGACCCAGGTAAGCGACTACGCGGGCAAGGACGTCAAGGGCAAGATTGTCCTCGTTGCCGCACCTGCGGGCAGTGCGCAGGACATCGCTGTTGGTCAGTTCGGTGCTGCGGGTATCGTCAGCTACGCGCAGAACCAGAAGACAGCCTGGTCCGGCGAGAACGACAATTTGATTCGCTGGGGGCACCTGGAGTCATTCTCACCCCACAAGACCTTCGCCTTCATGGTCTCGCTGCGGACAGCTCGCGCCTTGAAGGACCGTTTGAGGGGCGGTGCGACAATCAAGCTACATGCCCAGGTCACCGCGGGCCAACACGCTGCTTCCTATGAAGTGGTCACTGCGACTATCGAGGGTGCCGATCCGAAACTGAAAGACAGCGAGATCGCATTTTCCTGCCACCTGGACCATCAGCGGCCGGGGGCCAATGACAATGCCAGCGGCTGCGTCACCATACTCGAGGTCGCACGGACGCTCCAGAAGTTGGTCAGCGACGGGAAGCTGCCCCGGCCGGCTCGAACAATCAGGTTCATCTGGCCACCGGAAATAGAGGGAACTGTAACGCTGCTCAATGCGAAGCCGGAATTCGCGCAGCGTATCAAGACCGCGATTCACATGGATATGGTGGGAGGCGGCCCGGATACAAAGGCTGTCTTTCATGTCACGCGCGGGCCAATGAGCCTGCCGTCGTTTGTGCACGATGTGGCATGGGCGTTCGCGAATTGGGTGAACACTGAGTCATACCGGTTCGCGGCGGGCGAAGCGGCCGACTATCCGCTGGTTGCGCCCGAAGGCGGCAAGGAGCCGTTGCGCGCCGAGTATTCAGGCTACACGATGGGGAGCGACCACGATGTCTACCAGGACTCGTCCTTCAGTATTCCCTCGATCTACCTGAACGATTGGCCGGACCGTTATATTCACACCAACTTCGACACCGCGGCCAACATTGACCCTACCAAGCTCAAGCGGGCGGCCTTCATTGGCGCAGCCAGCGGCTACTTCCTCGCCAGTTTTTCGCCTCGCGACGTTGCTTCGGTAAAGCGGGCGGTTGAGATCGGGGGACTGCTGCGGATGGCGGAGATGTTGGGGCGGTACCCGGTCCCGGTGGGCGCAAGGTCGGGCGCGTCGGCGCCTGCGGGCGGCGCGTCGGCGCCTGCGGGCGGCGCGTCGGCGCCTGCGGGCGGCGCATCGGCGCCTGCGGGGGGCGCATCGCCGCCTGGGCCCGCGTCAGCGCCGCTGGCCGTATTGAGCGCCCTCAGGGAACACGAGCGCAGCGTTCTCAACTCAATCGCTGCGTACTCCTCCTCCGCCGCCGCGCCGGCAAATCACCGCCGCCCCCACAGCAGTGCCACGGGCCGCGACGGCACGCCCCTCTTCCATCGCCGGCCCGACCCTCGGGGCCCCCTCATGGTCTTTGGCTACGACTATTTCGCCGACCACGCGAAAGCAGCCGGCATTCCAACCCCGCGCCTGTTGAGCTACGAAGGTTCCTGGGGCACCGGCGAGGAATATGCCTACGAGGCCCTAAACTTTGCCGACGGTACCCGCACGGCGAGCCAGATCACTGCCGCCCTGACTACCGAGTATGGCCCCGTGCCCGAAGAGTTGGTGACTGAGTATCTGCGGGCTCTGCAGAAGATTGGATTGATGGAGTGAGTGGCGTCGCGAAGTGGCTGCTTATCGGATTGGCTCCGGTATTCGTGGCGTCCTGCGCCAAACTCAGCGCGCCCACGATCCGCGCTGATAACGCACGCTTTGAGTTCCTGACACCCTCACTGGTGCGGATGGAGTACTCGCCTTCTGCGACGTTTGTCGATTCGTCCACCGCGGTCGTGCAAAAGAGGGATTGGCCCGCAGTTCAGGTCCACTCCATGCAGAAGGATGGTTGGCTGATCGCCACCACCGGTGCCATGACGTTACGTTACCGGATGGGATCCGGTCCGTTTACCGCGGTCAACCTGGGGGTGACCTGGAACGATCCCACCGGCGGCGGTGCACACGCCTGGCATCCGGGTGATGTGGACCGGCAGAACCTGGGTGGGCTCACCTATTCGCTGGACAATGTCAGCAAAGACAACCTCCCCGAAGGGCATACAGATGTCGAAAGTCCGGTCAACGACATCATCCCGGGGATCGACGTCCTGCTCGGTGAGGCTAAGCCTGGGCTGTTGAGCCGCAGCGGTTATGCGTTCATGGACGATAGCCAGACCCCGGTGTGGAATCAGCAGAAAGAGTGGATAGAGCCGCGGCCACAGCAGAACGGACAGGACTGGTATCTCTTCACATACAACCGCGATTACCGGAAGGTGCTCGGGGAATACGCGCAGCTTTGCGGCCCTGTACCGATGATCCCGCGCTACGTGCTCGGCCCCTGGATCACGGATTTCAACTTCGAATACTTTCCCGGCACGGCGGCGGCCGACCAACCCGAGTTCAAACGCTACAATCAGCAATACCTCGAGGAGGAAGTCTCGCGGCTGCGCACGAGCCACATCCCGTTCGACGTGCTGGTGCTGGATTTTGCCTGGCACAACTACGGCTGGGACGGGGGCTATGACTGGAGCCCGCTCATACCGCAGCCAGATCAGCTCTCGAGCTGGCTGCACGGCCAGGGCATCAAGCTCAGCCTCAATGACCATCCGGGTTATGCCAACACCGAGGAAAGCATCCTGTCGTTTTCTGACAGCCATGCGCCGGCAGTGCTGAAAGCGCTCGGCCGTCCGTTGCCCGCAAAGCCGTCGTTCGACATGGATATCTCGAGGCTGTGGAAGTCTTCCACCGACTCCGGCGGGACTGTCTGGTATCGGGCATCGTTTCAGCTACCGGCAAGGCTGCCTGACGCCCTGTATCTGTACCTGGGCGAAGTGAAGAAGAGTTATCAGATATCCGTCAACGGGCACGATGCGACGCATAGCCAGGTCCACTGGCCGCAACGCCTGACGTACACCGACCTGACTCCCTACGTCAAGGCAGGACAGCGGAACGAGATTGTGCTGCGTGTCGAGCCCGGCGCCGACGGCCGTGGAATCCTCCTTGGCCCGATGACGATCAGGGACGTCGAGCCGCCGAAGCGGATCTATTTCGACCTGTCAAATAAGGAGCAAGCCGGCATTTCCATGCGCGAGCTACACAAACCGTTGATGCAGCAGGGCGTGGACATCTGGTGGGTCGATGGCGGGAGCGGTGCTGTTGACATGCCGGGCCTCAACAAGCAGCTCTGGACCAACAAGGTGTTCTATGACTACTCGCAGCGGGAAACCGGCAAGCGCGGATTCATCCTGGGCCGCTACGGTGACTGGGGGAGCGAGCGTTATCCTGGATTCTTCACTGGCGACACCTACTCTCAATGGCCGGTGCTCGCTTACGAAGTCGCGTTCACCGCGCGCGGCGGCAATGTGCTCGTTCCTTACATCAGTCACGACATCGGTGGATTCCACGGCGCCAAGATCGACTACGACCTATATGCGCGCTGGATCGAGTTCGGCACCTTCAGCCCGATCCTGCGAATGCACAGCGCGCACGCCAACCCACTCGAGGGCAACATGCGTATGCCGTGGGTTTATGGCGACGAGGGCGTCGCGTTGATGAAGAAATACTTCACTCTGCGCACCCAGCTGATCCCATACCTGTATACGTACACCTGGCTGGCGCACAAGCAGTCCCTGCCAATCCTACGGCCGCTGTATCTGCAGTACCCGGATCTGGAAGAGGCCTACCGGTATTCCCGCGAATACTTCTTCGGCGACCAAATGCTGGTCGCTCCTGTGCTCAACGCAAGCGGCGATCAAACCATCTATCTTCCACCGGGTGCGTGGATGGATTTCTTTACCGGCGAACATCACAGTGGTGGCACCACTTTTACCGCTCACTATGCAGCTGATGAGACACCGGTGTTCGTTCGGGAAGGTGCCCTCATTCCCGAGCAGACGGCAAGCGACTACTCCGATCAGAAACCGCTCGACACCCTCATCCTGAATGTTTATGGAGCAGGGAATGGTAGCTTCGAGCTGTACGAAGACGACGGAGTCTCGCTCGCCTATGACCAGAGCCAATTCGCGCTGACGAGAATGACACATGCTACGGGCAGCGATGGCCTCCAGCACTTGGTCGTCGAGCCGACCAAAGGTACATTTCAGGGCCAGGTACCGGCACGCTCATATGAACTGCGCATCCATACGGCTGCCAGGCCGTCATCGATGACCGTGAACGGCAGCGATGTAGGCCAGATTGACTGGGATGCCACTCAAGGCGTCGCCGTTGTCGCGCTGCCCAAGCAAGGAATCCGCGACAAGGTTAGCATCGTGTGGCGATAAGCCGCTGCACTAACCTGCGCCTGCGTTGCCTCGTTCCTGCATCCGCTGCTTCAGCTCCTCATGCAATTGCTTCTCGATTTCGGCGTATTGTTTCTGCTGCTCCGGCGTCAACAGCGCGTTGATCTGCTTGTCGCTCTCCGCCACGATGCCCCGTAGCTCACGCCGGCGTTGCAAACGGCGCGTACCTGTGTCCGCCAGAACCGCCTTCAACTTCTCCTGGCGGCTGGCAATGATCGGAGTGAGTGCGCTCGCCTGCTCCGCAGACAGCGAAAGCTTGGTTTGCAGGCGCTTGACCATTTCCTGCGGCGACGGGAACCCCATAGGGGCAGTCGCAGCAGCGCCTGTATCGGGTGCAGTCCCGGCGGCACTCTGCGGTTCATCGGCACTTTGCGGGCCGGATGCCCACACGTCAGCCGGCATGGAGCACGTGACAATAACTGCCACGACGGCGGCGAGCAGCGGCTTGCTGACAACAGAATGTATGACTCTATCCATGGTGTCCTCCCATTTCAGCGAGTGTCGCGGGAAGAACGCCGCAGACCGCTTGGCGTGCACAGCCCGGAGTAAACATTTTGGTTGCCAGGTGGGTTAACGCACGCCTTACACATCACCACGGAACAGTCCGGCCCAGGTAATCCAGGTACTCAAGACCGGCATTCCCTTGCTTCTCGAGGAGTACGTTTACCAGGTTCGGAACGCTTTCATCGATGCTCAGGCGCGCGTTCGGGCCTCCCAGCTCCGTGCGGACCCATCCTGGAGCCATCAGCACCAACGCACGGGATTTTCCCGATTGACGGGCCGCAAAACTCCGCATGAACTGATTCAGGGCCGCCTTGCTGCTGCGATAGACCTCTCGCATCCCTGTGACATTGTTCGTGACGCTGCCTTGGCCGGATGACATCACGCCTATGAGACCGTCGGCAGAGACCAAATCCTGCAAAGATTCCACCACTCGCATGGGACACAGTGAGTTTGTGACCATGACGCGCACGAACTCCTCGGTTGTCACGTCGCCAACTGTTTCCGTTTCGCTGATCGCGGTGCCGGCATTCACGAACAGCATCTGAAACACTCTGCCTGACAGACGTTTGCGCAAAGCTACGACCTGGGCTTGCTCGCAGATGTCCAGCGTTTCGATTTCCAGCCGTCCTGGGTACTCATCCGCGAGATCGTGCAATTTCGCTCGAACCGATCCTCCACGAACCGTTCCGACTACATTCCAACCTTTCTTCAGGAATTCCTCGGCCATCGCGAGACCGAGACCGCGCGACGCTGCAATTAGCAGGATCGCGGGGACACTTTGGCTCGATGAGCTGAGCGGCGCAGATGGCATGGCGTCTTGCCTCCTTTGTTTTCACTGCGCTTCGATTATCGCCAGGTATATCGATAGGCGCCAGACGCACAGGATGCAACTGATAGTTGCACCCAACGCTATGCCAAAATGACCGCATGCACTATTGTTCGGTCATGAAAACCATGGACCTGAACTTGCTCACAGCGCTCGATGCCCTACTGAGGGAGTGCAGCGTGACTGGAGCGGCCCGTCAACTCGGCCTGAGTACGTCAGCAATGAGTCGTACACTCACGCGGCTGCGAAGATCGACCGGTGACCCACTGCTCGTACGTGCGGGGCGCGGACTTGTCCCAACACCTCACGCCGCGGCGCTGCGAGATCGTGTGCGCTCGCTCACGGATGAGGCTCGTATCGTTCTGCGCCCGGCCATGACCAACTTGGACCTGGCCTCGCTCGATTCGACGTTTACCATTCGCGCATCAGAGTCTTTTATGGAAATGCTCTCCGGTGCTGTGGTCGCGTCCATCACCAAAGCGGCGCCGCACGTGCGCCTTCGCTTCGCAGCGAAGCCTGACAGGGATCCGAGTCTGCTCAGGGAGGGACTGATTGATCTGGAGATCGGCAAACGCGCAATGTCAGCGCCGGAAATGCGCACGCAGTTTCTGTTTCGTGACAAGTACGTCGGAGTCGCCCGAATAGGGCATCCACTTCTTGCAGGCGGCGACGTGACACCCAAACGTTATGCTGCCTGCAGCCACGTTGTGGCTTCGCAGCTCGGAGACTTCAGCGGTCCAGTAGACAACGCCTTGGAAGAGCTCGAGCTCAGACGGGCGGTGCGAGTTGTGGTGCCGGGATATCCAGATGCCATGCGGGTTGCTGGCAGCTCGGATTTGATTGCGCTGGTTCCGCGGTCAAGTTTGGGTAACGCACTCGTCAAAGACCGCGCCGCCGCGGCGGGTGTCCGCAGCTTCGAGATCCCGGTCCGCATGCCGGACATTCATATCTCGGCGATGTGGCATCCGCGACTGGATGCCGACCCTGCACAGCGTTGGTTCCGCGAAAAGGTAATTGCAGCATGCAGGCACGCATACCCAGTCGCGCAATACCGGGCCCTAATGAATGACGACATGTACCGGCCGTGACGCGACGCCGTTCGCAACAACCTGCAGCAGGCTGGGCCCCGTTTCCTGCACAGCGGATACGTCGAAATGCGTCCATACCAAGTCATCTGATGCCACCGCCATACTGCTGTGATCATGCGTGCGGCTGTAGAAGACATGGGACGTCTTCACGTTGGTAATACGCACCAGCGGAAAGTTGGTCGCGGCCTGCGCGTCATCGCCGTAGGCAGCCCCTTGGGTGACGCCATTGAAGCCGATGCCGTAGATCTGATAGGACTTGCCCCGAGCCAACTGCTGGGGTGTGTAGAAGACCAGCGGTGCGATCTCGCGCTGGAACTCTCGATCTTCCGCGGTGATGTGTGGAGTATAGAGCTCGATGTCACCTGAGAAATCCGTTAACAGGATCTGGCCGGTGGGCAGCACCAGCATGTTGCCGTAGAAGGAGCCATCCGTCGGCGCATTCGGAGGTCCCGGGACCTGGCTCAGATGCTTCCCATCCCACTCGAAAAAGAATGACGGTGGGTTGCCAAAGCCCGGGCTTGCCATCATGAGCACCTTGTCGTTGGGTTCCCATGCGGCCGGACCGTCGGCAATGTTGATGTCCTTCACCCCATCGATTTCAGGAAACATCGGTCCGGCCCGCCATTTTCCAGCGTATGAACTGTAGACAGCCGTGTTACCAGCGCCATCGGGGCAGGTATTTGAGCCGGTGTAGAACACCGTTCCATCGGCACGCAATACGGCCGGACCCACCTCGAATGTCGTATTGTTGGTAAAGCCGCCGCACTCGGCGGTGGAATCCCACAGCTGCACAACCGTGCTGCCGGCGCCTTTCCAGGCGCCCGTCCTGGGATTGTAGAGCTCCGAGTTCATGCCCGTCGCGTCGTACTGCGTTGGCGGGATCGGAACGTAGGCATCTACCGCCAGCACTTTTCCATTGGGCAACAAGGTCCAACCTTCCTCGTCATTGGCATCAAACTTATTCGTTCCGGTCGCGGTCCAGGTCAACGTGACGGGATCGAGCAAAGCGGCCTCGGATGTACAGCAGTTGGCCTGCATGTACTTGCCGTTGGCGAGCACCACACTCTGCGCATCGCCGATGGTGGTCCAGCCGGCGGGGGGATTGACGGGCTTCCAGATGTCGGCCACCGGGTCGTAGATCGCTCCCATGGTGGTCCACATGGGAACGAAAAAGTTGTATTCGCCGCCCATGATGACCACCCGACCATCGGGCAGAACACCGGACGAGTGATAGAGCGGGGCGTAGCCGGAGGGTAGTGAAGCAATCTGACTCCATGCTCCATTTGCGTAACTGCCTTTGTTGTCAGGAGTCAAACGCCACCAATCCTGGCAACCTGCGTCCTGCACAATGACCGAGCCATCCGTCAGCAGGAGCGGGTTGGCCGCGCCTGGAAATCCCCCATTGCAGCTGTTTGAAGTGAACGGAGGTTGATGATTCAGCGGTCGCCACGGCGATGGGGCCGAAGTCGCTGCAGCAATGGCAGCAGGTCCGGCGAGGGCGGCGTTCCGCGGCCCGCGTGGCGGGATGGGCTTGAGCCGGGGAAGTGATTGGGCCTCAACGAGGCAGGAGCACACCAGGGCCGCGAATGCACAGAGTAGCCGGGTCCACATCCAAGTTCTGGATTTCATTTTGGAATCTCCCTTGTTTTTGTTGTCGGGATTCGCGAACGACTGCGGCGGAAATCGAGACCTTCTTGTTACTTGTCGCGAGCCGAGGCTCGCGCCTTGATCCGAGCATACTGCCGCAATATGTCGAAATCAACACGTTGATTTGAAACAGTGGTGTTTGGAACGCAGGACGATTGCGCGCCAACCTCAAGCTCTCGCTGGCGCTCGAGGTATTGCGCAGCGCGGGTTGTTTCAGGCCGTCAACGCGCCGCTTGCGTGGATTTTGACGCTGCGACCATCCTTGCGGCATGTGCGATGGGGACAGCGAAATTGGAGCCGGTGAAGTCCGCCAGGATCGCGAAGTTCACTCCGATGACCTTTCCGCTGGCATTGAATACCGGACCACCCGACCCTCCATGAGTTGTTTGTGCGTCATAGACCAGGCGATCGGGGCCAACAACGCCAAGGTGGCCCTGCGTCACCAGGGGTCGGATCCACTGATGCCAGCCCAAGGTCAAAGTCCTCGCTCACGCCCTGCGCTTGCACAGGCATTGGCGTTTCGTACCCCGGAAAATACGCCCACATCGACTCGATAGTCGGCGCGAAGGTCTCGCTGGGCACGGGGATCTCCTTGGCGTTGTGCCACCAGGGTTGGAGCACATGATGATTGGTGAGGATGTGGCCGGCGGTATCGATCAGAAAGCCACTGCCAAATACGTGCAGTTGA
>Ga0268264_10005877_pt1 | contig 10384 bp, 6 predicted proteins | sample KBSSwiS32_FD_190357 | JGI IMG/M metagenome (GOLD analysis project Ga0268264, IMG submission 190357) | Switchgrass rhizosphere microbial communities from Kellogg Biological Station, Michigan, USA - KBS Switchgrass S3-2 (SPAdes) (version 2) | ecosystem: Host-associated > Plants > Roots >... | reverse complement strand
CGTGCGTCCGGCGTTACCAGGTCTTTTTGACAAATAGAATCCTTTGAGTGGCTACCATTTTAGAACAATTCACACGCAAGTAAAAGCGAAAGTTATTCACTCTGATCATTCCTCATTCACGTCTTGCTCCACCAATTTATTTGCGATGAGGAACTTTGTTTGCAATGGCAATTGGTCTCCCATCGCCAACGGCGACAAACATTCTCCCAAGGTCTTAATGTCAGTCGTCTCCGCCGGATCGCATCCGCATTCGAGGGTTGTACCTTGCTTACGCTGTTGTACCTGGAAGCTCCGACATTGCCGGCCTTCGCAAAAGGGAGGATCTAATTAGGTACACGCGAGGTTCAATAAAACCCCTTGAGGACCGGGGAATGGAAAAGATCGTCTTCGAGTGTTACTGGGTCGTAAGGGATGAGTATGACCGTCTGCTGGGAAAATACATCTCAAAACACGGCTAGATCATTCACCTTCCAATTGCCAATGAAATTCTTCAAACCGTCCTGATTAGATGCACACGCCATCCCTTTTGGGCTCTAACGCCCAACTTCACAACCGTGAAAGCTATTGCAAAGTAAAGCCTTAACTTATAGTTGTCGCTCTTGGCACGGGTATTGCCGTTGTTTCGTGTAATGACATGTTGAGTCTCTCCCCAAATTAACCAACATGACCCTGGAGGGAATATATGACAAACACGAAATTTCTAATACTCGCTTTGAGCTTAGTCGCGTTTACTTTTTTGAGTGTGAACAATACCAGTGCGCAGGTTCCGACGCGTACGACAACTTCAAACCGACAAATTCAGACATTGTTAGTGCGAATTGAAACCAAAATCGACATTTTGAAAGAAGAGGCGCAGCGTGCCGCTGAGCGAAGGGGAAATAATACTTCAACCTCCGGCGATCCTCTCGGAGATTATCTTGTGAGTTTGGGAGATAGCACTACAAGATTGACTGAGGCGTTTGATGCTCGTCAGCCCACCAGTCAGGAGCTAACAGACGTCCTTAACAATGCAACCGCCGTAAATCAATTTTTGGCTGGAAACCGGGTGAGCGTTTCGGCTCAGTCGCAATGGCGAAGCCTGAAAAAGGATCTGGCTACTCTTGCCACCTACAACCGCGTTAGCTGGAACGGCACCCGGCCGATCCCGATCATTCCGGTAGGCAATCCTGGCTATCCGCCTACAGCGGGCACGCGGGCCTATACGGTTTCGGATAATCAGATGCAAACTCTTCTGTCGCGAATTCAGTTGAAAACCGGGATCTATAAACGGCAAATGAATACGGCCGTAAGTGGTGACCGCGGCGTCGACCTAAGCGTGGACAGAACACGCTCGATGTCCAACTATATTGCCGACTTTGAAAACGCGACCACGCGGCTGAAGCAGCGATTCGATTCTCGCCAGTCCGTTTCTACGGATGCGTCTGACGTGCTGACCCGAGCCGCTTATATCGACCAGTACATGACTCGGAATACGTTCGCTCCACAGGTTCAGGCTCAATGGCGGAATCTTCGGGGCGACCTTGATCTCTTAGCCAACTATTATCGGGTGAGCTGGAGCTGGAATCAGGTTCTGCCGGGTTACCCGGTCAATGGTGATACGGGCGGAGTGGGGCGCGGATTCGATGCGCGGCTGACAGGTACCTATCGATTGAATCCGGGTTTGAGCGATGACGCGACGACTGTCATCGATAGAGCCTTAGGTTCGCAGACGGCCGCCCAACGCGAAAATTACCGGGCAGGTCTGGAACGCAGGCTTCGTTCACCGGACATGATCGCGATCGAAAAAAACAATACGACCGTCGGTTTAGCGTCAAGCATTTTGCCGCAAGTTACGTTTCAGGCGGATGGCGTCGCCCGAACGGAAACTAACAGCCGCGGACGTACGATAACTACCACGGCTACCGCTGATCGTGACGGCCTGATCATAAATTACCAGGGCGAACGTGCCAACGATTTTTATGTCACGTTCATGCCGACACGCGAAGGTCAACTTAAGGTGACGCGGCGGATCTATCTTGAAAACAGCAGTGAGTCCATCACAGCTTCGAGTGTTTACGACAAGATCGACACGGTAGCCCGTTGGACCATGGTGAATAACGGAACGAACGCGGGAGTTGGAAATGAGATTCCCACCGTCAGCAACGATTCATTCATCATTCCCAGCGGTATGCGTTTGAACGCGGTGCTCCAGGACCCGATAGCTACGTTCGGCAATCAATCGAACGATAGATTTACTATGAGGGTCACGACGCCGACACAATACCGGGGCGCAATTATCACCGGCCGGATAGTGAGTGAGGATAGCTCGAGCCGTGTCGCCGGACGTACCCGCGTCTTGCTGAACTTTGACACGATACGTCTGCCGGGAGGCCAATCCTATCGGTTCGCGGGCACTATCGATGCGGTGACTGCAGCAAACGGTGACATTATCAGGGTTACCAATCAGGCTGGAGTTCGTGATACGCGTGCCGGAGTCGGATCGATTCTCGGTGCACTTCTGGGGGCGATCGCCGGGCAGCCTGCCGGCGGAGTGGACGCAAGCGCCGGAACTATTCTGGTTCAGAATCGGGATAGCATCGACCTAGGACAGGGTTCGCAATTTATGATCACCTCGGCCGCGCCGAACAGCGTCGGCTCCTTGCGTTGATATCCGCGCAATCCGTGTGCAGGGCAGGCTTAGTTCATTTCGAACGGCCTGCCCTGCATTTTTTTCTATTGGCCAGAGTATCTCCCACACGGGTTTGAAAGGATCGCGGAGCGCGCTCGCTAGGCCACAAGACTTTACCGTTGCTGAAACGAGTTTAGCCGTCGCTGAAATGGTTTCAGCGGTCTGTCAAATGACGTCAGCGGTCCGTCAAACGACTTCAGCGGTCGCTGAAACGAGTTCAGCCGCCGCTGAAATGACTTCCGGGGGCGCTGGAAATGCTTCAGTCATTGCTGAAACGAGTTTAGCGATCGCCGAAATGACTTCAGCCGTCGCTGAAACGGTTTCAGCGGACGCTGAAAGAACTTTGGCCGTTGCTGAGACGGTTTCAGCGGACGCTGAAAGAACTTTGGCCGTTGCTGAGACGGTTTCAGCCGCCGCTGAAATGACTTTAGCCATCGCTCAAATCATCTCAGCCGTTGCGGAGAAGCGTGTAGCACTTGCAAAGGGTTTTGCTTGATGTCATTTTGTGTTTTTTCGTGGTTCGAATTCTTCTGATCTTCGATGCGGGCTCCTGCAAAAAGGCGCCGTCATTGCGACAGCGCCTTTGTCGTTCCGAGCTAGCTAGCTTTTCCGGACGTGTCGACCAGGATCTGCGCGAGTTTTTGTTCGAGGGTGTCGAGTGTAAAAGGTTTTCGGATAAAGTCGACGTTGGTATTAATTACATTCGATTGTTCGACCCTTTCATCGGTATGCCCAGACATAAAGACGATCTTCAGATCGGGCCTGATGGCGCGGATCTTTTGTGCCATTTCGTATCCCTGCATGCGCGGCATGACGACGTCGGTCAGCAAGAGATCGATCCGTATACCCGGATCCCCCACAATAGCGATCGCTGCCCCACCATCTTCTGCCTCGATCACGTGAAAGCCGAAAAACTTTAGAAAATGGCTGGTGATCTCACGAACCTGGATATCGTCTTCCACGATCAAAACTGTCATTCCCTCCCACGTCAGAGCAGGAGACCTGATAACATCGGCGGCTCCAGTTTCCGGGGAGCCGATAAGGCGTGGGAAGACTATTCTGAATGTAGAGCCTTTGCCGATCTCGCTCTCGAGCGAGATACCTCCGCCGGACTGCTGGACGATCCCAAATACAGTAGACAGGCCGAGGCCCGTACCCTTACCCACCTCTTTTGTCGTAAAGAATGGTTCAAAGATCTTTGCCTGGATCGCGGGGTCTATTCCGCTTCCGGTGTCTGCTACCGCTAGCATCACATATTCGCCGGGGGCGATTCCGGGGTAAGCACTCGCCGCCGCGCGGTCAAGCGACAGGTTCCTTGTTTCAAAGGTCAATCTTCCTCCGTCCGGCATTGCATCCCGGGCATTGACCGAAAGATTCATAATGATCTGCTCGATCTGACCCGAATCCGCCCGAATATCTCCCAGCTCGGGGTCGAGCTTTGCTGCCAGCTCGATATCTTCGCCGAGCATTTGCGGCAGCATTTTATCCAACTCTGTAATTATCTCGTTTAGGTGGAGGATTTCCGGGTGGATCTTTTCCCGGCGGCTAAAGATCAAAAGCTGGCGCGTCAACGAGGCAGCTCGCAAACCCGCGCTGTGTATCTGGTCAATATTGGTCCTCAGCGGATCCTCATCGGGCAGCTTTCGCAGCGTCAGGCTGCTGTAGCCGTTGATCGCGGTAAGCAGGTTGTTAAAATCGTGAGCAATTCCACCGGCAAGCCGGCCGACCGCCTCCATCTTTTGAGATTGCCGCAACTGGTCCTCGAGGTGGTTGCGTTCGGTAACGTCGCGCACGCTCCCGAGCAGTCTGCCATCGGGCAGGACGGTAGCATTCGCCTCGACCTGATAAGAGGTGCCATCCTTTCGCAGAAGGGTCCATTCACGCAGATAATGCTTTCCCGAGGTTATTTCTCCGATCTCGGGTGCAACGCGAGACCTCTCACCGGCAACGACAAGGTCAACACCGCTCAACCGCAAGAGTTCTTCACGAGGATACCCTGTCATGCGACAAAAGCTGTCGTTGACCTCGAGGTATTCTCCTTTCGGCGTCGTTATGAAGATCCCGTCAGCCGCTTGTTCCACAAGGCTGCGGAAGCGCTCCTCGCTGCCCCTGAGCCTTTCTTCGGCACGAATGCGCTCGGTTATGTCGCGCAGAATGACCGTATATATTTTTTTTCCGTCGGTTACGAGTTGTGAAATGGAAGCCTCGATCGGAAATTCTTCGCCGTCGGAACGAATGGCGAACAACGCGCCCAACACCCCCATCGTGCGACGCGTCACATGTGCTTTTCCAAACTGCTCGACATGCTCGCGGTGAGCTCCGCGAAACCGGTCCGGAATAAAACGTTCGACCGGCTGGCCGATGGCCTCGTCGGCGGGAATTCGAAACATCTTTTCGGCCGCCGCGTTAAAGAGGACGATCCGCTGGCTTTGATCGATACTGACAATGGCGTCCATTGCGGAGCCTATGATTCCTGCGAGCTGCTCCTCATTCCTGGCCAATTCCCTTTCGGCGCCGATCCGCTCGGTGATCTCGATCTCCAACTCTTTTTCGTGTTTTGTCGAAGCCGCATGAAGCAAGGCATTCTTGTAACCGACAACCGTTTGGGCTGCGAGGATCACGACCAACTTCTTATCTTCGGCCGTAAAATTGTGGACGCCGAGCTTGTCGGCAAGGCAAAGCCAGCCAAGATTGGTTCCCGCGGATCGCAGCGGAAAGCAGAGCAACGAATTGACCGTCGGAAAATCCTCGGGAAGGCCGGCCGCCGCAGGATCACCCTGAATATCGCTGATGCACCAAATACCTTCGCCTTCATGAAACCGCTTGAATAGCCCGGGCCTCATTGCGATCTCCTTGAATCGTTCGCTTGCTTCGCTTTCGAGACCAAAGGAGAAATAATGGTCGAGTGTCTCTGTGTCATCGGCAAAAATTCCGATCGCTGCCCACTGTGCCCCGATTATTTCCCGGGCCGATTCGCAATAGTCTTTGAGCAGAAGAACCGGATCCTGCTTGCCGGCGAGTAGCTGCTGGCTCATGTCGAAAAGCGCTTCGAGCTTACCGTTAAGCGATCTGAGAGTAGTGGACTTGAGTGCAAGCTGGTCAGTGAGGAGCTGAACGTGGCTCCGGTCTATCTCGTCGGCCTTTTCGGGCGAAAGAACTTCCCAAACTGCTTGGTCGTGAAGGGCTGCATCAATGACCTCCAAAACCTTTTGCGGATCGCATGGCTTTGGAATGATGTAGGAAACGCCGCACTCCTTTGCAAGCGCATTGGATTCGGTGGACAGATAATGGGCGGAAGTAAAAACTACCGGTATTTCAGTGGTTTCCGGGTCGGACCGGAGCTGCCGAACGAACCCGTACCCGTCCATCGTCGGCATTAAGACATCGCTGACTATCAGGTCGGGATGAAACGTTCGGGCGACTTGCAGACCTTCGGCACCATCACCCGCTTCGCGAAGGTCATGATTCTTATAGCCGAGCAGCGTGACCAGAAACTCGCGGTTCAATGGTCGATCATCAACTACTAGTATCTTTGCCATGATTCCTCTTGGCGCTATTACGCTTTTTAGAACTTATGAAGAACGTTTATACCATCGGTTCGACCCAGGCATTGTTCCGTAACGCCTTGGCTATCGCGCTCAAAAGCTCAGCGTCGTCGACCGGCTTTTGCAAAAATGCTTCCGCACCTAATTCCATCGCCTTGGTTTTGTTGCTCTGCGGGTCGCGGGCGGTCAGCACAACAACCGGAATGCAGGCAAGATCGGCGATGTTTTTCATTCGTTCCATAACGACAAAGCCATCGCCGCCTGGAAGCCCTATATCAAGAAGGATCAGGTCGGGGCGTTCCTTTCGGGCGACGCTGAGCGCCATGATCCCGTCGCCGGCAAACACAGTGTCGTAATTATTGGCGCGAAGGCGGATGTTAAGCGCCCTTCGCAGATCGATGTCGTCTTCGATAATAAGGATCTTGTTCTTGTCCATAATCTTATGTTCTCCAGAAAATCAGACAACAGTTAATTCCTGTGCCTTTTCGCTTACTAATTGTGTGCATCTTGCGTCGGCATTCGCAGCCGGTAGCGTAAAAAAGAAACTGCTGCCTAATCCGTGATTGCTTTCCGCCCAGATGCGCCCGCCCTGAAGTTCGATCAACTGCTTGCAAATGTAAAGGCCGAGGCCCAGGCCGCTGCGGCTTGACTCGGTCACGCGCTCTTCCTGAAAATGCCGTTCAAAGATACTTCCCAGGCTTTGTTTAGCGATCCCGCAGCCGGTATCGACAACCTCGATCCTAACGAATCCCGGTTCAGCGGGATCGACCGTTGCGAGGATGCAAACGTTGCCACCCACGGGAGTAAACTTTATGGCGTTGTCCAAAAGATTGTTTAGAACCTGCCGGATGCGTCCCGGGTCAGCGAAGACCTCCGGAAGGTCATCAAAACCCTCCGACGAAAGATTGACTCCAAGGTCCGCTGCGCGTTTTCGGAAGGAGGTCTTTAGCTCCTTGCACAATTCTGCGAGCCCAAAATCCCGCGGCTCGATATGCTGTTTCCCCGATTCCGCACGGGTAACCTCGAGCAGATCGTCGATCATCGTTCGCAGCTGCAGGCTGTTTCTAAGAATAATGTCGAGATACTCGCGCTGCTCGTCCGTTATCGCGCCCGCCAGATCATCGAGAATGATCGTTGTGAATTGATAGATGGCCGAAAGGGGAGAGCGCAGCTCGTGCGAAACGTGCGAAAAGAATCGATCGCGAAGTTCTAATTGCTCCTGGCGGGCCAGGTCGAGTTCGAACGCGGCCTGCGCTCGCTGCTTCTCGGCGCGTTCGCGTTCGGCACTTTCGATCTCGAGCTCGATCGACTTGATCCGAACCTCCTCGTACAACAGTATGTTTTCGTAGAAAACGGCGATCTGCGCTGCCAGCGTCTCTGCGATCCGCTCATGCTCAACTTCAAACGCGGTCGAACCCTTCTCATTGATTACATAGAACCAGCCGTACAATTTCGTGCCTGATGCGATCGGGACGCCCAGAAAGCATTCGACCGGAGTCTGGTCCGGGTTAAGCAGGGCAAATTGGTCGTCACCGGCTCCGCAGCGTCTAACCGGCCGGCCCTTTTTGATAATGGAATCGATCGCCTCCGTCCGGGGCGGCGAAAATGTGATCGGACCTTCATGACTGCAACCGCTTACAAAAATATTCGTCAATTCCTGGGCCGAGGCGTCCAGGATGCCGATGACCGCATACTTTGCATCTAGAATTTGGCAGGCTGCATTGCAAAACCTCTCAAGGAGCCGGGCGGGATCTTTCTCGAGTGACAATTCCAGACCTGTCTCAACCAGGGCGTTGAGCCGCATGCCTATGCTTTGCTCAGCCGCAAGGCGGCATTGAAGATCATCAATGGTGAACGAAGGCAGTGCGGCATCATCTTCGGTTGTGTGTCCCTGCAGAGCCTTATTGACAGCGTCAAGAATGACCTGTGGTTCCGCCGGTTTCATAATGAAAGCCGTAACCCCCTGGGACATCAATTCACTACGGCGGGCTTCGTCGAGCTGTAGACCGGTGTAAAGGATAACGGGTGTGTCAGCTACAGAAATATCGTCCCGAAGGTGGCCTAAGAATTCGAAACCGTCAACCAACGGCATCTTGACATCCAGTATCACCAGATCGGGGTGTTCGCCATATAAAAGGCGAAGGCCCTCTGCTCCGTCTTGTGCTTCGATCACGCGATGCTTGCCATAACCGAGCAGCGTCACCAAAAACTGGCGATTGATCGGGCGGTCGTCAACTGTAAGGATGGTTGCCATTACCTAAACGTCACTCCTTTTCGACTGCAGCAATTCGGAGATCTCTGACATCAGGACCTCGGGCTCGACCGGCTGAACAATGAATTTGTCGGCCCCCATCGCCGCTGCTTTTTTCCTGTCAGATCTGCCCCAGTAGCTTGCGGTCAGAAAAACGAACGGAAGCTCTTTCAGCTTTTCGTCATCTTTGAGATCTCGCAAGAAATCAAAACCGTCTTTCTCGGGCAGGTGAATGTCCGAAATGATCAGATCGGGTTTCTTTTCCGCGAGCCGGGTCAGAGCTTCCCGGACCGAGCTGCAGACAACCACATCGAAGCCGTTCGCTTCCAGCAAAACCTGCATAAGGCGGGAATTCGCCTTCGTATTATCGAGGACCAGAATGCTCTTTTTCCTTCCGTTCGGTTTAGCGGACCTGAGAGGGATGGTGGACGACGGCTGAGCGTCGGCCGTATTGTAAAGTGCCTTGACCGGGCTTTGATCGTCAAAAAAAGCGGTCACGCTATCGATGAATGTCTCGGGGTTGATCGGCTTGCTTATATAGCCGTCAAACCCTTCTGAAAGCAGCATCTCGCGATCGCCTACCATCGCGAATGCCGTCACGGCCACGAGCGGTATCTGTTTCACAGCATCGTCATTCTTCAACTCGCGGCACACGTCGTGCCCGCTCATATTCGGCAGCTGGATGTCGCAGAGGATCAGATCGGGCTTTTCATTGCGGGCGCTTTCGAGGCCTTCCGCGCCGTTGCTCGCCCCGATCGCTTCGTGTCCGAAGGCATGCAGGAGGTAGGTGATCAGGTTAAGACTAGCCGGATTGTCTTCGATCACGAGTATTCGTTTGCCCATAGTTAATTATCCTTTCTGTTTTGTGGGATGGAGAAAGTGAACGGGCCTACCCTTAATCCCGCAAGCTCTGAACTAAAAGCGTGCACGACATCACCATTAAAGTTTTGTTTTAAGACTGTCGAGATCATTTACGTTTCAGGCAAACCGGCAATATTCAGCTTGCCAGCAGGCTAACCTCCCCGTTACCCGTATTCGATCGGGCTGACACTCCTTTGTCCGATCTCCTTTCTCCAAGATCGATCGGAACTAAAAGAGTGAATGTACTGCCCTTGCCAAATTCACTTTTGAGTTCGATGCGGCCGTGGATCAGGCTTGCAAGCTTTTGGCTAAGATAGAGCCCGAGGCCGGTGCCCTCGCTTCGGAATGAGTTTTCGATCTGCTGAAATGCTTGAAAAAGTCTTTCCTGGTCGTCCGGCTTTATCCCTACGCCCGTATCGACCACGTCGATCCCAATGTAGGAACTTCCGTTGACACTTCGTTTCGCTACATTGATCTCTACTTTCCCGCGCTCTGTGAATTTGATCGCATTGTTCGCCAGGTTGATTACGATCTGGCTAAGGATCCGCTTGTCCGATTCGACCCTGAGGCTTACCTTTGGCATCCGAACGTTAAATTCAAGCCCCTTCTGCTCCGCCATCAGGTGAAGGGCGGCAGCGACCTCCTCGATGACGTTCTGGCAGATGACCGGCTCGCATTTGATCTCGACCTTTCCGGAATCGATCTTTGCCAGATCGAGCAGGTCATTGATCAGAGAAAGCAGGTGCCGGGCGCTCGACTGGACGGTTGAAAGCTGTGTCTCCTGATCGGCGGTGAGAGGACCAGGCAGACGCATCAGAAGGGTTCCGGTAAAGCCGATGATGGCGTTGAGGGGCGTCCGGAGCTCGTGCGACATACTTGCGAGAAAGCGGTCCTTCGCGAGATTTGCATTTTCAAGCTCAATGTTCTTTTCCTGCAGTGTCTGTTCAAAGCGTTTTCGTTCAGTAACGTCGCGTGCGGCGGCGAATACACCCTGTAGGTTGCCTTCCTGATCGTTAAAGGTGGTCGCGTTATAACTCACAACGGTTTGCAGGCCTTCCT
>Ga0268264_10005875_pt1 | contig 10387 bp, 5 predicted proteins | sample KBSSwiS32_FD_190357 | JGI IMG/M metagenome (GOLD analysis project Ga0268264, IMG submission 190357) | Switchgrass rhizosphere microbial communities from Kellogg Biological Station, Michigan, USA - KBS Switchgrass S3-2 (SPAdes) (version 2) | ecosystem: Host-associated > Plants > Roots >... | reverse complement strand
TGACCTCCATTTTTCTTCTCAATCGCCTGCGCATTTCCTATTAAAACCAAATGCGCCCAATATGCGGGTGTTTTATGTGTTGGATCTACTTCATCACTTTCGAGATAATCCAATTTTGCTTTTTGTAATGCTTTATCTTTTTGCAATCCACGTTGAAGATAGACATGTAGTCTCGTCGCGATGAATGCCGTTGCTGCATCATCAGCTTTCCATAAAGAAGCAATGACACTTTTACAACCTGCATATGAAAAAGCTCGCGATAGACTCATAATTCCTTCTCCGTTCACTAATTGCCCGGCGCCCGTTTCGCAGGCGCTCAAAATAACTAGTCGAGTTGATTTAATATCCAGGTGATAAATTTCCTGCTCATATAACTGGTGAGCCGTATCCGTTGAATTTGTTGCACCAAAAAAACTGATATAGGACCGCAGAGGATCTGCGTCATTTGCAACCGCGTGCGTTGCCAAATGTATCACCGGGTATTCACTTGCGTTTTCCAAAAAGTTTTGCTTTGTCGCTTCGTTGCCCGAAAAAACCTTTCCCTTTAATGAACTGACTTCAGTCAGTGATGCCTGCAAATTATTATCACCGGGATTTCCAGTTCCAGTAAATGGGGCCATCGCCAGTACGTTGTAGGGTCGATTAAAAACCCGCTGATCCCTGCCAATAAAGTTTGCAGAATAATTGTAGCTGATTGAAAATTTCCTTAGCAGAAATTGATTCGTTTTCGGATCTGCTATTGCTTCAAATGGAAGATAACTGATCTCATTATGTGGGATGATAAGTAAATGGCTTTTGTTTTTTATTTTTCCAATAACAGATTCCATTAATTCCTCGTAAATTCTCCCACTCAAATCACTGATGCTTCTGCTTTGACGGCCTTCGCCAGCGCTGAACATTTGACGCAGCGTCAAAATATTTTTTTGAAGGTCTCCTTTTAAAGAATAATTTATGTATCCATAGTCTTCTCTCGTAATGAAAAAACAGATCAGCCTGTTTTGGAGAAAATAAAATGAGATCAATGCATCATCCCCATGTAATATTTTTTTCTGAAGACTATCGATGCTGTTTGATCTCGAATCGAATTTTAACTGATGATACCTGGGATCTTCGTCCAGTTTGCTCTGAATAGTTGAAAGCGTAATGGCGCGATCGTTAATTAGTAGCTGTATCCGTTTCGCCGCGATGCTATCGGTTGTTGTGCCAAGCTCAATGTTCAATTTGGTAATTAACGCCTTTACATTTCTTTCCTGCCTGATCAATGCATGAGGCAAGCCTTCAATCGAATCCAAAGACAGCTCATGCAAGCTCGATTGTAATACCGATGCCTTACTGTTCTCCGCATAACTGAATGCCTTGTCGAGGTACGCCTTATCTTTCTTCAATTCATACAACCGAAGCGCCAGGTCAATTACATCTTTATAAGCGTCATCAACTGTATTTCCCAAAAAAAATTTTGCCTCATCGGAAGTAAATGTTTTTTCCGTCTTGCTCGCAAGTAGGATTGCACTTTCAAACGACGATAATGCACAAGTCAGCGCCGCGCTATCAGCGACCAAATTACTTAACTGATTAAATGCTTTCGCCTTTGCAGTCAGTGCATCAAACAGTAAAAAAGAATTATGCAGCCCGTTAAATGACTCAGGATTTTTGCATAGGCCGGTGTCATTAAAGTCCGGATCTATTTGTATGATTGCGCGCTGGTAATAAGTCAATCCTTTGGCCGGATCGCCCATCGTGGTCATCATATCTCCGAAGTATTTTAAGGTAATTCCGAAGTCGATATTTTTGAGTGTCGAAGACTTTCTTTCATACTCAGACTGCGACTTATTCAAATAATATTTTGAAGAATCAAATTTTTTCAGCTGCAGGTATGCATAACCGATATCGTTGTACTTTGCCTGGCCATTGTATTTAACCTGCTTCAGCGCTGCGATTGCTGAATCGAAATCTTTATTCGCAAGGTAGGTTACCCCTATATTATGTAAAAGCTCATTTTGATTGATATGGTAAGGCAGAAGACTTTTGTATAAACCCATTGCCTGTTTGTATTCTCCTAATTTTCGCAACGCAGATGCAATGTTGTTCTTGTAATTGACAATGAAATACGGATTTGAGCTCTTATTTTTTTCTACAATGGAGAGGGCCTTGCTGAAGTATTGGATACTTTTTTTATAGTCACCCGTTTCATAATAAAGTGCACCGGATTTATTGTATAATCTTTCCGATTCAGAAATTGTTGGATTTGTATTTATCAGGTCTTCTGCTTTTTTATAGCAATAACTCGCAGAGTCTAAGTTGTTGAGGTTATAGTAAGAACTACCGGCGAACAAGAACGGTTTGAATAATAAAGAGTCGTCTTTTCTCTTAGAAATCTCCCTGGTGCTAATTGCGCTGAGAAATAAATCTATGGCAGACCGATCGTTATTGTTAGACATCTGGAGAATACCCGCCTTAAGATAACTATCGAACAGTATGCTGTCATTTGCATGATTGGAACGCAGGATTAAAATGACTTTCTCGTAGGAGAGTAGGGCAAGGCTATCGGTTGCACCATTAGGTTGATCTATCGTATAAAATTTTTCAGCAGTGCGATAGATTGAAAAGTAATCCGGTGTTTCATTATGCCGCTGGCTATAGTGAGTGAAAACAATAAGCAGCAATAAAAAAAGCAGTGCAAAACGTCGGAACATGCTGTTTGATTTCGTGGAAAGCGACAATGCATAATGCTGAACTCATAATACAAAACGCCTTATCCTTATTTGCAAGAGTACAATTTTTTTGTGTCTTGAATTACGGATTCAAACCGGCGTTACGCGACTAGTGGCTCACGATAAATATGCACGGTGGCCGCGGTTTTGCCACCTTCAATCCCGATCCATTCGCGATAGTTGTGGTACTATTTACTTTGATAGGATAACCCGCCAGTAAAATTTCTTTTGCTCCATCAATTATGGTTCCCTCTCTCGATGCAATAATATCATATACTTCCTGCGTCACATCCTGCATCGAATCAAAATAATATAATTTAACACGGATCGTATTCAATGCTTCATGACTATTATCGTTGATGCGGTAATTCAAATCGAATTCATGGCGGTCATTGTTGGATGGAGTCGTTCCAAATACGCCATTTCGTACCGTTTGGGCCAGGTTGATTTGCCCATTCACAATATTGACGTTACAACCAGCATCATTGCATCCGGAGCCTTCATCGAAGACCGTCCCGCCATTCATACCGGGAATGGTATTTTTTGCATTCGCGTTATATAGTGGGAGCGCGATTGAATCAGCTGTTGATAAACGATAAAAACCATCCAGGAAATTGATTCCCGATATTATAATATTTGTTGACACGCTATCAGTGGTTCCTGTCGGCACAAAAGTAATTTTGTACTTCAATCCCGTCTCACTCTTCGACACGTTAATTGCGCCCGTACTTTGATTGATTTCGATCCCCTCAGGAAAACCAATATAGATCCCTGAACCCTGGTGGGCTGGATTAATAATGTAATCTGTGGAAGTATTGGTGATGAAAAAAACCGAATCGCCATAGTCAAGGGAATTGTTCCCCTGAGTTGGAGGAGGCGACGGAGGATTTGGTGTAGTCGACTGCGTATTGGTTTCCTTTTTACAGGCAATCACAAATAGCGCCAACAGAATCCCCATTAAATATATGCGGATTTGATTGAGCATAACAACGTTTCCTTATCTGCTAGTCAACACCCGTAATAAAAATGTAACCAGGTCAGAGGACTTTTTTTAATAGTACGCAAAAATAACGGAAATGGCGGCCTGAAAAGAGTTTAAAGCTCAGCCGGCGACCTGATAATTGTCAATTAAATCTTAAAATTGCTGCTTATTTACATTGCACGGACGTGCTGGATCTTTGCAGGATCTGCTGCTTTGCGCAACGTGTTGACATCAAGGGGTTGACCTTTCTGGCCCACAATGTAAACGTACTTCCACCAATTGTCGGTTGCACTAAAAACATCATCGAAACGGTAGAAACGGTTCCGCCCCTTTAAGGTCCCGTCATCGTTTCCAAGCCCGAAGCTATATGGATCATAAATCTGAAAGTAGAATTCATCATCCACCTGTTGATATCCTTTGATAACAAAGAAGTGACCCCATTGAGGCGTCGTCTTGTAAAATTTGTCCGTCCTGTAGGAGTCATTCGCCGAGCTCCGCACATAGTTCATATCGATACAGGCAACAGCAATTCTCCCGGAATCTAGTTGTTCTTTCAAAATATCACGCGTGGTAACAGCGCTGGATCCGAGTGGAATTATCGCGTGCGGAATCGAATAATCCGTCAAATAGCTGTCGACATCATAGGTCGACCACCAACCGCCATTTTCAAGATATTTATTTCGTGCTTCTTCAGGAGTATGAGAAAAACTTTGGTCTGCCCATTTAACGGCCATCGTTGCGGATGTGGGTCCACAATTGATTCCCGAATACGTGCCGGTATTTCCCTGGTCATAATACCATTCATAATTTCTGTCGCTGGCAACCGAGGTCGTTATGAAATGTCCCAGTCCCCAATAGTACGTATGATCACTGTTGCTAACCGTAACTGTCCATGTTTTTTCAGTATGATTCGCAGCAGTAACGATATATTTTACGTCAGAAGAAAAATTGTTTTGAGTAGTTCCGCTTACCTGGGTGTTGTTGTTTACAGTAGCCTGCGCGCCGTCAGCGATCGTGAAATTAGCCACGAGATTTTGTCCTGATCCAACAGATTGCGGCACCTGAACATAAATATATTGTTTCGACGTAACCAGGTTGCTATTAGATTGTTGACCTTCGATACTAAACGATTTTATATCTGCATCATCAGAAAGATGCAAGTCGTTTTTTTTACATCCCACCACAAAAGCGAGTAAAAAAATAAATGCAAAAGCCTTACGCGAAAAATCAATATAACTCATAGTGAGAGGTGGTGCTGATAAAGGTACGAGTCAAATTTGAAATGTGAAGATGTGGAAATGTGGAAATGTGAAGATGAATCGCGGATTTGCCGATTTACACGGATTTCGCGGATTCTAGGTTAAAACGTTGCTTATTGATATTTGAAAATTAAGTTTCAATTTTTTTATAGAAGAGAAATCTACTAATCGATCAGTAATGTTCAATCTGAGAATCCGCGAAATCCGTGTAAATCGGCAAATCCGCGATCTTATTTCTCAAAGAAAGCCACACTCCCTCCAACCCATTCCTTATCCTTATTATATCGCACGCCAATCATTTTTCCCTTGCTCAGTCGAGCGAGGTTGATTGCAAGCTTTGGTCTTGGATCGCCGTCTCTCCACATATACATCATCCGTATCTCAACCTTGGCAGGAATATCAGGCGTTTTGACTACGTCGGCATACTGAACCTTTCGCTGCAGGATCCAATTTTGAGGATCGTTGATTTTGTCGATATCTGATTTTGTTACATCGATGACGACTCCCTGTCCCGCGAAAGAAAAAAGTGGTTTGAGAACATAATGCTGAAGGTCATCGGGCAGTTGTTTGATCTCATTCAGAAAGAACGTTTCCGGCACATAAGGATGTTGAATGAAAGGCAAAGTGTATTTGCTAATTCGATAGAACCAATTAGGATGAGGGATCCATTCGACATCCAGTTCCTGCCGTATATCGACAAACTTTCCCAACTTATCTTTTTGTGCGTGGAGTTCATCAAAGATGACACGATTATAGATCCGCCGAACCTCCGTTTTCTTTTTCGTTTCTTCATTGATGTAGAATAAATTTTTCCCTTCCTGTATTAACTCAGTTAAACAAACGGGTTGAATGCCGAGATATTCCTGTGTGCAGTAAAAATCAATTCTTGTTTTTTGTTCGTGGGGTTTTATTTCGAGCAGGATCACGTTTTCCCGAGGAACACCATCAACAATTATTCTTCTAAATTCCTGCAAATATGATTCACGATTGTAATCGTTAAGGTACTGGCTATAATTATCCGGGATATAAAAATATTTGCGCAGCAAATCAGGATAATAAACCTGGAAACCAAACAGGGTAGGGAAACCTTGCATCTCGATCAGCTTCGGTTCCAGTTCATTTTCCGCGTTAACGCAAACGCCAAAATCAAAAGCAATAAAATGCGTATGTGCATTTTCGTTAGGAACATAATCGGTTTTGGGAATTGCCTCGTCGGTGGCTTTCTTAAAATTTGCGTCCGTGATCACGTCTACAATCGCCTCGCATGCGTCAATCATTTTCTTTCCAAAAATCTTTGGTACAAAAACCGGTGTTTCTGCTACGCGAAATTCAATAGCGCCCGGATGCAATTGATCGAGCCCATTTAAAAAAGCTTCATATTTCTCTCTCGTAAATTCAGCATTGAATGCATCACGCAATTCAGGAACCATGGACATTTTGTTTGATGGAAGATACGAAGAAAATGCTGGTGTGTGGGGACACGAAAGAGTCGATAAGCAAATGTGGAAAGTAGAATGTGGAAATGTGATAATGTGGAAATGTGAAAATGAATCGCGGATTGGCGGATCGAGCGGATTTCGCGGATCTTCCCAGTCGAAAATTGATTCACAATGTTAGCTTTTTTCACTGCAGAAACAATCATTAGTCAATAATCACATTCACGTGGAAGATTCGCGAAATCCGTTCAATCCGCGAATTCGCGATTGCACGGCGTTGTTCAAAAAATTTGGAATAATGTGAGAGTACGTCCAAATAATTTTATCGGGATCATTTAATTGTTCGATCATGCTGCGCCATTTTTTTTCACCGTGCTCAGCGATGACCGTTTTCTTTTTATCCTCGCGTTGCAAATACATACTCATGCCCTGCGCATCCGCTTCAGGATGGAATTGTGTTCCCAGCATATAGTCATTGAACCGAATTGCCATAATGGCTCTCTCAAGCGGTACATGAGGTCGGTCTTTTTCAATAGCGAGAACGTGACCTCCCATTTTACGCAATGCCTGTTGGTTTGGCTGAACTACCTGGAAGTCGCGGCTGTCAACGGCATAAAAAGGATCATTCAATCCATAAAAAACCGGTTCCTTTTTTCCTTCAGCTAACATGTGAACGGGGAACACGCCGAAAGCAGTCGATTTCCGTTTTCCTACACGTGCAATTTTATAGTGCCTGCTTACAACCTGGAATGAATGACACACGAAGAGCACAGATTTCTTATCGGGATTGTCACCAGCATTATGTTTTTCTATACGAGCCAACCAATGGAAATACTTTTTTTCCCATGAGCTGCCTTCACTTTCCAAGGGACTACCGGGACCACCACTTGAAATATAAATGTCATACGAAAGATCGGGGACTTGTTCCTTTAATCGTACATCAAACTCATGACATTCAAGGATCAGATTATTATTAGAAGCGAATTGATTAATGAGTTGTCGCAAACAGCGCATGCCCTGGTTTGCCTGGCCTTCATAGAGATCTAAAATTGCTACACGTACTTTCTTATCCATAAGTCGCAAACATAAGTATTTTTAAAATTTTAGTCCATCCCTAATACTCATTACATATTAACATTTACACATTGGACCCGCTGAGCTTTAAACGAAATTTATGAATCTGCATTGTTATTAAGTACATATCTTTAGTGCCGGTTTGTTTACCACGGATTTATATTTATCGTCAATCAGAACTCCACTCGACCTAAAAATTACTCACGTCTCCCCTTTGCTCTGACTGGTAAAAATTGTTTGTACCAATTAAGCGGCTTGAATATTCAATGCTGAACAATTTTCTTCATCTATAAAAAACAGTTTATGGCAAACTCAAAAAAACCTTCTCCGAAAAAGAAATTAGGCGGGAACGTCGAACTTAAAGGAAGTGTTAGAAAAATTCCTGCGGGCAAAAATCTGGGAACGACGAATTTAAGTGATGTAATAGAAGTAACGGTTCGCCTCCGCCGAAAAAATTCTATTGAGGATTACGTCAAAAATATGCAGGAGGGGAAAAATAAAGTGCTAACAGAAGATGAGTTTGAACAGCGATTTGCTGCAAGTGAAAAAGATATCGAAAAAGTAGAAACGTTTGCGGCGGAGCATGATTTAACCGTCGTTCAATCATCTGTTGCAAGACGAAGCGTAATTCTAAAAGGAACCGTACAGGATTTTTCAAATGCATTTGGAGTCTTCTTGGCAGACTACCAACATGACGATGGAAAAATATTTCGCGGCAGAATGGGGGGAATTAAAATTCCCTCGTCACTCGAAGGAGTTGTGGAAGGAGTCTTCGGTCTGGATGATCGTCCGCAGGCAAAACCAATGTTTCGCATGTATAAAAACGATGGACATTTTATCCAACCTCATGCTGCAAATATTTCCTATAACCCGAATGACGTTGCAAAAATGTATAAGTATCCAAAGAATGTCAACGGAACCGGGCAGTGCATTGCATTAATCGAGCTTGGCGGAGGATATCGTACAGCTGATATGAAAAATTATTTCGCAAAGCTTGGCCTGGCATTACCAGTTATTAAATCAAAATCAGTTGATGGGGCACATAACAGTCCATCAACGCCCGATAGTGCAGACGGTGAAGTTGCGTTGGACATTCAAGTTGCCGGCGCTGTTGCAACTGGTGCTAAAATTGTCGTTTACTTCGCACCGAATACGGATAAAGGATTCCTGGATGCAATCACAACCGCACTGCACGATAAAGTAAATAAGCCGTCTGTTATTTCGATTAGCTGGGGTGCTTCCGAATCACAGTGGAGTGAACAGGCGATGCAGAACTACAACCAGAGTTTCATGTCAGCGGTTGCGTTGGGCATTACAATAACAGCGGCCGCGGGAGACAATGGTTCATCTGATGGACAGACTGACGGCAAGGCACATGTGGATTTTCCGGCAAGCAGTCCATTCGTCCTGGCATGTGGTGGAACTAAATTGGAGAAAACGAAAGAGACAGTTTGGAACGATGGTGACGGCTGGGCAACTGGCGGAGGTATCAGCGATGTGTTCGATGTGCCCGATTATCAGAAAAAAATTTCATTACCGGCTTCCGTAAATTCAAAACAACATAAGGGAAGAGGTATGCCTGATATTGCTGCGAATGCTGATTCAGCAACCGGCTATAATATTTTAGTAGATGGACAATGGAGCGTTATTGGAGGAACGAGCGCAGTCGCACCACTAATGGCCGGATTAATTGTCCTCGCAAATCAAAAGCTAAGGCGAACGGTTGGATTTATTAATCCGAAACTATATACGGCTAATCATGATGCATTTAAGGATATCACCGAAGGAAATAACACAACTGCTAAAGCTGGTGGATATTCTGCTAAAAAGGGCTGGGATGCATGCACAGGACTCGGAGTTCCGTTGGGTGCAGTGGTGAGTGCGTTATGATGTTGATTGTTCAAAAGCAAAAAAAGAGCGAAGGATTAACTCTTCGCTCTTTTTTATTGTCACTTATCTCGTCACTCTACTGCATTTTCACTCCTCTCGTATACCACAAATCGCGATACGAGAATACAAATGTCATGTTGAAATATCTTTCCTGGATGAGATTGTTGCTTTGTGAGCCTCTGATCCCGTATTGGAAGACTATGTTATAAGATAACAAACTTCTCTTCGCATTAATTCCAATTCCAAGTGTTGCACCCATGTCCTTGATCGACTGACCGAAGACATTCAAATATGAGTTACCGTAATACACACCTGCGTGTAAAAAATTTGTTTCGATAACGGTGTTATATAAACTCTTCTTGTGTGAGATTTCAAATCCAACAGAATAGCGATCGCTGCTTTGCAGTGAATAATTAAAGCCGGATACTTTTAGCGCTCCCCAATCCTGGTATTTGTAATCTGCAACAAGCGTGTATTTTTTATTTTTTGTCAGTGAGAGTCCTACACCAAATGAACGTGGAAGTTTTACAGTTCCTTCACTTAGCGTTTCATCCTTCAGAGTAAGTGAGTCTGCATTCAATATCGTGATATGATTTTCTGCGTTGAGGCTGGTCTGGTTTGCAAACGTGCCACCGATGGTGAAATCCCATTTCTTGCCGACTCTGCCGAAATATTGTATGCCGTAGTCGAATGCGAAATTTCCCATTGATGTGCTCCTGTTCGTCGATACGTAGGTTGCTGGTGAATTCGGATTTTGTAAAATTGTTTTTTGATTGATAGATCCAAACAAATACGAAGTGTTGACGCCGATCGATAAATGATTAAAGAACTCATATGCATTTGTCCAGTACACGCGATTCAAACCGCCAAAACCTTCCGAATATGCATTTGTATATGCACCGCTTGTTCCCAGAATTGGTTGCGGTGCGGTGAATTGAAAGTTTTCGGAGCTATATGGAACGAGACCTACGCTGGTTCCAAGATGGCGCGTCAATTTTATTCCCAATGCAAATCTTTTGAAAGTAATAGATCGGA
>Ga0268264_10005870_pt1 | contig 10391 bp, 10 predicted proteins | sample KBSSwiS32_FD_190357 | JGI IMG/M metagenome (GOLD analysis project Ga0268264, IMG submission 190357) | Switchgrass rhizosphere microbial communities from Kellogg Biological Station, Michigan, USA - KBS Switchgrass S3-2 (SPAdes) (version 2) | ecosystem: Host-associated > Plants > Roots >... | reverse complement strand
TCGGATGCAGGTGTTCGCGCTGCGGCATTCAGGCCCTCCAGATCGCCACCGGAATTTCAAAGAGTGCCCTGCTGACACTCTGGCGTGCCGCTATGGCACTATCTAGTGCCGCGACAGTACCAGCGCTTGTCGTCGGGGCGGGACGGAGCGGTTTCCTTGAAAAACACGGCATTTCAATGATGCGCGACAGCGTGTCTCCGCTCCTCGTAGACCTGCAGTACGTGGCCGCTGGATTGACCGCCCAGCTGTCGCTCCAGAGCTTTTTGGCGTCGCGCCGCAAGGGCTCCGGGCCCGCGGCGCTGTGGTTCTGCCTGTTGTGCGGCACGCTTGCGGCGGCGCTGCTCGCCAACGTGTGGGTGTTTCGAGCCTCGGCCAACCAGATCGATGCCGCGCTGCTGGTGCGATCGGCGCTCCTGATGGCCGCGCTCTCGTTGATTGTGCCGACCCTGGCACGCCTCGGAGGTCAGCATCCGGCCCGATCGGGCGCCTGGTTGCTGGCGACGCTCGGCGCGGCGCGGCTGATCCTGTGGGTCACCACCGATCAGGTGTACGCCCATCACCTCGACGCCGACGGCGCACCCGTCTACGGCCGCTGGGTGGCCCTGCTCACCTTTCCGTACGTGGCGCTGGTGGTCATCTTCAGCCTTATGCTGGTGGCCCGCTGGGAGGACGTGGTGGAGCGGTCCACCCTGATGGCCGGCACCGCCTTGGCCCTCGCCATCGGTACGGCGGCCATGGTGTGTTCCAACCCCGCCTTGGCCGAGCTACTCACCGGGTACTGGATCATTCCGTGGGTGGTGGCCCTCCAGATCGTGTCCAACCGCCGCGTGAACGCCGCCAAGGTGCGCGAGCGGTTGGCGAGACAGCAACGGCAGGCGGCGGTGTCGCAGTTGGCGCACAGTGAGAGTCGTACGCGGTTGGCCCTTCGCGCTGGCGCGATGGCGTGGTACGAATGGCATCCGGCTACCCGCACGTTCGACGGCTCGCCCGAATTGGCGGCGCTGCTCGATGTGGATCACGCCCATGGCCCCATGACGTTCGATGCAGTGCGAGCGCGGGTGCATCCGGAGGACCGCGGCGAGGTCGAGGTGGCCATGCTGGCGGCGTTGAGCACCGAGGTGGAGACCGCCCAACTGCGATGGATCCGACGCAACGGAACCATGGTCTGGGTCGAGACCAGCGCCCGCGCCTATCAGGACGAAAACGGCGAGACCAAAGTCGTGGGCATCGTGCGCGACATCACCCAGGAGAAGCGGACCGAGGTCGAGTTGATCCGGCGGTCCCGCCATGACGAACTCACCGGGCTCGCCAACCGCGCCGCGCTCAACGCCGCGCTCGGCGAAGCGCTGGCCATGCGTCGCCCGTTTGCTCTGCTTCTCATGGATCTCGACGGGTTCAAGGACGTCAACGACACCTTGGGTCACACGGTGGGGGACCGGGTCTTGGTCGGGGTGAGTCGGCGACTGTCGTACTCGCTGTCGGAACATCATCAGTTGGCTCGCCTCGGAGGCGACGAATTCGCGGTGCTGGTGCCCGAAGGCCACGACGGTCCCGAACGGGTGGCGGCGCGGGTGTTGAGCGCGTTGGAGTCACCGCTCGATGTGGATGGCGTCGCGATCACCGTCCGGGCCAGCATCGGCATCGCGCGGGCCCCTGGAGACGGCGCCGACGCCGAAACGTTGTTGCGGCGGGCCGACTCGGCCATGTACCAAGCCAAGAAGCGCGGCGGCACCTGGCACGTGTACACCACCAACTTGGATCGAGAGGCGGCCCGGCGGTTGCGGCTGGCCGGTGAGATGCCCGAAGCGTTGGCCAACGGGCAGATCGTGGTCCACTATCAGCCCACGGTGGTGTTGCCGACCGGCCGTTGCCACGGCATGGAGGCGTTGGTGCGCTGGAACCATCCTCAGCTGGGATTGATCTCCCCGGTGGAGTTCGTGCCGCTGGCCGAGCACTATGGCCTGGGGCCGAGCCTCGCCCGTCATGTGATGACGTCGGCGGTGGATCAGTGCCAGCGCTGGCGGGCCGACGGCCTGGCCGACGTCGTGGCGGTGAACGTGTCTCCCTACACCCTCATGACCCCGGCGTTCGTCCATCAGGTGGCCGCCACCTTGCATGCCGCCCGCTTGCCGAAAGAGGCATTGGTGCTCGAGCTCACGGAGGATGTGTTCGCGGAGGAGAGCGGTGAGCTGCTCGACGCGCTGTTTCATCTCAAGGCTCTGGGCGTCGGCCTCACGATCGATGACTTCGGCACCGGATACTCGTCGTTGGCCTACCTCAAGCGCTTACCGGTGAGCAGTATCAAGCTCGATCGCTCGTTCACGGCTGGCCTCGGCACCGACGGGGCCAGCGATGCCATCGTGTTGTTCACCGTCGAGTTGGCCCACCGCCTTGGCCTGACCGTGGTGGCCGAAGGCGTCGAAACCCCCGAAGCGCTCGTAGCGCTCACCCGTTACCGCTGCGATTTCGCGCAGGGGTTCCACATCTGCCGGCCGGGCCCGGCCGAGGAGATAACCGATTGGTTGTCGCGCCACGCCGACAGCTCGTTTGTTACAGATGTTGGTTGATCCCACCATCGATCGGGATTGACTGCCCGGTGATCTTGGCCGCCCGATCGGACGCGAGGAAGAGCGCCACGGCCGCCATCTCGTGGGGGTCGCCGGCCCGACCGGCCGGGATGAGGCTGTTCATCGGCGCGCTGGCTTCTTCGACGGTCTGGTGACGGTCGTTGGCGAGCCACTGCCAGTACGACTTGTTGCGCTCCGTGAGGATGGACCCGGTGAGCAGATTGTTCACCGTGATCCCGTCGGAGGCCAGCCGGCGGGCCATGACGCGGTACATGCCGGCCACCGGTGGCCGAACGGTGTTGGGCATCACGTGGGGAAGGATCTTGGTTGGCTCCCGAGCCGCCCCGGAGCCGACGTTCATGATGCGCCCCCACCGTTGGGCGCGCATATCGGGAATGGTGGCATGCGCCAAGGCCCACGCCGACACGAGAAGGCGCGTGAACTCGTCGCGGTAATGCTTGTGGCTCATGGTCGAGAAGTTGCCGGCGCCCGCTCCCTCTCCCTCCTTGTCGACGTCGATCACGTGGCCGATCACATTGCTCACCGCGATTCCCACCGGCCCGAATCGGTCGTGGGCCACATCGACCACTCGCTGCACCGCAGCCTCATCGCTCATGTCGGCGCTCACCGCTTCCACTTTCCCGGGGTAGCGGGCGTTGATGGCCGCCGCGGTCTCATCGAGGTACGACTGCGTGCGCGCCGCGATCACCACCGAGGCCCCTTCTTGAACCAGCTCCTCGGCGATCGCGCGGCCGATTCCCCGGCTGCCGCCTGAGACGATGGCAACTCGTCCTTCCAATCCCAGCTTCATGTCCGCTCCCTCAGAACACCGCGGGGCTCGAGGCCCCGTCTAGCGACATCGTCACGCCCTGGAGATACCCGGCGCCCTCGGACACCAGGAACGCCACGACATTGGCCACGTCTTCGGCGGTGGCCTCGCCGTCGCGCAGCACCGCGTTGGTGGCCACCCCCGAGCGGGCCACGTCGGCCACCGCGGCCTTGTGCATGCCGAGGATTCCCCACCCCGCCAGGGCTCCCAGCTCATCGGAACCGTCGTCCAACCACTTCACAGAGTTGGTCATGACGCTGACCAAACGGCCCCAGCCTCGTTCCATCATCCCGGGCAACGCCGCCAGGTAACCCTCCACGATGGACTCCACCCAACCCCACACCTCGTACAGCGCGGCGGGATCGTCGACGTCGGTGATGGTGGTCGCTCGCGGTCGCGGTGTGCACGCGACCACCGCGTCTACTCGTCCGTGGGCGGCGATGGCTCGTCCCACCGCGGTGGCCGTATCGGCGAGTTGATCGGCCGACACCACCGTGGCTCCCTCGTCCGTGAGCAGGCGAGCGCAGGCGGCCCCTTCTTGCGGATCGGCGGCCGCGATCACCACCACTCGGCCAGTTAACCCCAGGTCCATTCCGTCCCCCTTTGAGTTGCGTGGTTATACACCAAACACACGATCGGTCGGCGACCGCGCTAGAGGACCAGCTCGGCGATTCGTTCCAGCGCTTCTCGCGCACTGGCTTCCGAGGTGATGGTCGGTAGCGAGATAAGGGCGCGGTCCACACCGGCGTCCTCGTAACGTCGCAGCAGGCTGGCGTCGACCGCGTGAAGTCCGGAGCCGAGGTCACCGTCGACCTGACCGCCGCGAATGATGGCGGTGATCTGAAGTGTCTGCGGATCGCGGCCTGCGTCCTGCGCCATCTGCGTGAGGGTGGCCCGGCCTTTTCGGATGATGTCCGGACCCTCTACCACCGCGTCATCGGTGTAGAAGGCTGGAATCCAGCCGTCGCCGAATTCGACGATGCGAGCGAAGGCTCCGCCGGGGTCGGCGGCGTTCAAGCTGGCGATGAGAACGGGCGGGCCGATGCCGTTGACGGGCTGCGGATAGAGCTGTACCGGAGGCAGGTTGTAGAACTCGCCGTTGTAGGTGACGGTCTCTTGGCTCCAGAGCAACTTCATGATCTGGATCGATTCTCGCGACTGGGCCCAGCGGCGGTCCCAGTGGCCTCCCAAGAGCTCGCACTCCACCTGGCTCCATCCGATGCCTGCACCCACGATAAGACGACCACCGCTGTAGAAGTCGAGCGACGCCAGCTCCTTGGCGAACTGCACCGGATTGTGCTCGGGAATCAGGAACACCGCGCCACCGAACTTGATGCGGGTGGTCACCGCCGAGGCGCGGGCCAATGCCACCAACGTGTCTTGGAAGAACGGAATGCCGTCGGCGTGCACGCCCTGGCCGGGCTCGGCCACCGGGCGTATCGGATGCTCGCCATAGAAGATGGATTCGAAGCCCAGCTCCTCTGCGTGTCGCGCCACGATGGCGGCGTCGACGTCGGGTATGGGATGAGGCGGAGTCGGTGGCCGACTGAGACCGATGTGCACGATGACCCCCTCGCTGAGGACCTCAGTCTGCAGCATCGGGCCTTGGTCAGTGGAAATCGCGGGTTACAGTGGCCGCCCGTAGCTGCGGGCTTGTTGGGGGTCGGATGAAGATCGGTGTGAACTTTTCGCCATTGGCGCCTACCTCGTTGGTGGCGGGCGCTCAACTGGCGGAACGGCTTGGGTTCGACTCGGTGTGGATCGGCGAGCACGTGGTTACTCCGGCTCGCGCCTACGACGAGTACCAGGGCAGTGCCGAGACGTTCAATGCCGATGCCAAGTTCGTCGAGCCGTTCGTCGCCTTGGGCGCTCTGGCCACCGTAACGACCACCATCCGTCTGGGCACTGGCGTGGTGCTCCTTCCGCTGCGCGATCCGTTCCTCACGGCCCGCGCCATGGTCACGGTCGACGCCCTGTCGGGCGGACGCCTCGATATGGGCGTGGGCAGCGGATGGCTGATCGAGGAGTTCGAGATCATGGGAAAGGACTTCCACGCCCGGGGCGCATGCATGGATGAGTTCCTCGCCGTGCTCGATTTGTTGTTCACCGAGGACCGACCGCAGTTCGATGGGAAGCACTACAAATTCCCAACGGTCGGCTTTCAACCCAAACCGGTGCAACCCGGCCGGCCTCGCACACTCGTGGGAGGGTTCGCTCGCGCCGCGCTGGCCCGCGCCGCCCGTTATGACGGCTGGTACGGCTATGTGGACACGGTCGAACAACTCACCCAGTTCCGGGCGGCGTTGCGCGAGGAACGAGCCAAGATTGGCCGTGCCGACGAGCCGTTCGAGATTACGTCGGTACATCTCCGTGCGCCGACGCGCCAGGAAGCAGAGCAGTACGCGGCCGCCGGGCTCGATCGCCTGGTGGTCACGCCCTGGCAAACGGCAAGCGGTCCCGCACTGGTCGGGGCGGCGGAATCGCTCGATGAACTCGAGCAGTACGCCGCCGACGTCGGCGTGGAAATCGGCTGACCATGGCGATGGCGCTGAAATTCGGGTGGTTGTCGCCGGTGGCGGGGCACGCCGGAAGCAACTTCGAACCCATCGTGATGTATCAGGAGGAGCATCTCTTCCCGCACGTGTTGGCCCACTTCGACTCGGTGTGGATCGCCGATCACTTCTATGGCTTCGACCGCGACAAGAAGGAGGGCTTCCTCGAGGCCTGGACCACGCTCACGTGGCTGGCGGCAAGATTCCCCGATGTGATGCTATGCCACCACGTGCTCGGTCACGGGTACCGCAATCCGGCGCTCACCGCCAAGATGGCGAGCACGCTGCAGGTGCTGTCGGGCGGGCGGTTCATCCTGGGTATCGGCGGCGGGTGGCGGGGCGATGAGTACCGGGCCTACGGCTATGACTTTCCGTCGGCTTCCGTTCGACTGCACCAACTCGAGGAGGTCGTGCAGATCTGCCGATTGATGTGGACCGAGGAGCACCCCACCTTTACGGGCTCCTATTTTCGAATCGACGACGCCGCGGCCACTCCTCGGCCCGCGGTCGTACCACCGGTGTGCATCGGCAGCTCCGGCGAGCGGATCGGCCTTCCGATCGTGGGCCGGCAGGCCGACATCTGGAACGGTGGCTATCGAGACGACGACGACTGGCGACGCAAGCGAGCGATCGTCGACGCCGCCGCGCTACACGCGGGCCGCACGCCCTCCGACATCGAGAGCAGCGTGACCGTGGCCGGCGATCTTCCGGAGTCCGACACGGCTTCGGAGCAGTGGCTGGAACGACTCATGCACCTTCGGGAACTCGGAGTCAGCTACTTCGTGCTGGATTTTGGCCATCCGCTTCACCCCGAGCCTGCGCTCCGCTTTGCCGAACAGGTCATCGCCCCGATGAAAGCCTCCTGAACGGTGGAATCCGACCGGGGGCCGATCGAGAGCCTCAGCGCGGTCACCATCGTCACCCGCAGTATGGCGGTATCGGTGGCCTTCTACGAGGCGCTCGGATTCCGGCGGCTGTACGGCGGGGCCGACGAGGCGTTTACCAGCTTCCGGGTGGGCAACGGTTTTCTCAACCTTCAGCTGAGCTCCGTAACCGTCGGTGAGGTGTGGGGTCGCGTCGTGTTCTGGGTCGATGACGTCGACGCGATGTACCAACGGGCCGTGGCGGCCGGGTTCACTCCGGCCACTACGCCGGTGAACGCCACGTGGGGTGAGCGCTACTTCCACATCCACGACCCCGACGGTCACGAGCTGAGCTTCGCCCGCCCCGTTGGCGGCTAGCGTTTCGGCATGCATCCGAGGTCCGCGGAGCAGTCGTTTTTGGCGGTCGAGGCCGAACTCACCGAGGAGCGGGCCAGCGCCCTCGGCCGAGCCGGTCGCCGGCTGGAGGAGCAGTTCGAACGATGCCGGCGGCTGGCTCGATTGATCGAAGCGGGTGGCGACACGAGGGGATCCGATGTCTTGCTCGGGCAGTACCGCCGGGCGGTGGAAGACTTCGAGCATTGCCGGTGGCGTCTGTGTGTGCAGCGTGAGGCGCTCGGTCTGTACGACCATCGCTGGGTCGATCGGGTGTTTCCGCCGCCTGCTCGACGGTAACGGCTTCAGCTGCCGGTGGCGATTCGTTCCAGGTTCTCGACGGACCGTTCCAGCATGTGCACGGGTACGACCGGCCATTCCCGCCGGGTCTTTACGTCTTCGGGGATGTTGGTCCAGTCGCAGTAGTTGGTCACGTCGGTCACCGTGTCGCTCACCGGCTCGAGCTGCCAGCCGTACACATGACCGAAGAGCGGACGGTCGGCGCCGCCGATTCCCCACTCGAAGAGTCGGTCGGGCACGATCTGCGTGACGGTGTTTCGCACTTGGTACTTACCCATGCCGGGAATGTCACCGAGCGGCTCGCGATCCATGTTCATGTCGAAGGTCTCGCCGACGGCGGTGAGCTGACGTGAGTTGGGCGCCAACTCCAACATCCCCGAGCCGTCGATCTGAACGTGGCCCTCGGGACTCGACACGATCTGAAACAAGACATGGGCCGGCGCGGCGATTCGGCGGGTTACGGAGACACGTTCGGTGGACATGGCGAGACAGTACCGATATTCGCCGTCAGGGGCGCCGCCGATGAAATGGAAGACTTCATGGCCATGACGGAGTCCAACCTTGTCCCCGGACGCGCCACGCCGTTTCAGGACCAGATGGCCGACAACTTCTGTTGGGGCTGCGGCAGCCAGAACCATTCGGGCCTCGGTCTCAAAAGCACGTGGGACGGGGACAGCTCGGTGGCGGTGTGGGTGCCGAAGCCGGAACACGCCGCTGGGCCTCGCCATATCCTCAACGGGGGGATCATCGCCACGTTGCTCGACTGTCACGGCGTGTGCTCGGCCATCGCCGATGCCTTTCGGCGCGAGGGCCGAGCGATCGGCTCCGAGCCGGAGATCTGGTACGCCACCGCCGTGCTCACCGTGGAGTACCTCCGTCCCACGCCGCTCGACGAGCCGGTGGAACTGCGGGGTACCGTGGTCGAACGCGTTGAGCGGCGCACGGTGGTGGATTGTTCCCTGTGGTCGGGCGGCAAGGAGCGGGCGCGGGCGCGCGTGGAGGCGGTGCGAGTGCCCGACAGCTGGAAGCGCGGTTGATACGGGTTACCGATCGCGCAGGGCGTTCATCGCTTTATCGATGCGACGTTGGCGGGTCTCGGGACTCTTGGCGTCTTCAATAGAGCGAACCCATTCCTTACGATGGCTGTAGGCCGACGCCTCGAATCGACGCTTGGCGGCGGGGTCGGCCTTGAGGGCTTTGGCGAAGTCGGGCGGAACGACGACCTCTCGCGGTTCGGTGTCGAGGGTGAGGTCAACCTCGAGCTCGTCGCCGGCCGAAACCCCGGCACCCTTGCGGTGCTCGGCGCTCACTCCCAGGAGGTACTTGCCACCCATCACGGCCACCGTGTTCCGGTAGGTGTAGCCGTTGATCGTGACCTTCACCGGCGGGCGCTTCGTGGTGCCCAGCCGTTCCACCACCTCGGCCGGGATCTCGAAGCCCGTGGCGGTCTTGCCGTAGAGCTCCAAAGTGGTGCGAAACCTCATCGAATTAGCACCCTAATTGACGGGTGGAACAACCCGTCCGACCAGCGCTGGATCCCCTGCCGAACAGAAACTTGACCTTTTACCTGGTTCATCACGCCGGGGTTCATGCCGAATCCAGATGGTGTGAGCGTGATTGAAGCGACCGAGGAGTCAGTGGCCGAGCCGCCGACGGATCACACGGCCTGGCTGGCCGGCGTGGTGGCGTCGGCGCCGCTCGGCATCATGGCGCTCGACGACGAGTTGCACTCTCGTTACCTCAGCCCCCGCTGTGTCCAGATCTTCGATGGCTCGATCGAGAGCCTGCGTGGGCGGGGCTGGCTGAGCCGGGTAGATCCTCGCGATGCCGAGGTGTTGGCCGAGGTCGCCCCGCAACTCGAGCGGGAATGCACCACTGTCGTGGCGCTGCGGATCACGGTGTCGGCGGGCGAGTGCCGCCAGATCAGCGCCACCTGCTCCCGCAGTGAGAGCGGCGAGTTGGTGGCGTGGATGGAAGACGTGACCGAACGGCGCGATCTCGAGGAACGGCTGGCCCACCAGGCCTCACACGACGCCCTCACTGGCCTTCCCAATCGTCGCGTGCTCACCGAGAGGATCGGCGAGCTGCTGGCCAACCGGCGCCGCCGGGCGGACGCGCCCGGGGTGCTTCTGTTTGTAGACCTCGATCATTTCAAGACGGTGAACGACACCCTCGGCCACAAGGCGGGCGACGTGCTGCTGATCGAGGTTGCCGAGCGCTTGCGGTCGACCATACGGGACGGCGATCTCGTGGTCCGCTTCGGCGGCGACGAGTTCGTGATCCTGTTGCCGGGAATGGGTCAGGACGAAGCGTGGCATGTCGCGCAGCGGCTCCTCACCGTGCTCTCGGAGCCGGTGGCGCTGCCCGGCGGATCCCGCCAGCCGGTGTCGGCGTCCGTGGGGCTGGTGGAGATCGACCACAGCTATCCGTCGGCCGATGCGTTGCTGCGCGACGCCGACGTGGCCATGTATCAAGCCAAGGAGCAGGGTCGGGGCCAGGTGGCCTCCTTCGATGATCGGGTGCGGGCCCTCATCACGGAGCGGGCGGACCTGGAGGCCGCGCTGCGCGACCCGGGAGCGGCCCGAACGGTGGAGTTGCTGCTCGAGCCCTTGGTGGATCTCGACACCGGGCGGCTGGTGGCGGCCCGGACGATGTCACTGTGGCGGGCGCCCGGTGGCCGCCCGCTGATGGGCGACCAGCTCGAGGAGCTCATGGAGGCCGCGCAGGTGGGAGCCGACCTCACGGGGACGATGTTTCGCCAAGCGGCGGTGGCCAACCAACAGTTGAACCGCGACGTCGGTGCCATCGCGCCGGCCTGGTTCAGCCTTCGTTTCGCCACCCGCTCGATGCTGGAATCGCAGCGGTTCGCTCTGCGGGTGTTGACGCT
>Ga0268264_10005869_pt1 | contig 10392 bp, 12 predicted proteins | sample KBSSwiS32_FD_190357 | JGI IMG/M metagenome (GOLD analysis project Ga0268264, IMG submission 190357) | Switchgrass rhizosphere microbial communities from Kellogg Biological Station, Michigan, USA - KBS Switchgrass S3-2 (SPAdes) (version 2) | ecosystem: Host-associated > Plants > Roots >... | reverse complement strand
CGGACGTGCGGATGGTGGCGCCGCCGGCCGCGTCCTCCGGGGAGGCGGCCCCGTGAGGAAGCTCCAGCCCCAGCCGTTCCTGATCCGCCAGATGTCCCCGGACGACATGCCGGAGGTGATGGAGATCGAGCGGGTCGCCTTCACCAACCCCTGGTCCCCGGAGCTGCTCCGCCGCGAGCTGACCCACGACTGGTCCACCATCCTGCTCGCCGAGGAGGAGGTGGCGCCCGGCGTGCGGCGCCTGCTGGGCTTCGCCATCTTCTGGGTGGTCCACGACGAGCTGCACATCCTCAACGTCGCCGTCGACCCGTCCCAGCGCCGGCGCGGCGTCGCGCGCGCGGTCATGGACGCCACCCTGGAGCGGGGGCGGCAGCGGCGGTGCGTCATGGCCACGCTGGAGGTGCGGCGCAGCAACGAGGCCGCCCTGTCCCTCTACCGCAACCTGGGCTTCCGCGCGGTGGGCGTCCGGCCCAACTACTACGTGGACGAGGGCGAGGACGCGATCGTGATGATCCTGGATCTCTGACCGGCGTCACAGTCCGCGCAAACGGACTCGATCTCGATTACCTGCGCTCATTGCTTTGACAATTTTTCCGGAGGGGGATTACACTCCCACCATCGCCGCGAGGGTGTGATGCGCTCTGCTCGCCCCAGCTCAGAGACGCTGACCCGGACCGATCTACCCGGTTCGCGACCCGTCCCTTCAGGCGCTCCGCCTCCGCTCCCCGCCGGCGCCACGCTCGGGCGCTACGTCGTCTTGCACGTGGTGGGCGAGGGCGGGATGGGCGTGGTGTACGCCGCCCACGACTTCGTGCTCGACCGCCGGGTGGCGGTGAAGCTGGTGCGGCCGGACCTGCGGCCCGCCGAGCGCGAGGCGCGCAAGGCCCGCCTGGTGGCGGAGGCGCAGGCGGTGGGGCGGCTCCAACACCCCAACGTGATCTCCGTCTACGACGTGGGCGAGTTCGGCCGCGAGATCTACATCGCCATGGAGCTGGTGGCGGGCCAGACGCTGGCGGACTGGCTCAAGTCCGGGCCGCGCTCGCTGGAGCAGGTCCTGGACGTCTTCTCGCAGGCCGGCCGCGGGTTGGCGGCGGCGCACCGCGCGGGGCTGATCCACCGCGACTTCAAGCCGCACAACGTGCTGGTGGGCGCCGACGGCCGCGTCCGCGTCACCGACTTCGGGCTGGCGGTCTCCGCGGGGACGGCCGGCGGCGACGGGGCCGGCACCCCGGCGTACATGGCGCCGGAGCAGGCGGACGGGAAGGGGAGCGCGCGGGCGGACCAGTTCAGCTTCGGGGTGGCGCTGCACGAGGCGGTCACCGGCGCCAGGCCCGGGCAGGACGGCGCCACCGCCGCCGCCCCCCGCTGGCTGCGCAACGTGATCTGGCGGGCCCTGCGCCCGGTGGACGAACGCTTCCCGTCCATGGACGAGATGCTGGAGGCCATCGCCCGCGGCGAGCGGTCCCGCGAGCGGATCCACCGCTGGGTGGGCGCGGCCGCGCTGGCCTGCGCCGCGGCGCTGGTCACCGCCGTCGCCGTCAAGCCCGGCACCGCGGCGCGAGCGGCCCAGCGCTTCGAGGTAGTGGCGCAGAAGGTGGCGGAGCTCCCGGCCATGGTCCGGGCCCACGCCGCCGCGGCCGTCACCGCGGTGACCGGCGGCGCGCCGGCGGAGCCCGCCGCGCCGGAGGTCGTGAAGGTCCGCGCCCCCGACGCGCCGCTGGCCATCGCCGGGCCGGCGCCGCGCGCGACCTCCTCCGACCGGTGGGCCGCGCCGTCACCCCGCCGCTCCACCGCCGAGGCGCCCGCCGCCCGGGGGCGGCACGACCCGTCGTGGGTGGCCGCGCTGGAGAAGCTGGTGCGCGCGCTGCGCGACTTCGGGATGTTGAAGGAGGGCTCGCTGGAGCTCCAGGCGCCGTCCGCCCTGGCCGCCGCGGACCGGGGCGTGGATGACGAACCGCTCTCCTGGATCCCGGCGTGGGCCCTCCGCCCGGACGGCCGCGCCAGCTTCTATGCGAGCCCGAACAACGCCACCCGGCTGAGCGACCTGGAGACCGCGGTCTCCGGCAGCTCGGACCCGATGGAGCTGGCGGAGGCGCGCTTCGAGCTGGCGCAGACCCTCTGGGACTCCAACCAGGACCGCGACCGGGCGCTCATGCTCGCAGAGCAGGCGAGGGCCGCCCTGCAACACGACGACGCCGCTGCATCGTCCGATCTGCTGGGCAAGATCGAGGAATGGCTCAGGTTGCGCCAGACGAAGTGAGCGGTTCGCAGACCTCCACGCTGAGCCGCAGCGAGGCCCGCGCCTCGCTCAGCGAGGGCCCGTCGCGGTGCGCGCTCCTGTCGCTGGCCATGTGCTGCGACCGGCCGCTGGAGGTCCCCTGGCGCTTCTCCCTGGAGGCCGTGGACGAGGTCTCGTTCGGCCGCGGCCCGGAGCGCAGCTGGCGGCTGGACGAGGGCGGCTCGAAGCGGCGGCTGGAGATCCGCTCCCCGGACGCGCGGATGAGCTCCAACCACGCGCGGCTGGTGCGCGACCTGGGGCGCTGGGTGCTGGAGGACGCCGGCAGCAAGAATGGCGTGGTGATGGACGGCGTGTTCCAGAAGCGCGCGCTGCTCTCCGGCGACGAGCCCCACCTGCTCGAGCTGGGGCACACCTTCTTCGTCTTCACCACCCGGCCGGTCTCCGGCCCGCTCCCGCTGCACCAGGCCTCGGACCCGCGCCCGCTCCCGGAGGCGTCCGGGCTCTCCACCTTCGTGCCGCAGCTGCAGGGTGAGCTGTCCGGGCTCCGGGAGGTGTCGCGCTCGCCGGTGCCGGTGCTGCTCACCGGCGAGACGGGCAGCGGCAAGGACGTGGTCGCGCGCGCGGTGCACGCGTGCTCCGGGCGGACCGGGCCCTTCGTCCCGGTCAACTGCGGCGCGCTGGCGGCCACGCTGGTGGAGAGCGAGCTGTTCGGCCACCGCCGCGGCGCCTTCACCGGCGCGGTGGAGGAGCGCCCCGGCCTGGTGCGCGCGGCGTCCGGCGGGACGCTGTTCCTGGACGAGGTGGGCGACCTCCCGCTCCCGCTCCAGGCCGCCCTGCTGCGCGTGCTCCAGGACGGCGAGGTGCTCCCCATCGGCGCGGAGAAGCCGGTGCGGGTCGACGTCCGCGTGGTGGCCGCCACCAACCGCGACCTCGCCGCCCAGGTGGAGCGCGGCCACTTCCGCCGCGACCTCTACGCCCGCCTGGCCGGCCTCACCGTCCTGCTGCCGCCTCTGCGCGACCGGATGGAGGACCTGGGCATCCTGATCGCCGCCCTGCTCCCCAAGGTGTCGGCGGACCCCAAGAAGGTCACCTTCAGCCCGGAGGCCGCGCGCGCCATCTTCCAGCACCGCTGGCCCATGAACGTGCGCGAGCTGGAGAAGGCGCTGGAGGTGGCGTGCGTGCTGGCGCAGGGCGGGCGCGTGGAGCGCGCGCAGCTGCCGCCCCAGCTCCGCGGGGACGCGCCGGAGCCCTCCCAGCCCATCCTGGGGAGCGTGGAGCGCACCCCGCGCCCGCGCCCGCTGACGCCGGACGACATGGCCCGCCGCGAGGAGCTGCTCGCGCTCCTGCGGGGGCACCAGGGGAACATCAGCGCCGTCGCCCGCGCCATGGGCATCGCCCGGATGCAGGTCCACCGCTACCTGCGCCGCTACCAGATCGACCTCGCGCAGTTCCGGGCGTAACCCGGGCTGTAACAGGTGTCGCGATCAGGTGTCACGGTCACGAGGTTGCTGTAACACCCCCGTTGGGACCCATCACCTGAGCTTTTTCGGGACCTTGCGGGCGCTCGATGCGGGCACGGCGGTTGCGTAGGGGAGGGCGCGCAGTCACGCGAGATCTGGCGCTCCGTCCAAACCAGAGAGCGGGAGGAGCGTGCAGACCCAGACCGCCCGAGGGAGAAGCGTCTTCTCCCCCTGGCGGTCTGCGCCTTTTTGGGGTCCTGGTGCAATCCCCGGCGCGCTCCGGCGTACCCTGCCCGCCATGCCCGTCCAGCCCATCGACATCACCGCCGTCATCGGAACCACCCTCGGCATCCTGTGCTTCCTGGTCCCGGTGACCGGGTTCACCCTCCGGTTCGCCTTCAAGCCGCTGGTGGAGGCGCTGGCCATGGGGTGGACGGCGAGGAACCGGTCCCACGAGGAGGTCGCCCTGCTGGAGAAGCGGATCGCCCTTCTGGAGCGCGAGCTGGAGCTCCGCCGGCTGCCCGCCGTCAGTGAAGCGCCTGCGCCCGGCGCCACGGTCGCTCCGCTGCGAAGCTACGAGCGGACGTAGCAAAGACAATCAGTGCGGATTTTCCGGCCCTGACTTCAAGCCCGACAACGCGCTGGCGAGTCGTGACGGGCACTTCGCGAGCGATCGCGCGCTCCGGTCGCCATCTTGTCGCCATCCTTGGCGGGACCTGCCATGGAATTCTTCCGGCACGGTCGGTGCTTGACACACCGGGCCGCGTTCCTATACTGCGCGGCCTTTTTCAACCGGTAGGGAAATGCCGACGATTAGCCAGCTGGTCCGTCTTGGTCGCGAGAAGCTGAAGTTCAAGGGCAAGAGCCCTGCGCTGAAGGAGTGCCCCCAGAAGCGGGGCGTCTGCACGCGCGTCTACACCACGACTCCGAAGAAGCCGAACTCGGCGCTGCGCAAGGTGGCGCGCGTGCGCCTGACCAACGGCATCGAGGTCACTTCCTACATCCCGGGCGTCGGCCACAACCTGCAGGAGCACTCGGTGGTGATGATCCGCGGGGGCCGCGTGAAGGACCTCCCGGGCGTCCGCTACCACATCATCCGCGGCACGCTGGACTCCGTCGGCGTGCAGGGCCGCAAGCAGGGCCGGTCGAAGTACGGCGCCAAGCGGCCGTCGTGACTTCAAGCCCGACAACGTGCTGTCCAGTCGTGACGGGCACTTCGCCAGCGCTTCCGAAATCGTGTCGCCATCCAGTCGCCATCCCTGGCGGAATCGGCTGATCGGCGCACCTCACAGCAAGGACACTCCGCAATGCCCCGTCGCCGCGTCGTCGCCAAGCGCAAGATCCTCCCGGATCCGAAGTTCCAGGACCGCCTGGTCACCAAGTTCGTCAACGACCTCATGCGCAAGGGCAAGAAGTCCATCGCCGAACGCGTGTGCTACGGCGCGTTCGCCCTGGTCGAGGAGCGCGGCAAGGAAGACCCGCTCAAGACCTTCAAGAAGGCGCTCGACAACGTCAAGCCCGTGCTGGAGGTGAAGTCCCGCCGCGTCGGCGGCGCCACCTACCAGGTCCCGGTGGAGGTCCGGCAGGACCGGCGCGTGGCGCTGGGCATGCGCTGGATCATCCAGTACGCGGCCGCGCGCGGCGAGAAGACCATGGAGGAGAAGCTGGCCGGCGAGATCATGGACGCCGCCAACAACCGCGGCAACGCGGTGAAGAAGCGCGAGGACACGCACAAGATGGCGGAGGCCAACAAGGCCTTCTCCCATTACCGCTGGTAGTTCGCCCGCTTCTGTAGCTCCGCCGCCTCCGTCACAAGTCGGCTTTCGCGTCATCAAATCCCGAGCGAGGATGCGCGCCCATGGCACGCGAATACCCCCTCGAGCGCTACCGCAACATCGGGATCATGGCCCACATCGACGCGGGCAAGACCACCACGACCGAGCGGATCCTCTATTACACCGGCGCCATCCACAAGATGGGCGAGGTGCACGAGGGCACCACCACCACCGACTGGATGGTGCAGGAGCGGGAGCGCGGGATCACCATCACCTCGGCGGCGATCACCGCCTTCTGGGCGCGCAACGACCTGAAGTACCGCGTCAACATCATCGACACCCCGGGCCACGTGGACTTCACCATCGAGGTGGAGCGGTCGCTGCGCGTGCTGGACGGGGCGGTGGCGCTGTTCGACGGCGTCAACGGCGTGGAGCCGCAGTCGGAGACGGTGTGGCGGCAGGCGGACAAGTACAAGGTCCCGCGGATCTGCTTCATCAACAAGATGGACCGGGTGGGGGCGGACTTCGAGATGTCCGTCCGCACCATCCGCGAGAAGCTGATGGCCAACGCGGTGGTGCTCCAGCTCCCCCTGGGCTCCGAGGAGAAGCACCGCGGCGTCATCGACCTCATCCAGATGAAGGCGCTGGTGTTCCACGACACCGAGCTGGGCTCCCGCTACGACACCGTGGACATCCCGGAGGAGCACAAGGCGCAGGCGGAGGAGTACCGCGGCAAGCTCCTGGAGGCCGCCGCCGAGCAGGACGACGCCCTGACGGAGAAGTACCTGGAGGGCAAGCCCATCTCCGAGGACGAGATCCGCAAGGCCGTCCGCAAGGGCTGCATCTCGATGAAGCTGTTCCCGGTCCTCTGCGGCTCCGCCTACAAGCACAAGGGCGTGCAGCCGCTCCTGGACGCGGTGGTGGACTTCCTCCCGTCGCCCCTGGACATCCCGCCGGTGCACGGCAAGACGCCCAAGGGCGAGGACGCGGTCCGCGAGACCAACGACACCGCGCCCTTCTCCGCGCTGGCGTTCAAGATCATGACCGACCCCTACGTGGGGACGCTCACCTTCATCCGCGTCTACTCCGGGCGGCTGGAGGCGGGGACCGCGGTCTGGAACTCCACCAAGGGCAAGCGCGAGCGCGTGGGCCGCCTGGTGCAGATGCGCGCCGACAAGAAGGACGACATCCAGGAGTGCCTGGCGGGCGACATCTGCGCGGTGGTCAGCCTCAAGGGCACCACCACCGGCGACACGCTCTGCCGCGAGGACAAGCAGATCGTCCTGGAGAAGATGGAGTTCCCGCAGCCGGTGATCGACCTGGCGCTGGAGCCCAAGTCCCAGGACGACCAGGAGCGGCTGGCGGTGTCGCTGCAGAAGCTGGCGGTGGAGGACCCGTCGTTCCGGGTGCGCACGGACGAGGAGACGGGGCAGACGATCATCGCCGGGATGGGCGAATTGCACCTGGAGATCATCGTCGACCGGCTCACCCGCGAGTTCAAGGTGGGCGCCAACGTGGGCAAGCCGCAGGTCGCCTTCCGCGAGACGATCACCAAGGTCGCGGAGGCGGAAGGGAAGTACATCCGCCAGACCGGCGGCCGCGGCCAGTACGGCCACGTCTGGCTCAAGGTGGAGCCCAACGAGCAGGGGAAGGGCTTCGAGTTCGTCAACGGCATCGTCGGCGGCGTCATCCCGCGCGAGTTCGTCCCGCCCGTCGAGAAGGGCGTGGAGGAGGCGATGCAGAACGGCGTGCTCTCCGGCTACCCCATGGTGGACATCAAGGTCACCCTGTTCGACGGCAGCTACCACGACGTCGACTCGAACGAGATGGCGTTCAAGATCGCCGGGTCGATGGCGTTCAAGGACGGCTGCAACCAGGCGGGCCCGGTGCTGCTGGAGCCGATCATGGCCTGCGAGGTGGTGACGCCCGAGGAGTTCATGGGCGACGTCATCGGCGACCTCAACTCGCGCCGCGGGAAGATCCTGGGGATGAACCCGCGCCACGGCGTCCAGGTGATCGACGCCCAGGTGCCGCTGGCCCAGATGTTCGGCTACGCCACCGACCTCCGCTCGCGCACCCAGGGCCGCGCCACGTACACCATGCAGTTCTCGCACTACGCGCAGGCGCCGCGGGCCGTCTCCGACGAGATCATGCAAAAGGCGGGGCGTGCATGAAGCGCATGGCGAAGGCAGTGGTCCTCTCGGCGCTGGCGTTCGGCATCGGCTGCACCATGCGGCCGCAGAAGTGGTCGGCGCCGCCCAAGGGACCCAGCCTCCCGCCCGACGCCATGACCGCCGTGGAGGCCGAATTCCCGGACTGCCCCAGGGACAAGGTCTACGCCGACCAGTTCCCCCACCTGATCCAGGCCTCCGGCTGCGACCGGGTGGTCTACCTGCAGAAGCGGGACGGCCAGTGGATGCGCGCCGCCCCGGACTTCCCGCTGCGCCCGGAGGACGACCTGCGGGCGGCGGAGGGGCTGCTCGCCGGCGCCCGGCTGCGCCAGCCCGTCCTGGTCGCCGGCCGGGACCCGCTGATCACCATGGAGGACGCCAAGACCCTGCACTCGTGGAAGCCGGTGGCCGTGGTCACCTGCGTGCTCGGCGTGGACGGCCTGCTCCACGCCTGCTTCACCCAGGCGGACGAGCCGCTGATCGCGAACGCGGTCGCCAAGACGCTGCCGCACTTCAAGTACGTGCCCGCCACCGCGGACGGGCGCGCCATCCCGGCCACCTTCCAGGTGACCATCCACGTGCCGGTGCCGCGGCCGAACTGCGCCGCGCTCGCCGACCCGCTGCGGGAGACGCGGTGCCGGCGCGCGCTGGACTCGCCCGAGGGGCCGGCCGCCGCCGTCGACGTCGAGCCGGAGATCTGGGGCCTGCCCCTGGGGCACTAGCGTTCAGGCCGCTAGGCGGGCGGCGGCATGGCCGCCATCCGCTTCTTCATCTCCCTGGGCGAGACGTCCTCGATGTGCGTCATCAGGTACCACTCGTTCCCCCAGGGGTCGATCACCCGGGCGGTCCGCTCGCCGTAGAACTGGTCCTTGGGCTCCTCCTTCGACTTGGCGCCCGCGCCCACCGCGGCCTTGTGGGTGGCGTCCACGTCCTTGACGTAGAGCACCATCCGCCCCGGCGCGGGCGGGAAGGCGGGCGGCATGGAGTCGCCCAGCATCAGCACCGCCGAGCCGAACGCCAACTCACAGTGCCCCACCTTGCCGTCGGGCATGGGGTAGCGGGTGCGCTCCTTCGCCCCGAAGACCTTCTTGAAGAAGTCGATGGCCTCGCCGCACCGCTCCAGCACCATGCTGGGCATGAGCGGGGGGTACCCGTCCGGGATGGGCTTCACCTTCCGGGTTTTACTCGGCTTCCTGGTCGCCTTCTTCTTGCTTGCCATGGTGCGTCACCCTCCTGTCGGGAGGGCCGCTCCACTAGCATGACGCGCACGGGATTCCCGAGGAATTCCGCCCGCGAGCAAAAGGTTGCATCGCGTCAGGGGCTTTGGTACAAGCCCCGCCCCCCGACGTATCAGTTCTTAGTCAACGCTGCTCTCTGACAACCAGGACTGGTTTCCGAGACGCCCGAAGGCACGTCGGCTTCGTTGTGGACGAGGGTTTTGAATGGCGACGCAGAAGATTCGAATCCGGCTCAAGGCGTACGACTCCAAGCTCCTGGATCAGAGCGCGGGCGAGATCGTCGAGACGGCCAAGCGGACGGGCGCCAAGGTCGCGGGGCCCATCCCGCTGCCCACCCGGATCAACAAGTTCACCGTCCTCCGCAGCCCGCACGTCGACAAGAAGAGCCGCGAGCAGTTCGAGATCCGCACCCACAAGCGGCTGCTCGACATCCTCGAACCCACCCAGCAGACGCTGGACGCGCTGATGAAGCTGGACCTCTCGGCGGGCGTGGACGTGGAGATCAAGTCATGAAGTTCGACGTCGTCGATTTCGACGGGAAGAAGGTCTCGGAGATCGACCTCGCGGACTCGGTGTTCGGCGCCGAGCCCAACGAGAGCCTGATCTACGAGGTGGCCAAGTTCCAGGCCATCAACCGGCGCGCCGGCACGCTGGGGGTGAAGAACTCCTCGCTGGTCTCCGGCGGCGGCAAGAAGCCGTGGAAGCAGAAGGGCACCGGCCGCGCCCGCCAGGGCTCCATCCGCGCCTCCCACTGGGTGGGCGGCGGCAAGGCCATGGCCCCCAAGGCGCGCGACTACACCTACCGCCCGCCCCGCAAGGTCCGCCAGGGCGCGATCCGGGTGGCGCTGTCGCTCAAGGCCAAGGACAAGAAGCTGATCGTCCTCGACGCGTTCCCGGTGTCGGAGGCCAAGACCAAGGCGGTCTTCGAGGTCCTCACCAAGCGGATGAAGCTCACCAACGCGCTGGTGGTGGACGAGAAGGGGAACGACAAGCTCCTCCGCTCCGTCCGCAACCTGGCGAAGTTCGACGCCGTGCCGCCCGAAGGCGTGAACCTCGAGTCCCTGCTCAAGCACGAGGCCCTGGTGCTGACCTCCAAGGCGGCCAAGGCGCTGGAGGGCGCGCTGTCATGATCCCGTCCGACGTCATCAAGGGCCCGCTCATCACCGAGAAGATGGACAAGGCGCGCGAGGCGCTGCGCCAGTACAGCTTCGTGGTGGACCGGGCGGCGACCAAGCACGAGGTCGCCCTCGCCGTGCAGACCTTGTTCAAGGTCACCGTGGAGGGGGTCCGCACCTCGGTGGTCCGCGGCAAGGTCAAGCGCGTGGGCAAGAGCATGGGCAAGCGGCCCAACTGGAAGAAGGCGATCGTCACCCTCAAGGAGGGGGACAAGATCGAGCTGTTCGAGGGAGGCGCGGTCTAGATGGCGCTCAAGAAATACAAGCCCACCTCCGCCGGGCGCCGCCTGATGACGGTGCAGGACTTCTCCGACATCACGCGCGACCGGCCGGA
>Ga0268264_10005868_pt1 | contig 10392 bp, 8 predicted proteins | sample KBSSwiS32_FD_190357 | JGI IMG/M metagenome (GOLD analysis project Ga0268264, IMG submission 190357) | Switchgrass rhizosphere microbial communities from Kellogg Biological Station, Michigan, USA - KBS Switchgrass S3-2 (SPAdes) (version 2) | ecosystem: Host-associated > Plants > Roots >... | reverse complement strand
CACAGTGTTTGGTGAAGATGGCCTTACCACTTTGAATATCTCCCTTTCCCTGCCCCAGCATGTGAACCACGCTGCGGATACGAGCTTGCTTTTCGCCTGTTGTTTGTGCGGTCACATTGCCCCAAAATTTGGCGACGAGTTGATCGAGATGCGGATCATGATAACGCACCAGTTGTTGTACCTGATCGAGCGAGACATCCTTGGGAGAAAGCATGCCCGATACCAGGGCTTGCCCCAAAACTTGAGCGGAATCTTTTCGAGAGACAAGGTGGCTGATTATCCTTTGCCGAACTGCAAGCGACGCTTTGCTGAATTGCTTTAACAATGTGGATGATACTTGAGGAGTCATTTGAGCAGCCAACGCATCCAACATCGCCAGGCGGGTTGCATCCGTTTGGGCTGAATCATAAAGCGACAACAAAGTGTCAATTGCAAGTGATGGCGTCCCCTGCGTCATCGCAAGAAGCAGCTTCATACGATCAGAGTCATTGATCTGTTGATTCCGGAGGGTCTGCTCGCCATTGGCAAATGCCTTATGATCGCCCATTCGGATGAGGATTCGCAACACTTGCTGATCATTGGGTCGCAATACAGAGAGCTTTTCCATACCGGCACGCAATGGTACAGGTATGCCTTTCAATCGTCGGCCCTCCAAGGCCTTCTCCATTCCTTGAAGCAACTTTGGGATCACATGAGTATGGCAAGCCGCTATAAGTTGAGACAATGAACGATGGGACAGATCGTTGTCGATGGAGAGCAACAATCGGCTGAGTCGCTCCAGAAGATGCTCACGCAGTACTTTACTTCTCCAGCCATCTGCCTGATGGAGCCCAAGTGAACCGAGATCAAAGACCCCACGATCATACTGGATAGCTTCTTCCCAGGCCCACCAGATAAGCAGTGGAATATGTGGATCGTTCACATCCTCATCATGCTGAAGCAGTCCACTGAGGATTGCATAACACTGTTCTGTTTTCTGAAGCGCTACCACCAGGCGACGTGGCGTGCAGGCTAACTGTGAACGAACGAGTGAACTCTTTTCTAAACGGGCCATGCCGGCCAATTGAGAAAGCAACGGCATCCACGGTTTCATTCCTTCTGGTGTCGCATGATCGCTGATCATACGGACGATCCAGGCACGTACCTCTTCCTGGGGATGATTCAACAAGTCACTGGCGAGTTTGACATCCAGGCCTCCACTGGAATAGAGCGCCCAGACAATATCGATTGATAGTTCACTTCCACTTTCAACTATACGTTTTCGCAATAGCGCTTGTGATTGCTCATCGTGTCTCTCAGCAAGAATGCGTCGCGCCTCGCCGCGCTGCCAACTGTTGTCGTGACTTAACAGATCAACTAGCTCTTGAGAGCTGGCTTTGTTTATATCAAACGGCTTCGACTTTATCCGGCTTCCAGTTGGCACGAGCTTATAGATACGGCCATTGGTCTTGTCCCAGTTATCCACTGGATCGACATGGTTGGCTCGTTTGTCGTACCAGTCACACACATAGACCGCTCCCTCGGGGCCAGTGAGTAAATCAATGGGCCGAAACCAGGTATCGTTGCCCTGAAGCAGCGTGCCTTCCTGCTTCATGTTGAACGACGATCCCTGGCGGCTCAAACGGTACCAATACAGATTGTTATCCAACAGGTTGCAAGCCAGGTAGGCATTCTGATAACGTGCATCCAGCAACTTGCCCTGGTAGACGATGCCGCCACACGTCACATGGCCGCCACGGAAGTTTTGGCAGGGAATATGCTCGAAGTAGCCATAAGTGTGCAAGTTGTGCAGCGGCCCATGCTTGGCGAAGCCTTTCACGTAGTAGCCGCCCTGCACCATGTGCAGCGCAGCAACGCCACCCCAGTTGGTGCCGGCAATGATCTGCCCCGTACTATCAAAGTCGAGGCCCCAGGTGTTGCCGCCACCTTCAGCGAAGAGTACAAACTGCCTGGTGCGCGGGTGATAGCGCCAGACGCCTTGCTGGAACTCGTAGGCTTTCCTGGTCAACGGATCAGTTATGTGGGCGGTGACCGTGCTGCCCTGCGCCCCATAAAGCCAACCGTCTGGCCCCCATACCAGGGAGTTGGCAACGGCATGGGAATCCTCCATGCCGAAACCAGTCAGCAATACCTCCGGGTCGCCATCGGGCACATCATCGCCATTGCGATCCGGGTAAAAGAGGAGATAAGGCGCCTGTAGCACATAGACGCCGCCGTTGCCCAGAGCAAGGCCGCTGGCAAGATTCAAGCCCGTCACAAAGTCTTTCGCTTTGTGAAACCGGCCCTGGTCGTCAGCATCTTCAAGAATCGTGATGCGATCCAGCCCACGAGGGCCACGGGGAGGAGGTTCAGGGACACGATCATATTTAGTTCGGAGGTACTGATCGACTTCCACTGGCTTGAGGCCGGCGGGGGTCGGGTACTGTAGATATTGAATGACCCAGAGCCTGCCTCGGGCATCAAAGGTCATCGACAATGGCTGGCGTATCAAGGGTTCCGCAGCAACGAGTTGAACCGCAAGACCATCGGCAGGTTTCATGTACTCCATTGCCTGCTCCGGTGTATATCCCTGGGCAGCAAGCGATGACACCATCCAAAGAGTGGAGCAAAGCAAGACAACAAGTCGGCACATATTTCAAACCAGCATGGTGGGATATCGGGCAGTTCCCTATCCCACCATGTTGATCATGCAGCGTCAAGCAAGTTATTTATCAAATACCTCTCGGAAGAAGTTCTTCATTGCCGCCGTGGATCGCGCGTTAGCCTGTTCGTTGAAGGCAGCTCCTTTGCTGTTATCCGTGCCGGCAGCTTTGTTGGTAAAACTGTGGACAGCATTGCCATAAGCGACGAGTTCCCAGTTACACTTGGCTGCCTTCATTTCCTTCTCGAAGTTGGCGACTTCGGTAGGTGGAACAAACGGGTCATCAGCACCATGCAGGGCGAGGATTTTCCCCTTCACCTTGCCTGGCTCCGCAAGCAATGGTGTTTCCAGGCCACCATGAAAGCTGACGACGCCGCTAATGTCCGCACCGCTGCGAGCCAGTTCGAGCGAAGTAGTGCCGCCGAAACAGAAACCCATCGCACCAATCTTGCCGGCATCCACTTGCGGTTGATTCTTGAGTACATCGAGCGCTGCCAGGATTCTGCCACGCAGCAATGGCCTGTCTGCCTTGAGCTGCCCGGCTCGACCAGCCGCTTCTTTGGCATCTTTACAGTAGATACCTTTGCCATACATATCGACAGCGAAGGCGACGTAGCCGAGCGCTGCCAACTCTTTCGCCTTTTCAATGGAAAATGGCCCATGCCCCATCCAGTCGTGTACGACCAGCACGCCGGGGCGTCTGCCTTCGAGCTTATCATCATAAACCAGGGTTCCTGAGAGTGTTGTACCCTGATGTTCATAGTCGATTGGTTTAGTGATCACCTCAGCCCTCACTAAAGAAGGGAGCAGGAACAATACTAATGCGAAGCCGATCTTGATTGACATGTTACGTCTCCTTGGAGTGATGAAGTGTTGTTATAGCGATGATAAGGGAGAAGGGGTTAGGGGCTGAGTGATCAAATCAACATGGCAGACAAGTTGTCAGTTTTCAGTTATCAGTTGTCAGTCATACCAAGCATGATTTTCTGACAACTGATAACTAACAACTGACAACTGGTATTTCAGCAACCAGGCGCGGAGAGGGGGCAGTGGTTCTTGGGATGAACCTGTTTCCTTACTTCTCAAGGGGCTGCCAAGGACCGTTTTTCGGCCGTTCACCCTGCCTGACGGCTGACTGTGAGGTCTTTGGGGTGGGCGGGTTGCTTTGTTGTGGGCTTCTCGTCTTTTGGCTGTGCAGCGTGTGCGCGCGCGTGGATTTCTCGGGCTTTTTCACTGCGGTACTTCTTATCGAAGTGGCGGCAGAGCATGTGGTAGTTGGCGCTGTAGGTCGTTTCCAGTCCGTTTTGGCATTGGCGGAGCCTGGCTTTGCTCAGCGCTCTTTGGAAGGCAGACTTGCTGATGGCTTCACAGGTGATCACCGCCTCGAGATCGTATAGTGTCATGCCTTTGTCCTGCAGCGTGCCTTCGATCAGTTGGATGATGCGTCGGTCTTCTTCGAGGATGTGTTCCGGCACAGGTTGCCAGGTGGCGGGGGTGCGGCTGGGTTTGACGTGTTCAAACGGATCGGTGCAGATGAAGTAGGCTTTGCCATCGAACGCAATGTTTATGTGCGTTTGTTCACCAATGGGGCCACGCAGGTTTTTGGCGATGGTGACGACGCGCTGGCCGGAATCGGTGGGGTGGTAGTGCATGGTCAGGCCGAAGCGGGCGATGTCGGAGCCGAGGCGGGTGAAGGGGCCGTACTGGCGGTTTTCGTGGAGGCCGTTTTGGCGCGGGATGATGAGGGTGCAGTCGTGGCTGTGGGCGAGGTTGCGCAGGCCGGTCCAGAAGTCGATCAGTTGTCTGGTGTCGGTCTCGCCGCCGAGTTCGAGAAGTTCTTCCAGCGAATCGATGAAGAGGATTGCCGGCTGATGTTCTTTGATGGCAGCTTCGATGAACCGTAAAAGATGGGGTGCAATGGAGGTTGCCGCATCGGCAGCCTCGGGTTGATATTCGAGGCCACGCAGGTGATCGTAGTTGGGCATTTGATGGGCGAGGGTTTCGATCATCCCCGCACGCTGCTCCGGCGAGGTGAGCACGAGAACGAGTTTGTCGTCCATCTTAATACGCTCGTGGCTGAAGTAGGAAGCGAGCATGGCAGTGACGAGCGATTTGCCGACGCCGGAGGCGCCGTCGAGGAGGACGAGTTCGCTGCGCGGGATGAAGTTGGGGATGAGCCAGGTTTGGTGTTGGACGGGCTCGGTGGGGGCGAGGGAGACGAGTTGGGGCATGGTGCACCTTGGTTAGTGTACGTTTGATGTGTAGTTTATTTGTGTACACTAACGTGAGGCGAGGGGGGGGCAGGGAGAATTATTCCATAAGAGCTGGGGAGGTTGTGTCTCAGGGAGTCTCAGGAGGTCTCAAGTAGATTGAGTCAAATGTTACTTCGTTACAGGGTCATCCTGAATACCGGATAAACCCTTGGGCATCCACAGTTGCATGCGGCGGGTAAGTCGTTGCATGGTGCAACAGGGTCATCCGGAGTACCGGATAACCCTGCCACCACAGGCCAAAATGTTGGATGATCCGGGCACCGGCTTGAAGAGCCGGGGGCTAAATGGGTATACATTCCGTGTAGCCGGTACCCGGCAAACACCCATGACGGCAGGGACGTTACGGTTCATGATCCCAGGTTCTTTTTGAAGAATTCAACGGTTCGTTGCCAGGATGTTTGTGCTGCATCGACGTTATACGTGCGGCGATTGTAGGCAAAGAAACCGTGCTGTGCTTGGTAGGTGAACACTTCGATGCTCGTCCCTTGATTCTTCAGTTTATCCTGGAGTTGTTTGAGATGTTCCGCCGGAATCTCGGCGTCGTTGTCGGCATAGTGCCCCTGCACGGGAACCTTGATTTGCTCCAGCACATCAAGGGGATCTTCTTTTCTTTTGACCCAGGGAGGCGTGCGCAGGTTGCCGTAAAAGGGAACAACAGCACGAATGCTCTTTGATTTCGCGGCAAACATCAGAGCACATCTTCCGCCAAAACAGAATCCCGATATGCCGACTCGATCTGCTTTCACGTATCCTTGTTTATTCGCATAGTCGATCGATGCCTGAAGGTCCCCAAAGATATGCTCATCGGTCATTTGCTCGACAAGCACTTTCTTCTTCTCCTCAGGTGTCATCGAATCCTTTTGCAGAGAGAAAATGTTCGGCGCGATTCCAACCATTCCGTGTTGTGCGAACATTGCGGTCAGATTCGGGATATACTCATCACCAATGGAACTCCCCGTTACCACGATGACCACCGGATAGAGGCCTTCTTTTCTGGGACGCGACTGATAGGCGTCGACCTCATCCTGGCCGCTCTTGAAAGTAACCTTTCCATGAACCACGTTTGCGTCATCGAGCGCCTTCACGATGCGGGGGCTTTCAACTTGCTGCGCTGAACCCTCGCAGCTCAATTGGCAAAATGCTGCTGCCGCTACTGATCGAGACAGCACATTGCGGCGTGTCCATCTGCTTCCGCCAATTGCATGGAAATCTGACATTGGCTTTTCTCCAGTGTGTGGCCATTGTGCAGAAGTAACTATGAAGCGACAGGGTAGCCGAAAAGATCTTGAGAATGCTGTATTCCGTGGAGGGAATTAAGAGTGATTGCACGCCTGGCATGGAGGAAATGAGTACATTACCTCCGTGTCACCGCCTCTTATCAATTCCGGGCACCCGGCACTCCTCTAAGGAGATTAGCCATGTTACGACGCTCGTCTCGTGCCGCCTTTACGATGGTCGAACTGCTTGTCGTCATCGGCATCATCTGTCTCCTCTTCGCCATGGTGCTTCCTGCCATTCAGCGTATTCGAGAATCTGCCAATCGGTTGCTTTGCCAAAGTAACATGGGGCAGATTGCACTTGCCCTTCATTCTTATCACACGGATAATCATCGACTGCCACCACTGCCGTCTCGGAACGCACAAGACCCCAATAAAGCACTAAGCTGGATGGCATTGATACTGCCGTATATTGAGGAAGATAAACTCTATAGCGAAGCTGTCCAAGCTTGCCGGATTAACCCTGACGGAACTAAAAATCCGCCCCACCGTGGTTTCAGCACTGTTATCAAAACGTATGTCTGTGCCACTGACGGAAGGCTTTATACACCGTTAACCGATGCAAATAAAGTCACCGCCGCCTTCACCTCCTACATCGGGATCGGAGGGACATACGTTCAAGGAGCCAAACGAGGCGTTTTAGGAGTTTTGGGAGATAACCCTGGTGGGAGTTTTGCAGCAATATCCGACGGCCTCACGAATACATTGATGTTTGGAGAACGTCCTCCTCCTGACTCTTTGCAAGCTGGCTGGTGGTATCCCAGCCTCTGGATAGATGGGAAATATAACCTTGGTCCTAATGGTATGCTAATTCTCGGAGCAATGGACGAATGGGCGGAAAATGAAAAATGCGGTCACGTTCGCCTCTTCGCACCTGGTAAACTGAGCAATCCGTGCGACCGCTTTCAATTGTGGAGCCTCCATCCAGGAGGAGCCAATTTCGCCTTCGCAGATGCGACCGTTCGCTTTCTTGATTATTCCTATGAATCAGTAATCCTGTCATTAGGAAGCAAGAATGGCGGCGAAGTGGTCGAAATTCCTTGAATTAGCGGCTGGTCAGGTTTGTGTCGGCTTTTGAAGAATAGTTCGCTGTTGAGGTGCCCGCGGAGGCCGTGGGCCAACCGGAGCTGCCGTCCTGTAGTAAACCGCGAATAGGAATTACTTCTTATTCGCTGTCTGGGCTTCCACGGGGACTTCCAGCACTAAATCCTTCACTGCTTGAAGGCTTTCGACTTTCACTTCTTTGGCCCTGAGCCAGGGATTAGATGGAGCATCGGCTTTCTTTTTGTATTCCTCGAACTTTTTCTGATCGGGGTTCTGTGGAAAAGGCACCTCGGCATCGTGATCGCGCATCCCGTCGTGGCCGACTTTGAGGCCGTAGTCTCCCGGGGGCAAGGCACGGAAGTGAAATGCGCCTTTGTTGTCGACGCTGGTTTCAGCACGATAACCTGTTTTGTTGAAGGCCACTACCCAGAGGTAACCTTTGGCTTCGGCGGGAATGTCTTTGACACTACCAGCGATGCTGCCGGGCGGCCTGGTGTTAATGTCGAACTGTTTCCATTCACCAGAACCCAATGATACGACATCGGTGATGGTGGGCGCCTCGCCGGGAAGGTATATTGTCAGGAAGTACTTGCCAGGGCTGTAAGCGGCGATTTCATACGAACCATGCTCCAGGGTTGTTGTGGCTAACTCCATGTAAGCAGGAGTAGTGACCCTGCCGCGCAGGACATAGCCGTTAATTACATTCATGTCTTTGACCATGCGACATAAGGTCACCACTCCTGATGAAACAGGCTTGCCTTGATGCATCACCTTGCCACGGAATCCTTCTCCCACTTTGACCCGCTTGTCTTCCACGGTGATCTTCTTGCGTTTCAACTTGATGACGACATCGGGAAAGTCGCTGTCTGGAGTGATGCGAGGGGTGTGGTGTTCTGCATCCTCATACTGATTAGCAGAGAAGGTAATGTGGAAGCCCGCGTAATCTTGTGCAGGCTCTGCCAGGGAAATACGGAACCGACCGGCTCCGAGCATCTCAAATGCGCCCTCACCTCACCCGAACGGTTGGAGTTTACCTTTTTCCTCACGAAGCTGGCAGATGCCAATGCCCATTAAAGGGATAGGCTCATTGGTGTCCACATCGACTACCGTTCCATGCAAGTAAGTCGGCTTCTTGAGAGTGACCGTGGTCTTTTGCTCGCGGATCAGCAGTTCCGATTGCGGGTATCCCGGCGCGTTTACCTTGTATAAGACCGATGGCATCGCTGAATAACCACGAATCACGATGATGCCGTTTTTATCCGAGACAGGAGCTTCGAGGCCATAAAGCCCGCTCACCGTAGCCCCCGCAATCGGTTCGCCCTTGTCATTGAGGATTTTTAGTTCCTGCGGCGCATCACTCTGAAGTTTGATGTTTTTCTCATACGCTTTATCGCCAGGGGCCAGTTGAATGGATTCCTGAACGAGTAGCCTTTCAGGAACTCGAATCATTAGATCGAGACAAGACATGGGCAATGGCGGCGATGTATATCGTCCATTACCATCAGTCTCGATCCTGATAGGCTCTGAGATCTTGTTAAAAGTATGAGCCAGTTCAAACTTGTTGGGAATGATATCGATGATGGTGCTGGAACGTGGTTTTCCATCAGCGTCAAGAAGTTGGCCAGTGATGCGGCGGCCTGGTTTGAGAGGGATGACGCCAAGGTCGTGATCGGTATTTGGATAAACCATGGGCGAGGTAAGGTAAGCTAATGCCCATTCATCGGAGCGGACCACCAGCTTATTCCGGCGATTCACTTCACTGGGCAGGTTATCCAATCGGAAAGTGCCATCGGCCTTGGTAATAGTGGTGTGTTTTTTGTCGTTGCCTTCATAGTAAACGATCTCAGCACCAGCAACAGGCTTGCCGTCTGGATTGGTGACCTTACCAACGAGATTGCCGGGCGGGGTCTTCTTCTCATCGCTGGGTATTGCATAGATAGCGAAGGTTGAATTACTTAGCCCCGCTTCGCATGCTGTAACAGTCCAGAAGGAAGCGCAATATAAGGCTAACACAGAGATCATGCTGAAGATCAGGGTGCCGCCGAGCAATTTTTTCACAAGCAACGTCTTCATCACCGTGTTGGCTATGCCACTGATGGAAGAGGTTGTCGAAGTAGAAAGCGCCAGTGTCATCGATTGCAGGGCAAGCGGCACCTGGGCATTCAATTCACCATCGAAGAGTATTTCGAGCGTGGCGGCAGAGACAGCCAATCCTCTTCGCTTCAGTGCTGTGACCAATAATCGCTTGGCTGTGGCCAGCCGACTGGAGAGTGTGCCTTCGGCTATTTTCATTTGTTGAGCGGCGGCGCGTCGTCCTGTGCCCTGAAGCAAACAGGTGACAACAGCTTCCTGATAACGCGCCGGCAGCTTCGCAATCTCTTCATCCAGGATATCGCAGATTTCCTGCCGTTCCACTTCAATTGGTGGCGAGGATGGTTGATTGCGAGCTTCACGCTGCCGGCGTCCTTCACACTGTTGGCGTCGTTTCTTCATGGAGCGAATCTCCCAGGCTGTTCGCAATGCCACGCCATAGAGCCAGTTGCCCAGCTTATTTGGCTCTTGTAAATGGCCCGCTTTGCGAAGCAGGACTAAGAAAGTTGCCTGGAAGGCGTCGTCTACATCACTGGCGTCGCGGAGAATGCGTCTGCAGGCGCCATAGACAAGCGGCCCATGTCGCTTCATCAGTTCAGCAAAAGCTGCGGAATCTAAATGCTGGTGAAAACGAGATAGTAATTGAGCATCACTCTGACGCCGTTCCTGACGCATCAAGAGATGGGCCAATCGAATGGAATCTCGATTGGCAGTGATCACGTTCATTCATACTCCTCCTTGCCCGCTCTATCATACTGGGCGGGGAGGGGGCTGCGCGTCGAAAATAATGGGAGAATTTGTTGTTGAGTTAACCCCTTTCACGCAGTCTTTGAAGTTGCGCACAGACACTTGCCCCTGATCGGAGACTGGGGACATACTGAATTCCCGGCTCTGCCGGGATGGCAAAAGCAATGAGAAACTTGAATGCTATGGAGCAAACAATCCGTCCGGCGGAGCCGGACATGCAGTGCGTCCCCGGTCGGAGACCGGGGACGAGTAGTGAGTCAGTGGCACCCTGCCTTACCCACGGGCTTGAGGGTTAAGGGGATTTTGGTCTTCTCAACGA
>Ga0268264_10005863_pt1 | contig 10397 bp, 9 predicted proteins | sample KBSSwiS32_FD_190357 | JGI IMG/M metagenome (GOLD analysis project Ga0268264, IMG submission 190357) | Switchgrass rhizosphere microbial communities from Kellogg Biological Station, Michigan, USA - KBS Switchgrass S3-2 (SPAdes) (version 2) | ecosystem: Host-associated > Plants > Roots >... | reverse complement strand
GAGGGGATCACCTGCGGCGGCGGCGCCGGCCGCATGGTGATGCAGCCCACCACCCGGTCCCGGCCGATCAGCTCCAGCGTCCGGGTGAAGCCGGAGAAGGTGGCCTCCTTCAGCGTCGCCACCAGCACCACCGAGTCCGCCGCGATCGCCACCGGGATGCACGACTCGTTGGCCAGCACCGAGTCCAGCACCACCACCGAGCCGTACTCGCGCGCCTGGGAGGCCAGGCTCATGTCCAGGATGAACATGGCCGCCTTGCTGGGCTGCAGCCCGGTGCCGTCCAACAGCTCCGGCGCCTTGCCCAGCATCAGCGAGGCGGTGCTCACCAGCGCCTCGGCGATGGGGCGGGCGTCGGTGGAGATGTCCGCCGGCACGATGGCCAGCGAGTGCCAGGAGGTCTTCTGGATGGCCCGCCAGAGGTGGCTCAGCTCCGGGGAGACCGCGCGGTTGCGCAGGATGGCCGCCGCGTCCGGGCGGACCTCCGTCGGCTTGTTCGAAGGGGAGATCGGCTTCACGTCAGGACCTCGTTTCCCGGGTGGTCCGCACCCACTCGCCGGGGCGATTGGCGGGGCGGCGCAGCTTCAGCGCCACCTTCCACGCCACGTAGGCGGGGGCGAACGTCAGATCGAAGAGGCCGCGCGCACCGGAGCCGGACAACCACCAGCCGCGCGCCACGTAGAGCAACAGGGACAGCGCGCACACCCACGCCACGCCGGCGGCCGCGCTGTTTCCGCCCAGCACCACCGCCACCGGCGCGGAGACCACCAGCGCCAGCAGCGCCAGCCCGGCCACGGTGGACAGCGGCGGGACCAGCACGTCCATCGCCAGGTCCAACAGCAGCCCGCTCCGCCGCTTCAGCCCTTCGAAAAGGAGCGGGCGCCCGTGCAGCCGGACGATCTGCTTGCGCCCGTCCTCCCAGCGCCGCCGCTGTGAGCGCGACGCCTTCTCGGTGCTCACCATCTCGCCGTAGACGTGCGCTTCGCCCGCGTAGAAGACGCGGTGCCCGGCCCGGCCCAGCCGGATGCCGTACTCCAGGTCCTCCACCACGGAGAACGCGTCGTGCGGCACCTGCTGCAGCAGCGCGTGGGTGAAGCACATCCCGTTGCCGCGCAGGCCGCAGGAGACGCCCAGCCGCTCGCGCGCCTGGGAGCGCAGGACGTGGAACATCCCCAGCGCGATCCGGATCAGCCGCGTCCGCCAGGACGCCTCCGGGTTCTGCACCGCGTAGTCCGCCTGGACGGCCCCGGCGCCGGCCTTGATGCGCGCCTGGAACGCCTGGAGCAGGTTGCTGGAGACGGTGGTGTCCGCGTCCACCACCACCACCGCGCTGGCGAAGCCCTCCTTCGCGCTGTGCTCGAAGGCGTGGGCCAGGGCGTAGCCCTTCCCGCGCAGCTCCTGGTGCTCGCGGACCAGCACGGTGGCGCCGGCCGCGCGCGCGCGTTCGGCGGTCTGGTCCGAGCAGTTGTCCGCCACCACCAGCACGCGGAACAGGTCGCGCGGCCAGTCGATGGCCAAAAGGTCCTTCACCGTGCGGCCGATGCCGCCCTCCTCGTTGTGGGAGGGGACCACCACGTCGAACTTCACCTCCGGGGCGCCGGCGGGGGGCGCCGCGGTCCGCCTCGACACCAGCGCGAGGAAGCCCAGGTAGCCGGTGGCGGCGAGCACCGGGAGGAGCGCGGCGGCCAGCGCCAGGTCGACGAGCCGGAGGATCATTGCAGCGTGACCTCCTCCGGCCCCAGCTGGTACGCGGGCACCGGCACCGGGACGGGCCCCGCGGCGGGGAGCGGCGCGGCCGGCCTGGACCGGGTGGACGGGAACGCGCCGGTGGCGACCGCCAGCTTCCCGGCCACCACCATGGCGGGGGCGACCAGGAACACGCCGATCCAGTTCACCAAGCCCATGTCGCCGTAGCAGTGCATCAGGTAGATGAAGATGGTCCCGATGCACGCGAGCGCCGCGGTCTGGTGGTCCACGTTGCGCGTCATCCGGTAGGCGCGCGCGGCGCAGAAGACCGCCACCCCCAGCATCATCCAGATGCCGGTGAAGCCCAGCACCCCGGCGAACGCCCACAGCCCCAGCACGCTGTTGTGGGGGATGAAGCGGTACTGCGCGAAGTACTGGCTGATGTCGTCCGCCTGGACCTGCTCGATGTACTCGTGGCCGAAGCCCATGGGGATGAAGGAGCCGGCCTTCAGGGTGACGATGAGGTTGAAGTTCTCGATGTCGCGGGTCTCCGACGAGCGGTCCGACTTCGAGTCGGCGATGGAGCGGAAGGTCTTCACCGGCTTGAAGATGGCCGAACCCGAGTTCCACCCCGCCGCCAGGTAGATCGGCGCCAGGGGCGCCATGATGACCAGCGCGCGCACCAGCATCCGCTTCACCGGCGTCCACGGCGTCATCAACAGCACGATGATGGCGACGATGCTGACCTGCACCCAGACCAGCCGGCGCCCGTTGGCGATCATCCCGCCGATCAAGAGCGGCCACACCAGCATGCAGAGCTGGAAGCTCTTCTTGTCCGCGGCGATCAGCAGGCGGATGAGCGGGATGGAGAACGCGGTGGCGAACAGCATGGAGTCGGCGTGGGTGGTGACGTACGGCGGCTCCGGTCCCAGGACCGACCGCACGTACATGGCGAGCACCGCCTTCGAGGTGGCCGCGCCGATGACCAGCCCGCCGATGAGCTTGTGGTCCAAGGGGCCGCGGAAGGTGGCGCTCATCAGGGCGAAGATGATGGGGACGTACAGCATCTTCTGCGTCTGCCAGAGCGCGTTGGTGAAGTCCCCGTGGGTGGCGATCCCCCAGGCCATCAGGAAGACCACCGTCCCGAAGGAGAGCAAGGACGCCTTGCGCAGCGGGCGCGCGGTCTCCGGCATGTCCGGGGAGACCTCGTGCCGGCCCAGGATGCGCCGCCGCAGCCACACCGCGAACAGCAGCGCCGTCATCAGGTCCAGCCCGGAGAAGCGGAGCGCCTTGATGGGCAGGGTGGTGTTCAGGTTCGACAGGAGCAGCGCGCCCACCATCCAGATCGGGGACTTCCACAGCCCGGCGCCCGAGCGCTCCGCCGGGTTCTCCATGGTGAGCGCCAGGAAGGTGAGCGCCATCAGCGTGTAGCGCAGCGGCGCCTTGGCGATGGCCACCAGCACCAGCGCCAGCACCAGCGGCACCACCGCCAGGATCGGCTGGTCCACCGCCGCGCCCACCACCATCGCCCCCAGGGTCGCCACCCACACCGCCACCAGCATCGCGGACCACTGCCCGCGGAAGCCCTTCAGCCGGTCGCGCGCGATCGCCATCGCGCGCGCGCCGGTGGGGACGGCGGAGTAGAGGGCGCCCTCCGGGGTCACGGCCGGTTCACCTCCGCGATGACCGGGACGCCCAGAAGGCGCTGCACCTGCCAGGACTCGAGGACCCGCCCGGTGCGCACGTCCGCCAGCACCGCGGCCAGCACCGCCAGCGCGACCGCGGCGAACGCGCCCAGGGCCATGATGATCGGCACGTTCGGCTTGTCCGCCTTCTTCGGGCGCTGCGCCGGCCGGATCACGCTGTAGCGGTACTTGAAGGCGGCGCGCGCGGTGGCCAGCTCGATCTTCGCGGAGTCGATGCGCTCCAGGAGCTCGTCGTACTTGGCGAGCGCCACGCTCATCCGCGCCTTGGCGAACTCCACCGCCTGCGCCTCCTTCTCGGTGTCCTGGGCGGCGGGCTTGGCCGCCATCGTCCCCTCGGTGTCGATGGCCTTGAGCGCCTCGTCCACCGTGGCGCCCGGCCCGGAGGAGGTGGCGGCGGGCGCTTCCGAGATCGCCTTGTCCAGCCGGGTCAGCTCCGCCTTGAGCGACTCCTCGTCCTTCTTGAGGTCCGACAGCTGCACGGAGTCCTTCCCCAGCGCGGCGATGCTCTGCTGGGTGGACTGCACCTCCGGGTGGATGTCGGAGTAGTTGGTGCGCAGCTCCGCCAGCTTGGTCTGCAGCTCGGAGAGGCGCTTCATCCGGAACTCGCCCAGGTCGCTGATGGCGCGCTTCTTGGCGGTGAGCATCTCGCTCACCTGCTCGCGCTCGCGCTGGAGCGCCTTCTTGGCGGCGGACGGGCCGGCGGAGGCCACCCGGCCGCCGGGCTGCGGCTGCTGCCTGGCGTTGAAGCGCTGGATCCGCTCCAGCGCGCCGTCGATCACCTCGCGCACCCCGGCGGCGTGGCCCTCCAGGATGCTGATCGCCTCCGAGATGGAGGAGATCTCCGACACGTGCCGCGCCTCGAGGAAGTTCTGCTGTGCCGCCTCCACCAGCCGGAACGCCATCTCGTCGTTCGGCCAGTCGATCATGATGGTGACGGTGCCCTCGCCGATCTGGACCTGGAGCTTCTTCTCCAGGAGGCCCACCAGCGCGTCCACCCGGTCCTCCTCGGTGGGCGCGCCCTTCAGCACCTTCGACACCCAGTCCTTGATCCGGTTGGCGGGGGCGCGCGTCGCCTCCCACTGGTCCACCAGGTCCGTCTGCTTGATGAGCGAGATCAGGTTGTCGCGCCGGAGGATGGTCTCGGACGCGGCGCGGGTGGGCGCGTCCGCGTCGCGCGGGACGGTGCGGTTGGGGTTGCCCAGCGCGGCGATGACGTGGTTCTGCTGGGCCAGGATCTTCGTCTCCACGTGGTAGCTGCGCGGGAGGATGGCCAGCATCGCCGCCGCCGCCCCCATCACCGACACCCAGGCGACGAGCACCAGCAGCTTGTGCCGGCCCACCGCCCTGCGTACGAACCCCAGGTAGTCGCGGATCTGTGCGAAGTCGAAGAGGTCCGCGTTCTCCGTCTGAGGAGCGGGGAGATGTCCTGGAAGCGGGGCGCTCATGATCTGGTGATCTCCAGCGGGCTGTGCGGCAGCAGGGCGCGGAGCTGCTTCATCAGCTCGCGCCGCTGGTACGGCTTGGGCAGGAAGGCGGTTGCGCCGGCCTCCTCGGCCTGGGCGCGGTGGGAGGGCAGCAGCCGGGCGCTCACCACCAGCACCGGGACGTCCTTGGTCTTCGGGTCGCGGCGGATGTGCTCGCAGACCTCGTAGCCGGAGCTGTCCGGCAGCACCAGGTCCAGGATCACCAGGTCCGGGGTGGCGGACGCCAGCTGGTCGTAGGCCCCGCGCGCGTTGGCGGCGGTCAGCACCTTGAAGGCGGACTCCTCGAGGTGTTCCTTGATCTGCGCCCGCAAGATGGGGTCGTCCTCCACCACGAGGATGGTCGGCTTGGCGGGCAGGTCGGTCGGTTTGGTCATCCCAGCCTCGGATAGATGACGCGGACCGCGAAGAGGTAGAAGAAGTTGAAGGCGATCAGCCACAAGATCGCCTTCTTGAGGGCCTTCTTGGGGTGCGGCTCCTTGGACGCGATGATCGGCAGCGCGACCAGCGAGATGACCGTGGAGAGCAGCAGGAGCTTTTGCATCAGCGCACCGCCGTGGCCTTGAGGCTGAACGCCACGTACGCGCGAAGCTCGGTGGCGGAGGTCCCGGACACCGACGCGTTCGCGCCGCGCAGCCCGCCGGAGATCTCCGTGATGCCCTCGCGCCACGCCAGCGACGCCTCGCCCAGAAGCGAGCGGTCGCCCACGGTCTGGTCGTCCCGGGGGTCAATCCCCACGGTCCCCAGCGACACCGTCCCGCCGAAGGAGGCGCGGGCGGTGAGGTCGCCCCGCGGCTTGTACTCGGCGGAGGCCGACACCCCGGCGCGGCGGAAGATGTCGCCCGTCTTCGCGTCCGCCTGGGGCGCGTAGCTGGTGTCCACCGAGAAGCGCAGCCGGGGCACGCCGTAGCTCACCCCGAGGGCCCCCACCGGGACGGCGGCCCCGCCGGTCGACGTGGAGTCCACCGCCGCCGCCCCCGCCCCGACGGTGAGCGTCGTGTCGCGGGTGAGCGTGGAGCGCCACGTCACCCCACCTTCCGCTACACCCGCCAGCTTCCCGTTGGAGAACTGGTCCCCGGAGGCCTTGACGTGGAGGGAGACCGAGTCGCGCCGCGTGGCCTCGTGCTGCAGCTCCAGCGTGAGCCTCGGCCCCTGCTCGAGGGGGAGGCCCACGCGGGCGGCCTCGGTCAGCCCGCCGCTGACGTGGTACCCGGCGGTGGCGCGGAGCCGGAGCCGAGGCACGAGCGCGCCGTCGAAGCCGGCGGCGGTGTCGGACGTGAGGTAGTCCACGATACCCAGGGATAAGAGCGGGGGCAGGCCGTCTCCGGCCAGCCCGAGGTTGCCGAGCGAGGTGTCATACTGCCCGAAGGAAAGCGACTGATCCACCAGCGCCCGGCGGCTGGGAGACACTCGCAGCTCGCCGGTTGCCTGCATGCGGTGGAGGAACGCGGGCGTGAGGTTGGAGACCGTGAACAGGGGGTGGTAGCCCAGGCCGGCCCTCAGCGCGCCGGCCACGTAGCCCACGTCCATGGTCGGCTGGACGGAGAGCTGCGGGTTGATGCTGGAGGCGCTGCCGTCGAGCGGCGCCGATCCGCGCACCTCGGCGGAGACGGAGAAGTTGGCGAAGCCGTGCTCGGCCGACACGACCAGCGCTACCAGCAGGCAAGCCGCCGAGCCCATCGCTCACTCCACCACGATGACGTCGCCCGGCTGGAGGAGGAAGGTGCTGCCCTTCCCCTCGCCGCGCGCCAGGGTCTCGTAGGTGAAACGGATGCGCTCCGCCATTCCTTGGCGCAGGACGAACACCCGGTCCCGGTTGGCGAACTCGTTGAGGCCGCCGGCGTTGGCGAGCGCCTGCAGCACGCCCAGGCCCTGCTCCAGCGTGTAGGTGCCGGGACGAGCCACCTCACCCACGACCGAGAACTGCCTGGGCCGGGTCTCCTCCAGCAGGACGGAGACGGTGGGCTTGTTCACCAGCGGACGGAGCCGGACCTCCAGGTCGCGCGCCAGGGCGGTGGTGGTGCGGTCCGCGGCGGGGACGTCATCCAGGAGCGGGAGGGAGATCCGGCCGTCCAGCCGGACCTTCACCTTCCCGGAGAGCGCGTCCTCCTTGTAGACCTTGATGGTGAGGATGTCCCCGGGCTGGATGAGGTATTCGGGGAGCGCGGTGGCGGTGAACTCGTCCACCCAGATGAACTGCCCCAGGGGTTTGCCGCAGGCGGCGGCCGCCACCAGGGCGGACAGCGCCAGCGCCAACCCTCCGGGGCAGGCAATTCGCTTCGGATTCCGTTGTCTCGTTGGCCAGTTGCTCACGGTGCTGCGGCCCTGCCAGTGCTCGGGACCCCTCCTTCCCGAGCACTGTAGTACGACTTAGGAGGCGCCGCGCCCGGTGAGAACGACCGGAACGGTGCGGAAGATCAGGTGCAGGTCGCCCAGGAAGGACCAGTGGTCGATGTACTGCATGTCCAGGTACATCCACTGGTCGAAGGTGATCTGGTTGCGGCCGCTCACCTGCCAGATGCAGGTCAGGCCCGGGCGGACGGAGAGGCGGCGGCGCTGCCAGGCCTCGTACTTGGCGACCTCGGAGGGCACCGGCGGGCGGGGGCCCACCACGCTCATGTCGCCGCGGAGCACGTTGATCAGCTGGGGCAACTCGTCGATGGAGTACTTGCGGATGAAGCGGCCGATCCCGGTGATGCGCGGGTCGTTCTTCATCTTGAACACCGGGCCGGTCTGCTCGTTCTGGGCCATCAGCTTGGCCTTCAGCTCCTCGGCGTTGGTCACCATGGAGCGGAACTTGAGCATCCCGAACGGCCGGCCGTTGAGGCCCACCCGCTGCTGCTGGAAGAAGATGGGGCCCTTGGAGCCGAGCTTGATGGCCACCATCACCGCCGCGAACAGCGGGAGCAGGCAGAGCAGCGCGGCGCCGGAGGAGACGATGTCGAACAGGCGCTTGAGGGCGAACTGGGCCGGCTTGGCGTCGTAGGACAGGTAGTGGGTGTAGCCGTCCTTGCTGCCCTGCTCGATCGGGTGGGCGCGGTCCAGGCGGAACGGGTTGGCCGGCAGCGCGAACGGGACGCCGAACTTCTCGCAGACGCGGACGGCGGTCTGCATCTGCTCGCCCTGCTTGGTCATGCTGCCGGAGATGTAGACCTCGTTCACCGGCACGCTGCGGAGGATGGACTCCAGGTCGGCCACGGCGCCCAGGTACTCGCCCTGGGCGTGGGGGCCCGGCTTCTCGCCCTGGAAGCTCAGCTGGCCGACGACGCGGATGTTGCTCTTGCCCTTGAGGAACTCGAGGGTGGCGCGGCCGAGCGAGCCGGTGCCGATCACCAGCACCTCGTCCAGCGGGCCGGACTCGCCCTTGGCCATGTTCCGGAAGATGGAGACGCGGAGGATGATCACCGCGGGCCACAGGAAGGTGACCATCTTCACCACGTCCGGGGACGCGCTCGGGTCGGAGGCGAGGGCCCTCATCGCGGCCACGGCCATGGCGGCGGCGCCCACGCCCACGGTCGCCATGGCGGCGTCGTCGAGCAGCGCCCGGTCGTGCGCCCACGGGTTGTAGTGACGCAGCGCGAAGGTGACGATGATCCAGGCCCAGGCCGCCGCGAAGAAGCCCCAGGGCATCTGGAGAGCCACGTCCACGCCGAACGCCCGAGGACGGGCGGCGACGATCGCGACCGCCAGAAGGACCAGGTCCAGGACCAGGTTGATCTTGGCGTTGCGACCAGGAACGAGCTTGCCCAGCGAGTTCACCGTTCTACCCTCCGCGAGAATTACGGTCCCAGGTAATTGCAGGTACCTGGCCAACCGTAACTGCCTGATTAGGCTGGGATGCTTACTCGCGGAGTTTCTAAAAACTGGAGACTTCCAACTTTTAGAACCACTTCAGACTAAATTCTAGAACTACCGCGAGGCGGGGGGCCCCAGCATGGTACATCTGGAGAGATTCTCGCGGCCCGCTTTCTTTAGGTTTCCCCTAATAAAGGGGAGAACCTGCGACAGCGTAGGGCGGTGTAGGCACGGCCACGGGCTGGCGCTTGAGGACGCGCTGGACGACCTGTCCCATGCCGAAGAACGCCTGCTTCATGCCGTCGCGCAGCGCGTTCTGGCCGACGGGGCTGGGGGAGAGGCCCAGCTCCCGGAGCTTCTGGTTGCCGCGGTGCAGCAGCTTCCGGCGGCGGATCTCCTTCGTGTAGTACGTGCAGGAGATGGTGACGGAGACGCCGTCGCCGTTCTTGACCCAGTGCGGTGAGGTGGACGGCATGTACCCGCCCATCCCGGGCTGCAGCTCGAAGGTGTACGCGCGGGGCTGGTGCTCTTCTTTGTAGAGGACCAGCTCGCGCGAGAGCTTGCCGTGGAAGAGCTCCAGGGAGCGCTCGGTCACCACGTCGCGGTCGAGCGGGTTCCAGACGTGGAGCGTCTTCCGCCCCTGGCACTGGAGGATGAAGTTGTGCTCGTGGTCCATGTGGTACGGCGTCACCGCGTTGGGCGAGGTGACGAAGATCCACCCGGCGCGCCCGAACATCCCCGGGTCGCGCTTCTCCACGCGCGGCCTCACCTCGTCGAGGATCTCGTCCACCAGCTTCCGGTAGAGGTCGTCCTGCTGGACGTGGTGGAGCGCCATCCAGGCGCCGGCCTTCTCGATCTGCTCGATGGTCTGGACCGGCGACAGCCTGGCGGGGTGCTGCTGCGGCGCGGTGACGAAGCTGGTGTCCGGCTTCACCGCCCCGTCGTGGGAGCGGATGGAGCCCTTCTCGTCCAGCCGCCGCGCCAGGTCCACCAGCGGGCCCAGCTGCAGCAGCGGGTGGTCCGACCACGTGTGCGTGACCGGCATCACCTGGTAGGGGTCGAACTTCGCCTCGTCGAACTGGATGCCGTAGGCCACGAGCGCCTCACGCTTGCTCGAGCTTCATGTACTTGCCCGGCTCATTGGGGTTGGGGACGTACCAGGCCGGGTTGCCGGAGGGGTCCTTGCCCAGCCGCGCCTCGGGGACGGGCGGGCGCTGGGCGTCGAACACGCTCGCGGCCGGCGCCTTCACCCCTTCGGCGCGCGGGAGGAAGCCGCCCTCCTGCGCCTCCGCCACGCTGTCCTTGAAGGCCTTGATGATCGCGTCCACGTCCTGCTCGGTGTGGGCGGTGGTCATGAAGCACGGGAAGCCGTCCATGATGTGGATGCCGCGGTCGCGCAGCATCACGAACACCAGGTCCGCCCAGGGCAGGTTGTCCTGGGTGTGGAAGGTCTTCCACAGCGAGGTGAAGTGGCGGATCTCCAGCGGCGCGCCCACCTGCTTGAAGAAGGCGTTCAGCTCCGAGGCCAGCCGGTCGGTGAGCGCGTTCACCCGCGCCTGCAGCGCCGGCCCCTCCTTCTTGAGGTGGGTGAGCACGGCGCGGACCGCGGCCAGCGCCAGCGGGTGGCGGACGAAGGTGCCGGCGAAGTAGGTCACGCCCACGGTGGGGACGGAGTCGTCGCCGAACTGCCAGTGGCCGCCGTCCAGCGCGTCCATGTACTGGCGCTTGCCGG
>Ga0268264_10005862_pt1 | contig 10399 bp, 6 predicted proteins | sample KBSSwiS32_FD_190357 | JGI IMG/M metagenome (GOLD analysis project Ga0268264, IMG submission 190357) | Switchgrass rhizosphere microbial communities from Kellogg Biological Station, Michigan, USA - KBS Switchgrass S3-2 (SPAdes) (version 2) | ecosystem: Host-associated > Plants > Roots >... | reverse complement strand
CCGACAGGAATCGAACCTGTATTTAGCGCTTAGGAGGCGCTCGTTCTATCCATTGAACTACGGCGGGTGTGCGCGATTTTCGCACGCACCCTTGCAGAGTCGGCCGAGGCACGACGCAAGCGCCTTTGGCAGGCACCGAGGCGCGCTCGCGGACGAGGGCGCGGCGCTGCGATGCATCTGCAACGCCGTGTGTCGCTTGGCTGCGAATTAGGGGTTGACCCATCGCAGGGTGCACCACTACATTGCGAACCCTTCAATAGCCATCTCAATTTTTTCGTTCACGAGGTCCAAACATGAATCGCCACGCCAACCACACCGCCGCCGCGCGCGCCCTGCAGGGCCGCGATGCGATCGTGTGCGCCCGCATGGCGCTGGGCCTGTCGGGCTTCACGAGCGCCGGTGTGCGCAGTCCGGGAGAGGGAGATCGCGCGTCGCCTTGAAGGCGCGCAAGACCCTCGAATCTCTGATTCCAGAGGCCCGGATTCCGCAAGGATCCGGGCCTTTTGCTTTGTCGTTCCGAATGGGTGTCGTCATCCCTTTCGCCAGCAGCGGCCGCCTCGGGCGGCTCCGGACTCCGTCACCGGAACGAGCACGCGACACGTGGCCACCCGCACGAAGGCCACGCGCCGCTGCGGCGCCCAGCGCGGCGTTTTGTTCGATGGACCGTGCGTTTTCTGATTGGAGAAACATCATGGAGAAAGCCAAGCTCGCCGGCCTGTCGTTGAGAGCCGAGGTGTTCGCCGTGTTGGGAGCCATGCTCGCGTGCGTGCTCTCGTTCGGCGGCATCGTGGTGCTTTACGCATCCGCGTCCGGTGAATTGGATCTGGCCGTCGCCAAGCTGCGCGCCGCACCCGCGGCCAGCGCAGTGGCGGTCGAAGCACCGCGCAAGCCCAAATCCGGGTGATGCGCGGGCATGCGGGCGCGGGTCCGACTGCGGACCCGCGCCCGGCATGCGCTGTCGTGCGGCTGCGCGCCGCGCGTTCATGCGCGTGCGTGGAGCCGTCTCACCAACGCCATTGCCAGATGAAGTCCAGCGAGTTGTCGGCGCCCGATTGCGCGCGCACCGTGAAGCGTTGGGCGATGCGATAGATCAGTTGCCAGTTGCCCGTGGTGGCGTTGACGCTGCGCTCGTAGCCGACGTACCAGCGCTGTGACAGCTGGCGGCCGAGCGAGACGACGGTTTCGCGCGTCTCGCTGTCGCTCTGGTGCACCGAGAAGTCGGTGAGCCCGATTTGGTTCAGCAGTTGGTCGGTCGGTGCCTGGTTCTCGCCAGCCAACAGCGCCAGCGCCGCGCGTTGCACCAGCGCGCTGTCGCTGCGGCCCAGCCCTTCGCTGGCGTGCCCGAGCATCAGCCAGGACAGCTTGTCGATGTCGGCCATCTCGGGCTCGCTGAACAGGCGGATGCGCAGGCTCTGCAGCGGGCCGGTCACCGCGACGCCGACGCGCACGTCGAGGTTGGGGCGCAGCGCCAGCACGTCGACACGCGGGTTCTCCGGCGCGCCGGTGAAGATCAACTCGCCGCGCTCGATCACCAGCCGCTGCGCATAGGCGGCATAGGTACCGGAGGCGGTGCGCACGCTGCCGTTGAGTGCCGGACGGCCGCCCGGCGTGCTGAGCCGCAGGTCACCGCGCAACGACGCGTCGAGCCCATGGCCGCGGATCTGCAGCTTCTCGCCCAGGTTCAGCGCCAGGTTGACCTGTGCGTTGCGCAGCGGCGCCGGCGTCGGCTGCGCCGCGCGCGCATCGCCGCTGGCCGGCTTCGCGGCCGCGCGCACGACGGTGACGTCGCCATCGAGGGTCGGCGCACCCGTCTTGCTGAAGTCGATCAGCCCCTCGTCGACGTTGAACTTGCCGTCCAGCTGCAGCGCCTCGCGCTCCAGCTGCAGTTGCGCCTGGCCGCTGGTGACCACGCGCCGGTCGATGCGCCCGAGCAGGCGGAAGCGCTCGGCCACCAGTTGCAGGCGCGCGCTCGGCGCTTCGCCGAGCTGTGCCTCGCCGGTCAGGTCGAGGTGGCCATCGCCGGCCTTGAACGACAGGCGCTGCACGCGCACGCGCTCGCCCTCGAGCGACACCAGCAGCTCGCCGTCGTGCAGGCCGATGCCCTGCAGCACGTTGCGCACCGACAGCTCGCGCCCTTGCATCTCGCCGCGCAGTTGCGGCGCGCCAAAGCGCCCGCCGAGCGCGGCGCTCATGCGCAGGTTGCCGCCGAGCCGCCAGCCCGGCGGCACCCACACGCCCCACGCGCCGAGATTGGCCACGTGCAGCTGCAGCACGCCTTCGAGCGGCGCATCGTGCGTCGGCCAGCGCGCCTGCGCGTTGGTGCGCACCGTTTGCCCACCGGCCATCTCGCCAATCTGGCGGCCCGCCAGGCCCTGCGCAAAGCGCCACACGCCGTCGCGCGCGCTGAACGCGAGTTGCACCTCGTCGATGCCGAGTGATTGCGGCGTTCCGGCCTCGTCGGCGATGAGCAGATCGCCGGCCGAGCGCGCGAGCACCACCTCGGCGTCGAAGCGTTCGCTGGCATGCACATCGATGTGGCCGGCCAGCGTCAGGTCGCCGCCCCAGCCGATGTCGGGCTGCAGCCGCGCCAGCAGCGGCGCCACCGCCAGCGGCTCGAGGTCGGCGCGCACGTCCAGGCGCTGGCCGTCGGCGCGCCACGCGGCCTCGCTCCAGCGCAGCGCGGCGCCGCCGGCGAACTGCGCGCGCCCGGGCGCGAGCTGGGCCTGCGTCAACGCGCCTTGTGCATCGAAGGCCAGCTCGGCCTGCAGGTCGTGGATGTCGAGCCACGCCCCCCCGACGCCCTGGTCAGCGCGCGCGACGACGCGCAGCGCCGCGCCGCTGGCCTGCCAGCGGCCGCCGCCTGCGCTGGCGCCGCGCCACGCGCCCTGCGCATCGAGCGTGGCGCGCGTGCCGGTGCTGGCGCTGCCCACCAGGTTCTCGCTCCACGCCGGGGGCCGTGCCGGCGTCTCGGCGCGCGCGCTGATGCGGTGCGCGCGCGGCGAGCCGTCGACGCGCAGCTGCAGTTCGTCGAGTTGCTGCATCCCGTGCTGCAGGCCCTTGACCGCCAGTGCCAGCTCCAGTGGCGCATCGTCGCCGGCGCCGAACCGCCAGCGCGCCTGCGCGTCGTCGAGCGCCAGCTCGTTGGCTCGCGCGCCGCGGATCTGCAGCGTGCCGCTGCCGCCGCCCAGCTGTGGCCACCGACCGTCGAGTTGGGCCTGCAACGTCAGCGCGCCGGAGCGCGGCCATGCGTTGGCGCTCGCGGGCGGCAGCAGGCTCGACAGCGGCTGCAGCGCGGCCAGCTGGGGCAGCGTGCCGGTGAGTTGCCAGCGATCCTGCGCCGGATTGACTGCGAAGCGACCTTCGAGCGCGGCTTGATTGCCCTGCGCCGTGACGTTGGCGGTGAGCGCCAGCGCCTGGCCGTCGCCCCGCACGTCGGCGCGCGCGGCCAGCGGCAGGCCCGCCAGCACACTGTCGGCCAGGTCGATCTGCAGGTGGCCGCGCCATGCCGCGATCGCGACATCGCGTTGGCGCCGCAGCTGATCCGGCCAGGTGTCGGGGATGGACGCCTCGAGCTGCCAACGGCCGTTGGCGCGGTGCGGGCCGCGCCCCCACGCGCTGGCGGCCGCACCGGGCCACCACGGGAGCGGGTCGAGCTGGCTCAGCGTGCCGTCTCCGACCAGGTGCCACCCGAGCTGGCCGCCGTCGCGCCGGCGTTGCGCCTTCAGCGTCGCCTGCGCAGTGCCGTCGCCGGCGTTGAGCCGCAGCGGCGTCAGCTCGATCGCATCGGCACTCGCAGTCAGCTTGACCTCGGCATGCAGCGGCCTCGACGCATCGCCCAGCGTGCCGTCGAGCGCAGCATCGGCACGTGCCTGCCAGCGCTCGGGACCGCGACCCGCCGGGGCGCTGGCGGCCCCCGCAGCGCTCAGCGGCAGGCCGCTGAGCTGCAGCGTCAGCGTGCCGCCGCCACGCACCGGCGGTGCACCCGTGAGCAGGCGCGCGGCATCGATGTCGGCCAGCTGCAGTCTGAGCTGCAGCTCGCTGCCGACCCATTGGCCGCGGCCCTGCACGCGGCCGGCCGACTGGCGTTCGTCGGCGAGCTGCGCATCGAGCTGGCGGATCTCGATGCGGTCGAGCTGGTTCGGCGTGCCGCCGAGCGCCACGCTCAGCTGGCGCACCGGCACGCGGCCGCCGTCCCAGCGCCCCGGCTCGTGGTTCTGCAGGTTGACCGAGGCCTGCGCCGGACGGTCGAGCCCGGCGCTCTGCACATCGGCCGTGGCGTCGATGCGCGTGTGCGGCGCTGCGCTGCTCAGCGCGGCGAGGTCGAGCGCGCGCGTCGACAGCTGCAGCGAAGCCAGTGGCCAGGCGGCGAACGGCGCGATGCGCGCCTGCACGTCGAGCTGCGGCGCGTTGGCCTGGCGGGCATCGCTGCGCAGCTGCGCGCGCAGCGCGAAGTTTTCGAGTGGCCCGTCGGCCTCGACATGCGCCTGCCACGGCGTGCCTTGCTGCGGGCTCGCCTGCAGCTGCAGTTGCAGGGGCAGCGGCGCGTCGGTGCCGATGTGCGCATCGGCACCGATGCGCAGGCGGTCGTTGTGCAGCGTCAGACCTTCGATGCGATGCTGGGCGCCGTCGCGCTCGCCGATGCGCAGCGCGGCGCGCAGCTCGCGCCACGGCGCCGCGTCGTCGATCTGCAGCTCGTCGATCGCCAGCGCGTCGATGCTCAGGGCGAGCGGCAGCCGCAGCGGCGGGACGGCGTTGGAGCCCGGCGTGCTTTCGCGCGGCGAGCGCCACGCCACGCGGGTCGCGCTCAGTGCAGCGGCCGACAACGACAGCCACGCGCCGGGAAACGGCAGCAGGCGCCACTGCGGCGCGCGCAACACCAGGCCGTCGATCTGCAGCGTCGGCTGCGTCGCGCCGCCCTGCCAGGCCAGCGACTCGATGCGCAGCTCGTCGCCGAGCAGCGAGCCTTGCACGCCACGCACGGTCAGGCCCGGCACGTGGTCGAGCAGCCAGCGCGTGCCGGCTTCGCTGCGCGCGCTGCGCGCCAGCAGCATCAGCGCACTGGCCAGCAGCGCCAGCACCAGCACCACGATCACCAGTCCGAGCCAGGGGCGGCGCGGCGCTGCGGGCGCAGGGACGGCGGCGGGGGGACTCACGTCAAAGACCTCAAGGCGTCACCTTAGAACGCAATGCCCACCGAGACGTGCAGACGCACCTGGTGTAACTCTTCGCCATAGGCGACGTCGGCGCGCAACGGCCCCACCGGGCTTCGCCAGCGCACGCCCACGCCGTAGCCGCGCGCCGGCGAGAAGCCTTTCCAACTTTCGGCGGCGCGCCCCAGGTCGAAGAACACCGCCCACCACACGCTGGGCAGGCGTTCGAACGGTCGCGCCACCTCGACGCTGGCGGTGGCCAGCACGTTGCCCCCGATGATCGCGCCGTCGGTGTCGGTGGGCGCCAGCGTGCGGTAGTCGTAGCCGCGCACCGATTCGTCGCCGCCGGCGCGGAACCCCAGCGCGTCGGGCACTGCGACGGTGTCGCGCTTGAAGATCTGGCCGAGCTCGAGGCGTCCGGTGGTGTACCACGATGTGCCGAGCGGCAGGTAGCCCGTGAAGCGCGCGTACAGGCGCGTGAACGGGCCGTTCTCGGCGAAGTTGCTGGTGGCCCAGCCGACGCCGCCCTGGCCCGACAGACTCATGCCGCGCGTGGGCAGCAGCACGCTGTCGAGGTCGCGCCAGATGCCGTGGTACTGCACGCTGATCGCGCTCGCTTCCTTGATCGTGGACGGGTTGAACACGGTCTGCACCGAGCGGTCGAGCCCCAGGAAGTACAGCCGCTCGATGCGGTTGGTGTCCTGGGTGCGACCCACGCGCGCGCTCTGCGACAGCACGTCGTCGAGGTCGGTCTGCTGACGTTCGAACTGCAGGCCGATCATGTTGCGGTAAAAGCCTTCGCCCGGGTGGCTGCTCAGCTCGCCCTCGAACGCCTGGCGGTCGCGGCCGTATTCGATCTTGGTGTGCAGCGTCGCGGGATAGTCGAAGAGGCGCCGGTGCGTGTACTCCGCGGTCGCGCGCGGCCCGGTGTTGGCGCTGATCCCGAGGCCGAGCGTCAGCGATTGCAGCGGCAGCTCGTGCAGCTGCACCGTCACCGGCGATGCCGCGGACTTCGCGGGGTCGTTGTCGAACGTGACGGCGATCGTGTCGTACAGGTTGGCCTTGCGAAGCCGTTCTTGATAGTCGAGCAGCAGCTGCTCGGTCAGCGGCGCGCCAGGGCCGAAGCCGGCCAGGTAGCGCACCGCGGCCTCCTCGTGCAGCTTGAGGCCAACGACGCGCAGCTCGCCGGCCCGGAACAGCGGGCCGCTGTCGAGCGTGAGCGTCAGCTGCACCTGGTTGGTGTCGGCATCGACCTGGGCCGCGCTGGTCACGAGGCTGGCCGCCGCGTAGCCGGCAGCGCGCAGCTTTCCCAGCGCGCCGGTCTTGGCAGCGCTCCAGTCGGGGTTGCGGAACACGTCGCCCGGCGGCAGCGGCCACCAGGCGTGCAGCGCCTGGATCTGCTCGCGCGCGCTGGCGTCGCCGGCATCCACGCGCTGGCGCAGGATCCCCTGCACCGACAGCGTCACCTCCTGGATCTTGGCGCGCGCACCGGGCAGGACGCGCAGGCGCACCAGCGCCGGCGGGCCGCGATCGCGCTGCACCTGCACGTCGGGATGAAAGTAGCCTTCGGTCTCGAGCAGTTCGCGCACCTGCGCCGGCGCTGCGGCGACCAGGCGCAGCCATTCGGTTTCGTCGGGCGCCTCGCCGCCGCTCAACGCGGCCACGCGCGCCAGGTCGAGGTTGCGCAGCAGCAGCTCGCGCAGCGGCCCGGGCGCCTCGATTTCGAGGCCCTCGGTCTTGGGCAACGGGGGCGGTGGCTCGCCGCCGGGCCGCTCGCCGCCTGTGGTGGCGTCGTTGCCGCGCTGCGTCTCGTCCTGCGCCAGCAGCGCGCAACCCGACAGCGCCAGCAGCAGCCCGAGCAGCGCCAGCGCGCGTGCCGGGCGCCGCGTCACTTGCTGAGCAGGCGCATCGCCGATTCCAGCCCCACCAGCGTGAGCGGGAACATGCGTTGGTGCATCAGTTGCTGGACGACCGCGATGCTCTGGCGGTATTGCCATACGCCCTGTGGCTCGGGGTTGATCCAGGCGTATTTGGGGAAGGCACGCGTCATCCGCTGCAGCCACTCGGCGCCGGGCTCTTCGTTGTTGTATTCGACGCTGCCACCGGGCTGCAGGATTTCATACGGGCTCATCGTCGCGTCGCCGACGAAGATCAGCTTGTAGTCCTTGTTGTACTTGTGGATCAGGTCCCAGGTGGGCGTCTTCTCGGAGAAGCGGCGCCGGTTGTTCTTCCACACGAAGTCGTACAGGCAGTTGTGGAAGTAGAAGAACTCCAGGTGCTTGAACTCGGTCTTGGCGGCCGAGAACAGCTCCTCGACGCGGTGGATGTGCTCGTCCATCGTGCCGCCCACGTCCATCAGCAGCAGCACCTTCACCTTGTTGTGCCGCTCGGGGATCATCTTGATGTCGAGCAGGCCGGCGTTGGCGGCGGTGCAGTGGATCGTGTCGTCGAGGTCGAGCTCGAGATCCGACCCCTCGCGCGCGAAACGGCGCAGCCGCCGCAGCGCGACCTTGATGTTGCGCGTGCCGAGCTCCAGCGCGTCGTCGTAGTCCTTGTACGCGCGCTGGTCCCACACCTTCACCGCCGAGCGGTTGCGGCCCTTGTCCTGGCCGATGCGGATGCCCTGCGGGTTGTAGCCGTAGGCGCCGAACGGACTGGTGCCGCCGGTGCCGATCATCTTGCTGCCGCCCTCGTGGCGCTCCTTCTGCTCCTCGAAACGCTTTTTCAGCGTCTCCATCAGCTCGTCCCAGCCCATCTTCTCGATCGCCGCCTTCTCCTCGGGCGACAGCTCGAGCTCGAGCGTCTTGCGCAGCCACTCCAGCGGAATGTCCTGGCTGAAGTCGGTGAGCAGCTCCACGCCCTTGAAGTAGGCCGAGAAGGCGCGATCGAACTTGTCGAAGTGCGCCTCGTCCTTCACCAGCGAGGTGCGCGCCAGGTAGTAGAACTCGTCGACCGAGGGGCCGATGACGCCGGCCTTGATCGCTTCGAGCAGCGTCAGGTACTCCTTGACCGAGACCTTCAGCTTGGCCGCGCGCAGCGTGTAGAAGAAGTTGATCAGCATGGCGGCCTCAAGCATAGCCGGGCTTGCGGCCGCGCGCGACCGGCCGGGCGTGCCGCCGCCCTCCGGGCCGGGCGCCGCCGGGCTAGGGCAGGGCGCCCTGATTGACCTGCACGTTGTCGAACTTGACGTCGAGCAGCGCGCTCACCGGCGGGGCACTCTGGCAGTTGGGCAGATCCGCGCGCGTGCCGAGGTGCTTGAAGGGCGAGCTCGGCGGCGAGGTGTCATCGTCGGTATACGCCACGGTGCCCGAGAAGGCGCCGTTGTCGCGCGCAAAGGTGAACGTCTTGCCGCCGCGGTCCCATTGCATCTGCACCACCGTGGGCGTGCCCACCGCGACGGTGCCGAGGTCGACGATGTTGCCGACGACGCCCGCCGCCGCGCAGTCGGCCGACGTGCAGATCGCGAGGAGGCCCTGCACGCGCAGCACGCCCGCCGGGTCGGTGGAGTTCGAAAAGCGGGTCAGGCGGATCTGCGCCAGCGCATCCCCGACCTGCGAGCCGGGCGTCGGCGTGCCGACGTTGAAGAACGTGCCGGCGATGCGCGCGCGTGCCTGCGCGATGGCGGGGTTGCTCGGGCAGGCGTTGGTCTCGAGCGCGGTCACGTTGACGCGCGCCCGCAGCGCCGTCACGCTCAGCGCATTGGTGAGGGAGCTGTTCCAGTTCTGGAACGTGAGGCCACTGTCGGAGGCGGTGAGGCCCCAAGAGCGCTGCATCAGGCGCAGCACGCCGGCGCCGCGGATCTCGCGCACGCGCTCCCACTCGAACCAGCGCGCCGGATCGAGCGGCTTGTCTTCAAAACGGTCGTAGATCTTCAGCGGCTCGAGCGCCGACACGGCGCTCGCGCACACACCCAGCGCTGCCAGCACGGCAGCGGGCAACAGGCCTCGCATGGAATCCCCCCGCAGCGGTTGATCGTTGTCTGGCCGCGTACTCCCATGGGCGCCGCGACCGCAGCAGTATTGCCGCGGCGCGCAGCGCTCGCCTGCGCACTTACCCGACGCCCGGGTGACGCGTCAGCGACTCGGCGTGCGGCCGTTGCGGTTGGTGAGCACCGCCGGCTTGATCACGCGGCCTTGCGCCAGCGCGCCCGTGCCACCGGCCGACAGCGGCGAGGCGCGTGGACTCGCCATCACGGGCAGGCAGGCCGTGTTGCCGCTGGCGCGGTACGACAACGCCGCGGCCAGCTGCCCCTCGGCGGGGTCGCCCAGGGCGTGGTCGAGGTCGTCGTTGGCCGCGCAGCCCGGCAGCCGGTTGGCCGGCGTGCCGTTGCCGCCGGGCACGAAGCCATCGGCGTAGTCGCCGAAGCCCTGCGCATTGACGCCCTGGAACTCGATCGGAAAGTACGTGACGCCGCAGTTGTCCTGGCCGAAGAAGCCATACGGCTTGCCGCAGGTGGTGCTGCCGATCAGGTGCACCTGCACACCGATGCCGCGCAGGCCGTTGAGGATCGCCTCGCTGGCCGAGCAGGTGCTGCCGCTCACCAGCACGTAGACGCGCGACAGGTTGAGCGACGGCAGCGCAGCGCTGGTGGTGCACTGGAACGTGTTGGGATTCGGGACGCAGGCGATCGTCGGGAAGAACGTGGTGTCGTTCTCGCCGGTGCGCTTGCGGTTGAACACCGTGTTTTCGAACACCTGGCCGTTGGCGCTGCCCGCGCCCGCGATCATGGTGCCCACTTCACTGGCGATGTAGAGGTAGCCGCCGCCGTTGTAGCGCAGGTCGAGCACGAGGTCGGACACGCCGGCGCTCTGCAGCGCCGCGAAGGCATTGATCAGCGGCTGCTCGGCGGTGAGCACGTGGTCGTTGAACAGCAGATAGCCGACCTTCTGGCCGCCGCCCACCGTCAGCACGGTGGACTCCACCGATGTCAGGGCGACCGCGCTCGCGACCATCGTGCGGTCGAGCGGCGTGGCGACGCCGGCGCGCGCGAAGCGGAACGTGTGCGCCGAGTTGGCGGCCGGAAACAGCGCTGCGTTCAGCGTCGCGACGCCGGGCGACGTGTTGTCGTCGGCCGACACGTTGTCGGCCAGCACCAACGTGTCGCCGCGCACGATGCCCTGCGCCTCGGCCGTCGAGCCGGCATGCACGTAGGCGACGCGGATCTCGCGCGGCGGCGTGGTCGAACCGAAGTGCCATTCGATGCCATAGCCCACCGACGAGCCGCTGTTGATCAGAGCGTCCCACAGCGC
>Ga0268264_10005860_pt1 | contig 10399 bp, 11 predicted proteins | sample KBSSwiS32_FD_190357 | JGI IMG/M metagenome (GOLD analysis project Ga0268264, IMG submission 190357) | Switchgrass rhizosphere microbial communities from Kellogg Biological Station, Michigan, USA - KBS Switchgrass S3-2 (SPAdes) (version 2) | ecosystem: Host-associated > Plants > Roots >... | reverse complement strand
ACCACAACGCAACTGCCCGCGAACGCCACGCTGATCCTGATCGACGTCCAGCGAGGCTTCGACGCGCCGTACTGGGGCGAACGGAACAACCCGGGCGCGGAGCGCACCATCGAGCAGCTCCTGTCGCGGTGGCGCGCGAGCCACCGGCCGGTGATCCACGTGCGCCACGACTCGGTAGAGCCCGACTCGGCGCTCCGCCCCGACTCGCCCGGCAACGCGATCAAGGCCGAGGCGGCGCCGGCGCAGGGCGAGCCGGTCCTCGGCAAGCACGTCAACTCGGCCTTCATCGGCACGGATCTCGAGGCGCGCCTCAAGGCAGGCTCGACCGACACCGTGGTGCTCTGCGGCTTCACCAGCAACCACTGCGTCTCGACGACCGCGCGCATGGCCGGCAACCTCGGCTTCCGGACGCTCGTCCTGTCCGACGCCACGGTGGCCTTCGCCATGCGTTCGCCGGGTCCGAACGGGCGCCTCATCCCGGCCGAGGTGATGCACGAGGTCGGCCTGGCGGAGCTGAACCGCGAGTTCGCCACCATCCTCACGACCGACGAGCTGATGGCCCTGCTGTGAGCTACGGGCCGGCGTTCCAGCGGTCCATCGGCCCCAGGTTGCGCACGGCGTACCCCGCGCGTTCGAGCACCTGGGCGGCGCGGCCGCTCCGCATGCCGCTGTGGCAGTAGACCACGACGGGCCTCTCCTTCGACCCGACGTCTCCCATCCGGGCCTCGAGCTCCTGGACGGGGATGTTGACGGCGCCCTCGATGTGGCCGGCCTGGAACTCCTCGGGCGACCGCACGTCCAGCAGGAGCGCGCCTGACTCGACGAGGTGGTGCGCCTCGGCGCCGCTCACGTTGCCGTGAAAGAAGACCCAGCAACCACTCCCGAAGAGCACGACCACCGCCATGAGAGCCTTCAGTGGCATCGGCATCACGTCCCTCCGTCAGTGCTGCCAGCACCACCGCCACAGGTCCCGCTCGAACGGCGGCTTTCCGAAGAGGTGGACCTCCCCGTCCCCGAACGGCCAGCTCCCGCGGATCGGCTCGTCCCGGTCCGGGAAGGCGATCTGCAAGACGTGCCGGTACCCGTCGGCGGTGAGGCGTTCGATCTCGGCGGCCAGCGGCCCCATGCGCGGAAAGAGGAATGGCCTCCCGCCAAGCTTGTGACCGCCCCGGGGGAGGAGCTCCTTCTCCGTGATCTCCTCGTCCTCGATCTCCCCTCCCAGGCGGAGGGCCATGGGCGAGAGCACGGAGTCCAGCTCGCTCGCCGGGCCCCGGGCGGAAGGCCCGTGCCTGACGACGTCCACCGCTCCGAGCGGCTGGAGCTGCTCCCTGCGCAGCAGTGCCAGGTCCGCCACGAACACCGAGATGAGCTCGGCCGGGTCGTCCGCGAACGGGACGGTCACGAAGAAGCGCAGGCCGGAGGTCGCCGGACGAGCCACCGCGGGCGGGGCTCCCCCGATCAGGCCCTCCAGGTCCGGCTCCGGTTCGACGATCTTCAACGGGACGCAGCGCCGGGGGTCAGCGGGCAAGCGAAGCTGCATGGAGGCCAGGAGACCACGGAGCTCCGTACCCTGTCGATGAGCGGCCTCACCCGCGCAGGGCGCCGTTGCGGAGAGCGGCGGAGAGGCTCCAGCACCGCCCCGCCGTGATTGGTGATCGAGGGCGGCGCCCCCAGCGCCTTCACCGGTCCGGTCGCGGCGTGGCGATCGAACCCGTCGCGGGCGTGCGCCGCGCGGGCGTGGATCTTGGCCATGGGGAGAATGGCCCCGTTTCGAAAGGTTCACGGCTGGCTCGGCCGGGAGGGTCGCGGGGGCTCCAGGTTCCCCCGCGACCTTCCGACCAGAGGTGTGCTGCCGGGGGGCAACTCCGACTAGAGGATCCCGCCCAGGCCGCCGAGGCCGCCCATCAACCCACCGGCGATGTCGCCGATCCCGCCCAGGCCGCCGCCGCCGCCCAGCAGGTCCTTGCCGATCTCGCCGATGCCGCCGAGGGGGCCACCGCCGCCGCCGCCGCCCAGCAGGCCCTTGGCAATGTCACCGATGCCGCCGGCGCCCCCGCCGCCCTCGCCACCGCCCTTGCCGCCCAGCCCGAACAGCTTGCCGATCGAGCCCAGGATCCCGCCGAGGCCGCCACCGCCGCCGCCCTTCCCGCCCTCCTTGCCGCCGCCGGTGAAGAGCTTGAGGACCGACTCGATGATCTTCGGGAGGTCCTTGAGGAAGTCGAGCCCCTTGTCCTCCTTCTTCGGCTGCGCTTCGGCCTTCGGAGCGGCGGCGGGCGCCTTCGCGGCCGGCGCGGCGGCCTGGAAGGTGTCCTGCGTGTTGAAGCCGGTCTTCGCTGCGGGAGCGCCGGGAGCCTGCGCCCCGAGTCCTTCGACCGCCTTCGCCAGCCCCTGGACTGCCTTGGTCAGCTTCGGAATCCCTACGCCGTTCATCGCCATGGGTCGTCGCCTCCAGTTGCGACTTCGTTGGCGATCCAGTGAGCAAAGGTCGGACCACGACACACGGCGGCCCCAACCGTCGCAATCTCGCGGAGATTCGCGATCGCCGCCTCCGCCCGCCCACCCGCTTGCGCGCAAGCCGTTGCGTAGTTGCGCAGGAGTAGGATGCGCCCGTGCCCACCGAGGAGAAGGCGCCGGACCCCAGCGCCGCCGCCGAGGTCACCGCGCCCTGGCTGTCCGCCCTCCCCGACCTCGCGGTGGCCGAAGCGCGCATCGGCCGGTACCAGCTGCTGCAGCACGTCGCCTCCGGCGGGATGGGCTCCGTCTACGCCGCCTACGACCCGGAGCTCGACCGGCGCGTCGCCCTCAAGCTCCTGCACCGCACCGGCGACGCCCGCGGCGAATACGAGCTCCGCCTCCAGCGCGAGGCCAAGGCCATGGCCCGCCTGGCCCACCCCAACGTGGTGACCATCCACGACGTCGGTACCTACGAGGGGCGCGTCTTCATCGCGATGGAGTACGTCGACGGGGGCAGCCTCAAGGACTGGCTCAAGAAGGGGCGCCGGAGCTGGCAGGAGATCCGCGACCACTTCGTCGAGGCGGCGCGCGGGCTGGCGGCGGCGCACCAGGTCGGCCTGGTCCACCGGGACTTCAAACCGGACAACGTCCTCCTCGGCGCCGGCGGCCGCGTGAAGGTGGCCGACTTCGGCCTGGCGCGCGGCGTCGGCGACCCCACCCCGGCCGCGCCGGCCGCCCTCCCCTCCACCAGCACCGACTCCCTCGACTCCACCCTCACCGCGGACGGGGTGGTGATGGGGACGCCCTGGTACATGGCCCCGGAGCAGCTCCTCTCGCAGCCCACCGACGGCCGCACGGACCAGTTCGCCTTCGGGGTGTCGCTCTTCGAGGCGCTGTACGGCGTCCGCCCCTTCCAGGACAAGAACCCGCTGGCGCGGCTGGAGGCCATCGAGCGCGGCGTCACCAGCGAGCCGCCCCCCGACCACGGCGTGCCCGACTGGCTGGGCCAGGTCGTGCGCCGGATGCTCCGGCCCTCACCGTCCGAACGCTACGGCACCATGGACGAGGTGGCGTCCGCGCTGCAGCGCGACCTCCGGCGCCGGCGGCTCGGCCCGTGGACGGTCGCGGGCATCGCGGCGGTGGCGGTCCTCGCGGTGGCGGTCCCCGCGATGGCGCTCCGCAACCAGTCGCTGTGCCGCGGCGCGGAGCAGCAGCTGGAGGGCGCCTGGGACGACAAGGCGAGGGGCCAGGTGCGCGCGGCGCTGGGCGCGGACGCGGAGACCTTCCAGCGCACGTCGGCGGTGCTGGACCGCTACGCCCAGGACTGGGCCAAGGAGCGCGAGGACGCCTGCGCCGCGACCCGCATCCGCCGCGACCAGGCGGAGGCGGTGCTGGCGCTCCGCGTGGGCTGCCTCGACCTCCGCCTCAAGGAGCTGCGCCACCTGGTCGCGCTGCTGAGCACCGCGGACGCCGCGCTCGCCAGGCAGGCGGTGGACGCCGCGCTCGGGCTCTCCACCGTGCGCTCGTGCGCCGACACCGCCGCGCTCACCTCCGCGGTCCCGCCGCCCGAGGACCCGGTCCTGCGCGCCGCGGTGGACCTGCGCTTCGACCAGCTCGCCGAGGCCAACGCGCTCCGCCTCGCCGGCAAGTACCCCGAGGCGCTCCAGCGAGCGACCGCCGCCGCCGCCTCGCCCGAGGCGCAGAAGCACCTTCCCCTGCTCGCCGAGGCCAAGTACGTCGAGGGCGTCATCGAAGAGCGCCTTGGCCGGGCCGCGGACTCGGAGGCCGCGCTGGTGGCGGCCATGGCGGCGGCGGACGCGGGTCGGGTAGACGTGCTGCGCGCGCGCGCCGCGTCGCTGCTGGTCTTCCAGGCCGGGACCTCCTCCCGCTTCCAGGAGGGCCGGCGGTGGGCGGAGCTGGCGGCCGCGGCGCTGCGGCGCACTGGCGGCAGCCCCGAGTACGAGGGCGAGCTGTCCAGCAACATGGGGACGCTCGCCCGCAACGAGGGAAAGCCGGAGGAGGCGCGCGACGCCTACGAACACGCGGTGAAGCTGGTGGAGCACGAGCTGGGCCCGAACCACCCGTCCGCGCTGATCGCTCGCGCCAACCTGGCCGGCGCCCACATCGACCTGCACCATGCGGAGAAGGCGGTGCCGCTCCTCGAGGAGGCGATCGCCGGGATGATCCGGCTGCGCGGCGCCTCGCACCCCACGCTGACGGGGCCGCTCAACGCGCTCACCCGCGCCCAGCTCCATCTCGGCGCGCCGGATCGCGCGCTCGCCTCGGCGGATCGCGCGCTGGCGATCGCCCGCGCGGCCTACGGGGACCGGCCCCTCCGGGTGGCGAACTTGCTGGAGTGGAAAGCCACGGCGCTGCAGGCGCTCCACCGCGACTCGGAGGCGCTGGCGCTCTACCGCGAGTCGCTGGCGATCAAGCTGCAGCTCCTGCCGGCCGCGGACTCCAGGCTCTCCTTCGCGCGCGACGGCATCGGCCAGTCGCTGCTGGCGCTAGGGAAGGCCAAGGAGGCCATCCCGGAGCTGGAGGCGGCGCTCGCGCTCCGCGGGCCGCTGCCCGAGGACCGCGCGGACACCGAATTCGGGCTGGCGAAGGCGCTGTGGGCGGTAGGCCAGGATCGCAAGCGAGCGCTGGACCTGGCGGGCCGCGCGCGCGACGACTACGCGGCCGCGCACCGGCAAGACCGGGTCGACGAGGTGGAGCGGTGGCGGCGCCAGCCGCGCTGAGCCGTCACCAGCGGGAGCGCGACCCGATGGGCTGGGAGCTCTCCGAGCCGTCGCCGCCGATGCCCGGCTTGTCGAACTTGCGAATGAACCGCATGTCCGCCGGGACGCCGGAGATCGCGTTGTCGAAGACGAAGCCCTGGAGCGAGCGCCGGAGCTCGCGGACGGGGATCTCGCGGCCCTGCCCGGAGCCGTCCGCGACGTGGATCTGCGTGTTGCCCTTGGGGCCGGACGACCCGGTGGCGACGACCCAGTGGTGGTCGACGTTGAGGGCGATGGGCGCGCCCACCTTCAGGTGCTGCTGGAGGGCGACGAGCGCCTCGTTGAGGGCGGCGTCGTGCACCACCATGTTCGACTCGGCGGCCGAGGGGATCGCCGCGGCCTGGTAGTTCCGCCCGGTCAGCTGGCGCAGGCCGGAGGCCATCTCCTTGCCGTACTCGCCGTTGAGCAGGCCCTTCACCTGCGCGTCGGTGGTCGGCTGGATGGTCGGGTCGTTCGTCTGCTGGACGAAGGTGGCCGCGAACAGGCGCTGCGAGAGCGAACGGTCGCCGCCCGGCGTCTTGTTCGGCACCGCCGAGGCCGTCCAGACCTGGTCGCCCACCCGGGCCGCGCCCTTGGTCCCCAGCTCGGTGACGATGCGCGCGTATTCGGCCGGCTTGGTCTTGGAGAGGATGACCGCCGCCGCGGTGCCGCCGCAGTCGTGGTTGTTCGGGCCCTGCTTGATCCGCTCCGGGTGCGCGAGGTCGAGGACGGTGTCCGCCAGCAGCGCGTGGGAGTCCAGGCCGGTGGGGGTACGCGGCTGCGCCGCCAGGACGCCGAGCTGCTCGATGGCGTTCTGCTGCAGCGGCGTCTTCCCCGAGGTCAGCTTCCCGTTGAACAGCAGCTGCCGCAGCGCGCCCGGCGCCTCGCCGCGCCCGGCGACGGCCTGGTCGACCAGATCGTAGTGCTTGAAGTCGCCCGCCGGACCCAGCAGCCCCTGCACCTGCTTCACCGCCTTGGCGGAGTGGAGGTCCGCCCGCGCCGCGCCCAGGAGCTGGTCGTAGCGGCCGCGCTGGTCGGGCGCGAGGGAGTCGTAGGCCTTCTTCTGGCGCGGGCCGAGCGCGCCGCCGGCGTCGAACCCGTCGCCGCCGCCGGGGCGCTGGGCGCGCGCCTTCGCCGTCTCGAACCCGTCGGGGATCGCGGGCGCTCGCGGCACGGCCGCGGGTGGTGTGGTGGTTGGAGCAGACCGAGGGCCGGGCGCACCAGGCGCCAGACCATTCAGAGCGTGCCCCGGCCTGTGGGGAGAATCCTGCCGGACCGGCGCCATGTGGGATACCTCCAGCCTCTCCAGATCCCTATTTTCCGGAAATCTACACCGGAAGTTTCTCCCTGAAAATCCGGCCACTTCCAGGAGTACACCGGCCCGCTCGAATACGCGCGGGGCCGCCGATCAGTTTCCGGTTTTTTGACGCCGGATCCCGCAGCGGTTGAATTCCCTCCGCCACAGGCTGCAACGCGCCTGTAGCGCCGCCAAAACCGCAGGGAGGGGAATCAATGCACGACCTTTCGACCGAGGTCCCGGCAGTGGAGTCCGTCTCGGAGCCCGAGCCGAGCCTACGCCGCTCCGAGCAGGTGGTGTCCACGCACGTGCTGGTGCCGGAGGCGCAGGTCGGCAAGCTCCGCCTGCTCTCCCGGAAGACCCGCATCGCCCAGAGCGACTACCTTCGCGAGGCGGTGGACGACCTGCTCGACAAGTACGGCTACCGGCCCGGCGAGGAGACCCCGTGAGGCCCGCCGCCGCCACCGCGACCGCCACGGCCTCCATCGCGAAGGACGACGCCCTCCTCCGCTTCCCCATGAAGGCCTACGCCCCCCGCGCCGCCCCCCTCCTGCCGCCGCCCGAGCCGGCGCTCCCGCAGTCGATCAAGGACGCCATCGTCCGCTGGCTCGACGAGCAGATGTAGCAGCCGCCCTCAGCGGCCCTTCATCCAGCCGATCAGCGCTTCCAGGTGCCGGCGCATCCGCGCCTCGGGCGCGTGCAGCCTCCTGCCGTGCCCGGGCAGCACCCACTCGAAGCGGTGCTCCCGCAGCCGCTCCATGGACCGGGTCTGCTCCGGCCACGAGTACCAGCACACCGACGGCCACGCCTCCAGCCCGTCGCCCTCGTCCGCCCCCGCCAGGTGGTCCCCGGTGAAGAGGAACCGGTCGCGGTACAGCAGCGCCGCGCTCCCGCGCGTGTGCCCGGGCACCGGGACGACCGTGAGGTCTCCGGCCAGCGCCACCGGCGCGCTCCCGTCCACCGCCTCCTCCACCGCCATCCCGCCCGCGTCGGCCCGGTGCATCACCCGCCGGCAGCCGAAGTGCGCGGCGTAGCGCGCGTGGTCCGCCACGTCGTCCCGGTGGGACAGGAACATCCACGCCACCCCGCCCATCGCCTCCAGCTTCTTCACCAGCGGCCCCGCCCACCGAGGCGAATCCACCAGCACGTTCCCGCCCGGCCGCCGCACGAAGTACGACGACGCGCCGAAGGACGACTCGGACGCGAAGCCGCAGAAGGAGACCTCGCCTTCTACCGGCTCCGGGAAGGCGTCCGTGGCCGCGCGCAGGTCCACCTTCTCCGCCGTGCCGATGGAGCTGGTCGGGCACGCCGCCAACGCCATCCCCGCGCGCAGCCGCTCGGCCTCCGTCCGGGGCTGCGCCCGCACGTACGACTGGCCGGGCCGGTCCGCCCGCGCGTAGGTCGCCGGGGCGATCTGCCGGCACAGGTCGCAGTCGATGCAGCTGTGGTCGACGAAGAAGAGACCGTCCTCGTTCTCCGCCAGCCGTTCGGAGAGGCGCGCCACGCCTGGAAGCTAACTCAGCTCGCGGCGGCCGCCTCGGAGGACAGGTTCTGGGTGATCTCCCGGAAGGAGAGGTGCCCTTTGACCATGAGGATGAACCCCAGCCCCACCTGCTGCGCCGTCTGGCACATCCAGAGGACGTTGGCGAAGGCCAAGCCGGTGGACTCGGCCAGGGCCTTGGGGAGGAAGAGCTGGAGGCCAATGGTCACCGCGAGCTGGAAGGGGCCGAAGCTCCCGGGCGCGGAGGGGATCATCACCCCCGCCACCAGGCAGCCCATGACCACGTACCCCTGGAACACGTCGAGGTGGAACCCGCCGCCCGGCCCGACCCCCGCGAAGGCCAGCCCCAGCAGCGCCATCCCCGCGCCGTTGGCCAGCCAGTACACCAGCGTGTAGGCGAAGAAGAGCGCCAGCTGCCCGCGGCTGGGGAGCTGCCGCATGGCGCCGACGAAGGTGTCGACGACGTGCGCGGCGGTCTCCGCCAGCCCCTTCGAGACCCGTCCCAGGGTGGCCCGCACCAGCCGCACCGCGCGCTCCTGCTGCCACAGCGCGAACAGCAGGAAGCACAGCCCGCTGAAGAACACGCCGAACATCAGGTTCGCGCCCAGGCGCACCACCCCGAAGGTGGGCGCGTCCTCCGGCACGAAGAACAGGAGCGCCCGGAGCCCCACGGCGACCAGGATGCCGTCGGTGATCCGCTCCAGCACCACCGTCGTCATCGCCGCGCTGCGCCGGATGTGGCTGCGCCGGGCGATCAGGAACGGGCGCGCGAACTCCCCCAGGCGGAACGGGAGGACGATCAGCATCATGAAGCCGATGGCGGAGGCCTCGTTCATCGCCCGGAACCCGACCTTCTCCAGCCCCGAGAGCAGCGCCCGCCACCGCAGGGTCCGCGAGAGGTGGATGACCGCCAGCACGCCCGCGTAGGGGATGATCCAGACGTAGTTCGCCGCGGCGAGGCTGGTCCGCTGCTCGTCCCAGTTCGTGTTCCGGAACGTCCACCAGGTGCACAGGACCGTGACGAGCAGGCTCAGGGTCAGGTTGACGGCGCGCTTCATCCGGGCGGGCCTATAGCACGCTTCACTCCAGCGGCTCCCCCCGGAGCAAGCGGAGCGGGCGCTCGCCCAGCAGGCGGTCGGCCTCCTGCTCCCCCGCCCTCGAACGCAGGGCGTCCATCGCCCTCCCCACCCAGTCCAGCGCCCCATTCGGCGAGTGGAGGTCGGTGGCGGCCACCGCGTACAGCCCCTGCTCCACGCACGCCTCGGCGACCTTCTTCGCCGGCTTGCCGTACCGCCCGGTGAGCGCGCCCAGGTCGAGCTGGAGCAGCGCGCCCGCCGCCACCGCCTCCGCCGGCCGGCCGGGCCGCTGGAGCTCGGCGCAGCGCTCGGGGTGGGCGAACAGCGGCGTCACCCCCTTCACCTTCATCGCGAAGATCAGGTCCGGCAGCCGCGGCACCGGCGAGGTGTACGGCGCCTCCACCAGCACGTAGCGCCCGGCGCCCAGCCGCCGCCCGCGCTCGCCGGCCACCTCCTCCAGGAAGCGGTCGCCCACCAGGTCGTTCTCCGCGTTCGGGTGCAGCGAGAGCGGGAGGCCCGCCGCGTCCAGCGCCTGCCGCACCTCCTCCAGCCGCGCGCGCGCCAGCTCCACCGGCGCGTACTCCGGGCGCGCGTGCGGGCTGGGCGCCACCGTCCGGAAGCCCAACTGCACCAGCGCGCGCGCCATCTCCAGCGACTCCTCCAGCGTCCGCGCGCCGTCGTCCACCCCGTAGAGCAGGTGGCAGTGGAGGTCGCAGTACCCGGAGGGCTCACGCGTCATGCCGGCCGCCGCCGCCCTCGGGCTCCGGGCCCAGAGCGAGCGGCACCTCGCCGTCGTCCTCCTGGGGCGCCCGCACCGGGACGCGGTACTCCTCGCCGAGCCACTTGCCGAGGTCCACCAGCTTGCAGCGTTCGGAGCAGAACGGGAACGCGCGGTTCACCGCGCGGGCGGGGGCGTCCTTCCCGCACACGGGGCACTTGGCCATGGCCACATCTTGCTATACGCGGCCGCCTATGCGCGCGCTGCGAATCGAAGGCCAGGGCGGTCCAGAAGTGCTGAAGCTGGCGGACGCCGGGGAGCCGGCCCCCGGCCCCGGCGAGGTCCTGGTCCGGGTGCGAGCGGCCGGGCTCAACCGGGCGGACCTGCTGCAGTGCATGGGCCTCTACCCGCCGCCCCCGGACGCCCCGCAGGACATCCCCGGCCTGGAATACGCCGGCGAGGTCGCCGCCGTGGGCCCCCGCGCGCGCCGCTTCAAGGTGGGCGACCGGGTGATGGGCATCGTGGCCGGCGGCGCCTTCGCCGAGAAGCTGGTGGCGCACGAGCGCGAGGTGATGGCCGCCCCGGAGGACCTCC
>Ga0268264_10005859_pt1 | contig 10405 bp, 6 predicted proteins | sample KBSSwiS32_FD_190357 | JGI IMG/M metagenome (GOLD analysis project Ga0268264, IMG submission 190357) | Switchgrass rhizosphere microbial communities from Kellogg Biological Station, Michigan, USA - KBS Switchgrass S3-2 (SPAdes) (version 2) | ecosystem: Host-associated > Plants > Roots >... | reverse complement strand
CGGCTCCAACTCCAGGGTCACCGGCCCACCCAGGTAGCAGGTGCCTGGATCGGGCAGGTACGACAGGCCGCCCGGGTTCACCGACACGAACGTCCCGCGCGCCGCTCCCATGTACACGTCCTGATAGGTCAGCGACTGCACCTCTCCGCCGCCGGGCACCGCGCGGCTCATCATCATCCCGCTCCCGCGCTTCGACGTGCCGTCGTCCCATCGCAGGCCCGCGATGGGAGCGGCGATCGCCTGGAACCTCAGGAGCCCCGACCCGGTCGCCTGGCTCAGCGCGCGGAACAGGCCCGTGCGCGAGTCGAGCTCGCCCCAGACCACGGTCCCCTGCGACGAGCTCACGACCAGGCTCACCGCGCCCTCGGCGTCCGAGGACGCCTCCAGATCCGTGAGGTCGAGCGCGCCGATGGCGATGGTGGTGTCCGGCGCGGGGGTGATCGGCTCGGTGGTGAAGGTGACGGAGAAGGGCGAGCCGGTCGCGTTGCCCGCGCGATCCGCCAGCGCGCCCGCCGGCACGTCCACCCGGTACGTCTCGTCGTGGGCCAGGCCCTCGAAGCGGAGCTCGGTGGAGTCCCCGTTCCAGCGGCCCGTCACGGGAGCGTCGGCCGGGCCCAGCGGGACGGCCTGGGGCGCCGCGGCCGCCGGGGACATCGGCTCGGAGGCGGTGAGCCGCACCGTGGTGGGCGTGGGCCGCAGCATCGCCTCGCTGAAGGCGAGCGCCGGCGCCACGTTGTCGACGGCGCGGTAGATGGACTGGACGGTGACCCGGCCGCCGGCGGCCCCGGTCTCGGTGATCCGGATCCGGAGCGGTTGCGGTTCGCCGTTGGAGGAGGGCAGGGTGAGCGCGGTCGCGAACTGCCCGGCGGTGGAGACGCTCAGGGGCTGCCACGCGTCCGGCCGGCCGACCGAGAGCTCCGCGGTGTAGCTGCCGTCGAAGTCGATGATCCCGGAGACGGACGCGGTCGTCCCGGTGAGGGTCTCGCCGACCCGCGGCGACGCCCAGCTCACCGCCGGCGCGTCGGGCACGTAGCAGAGGTTGTACGCGCGGTGGCAGACCCGACCCTCCGGGCACGCTCCGCCGGGGCCGCACTCGCCCTGCGCCTGCGTGCACGAGAGCGAGGTGAGCGCCGCCCCCGCCGCCGCTGCTGCGATCGTCCAGCGCATCCGGAGCCAAGCGTAGCGGAAGAGGGCCGGGGTCTTCATGACCCGCGGGATCCTCCCGCTTCCCGGGATTACACTCCCCCACGAATGCGTGCGGCCGCGTGGGGGCTCTTGCTGGCGGGCAGCGTGGCGTGCCTTCCGGCGCCGCCGGGGAGGCCGGACGCCGCGCCTCCCGAGATCGATCCGGCGTCGTTGCCGCCGTCCGTGGTGACCGCGCTGCTGGCGGACGCGGTGGCCGGGATGCCGTACGGCGATCGGCTGCTGGCCAGGGACGGCGTCCCTCCGTACGCGTGGTCCATCACCACCGCCGCCTCGTGGCTCTCCGTCGACGCGCGCACCGGGACGCTCCGCGGGACGCCGCCGCCCGCCGCCGCCGGGACGGTGGTCTCGTTCACGGCCACCGCCGGGGACGCCGCGGGCCGGACCGGGAGCGCCAACCTCACGCTGCGGGTCCTCGCGTGCACGCCCGGAGAGACCCAGGTGTGCCAGGAGCCGTCCGCGGGCGCCTGTCTCGCGGGGACGCGGACCTGCCAGCCTGGCGGCACCTGGTCCACGTGCGTGGGCGGGGCCGCGTCCACCAGCGCGTCCGGATGCGGGCCGGCGTGCGCCACCTGCGGCCCCGACTCGGACCGGTGCGGCGGCGGCGGGACGCAGTGCGCGTGCGGGCCGTCGGCCGCCGCGTGCGCTGCCGGGACGTCGTGCTGCTCCAGCCCGGACGGCGGCGCGCGCTGCGCGGACCTGGCGGGCGACGTCACCGCGTGCGGCTCGTGCGGCACCCGGTGCGGCACGCCGGCCAACGCCGACCCCACCTGCGACGCGGGCGTGTGCGGGGCGGCGTGCAGGGCGGGCTACGGCGCCTGCGACGGGCGGACGCTCGACGGCTGCGAGGTGAACCTCAACACCGACCCCGGCCACTGCGGCTCGTGTCCCAACGCCTGCGCGAGCACGGCGGCCGGCACCGCCGCGTGCGCCGGCGGCAACTGCGACCTCACCTGCAACGCCGGCCACCCGCAGCACTGCGGCCTCGCCGACTGCCGCGCCTACGACACCGCCAACTGCGGCGGCTGCAACGCCGCCTGCCCCAGCCCCGGCGCCAACGCCTCCGCGCTCACCGGGTGCGCGGGCCCCGGGACGTGCACCTACTCGTGCAACGCCGGCTGGGGGGACTGCAACGGGGGCATGGACGGCTGCGAGACCGACCTCAACTCGACGTCCACGCACTGCAGCTCCTGCGGCAACAACTGCGACGCGCAGGGCTGGGACGGCGGCTGCGTGAACGGCCAGTGCGCGCGCTGCTACCAGTGCGGCAGCTCCAACGTCTCCTGCTGCGGCGAGAAGTGCGTCTTCTTCCCCGCCGACAACCAGTGGGAGTGCATGCCCTGCGCGCCGGGCAGCCTGGTGAACGGCGGCTGCTGATCCGGCCGGCTACCCCAGCGCCTCCAGCAACGCCTGGAGCCTGGGGACCGCCGCGGCGCGGGCGCGGAGCCCGCGGGACGCCTCCTCCAGCGCGGCCAGCTGCGCGTCCGTGGACGCCGGCGCGGTGCCGCCCGGGACCCCCTTGGCGTCCACCGCCTCGCGCGCGCCGATCTCCACCCCCGCCACCTCGTCCAGCGGGACGCCGCGCGAGAGCGCCTCCTGCACCTTCGCTCCGACCGCGCGGTACGCCTCCCGGAAGGCGGTGCCGCCGGCGACCATCCGCTCGGCGAGGTCGGTGGCCAGCGTCATCCCGTCCGCCAGCGCGGCCTCCATCCGCTCCTTCACGAACCGCACCCCGGTGAGCCCGATGGCGAACGCCTCCAGGCTGGACACCGCGAGCGCCGCCGTCTCGATGTAGCTCTTGTCCTCCTGCAGGTCGCGCATGTACCCGACCGGCAGCCCCTTGATCGTCGCGAACAGGGCGGTGAGGTGTCCCAGCGCGCGCGACGACTTCCCGCGCAACAGCTCGAACACGTCCGGGTTCTTCTTCTGCGGCATCATGGACGACCCGAAGCTGATCGCGTCGTCCAGCTTCACGAACCCGAACTCCTGGCTCGAGAAGTCCACCAGGTCCGCGCTCACCCGCGACAGGTGCACGAGCGCCCGCGCGCAGGCGTAGGTGAAGTCCAGCGCGAAGTCCCGGTCGCCAACGGTGTCCAGCCCGTTGGCGGTGACGCGGGAGAACCGGAGGTACGCCGCGGTCCGGGCGCGGTCCGTCTTCAGCGACGTCCCGGAGATCGCCCCCACCCCCAGGGGGCACTCGTCGAGCGCCTCCAGCACCTCGCCGAAGCGGCGGCCGTCGCGCGCCAGCATCTGCCCGTAGGCGGAGAGCAGGTAGGCCACGGTGATCGGCTGGGCCCGCTGCCGGTGCGTGTACGCCGGGAGCAGCCACTGGCCCTCGGGGCCGCGGGCGCGGGCGGTGAGGACGTCCAGCGCAGCGGCGATCCGCTCCAGCAGCAGCGCGCACTGCTCCCGGAGGAAGAGGCGCGCGTCGAGGGCGATCTGGTCGTTCCGGCTCCGCGCGGTGTGAAGTCGGCCCGCGGGCTCCCCGACGCGGCGGGCCAGCTCCGCCTCCACCGCCATGTGGATGTCCTCCTCCGGGGGCCATGGACGAGATCCGGACGCTGCGTCAATGGAGATGGCCACCAACCCGCGCCGGATGGCGTGTGCGTCCTGGGGGGAGAGGATCTGGCAATCCTCCAGCATCCGGACATGTGCCAAGCTGCCGGTGATGTCCGCCGCGTACAGCGCCTGGTCGACCGGAAGGGACGTGGTGAAGGCGAGGATCCTCGGATCCAGCTCGCCGCGTCCGGTGGCCTCCGTTCTCGCGACCGTCATCTCGCCGTGCCTCTCTGCATCGAAGCCCTCGATCTGGGCGACAATTGAATCGCCCCCTGAGAATTGGAAGCCAGGTCGCTGAGCGTGTCATCCTAGGTAATCTGATGTCCGACCTGCCATTCGAAATGGACGACGACGAGAAGACGCCGCCGGAGCCGGCGACGCTCGCGTCGAACGTGCTCGTCGTCGACGACGAGCCGGTGGTGCGCGACGTGTTCCAGCGGCTGCTGGCGCGCGAGCAGGACATGGTGGTGTCGGTGGCGGAGGACGCGGAGCAGGGGCTGGAGCTGCTCAAGAAGCAGCGCTTCGAGCTGCTCATCACCGACAAGAACCTGCCCGGGATGGGCGGCATCGAGCTGATCGCCGAGGCGCGTGGGGTGCGGCCGAGCATCGAGGCGGTGATGATCACCGGCTACGCGAGCAGCGAGTCGCTGATCTCCGCGTTCGCCGCCGGGGCGTCGGACTACCTGGTCAAGCCGTTCGACGACCTGAAGGTGGTGCGGGCGAAGGTGCGGGCCGCGCTGCAGCGGCGGCTGGACCGGCGGCAGTCGCAGATCTCCTCCAAGGACATGGCGCGGCAGGCGGCGGCGCTGCTGGGGCAGGGGAAGGACGCGCCGGAGGCGGTGTGGCGGAAGCTGGACACCCGGTTCGCCGAGTACGAGCGCGCCATCCGCGACGGCGGCGGCGGCGCGGTGATCGTGGTCGGGACCGACCGGACGGTGGAGACGCTGGCCAAGGGAGGCGTGCAAGCGGAGCTCGTGGAGTCGAGCGCGCCGGAGGTCCTCACCGCGGACGTGGTGGTGATCGAGACCGGGCCGCAGCTGGACTGGCACCCGCTGGCGGAGAAGCTGCTGCCGCTGCCGCCGGACGTGGTGCTGGTGGCGGGGCCGGAGTCGGACCTGTCGGACCTGCTGGAGGCGATCAGCCTGCGGGTGGACCTGGTGGGGTTCGGCGGGCACGCGCCGGCCCGGCTGCTGCCCGACCGCGTCCGCGCCAACCTGATGCGGAGGTCCGTGGAGCGCGCCCAGAAGGAGCTGGCGATCGCGCTGCACGAGTTCAAGCAGGCGCTGCGGGGGGAGCGGCAGGAGGACCCGCCGGTGGAGACGGCCGGCACCCCGCCGGTGGAGGTGTCGCCGCCGCTCGCGGCGCTGGCGGCGGTGCCGCTGGTGAATCGGCCCGCGATGCCGGTCGGGCCGACGCCCATCCCGCTGCGCTCTCCGGTGACGCCGCAGATGCACATGCCCGCGGCGGGGACCTGGCCCCCCGCGACGTCCTCGCCGACCCCGGGGGCGCGCGCGCCGATCACGCCGTCCGCGCCGCTCCCCGCGACCTCCGCCTCGCCGGGAGCGGCGGAGCCGGAGACGCCGGGTCCGGTGGCGCCGAAGCACAAGCCCTCGGCGCCGGGGAGGACCGCGACCCCGGTGCCCGGAGCGCGCCCGGCCGAAGGGGCGGGTGGGGCGCCGAAGGCGGCGGCCCCGGGGACGACGCCGGGGGCCGCGCCCCGCCGGCCGACCGGTTCGCATCCACAGCTCGCGTCGCCGGAGGGGGAGCCGGCCGCGGCGTCGCCTGGGAGCGCGCGGCGGCCGACCGGTTCGCATCCGCAGCTCGCGCCGCCGGAGGGAGAGGCGCCCGCGGTGTCGCCTGGGAGCGCGCGGCGGCCGACCGGTTCGCATCCGCAGCTCGCGCCGCCGGAAGGAGAGCCGGCCGGAACGCCGCCGGGTGGCGCGCGGCGACCCACGCCGGACGCCGCCGGGCAGCGGCACATCAGCGGGTCGTTCCCGCAGGTCGCTCCGGTCGGGGTGCCGGGAGCTGGAGCGCCGCCCCGGAAGCAGACGCCCGGGGCTTCGCCGCAGGTCGCGCCCCCCGATGCTTCGGCGGCCGGGGCCGGCGCCGCGCCGAGGCGGCCGACGCCGGGGCAGTTCCCGCAGATCACGCCGCCGGACATATCCTCCCCGCCTGGAGCGACGCGGCGCCCGGCGGGCTCGCCCCCGGCGGTGACCCACGATCTGGTGGTCGCTCCCGCGCCGGGTGAAGCGCATGCCGGAGCGGTGGCGCCCAGCCCGGCGGCCGCTCCGGGTCGCCCGACTCCTGTACCCGAGCCGCTGAAGCCGGGGACGTCCGGAGCGATGCGGCGCCCGACGGGCTCGCAGCCGGCGGCGGGTGCTCCCGCGCCGGGTGAAGCGCATGCCGGAGGGGCGGCGCCCAATCCGGCGGCGGCGCCGGGTCGCCCGACTCCCGTGCCCGAGCCATTGAAGCTGGGAACGCCCGGAACGACGCCGCGCTCGACGGGCCCGCACCCGGCGGCGACCCACAACGCGGCGGGTGCTCCTGCGCCGGGCGCGGTGGGCGCGCCTGCCGCAGCGGCGCCCCATGCTCCCGGGGCGACGCCCGGTCGCCCGGCGCCATCGGAGCCGCTGAAGCTGGGGACGCCCGAAACGACGCCGCGACCCGCGGGTCCGCACCCGGCGGCTGCGAGCGGCGCGGTGCGGCGGCCGACAGGTTCGTATCCGGCGGCGACACCCGACGGAACCGGCGCTCCTGCCCCGGCACCGCAGGATGCGGCACGGCGCCCGACGGGCTCGTTCCCTCAGGCTTCCTCGCCGGAGCCCGCGCCCGAAGCCCTCCCGCCGGAGTGGTCCGCGCTCCCGGAGCTTTCCCCGCGACCGCCACCCGGCCCGCGGCAGCCCATCCCGCTGATCACCGCGGCCGAACCCGAGTTCGCCATCGACGACGCCTTCGAGGAGTGGGGAGACGCGGAGAAGAAGGCCGCCCAGGCACCCGCGCCGCCGCCACCGCCCGCTCCCGCTCCAACCCCCGCCCCCGCCCCGGCGCGCCGCACCACCGGCTCCTTCCCGGCGGCCGCGCCGCAGGACAACGCCTCTCGCCGGAAGGCCGCCTCGCCCTTCCCGATCATGACCGTGGCCGAGGCCGAGTCCGCGCTGAAGGCCGCCCAGGCCCAATCCCCACCGGCTGCCCCGCCTGCGGCCAAGCCACCCCAGGGAGCGGCCCCGGCCGCGCCCCCTCCGCTCCGCCGCACCACCGGCTCCTTCCCGGCCGCGTCACCGGCGAGTCCGCAACCTGCCGCGCCCGCGCAGCCCGCGGGCAAGCCAAAGCCGCCCAACGGCGGTGGTCAGTAGATGCCCGGCTCCAACGACCAGCGGCGCGCGCGCGCGATCCAGAACCAGTTCCGCACCTGGCCGGAGATCACCAACTTCCCCGCGTTCTACGCCCAGCTCCTCGCCCCGGTGGAGGCCGCCTACGGCCCGCTGGACTCGACGCAGCTCACCCCGCCGGTCACCTTCGACGAGGGCGGAGCGGTGAACCTGGCCACGGTGGGCCGCGACCGCCGCTCCAACTTCGTGACCTACGTCACCTGCGAGCTGGCCTGCTACACCAACCAGCGCCCGTCCCCGGTCGGCCCCTTCGAGATCCTCCTCACCACCAACGACCAGGGCTGGGCGCAGGCGGTCCTCACCGCGCTCGGCCGCCTCTCCTTCGACGACGAGCTGGACCAGGGCCACAGCGTCAACGTCGGCCGCATCGTCGGCCCGAACGTCTCCCTCCAGGGCGTGATCTTCGAGCGCTTCTCCACCACCAAGATCGGCCCTCGCCACTACTCCATCATGCGCTGCATCGGCATCACCCGGGCGGAGATGCAGTGGTGCCTGAACTTCTCACCGGGGGCGCTGGTGAAGCGCTACAAGCAGGCCGGGCTCTACCCCAACAGCGACGTGCGCCGGGCCTCCGTCCCCCTCTGACGCGACCACCGCCCCCGGCGCGTGTCTTGGTAGGTGTAGCGGAACCAGAGTCGTGCCCATTCGAGGGGCGATTCCCGAAGAGGCCCGGATCGTGCTCCTCCGGCGCCTCTTCGAGTCTTTCTGGACCCTGGGCTGGCGCGGCGCGCGCGGCCGGCGTATCTGGAGCGGCCGTGACTGGTCCCACGACCCGCCCCAGGACGCTCCTCACCGTCGCCAAGGCGGTGCTGCTGGGGATCGGCGTGCCGGTGGCGGTGGCGCTCCTGCTCATCGCCCGGCGGCCGGACCTGTTGCCCGCGGTGATCTCCCGGCCCGCCGGGTACTGGCTGATCGCCGGCGTGACGCTGCTCTGCCTGGGCGCGACCGCCGCGTTCCTGGCGGCCGAGCTGGCCCTGTTCTCCGGCCGCGCCCGGCCGCGGCTGCTCAAGCTCGCGGGGCTCCTGCTCTGTCTGCTTCCGGCGATCGTGGCCATCCTCGTGGGCCCCCTCGCCGTCACGTTCATGTACGCCGCCGCCGGTTGAGGTAAAGGGCCGCATGCCTCGCACCTGGGACCCCAGCTCGCTCTCGCCGCAACAGGCGCTCCAGCGCCTGGTGGACGGAAACCGCCGCTTCCGGGACACCGCCGCGGAGTCGCGCGCGCGGGCGTGGAGCCCGAAGCAGGCGGACGAGGCGCAGCAGCCGTTCGCCATCGTGCTGGGGTGTTCGGATTCGCGGACGCCGGTGGAGATCCTCTTCGACCAGGGCTTCGGCGAGCTGTTCGTGGTCCGCATCGCCGGCAACGTGGTGGCGCCTTCGGGGATCGGCTCCATCGAGTTCGCCGCCGCCCAGTTCGGCACCCGGCTGGTGGTGGTGATGGGCCACACCCGCTGCGGCGCGGTCACCGCCACCGTGCGCGCGCTGCAGACCGGGCTGGGGCCGGAGTCGAAGAACATCCGGTCCATCACCGACCGCATCGCCCCCCACGTGCAGGGGCTGGTGAGGCCGGGCGACACGGACGCCATCATCCGCGAGGCGGTGCGCGCCAACGTCCGCGCCTCGGTCGACCACCTCCGCCACGGCAGCACGCTCCTGGAGGAGCTGGTGGTGGCGGGGCGGCTGGCGGTGGTCGGCGCCGAGTACGAGCTGGAGACCGGCGCGGTGAATTTCCTCGACGCGCTCTAGCGCTCGCCGATCACTGGCAGGTGCACGCGCCCCCGAAGCAGGGGCCCTGGGTCGGGCCCAGGCAGGTGAAGCCGCTGCAGCAGTCGGTCGGCTTCGTGCACGGGTCGTCGTGGCGCTTGCACGCGGCCGGCGCGATCTGGTCGCTCTGAACGCAGGACGACAGGTCGAAGAGCAGGAAGAGCAGCGCCTTCTCCTGCGGCGTGATCGGGCCGGGGGCGCAGTCGTGCGGGAAGACGCCGTTCTGGCCGGGGAAGATCAGCGCGGATGACGTCATGTGGAAGTTGGTGAACGTCACGCGCCCGCACTGCGTCCCGGCGTCCCCGTCCGGGAACGGCGGCACGTCGTACGGCGTGTTGAACGTCAGGGCCTGGGTGGAGAGACCGGCATCGTTGGTGGGGTTGCTCCCCGACAGCCAGGTGCTGGTCCCGCCGTCGGTGCCGGACACGTCGTGCCGCGACTCCAGGACGTCGAGCTGGCCGAAGTTGGGCAAGGGAGTGCCGGTGAGCCGCAGCCAGTCGGCGAACGCGGCGCCCTTCGGGAACGACTGGTTCACGTCGACGGTGAACGGGTTGGGCGGGGGGTGGGACAGGGTTGGATCCGGCGTCCAACTCGCGGTGGAGGGGAATGGCTGCTGCGCGTATGCCATCCACGCGTAGCCGTAGTGCGCGGTGAAGAGCCGCCCACCGTCCGACGTGTAGTCGATCAGGTTCTGCGTCCAGGTCTGCTGGGTCGGGGTGGGGGTGGAGTTGATCGGCTCCCTGCCGGCGCACGGGAGGAAGACCATGTCGTAGCGGTCCAGGGTCACTGGATCGCCGATCAAGGCGGGCAAGGTCAGGAACCCGGCGTCGTTGCGGAGGCCGGTGTCCCGGTAGAAGTGGATGCGCCCGTTGCCTGCCGGGTGCGTCATCTCGGTGGTGGAGATCCCCATCTTCAAGAACAGGCACTCGATGGGATCCGCGCTGCCGGTGGCGATGGCGATCTGCGGCATGTCGCCCTCGTTCTGGTTTCGCGGCAGGCGGGTCAAGTCGTAGTCGGTGATGGGTTGCGAGCTGCACGGCAGCCCGCTGAACGGCACGGTCACCTGACGGCGCCACTTCCCCATCTGGATCACCAGCGGGATGTCCGGAATGAACGGGATGTCGTTCAGCTCGAACCTCCCGTCCGGCCCGGTGAGCGCGATGGCCACCGGGTCCCCGGAGACCAGCGCCCCGCACTGGTCATGGGTCATCCCGGTTGGCAGCGGCGACAGTGGCGCGTTGGGGATGTAGACGATGGCGTTGTAGAGCGGCACCTGTCCGCTGGGGTCGAAGACGTACCCGGTCAACTGCGTCGGAGAATCGGCCGGGCAGGTCACCCGCTCGCACTCGAGGTTCACGCACGGACGGCCAGCGTCGGAGCCGCCGTCGGAACCGGTGAAGCCGCCATCGGAGCCGCCGTCGGAACCGGTGAAGCCGCCGTCGGAGCCACCGTCGGAACCGGTGAAGCCGCCGTCGGAGCCACCGTCGGAACCG
>Ga0268264_10005854_pt1 | contig 10409 bp, 10 predicted proteins | sample KBSSwiS32_FD_190357 | JGI IMG/M metagenome (GOLD analysis project Ga0268264, IMG submission 190357) | Switchgrass rhizosphere microbial communities from Kellogg Biological Station, Michigan, USA - KBS Switchgrass S3-2 (SPAdes) (version 2) | ecosystem: Host-associated > Plants > Roots >... | reverse complement strand
GTTCAGCACGCCCACCTCCAGCAGCCGCCAGGTGGGGCCGATGAGGAAGCCGGTGCCGGCCACGTTGTACCCGCCGTCGGCGTTGTCTCCTGCCAGCAAGATCCCCCCGGGCGGGAAGGTGAGGTTCACGTCGGCCACCGAGCGGTTTCCGTGGAGCAACTGCAGGATGGTGATGGTGCCCGCGTCCGCGGTCTCCGCCACCCGCACCCACGCGCGCAGGTAGCGGTCGCCCACGCCGCCGTCCAGCGTGACGTACGGCGAGACGGTGGTCCCGGGATCAGGGAGGTCGGCCGCGTCGTCGATCCGCAGGCCGCGGTTCCCTTCGCGCGCGGCGAGGGTCGAGACGCTGGCGTCCATCCCCGGCCTCACCACCACCCCGTCCCACTTCCCCGGGGGGACGTCGTCCACCGCCAACCCGCCGTCCTCGAAGTCGTCGTAGAAGAGCACGCTGGGGGAGAATTCAGGCGGGTCGGTGGGGAGGATGGTGGAGCGCACGGGCCCGGCCGCGGCCGCCAGCAGGCCCAGGGCTGCGATCGCCGCCAGCGTCAGGTTCCGGGCCACCATCGCCGCGGATGCTAGTGCAGTCGGCGGTCGCGACGTACACTCCGCCCCCCTTTCCGGTCCGGTCATGAAGATCACCGTCCTCTCGCGCTCCGCCTCCATCCCTTCCACCCGGCGGCTGGTGGAGGCCGGCCGCGCGCGGAGCCACCGGGTGCGCGTGCTCAACCCCACCCGCGTGGAGATGCACCTGGACGGCAAGAGCGCCAACCTCTACTACCGCCGGGCCAAGCTGGCGCCGGGGGACGTGGTGGTCCCGCGCATCGCCCAGTCCATCAACACCTACGGCCTCTCCGTCCTCAACCAGTTCCAGCTCCGCGGCGTGCCCGCGCTCAACGCCGCCACCGCGATCGCCGCCTCCCGCAACAAGATGCGCGCGCTCCAGCTCCTCTCCGCCAGCGGCATCGACATCCCGGCCACGGTGATGGCGCGCGAGGCGGCGGACCTGAAGGCGATGGTCAACCTGGTGGGCGGGGTGCCGGTGCTGGTGAAGCTCCTGGCGGGGCAGGAGCGGCGCGGGGTGATGATCTGCGAATCCCTCCAGTCCCTGGAGGCGGCGCTGGAGGCCATCCTCGGGCTGGGCCACAACATCATCGTCCAGGAGTACGTGAGGGCCAGCGGGATGGACCTCCGCGTCTTCGTGGTGGGCGGCGAGGCGGTGGCGGCGGTCCGGCGGCGCCCGCGCCCGGGCAAGCTGTCCCAGACGCTCAACCGCGGCGCGCGCCTGGAGGCCATCCAGCTCACCGAACGGCAGCGGCAGGCCGCGGTGGCCAGCGCCCGGTTGATGGGCCTGGAGGTCTGCGCGGTGGACCTCCTGGACGCCCGCGGCAAGCCCAAGGTCTACGAGGTGAACAGCTCGCCGGCGCTGCCGGAGATGGAGGCCGCCACCCAGGTGGACCTGGCCGCGCTGATCATCCGGCGCGCCGAGTCCCTGGTGGAGGAGTCCCACCCCGTCCCACCACGGCGCCTTGAAGGAAAGGCGGGCTCCGCCCGTCATCCCTCCGCCGCCCGTTCCCGGAGCACGCCATGAACGCCGCCCTCGCCGCAGTCATCGCCTTCGCCTTCGCCCAGGCGCCGGACGTCACCAAGCTGTACCAGGTGACCACGGACGGCTCGACCACCAAGGTGGCCGCCGGGCAGAAGGGCAAGCTGGTGCTCAACATCAAGCTGGACAAGGCGGCCCACGTCTCCGACGAGGCGCCCCTGAAGATCCAGCTCAGCGGGACGGGCGGGGCGGCCCCGGAGAAGCCGACCCTGGCCTACGCGGACCAGGTCTCCAAGAAGGCGGCCGGCGAGAAGTACGCCAACCCGGTGGTCTTCGAGGTGCCGTTCACGGTGGACGCCAAGGCCGGCAGCCCCGCCGTGAACGCCAAGATGACCTTCTTCGTCTGCACCGAGCAGATCTGCTCCCGGCAGCAGAAGGAGGTCTCCCTGCCGGTGCAGGTCTGCGGCGGGAAGACCTGCTGAGTGTCGCGCCTGGTCTACGGGCTGCGCCCGGTGCTGGAGGCGCTCACCGCCCACCCCGGCGACGTGGAGCGCGTCTACGTGGCCGAAGACGACCGCGCCCGGCTGGGTGAGGTCCTCTCCCGCGCCCGCCACGCCGGCGCGAGGGTGGAGAAGGTCCCGCGCGACCGGCTCCACCGCCTGGCCGAGGGCGGCGTCCACCAGGGCGTGATCGCCGAGCTCCGCGAGTTCGACTACGCCGAGCTCCAGGACCTGCTGGAGGTGGCCGGGCGGAAGCAGCAGCCCCCGCTGGTGGTGGTCCTGGACGGCATCCAGGACCCGCACAACCTGGGGGCGATCATCCGCTCGGCCAACGCGCTGGGGGCGCACGGGGTGGTGATCGCCAAGGACCGCTCCGCCCAGGTCACCGGCGCGGTCGCCAAGGCCGCGGCCGGCGCCACCGAGCACACCCGCATCGCCCGCGTCACCAACCTCTCCCGCGCCCTCGAGGAGCTGAAGGAGGCGGGGCTGTGGGTGGCGGCGGCGGACCCCACCTCGGACCAGGTGGCGTGGGACGCCAGGCTGGATGGGCCGCTGGCCCTGGTGGTGGGGGCGGAAGGGAAGGGGGTGCGCGAGAACGTCCTCAAGCACTCCGACCTCAAGGTGCGCATCCCCATGAGCGGTCAGCTGGCCTCGCTCAACGCCTCCGTGTCCGCCGCCGTCCTCCTCTACGAGATCACCCGCCAGCGCGGGCGCCGCTAAAGCTACTGCTTCTCCCACAGCCCCCAGGACGGGCTGGCGTTGATGAAGCGGCCCGGCGCGCAGGTGGCGGTGAACTTGGCGAACTTGTGGTCCGGGTGGTGCGCGGAGATCCGGTACAGGCCGGCGGGCAGGTTGATGTAGAGGATGCCGCCGTCGTTGGTGGTCGAGGTCAGGTACGGGTTGGGCAGGGTCTGCTCGTCGAAGTAGATGGGGCCGGGGACCGCGGGGCTGGAGGTGACGGTGGCGCCCACCTCGCCCTGCGGGCCGAACGCCATCAGCTGCTCCCAGGTGGCGGTGTGCAGCGCCGCCACGCTCACCGTGCTCGCGATGTGGCACGCATTCGGGTCGACCCCCAGCATCCCCGCCAGGAACTGGTAGACGAACTCCGGGATGAACTGGAAGTGGGCGTTGGTGATGTTCCCCCCGTCCGTCTCGAACGTCTGCAGGTACTCCGTGTGGAAGTAGCCGTCCAGCGACGCCACCGGCGTCACCAGCGCGTCGTCCGGCACGGTGAGTGAGTAGTGCCCCGCCGCGTCGCTGACCGTCGAGATCTCCGGATATTCCGCGACGGAGACGGTGGCCCCCCCGACCGGGTACGGCGTGTTGAACGCGTAGACGACGCCCGAAATGGTGACGGTGCCTTGCGCGAAGGCGCCCTGCGCGGCGACGGCGAGGGCCAAGGCGGCCAGCTTCCACAGACGACGGGTGTATGAGTTCACGTGAACCCTCCGGTGAGGCGCACCGTCACTGCAAACGGCTCGCCTGACTGGAATGTTAGCCTAAATTCACGGGCAGTGTGCGTGAAATTGCACAGTCTTGCGCGAATTTGTGAGTGTGCCTGCACGCCTTGCGTGCACGCGGTGCTCAACCGGCGCGCGCGCGGGGGAGCGTGACGGTGAACGTGGTGCCCTCGCCCGCGCGGGACTTCACCGTCACCCCGCCGCCGTGGCCGTCGGCGATCTGGCGGACGATGAAGAGGCCCAGGCCCAGGCCCCCGGGCGAGGCCTGGGTGGCGCCGGCGCTGCGGTGGAAGGGTTCGAACAGGTGGGGGAGGTCTTCCTCCGGGATGGGGACCCCGCCGTTGTGCACCTGGATGGTGACCGGCTCTCCCTCGCCGCCGGTGACGCGCAGCTCCACCGCACTCCCGCTGGGGCTGTACTGGACGGCGTTGGCGAGCAGGTTGGTGAGCAGCTGGGTGAGGCGGTCCGGGTCCCACTCGCCCTGCGGCGAGACGGCGTCCAGGTCCATGTGGATCTGGGCGCCGGGGAACGCCGCGCGCGCCTCGTCCACCGCGTTGCGGACGATGTCGCGGACGTCGGCGGGCGCGCGGTCGATGGGGAGGCCGCCTCCGGTCGCGCGCGCGTAGTCCAAAAGGTCGCGGATCATCCGGGCCATGCGGTCTCCGGCGCGGGTGATGCGCGCCACCGTGCGCAGCTCCTGTTCGCCCAGGCAGTCGCTCCGCCGCAGCATGGTCGCGCCGGCGGTGACCACCGACAGCGGGCTGCGCAGGTCGTGGCTGAGGATGCTCATCACCCGTTCGCGCACCGCCACCGCTTGCCGCAGCGCCTCCTCCATCCGCTTGCGGTCGGTGATCTCCACGGTGACCAGGCCGACCCCGATGGCCTCGCCCGAAGGCCTGCGCACCGGGAAGAAGTTGCACAGGAAGTCCCGCAGCTCGTCCGGGGAGGAGGGCGGCCGGGTCCGGATGTCGAAGTTCACCACCGGCTCCCCCCGCTCCAGGACCTGCCGCATCAGGGCGTTGACGGTCTCCGCGCCCGGTCCGGGGACGATGTCCTCCACCTTCCGGCCGATGTGGTCCTCCGCCGGGAGCCCGGTCACCACGGCCAGGGCGCCGTTGATCCGCGCGAAGCGCAGCGAGCGGTCCAGGAAGGCGATCCCCGCCGGCGACCCGGCGAGCACCGCGTTCAGCAGCGCCACCGTCTGCTCCGCCTCCTCGCGCGCGGATCGCTCGCGCACCAGCGCGTCCGCGCGGGCCTTCTCCGCCTGGAAGCGCAGGGAGACGTCGCGGGTGACCGCCGCCACCGCCTCCACCTTCCCGTCCTCGTCGGGGATGGGCGCCATCACGTACTCGTAGACAGCGCTTTCTCCCCCCGGCCGGGCGTACGCGGACACGCTGCGGACCGTCTCCCCCGCGATGGCGCGGTCCACGTTGCGGCCCAGCTCGTCCGCCACCATCGGCGCGTAGCCCAGCCCCTCCAGGGTGTGGCCCGCGGCCTGCTCCAGGGTCATGTCCCAGCGCTTGAGCAGCGCCGGGCTGGCCCAGCGCAGCCGGTGGTCGCGCCCGATGATGGTGAAGGCGTCCGGGTGCACCGCCATCAGCATCTCGGCGTGGCGCAGGCGGCGGGAGCGCTCCTCGGCGGCCTCGCGGAGCATGTGCGCGGCGATCAGCGCGGTGGCCCGCCGGCAGATGGTGCGCACCAGGAGCTTGTCCTCGGCCGAGAAGTCCGGCGCCGTGAGCGAGGCGATGGTCGCCACCCCCAGCGCGTCGCCCTGGTCGTCCAGGAGCGGCACCCCGTAGAGCGCGCGCACCCCGGCGCGGCGGTAGAGGTCGCTCTTCAACAGGGGGTCGGTGGCCGCCGAGTGGGTCAGCCGCGGCTCGCGCTGCGCGGCCACCATCCCGGCGAAGCCCTCGCCGACCCCCAGGGAGAAGTCCCCCCGCCGCTCGGTGAGCCCGGCGACCGCGCGGAGGCGGAGCCGGTCACCCTCCCGCAGGAAGAGGCTGGCGCCGTCCACCGCCGTCACCCGCTCCACCAGCACCCGCAACAGGCTCCGGAGCAGCTCATCCAGCGTCCCGCCGGTGGGCACCACCGCCGCCAGGGCGTCCAGGGTCTGCAGGGTGCGCTCGCGGTCCTGGGCGAAGCGCTCCACCGAGCGCTCCAGCGCCCGGTCCACCGCTTCGTTGACCTGCTCCACCGCGGCGTTGACCAGGTGCGGCGCGCGGGAGCAGCAGATCCCCAGGATGCAGCGGCGCAGGAGCCGGTACTCGGTCACCAGCTCCCGCAGGGTGAAGCCGCGCTGCTCGCGCTCCATGGCGTGGGCGGCCGGGCCCTCCCCGCGCGGCTCCGGGGCCTGCCCGCCCGGCGCCTCCTCCAGCGACTCGGCGATCTCGTCCAGGATCACCGGCAGGTGGTCCACCAGGTGGCGCTCGTCGAGGTCCCGGATGCCGGCCTCCGCGCGCGTGGCGCGGATCCAGCGCTCCAGGATGTCCTCGCGGTGCTCCCGCAGGAATTGGCCCAGCTCGGTGGCCGGCTCGTCTTGGCCTGGCCGTTCCACGTCCTGGGGCATGCGGCGAAAAGGTAGGGACGGGAAGCCCCCCCGCCAGACGCGCTCGCCCGCTCGCCCGCCCCACCAGCGCCGTCAAACACGGATGTCCTTGCACTTGACTACCCACACGCCCCTCGCCTAGAAGTCCCCGCCCTCCGAATTCCAAGGACTTCGCGAGGGTTTGGCGTAGATCCGGTGCAGGTTTGCCGGTGTAGCTCAGTTGGTAGAGCACCTGACTTGTAATCAGAAGGTCGCGGGTTCAAATCCCGCCGCCGGCTTTCAGCAGGTCGCGCGGTCAGGGAGGCGGACGCCGCGACGTAGAGAGGAAGAGAGAAGACACAGGCGGAGGGGTACCCAAGCGGCCAAAGGGAGCAGACTGTAAATCTGCCGGCTCTACGCCTTCGTTGGTTCGAATCCAACCCCCTCCAAGACCTATGCGGGAATAGCTCAGTTGGTAGAGCGTCAGCCTTCCAAGCTGAATGTCGCGGGTTCGAGTCCCGTTTCCCGCTCCAACAGGCGGTTTCTGAAGCGAACGGACGCAGTCGAACAGAAGATCCAGGCCCTCCTAGCTCAGTTGGCAGAGCGCGTCCTTGGTAAGGACGAGGTCTCCAGTTCAATCCTGGAGGAGGGCTCCATTCGGGGTAACACTTTTTCGAGGGGTAACAAGGGGAGCACATGAGCAAGGAGAAGTTCGAGCGCACGAAGCCCCACGTGAACGTCGGCACCATCGGCCACGTGGACCACGGGAAGACCACCCTGACCGCCGCCATCACCAAGGTGCTGGCCAAGTCAGGTGGCGCGAGCTTCCTCGCCTACGACCAGATCGACAAGGCGCCGGAGGAGCGCGAGCGCGGCATCACCATCTCCACCGCTCACGTGGAGTACCAGACCAAGAACCGCCACTACGCCCACGTGGACTGCCCGGGCCACGCGGACTACGTGAAGAACATGATCACCGGCGCGGCGCAGATGGACGGCGCCATCCTGGTGGTGTCCGCGGCGGACGGCCCGATGCCGCAGACCCGCGAGCACATCCTCCTCGCCCGCCAGGTCGGCGTGCCGTACATCGTGGTCTACCTGAACAAGGTGGACATGCTGGACGACCCGGAGCTCCGCGAGCTGGTGGAGATGGAGGTCCGCGACCTGCTCAAGAAGTACGAGTTCCCGGGCGACAAGATCCCCATCATCCCGGGCTCCGCGCTCAAGGCGCTGGAGGGCGACGCCAGCGACATCGGCGAAGGCTCCATCCTCAAGCTGATGGAGGCGCTGGACACGTACATCCCCACGCCCAAGCGCGACGTGGAGAAGCCCTTCCTGATGCCGGTGGAGGACGTGTTCTCCATCGCCGGCCGCGGCACCGTGGCCACCGGCCGCGTGGAGCGCGGCAAGATCAAGGTGGGCGAGGAGGTCGAGATCGTCGGCCTGCGCGACACCCAGAAGACCGTGGTCACCGGCGTGGAGATGTTCCGCAAGCTGCTCGACGAGGGCATGGCGGGCGACAACATCGGCGCGCTGCTGCGCGGCCTCAAGCGCGAGGACGTGGAGCGCGGGCAGGTGCTGGCCAAGCCGGGCAGCATCACCCCGCACACCAAGTTCAAGGCGCAGATCTACGTGCTCACCAAGGAGGAGGGCGGGCGCCACACGCCGTTCTTCAAGGGCTACCGGCCGCAGTTCTACTTCCGCACCACCGACGTGACCGGCACCGTGAAGCTGCCGGACAACGTGGAGATGGTGATGCCGGGTGACAACATCGCCATCGAGGTGGAGCTGATCACCCCCATCGCCATGGAGAAGCAGCTGCGGTTCGCCATCCGCGAGGGTGGCCGCACGGTGGGCGCCGGCGCGGTGGCCGACGTCATCGAGTAACCCTCCATCCGAGGCAGCTTCAGCGGATGGAACGCCGAGGGTCGGAGGGAATGTTCCCTTCGACCTTCGGCTTTCAGGTCTTCTAGAGGTCAGAGCGTCATGCCGAAGGGAAATCGCAGCATCATCTCGCTCGAGTGCTCGGTCTGCAAAGAGCGCAACTACTCGACGACCAAGAACAAGCGGAAGAGCCAGGACAAGCTCGAGCTGTCCAAGTTCTGCCCCCGGTGCCGGAAGCACACGGCGCACAAAGAGGGCAAGGTCTAAAAGGGTCTTTCTAGGCCAGTAGCTCCAACGGTAGAGCAGCGGTCTCCAAATCCGCGTGTTGGGGGTTCGAATCCCTCCTGGCCTGCCACTTTGACGTAGCGACGGATAGGAACGCGCATCTATGGCCGACCAAGCATCAGAGCAGGCAAACCGGGCCGGGATGTCCCCCGGGCGCCTGGTCGTGCTCTTCTACCTGGCCGCCGGGGTGGTGCTGGCGCTGTTCCTGGGGAAGGTCCTGGGGCTGGTGTTCGCCGAGGTGGGGCTGGGCGACAAGTCGGAGACCCTGGAGAGCATCGGGCTGTCGCCCACCTCGGTGCTGGGGGTGGTGCTCGCGGCCGGGACCGGCATCTTCTGTTACCTGAACCCGAAGACCCGGGCCCTCTCCAACGAGGTGGCGTCCGAGCTGATGAAGGTGACCTGGCCCTCCTGGGACGAGACCCGGACCTCCACCACCGCGGTGGTGGTGGCGTCGCTGGTGGCGGCGGTGGTCCTCTTCGGGATCGACACGGTGGCCTACAAGCTGATGGTGGATTGGCTGCCCGCGCTGTGGGGGAAGCTGTAATGGCCGAAGCGAAGAAGTGGTACGTCGTCCACACCTACTCGGGCTTCGAGAACAAGGCGAAGAAGTCCCTGGAGGAGAAGATCCGCCTGGAGGGCCTGCAGGACGCCTTCGGCGAGATCCTCATCCCCATGGAGCAGGTGGTGGAGATGGTGAAGGGGGAGAAGAAGACCTCCAAGCGGAAGTTCTTCCCCGGCTACATCCTGGTGCAGATGGAGATGAACGACCGCAGCTGGCACCTGGTGAAGAACACCCCCAAGGTGACCGGGTTCGTGGGCGGGGAGCCGAACCGGCCGCCGCCCCCCATCTCCGACGCCGAGGTGCAAAGGCTCACCACCCAGATCTCCGAGGGGACGCTCAAGCCGAAGCCGAAGGTGCAGTTCGAGGAGGGCGACACCGTCCGGGTGATCGACGGGCCGTTCTCCAACTTCAACGGATCGGTGGAAGAGGTGAACCCGGACAAGGGCCGGCTCAAGGTGCTGGTCTCGATCTTCGGGCGCGCCACCCCGGTGGAGCTGGACTTCATGCAGGTGGAGAAGACGGGCGGCTGACGCCCGCGACGACCGTGGGAGGCCGCCGTCAAGCGGCCGCTTTGACCACGCATTGAAAGGCAGCGATGAAGAAGGTCACAGGACAGGTGAAGCTGCAGATCCCGGCCGGCAAGGCGAACCCCGCCCCGCCGGTGGGTCCCGCCCTCGGCCAGCAGGGCGTGAACATCATGGAGTTCTGCAAGCAGTTCAACGCGGCGACGCAGGCGCAGATGAAGGAGGCCCTGATCATCCCGGTGATCATCACCGTGTACCAGGACCGCTCCTTCACCTTCCAGCTCAAGACGCCGCCGGCCTCCATCCTGCTCAAGAAGGCGGCGGGGCTGCACACGGAGAAGAAGAAGGGGTCCGGCTCGCACAAGCCGGGCAAGGACAAGGTGGGGCAGGTCTCCAGGAAGAAGGTGGAGGAGATCGCGAAGCTGAAGATGCCCGACATGACGGCCGGGTCGCTGGAGGCCGCCATGCGGACCATCGAGGGCACCGCCCGTTCCATGGGCATCGAGATCGTCTAGGAGACCGACCATGCCAAACCCCGGAAAGAAGTTCCGCGCCGCGGCCGAGAAGGTGGACCGCAACAAGCGCTACTCCATCACCGACGGCTTCAAGCTCCTCAAGGAGGCCGCCGCCATCCGCACCACCAAGTACGACCAGACCGTCGACGTGGCGGTGAACCTGGGCGTGGACCCCAAGCACGCGGACCAGATGGTGCGCGGCGCGGTGGTGCTCCCCCACGGCATCGGCAAGACGGTGCGCGTGGCCGTCTTCGCCAAGGGCGACAAGGCCCGCGAGGCGCAGGAGGCCGGCGCGGACGTGGTGGGCGACGAGGACCTCCGCAAGAAGATCGAGGAGGGCTTCATGGACTTCGACACGGTCGTCGCCACCCCGGACATGATGGGCGTGGTGGGGCGCCTGGGGAAGGTGCTGGGCCCCCGCGGGCTGATGCCCAACCCGAAGACCGGCACCGTGACCCCGGACGTGACCAAGGCGGTCAAGGACGCCAAGGGCGGCAAGATCGAGTTCCGCGTGGAGAAGGCCGGCATCATCCACGCCCCGGTGGGCAAGGCCTCCTTCCCGGCGGAGAAGCTCCAGGACAACTTCAACACCCTCATCGACCTGGTGATGAA
>Ga0268264_10005853_pt1 | contig 10411 bp, 8 predicted proteins | sample KBSSwiS32_FD_190357 | JGI IMG/M metagenome (GOLD analysis project Ga0268264, IMG submission 190357) | Switchgrass rhizosphere microbial communities from Kellogg Biological Station, Michigan, USA - KBS Switchgrass S3-2 (SPAdes) (version 2) | ecosystem: Host-associated > Plants > Roots >... | reverse complement strand
GCGAACCAGGAAGATATCGAGCGGTGCTTTGAGCGCGTGCGCGACCTCGAAACCGACCGGCACGCCACCACGCGGCAACGCGAGAACCAGCACGTCAGAGCGGTTGGCGTACGCCAGAAGACGCGTGGCCAACACGCGGCCTGCCTCATGGCGATCGCGGAATCTCATCGGAGGTCCTCCGCGCAGAGGCCGCTGCAGGGGCGTCCCAAGGCGGCCGCCCCCTCTGGGGGAGGACGCCGGAGGCGTCTTCGGGGGAGCCAATCAATCATCGCGGCAAATAGCGGACAAACCAATCGCTGGCCAACTGCGCCACCAGATCGAGCGTGCCCGGCTCTTCGAAGAGGTGGGTGGCCCCCGGCACGATCTTCAGTGCCTTTTCGCAGCGAAGCTGCGCGTATGCGTCCTCGTTCAGCCGGATCACCGCATCATCGAGCTCGCCGACGATCAGCAGCGTGGGCGCCTCGACCTTGGGGAGTGCCGGGCCCGCAAGGTCCGGTCGTCCGCCGCGCGAGACGACGGCGCCGATCCGTGCGCCAAGCTCCGCCGCGGCTACCAGCGCCGCGCCGCCGCCGGTGCTTGCGCCGAAAAATCCCGGCCTCAATTCCGTGACGCCGGTTTCGTCCTGTATCCACTGCGCAGAAGTATCGAGCCAGTGGATCGCATGAACAAGGCGCTGCGCGAGCAGATCGATGTCGAAGCGGAGGTGGCGCGTGCGAAGGTCGACCTGCTCTTCCTGCGCGGTCAGCAGATCGAACAGCAGCGTGCCAATGCCCGACGCCTGAAGCGAACGCGCGACGAGCTGATTGCGCGGGCTGTGCCGGCCGCTGCCGCTGCCGTGCGCGAAGAGGACGACGCCGCGCGCGCCGGGGGACAGACTCAACTCTCCTTCCAGTCGAACGTCCCCGGCTGGAATGCGGATGTCCTTGGTCCAAGTGGCCGTCCGCGGCGACCTGGTCGTGTGCATCGAACACCTCCACGACCATGATAAGCCCGCCAGCAATAACGGCTGGCTTACGTTAGCTTGCGTCTTCTACCGCCCACCACACGTTGAGCGCATCGACGGTTTCGCGCACGTCGTGCACGCGTACGATCGAAGCGCCTCGCGCGACCGCGGCAAGTGCGGCGGCGACGCTTCCCGCCATCCGGTCTCCGACGTCGCGTCCCGTGATCCGCCCGATCGTGGCTTTGCGCGACAAGCCCGCAAGGACCGGATAGCCCGTTTCCGTCAACGCGGAAAGGCTTCGCAGCAATTCGAGGTTATGCGACAGGGTCTTGCCGAAGCCGAAGCCGGGATCGATGACGATCCGGTCGCGTGCGATCCCGGCCGCCTCGCAGGTCAGCGCGCGCTCCAGGAGAAAGTCGCCCACCTCGCGCACGACGTCCTCGTAGTGCGGATCCGCCTGCATCGTCCGCGGCTCGCCGCGCATGTGCATGAGGCACACCGCGGCGCTGCTCGCGGCCACCGCTTCAAGCGCGCCGCGCGCCTGCAATGCGCGAACATCGTTGACCATGGCCGCACCGGCGGCGATCGCCGCACGCATTATGCCCGGCTTCATCGTGTCGACGCTGACCAGCGCACCCTCGCCGGCAAGCGCGGCGACCAGCGGGATGACCCGCTCGAGCTCCTCGGCTTCGCTGACCGGCTGCGCTCCCGGCCGCGTCGATTCGCCGCCGATGTCGATGATGGCGGCGCCATCGCCGATCATCTCCCGCGCATGGTCGAGCGCGCGCGACGGATCGAGATGGTGGCCGCCGTCGGCGAAGGAATCGGGCGTGACGTTGAGAATGCCCATCACACGCGGGCGCGTGAGGTCGAGCCGGTGGGGACCGCATTGCAAGTACGCGCGGGGCGTCATCGCCATCGAACAACAAAAAGGGCGTGCATTTTCGCACGCCCTCTTCCGCTACCGGGTAAACCTTCAGGCAGGATTGGCAGAAGGCGCCGGATCCGGGGTCGGCGACGGACCGCCCGACGACGGTCCCGCCGACGCCGATGTCGGCTTGGGCGGACGCACCGGCCGGCCCGCCATGATGTCGGCGATCTGGTCGGCGTCGATCGTCTCCAACTCGAGCAGCGCCTTGGCCATCGCTTCGACCTTGTCGCGGTTGTCCTCGAGCAGCTTGCGCGCCACCGCGTATTGCGAATCGATGATCTTGCGGATCTCCTCGTCCACCTTCTGCATCGTGGATTCCGAGACGTTCTTCTGCGTGGTCACCGAGCGCCCGAGGAAAATCTCGGCATCGTTCTCGCCATACACCATCGGGCCCAGCTCGTCGGACATCCCGTAGCGCGTGACCATGTTGCGCGCGATCTCCGTCGCCCGCTCGAAGTCGTTCGACGCGCCCGTGGTCATCTGATGCATGAAGATCTCTTCGGCAATGCGGCCGCCGAACAGCACGGCGATCATGTTCAGCATGTGATTGCGGTCCATGCTGTAGCGGTCCTGCTCGGGCAATTGCATCGTGACGCCGAGCGCGCGGCCGCGCGGAATGATCGTGACCTTGTGCACGGGGTCGGTCTTGGGCAGCAGCACCGCGACGATCGCATGGCCGGACTCGTGGTACGCGGTGTTGCGGCGCTCCTCTTCCGGCATCACGATCGAGCGCCGCTCGGCGCCCATGATGATCTTGTCCTTCGCGCGCTCGAAATCGTGCATGTCGACGAGCCGCTTGCTGGAACGCGCGGCGAACAGCGCCGCCTCGTTGACGAGGTTGGCGAGATCCGCCCCCGACATGCCGGGGGTTCCGCGCGCGATGATGTCGGCCTTGACGTCCGGCGACATCGGCACCTTGCGCATGTGGACGAGCAGGATCTGCTCGCGGCCGCGAATGTCCGGCAGCGGAACGACCACCTGGCGGTCGAAGCGGCCCGGACGCATCAGCGCCGGGTCGAGCACGTCGGGCCGGTTGGTCGCGGCGATCACGATCACACCCGCGTTGCCTTCGAACCCATCCATCTCGACCAGCAACTGGTTCAACGTCTGTTCGCGCTCGTCGTTGCCTCCGCCCAGGCCAGCGCCGCGCTGGCGGCCCACCGCGTCGATTTCGTCGATGAACACGATGCACGGCGCGTTTTTCTTCGCCTGCTCGAACATGTCGCGCACGCGCGCTGCGCCGACGCCGACGAACATCTCGACGAAGTCGGAGCCCGAAATCGAGAAGAACGGCACCTTCGCTTCACCGGCGATCGCCTTGGCGAGCAGCGTCTTGCCGGTTCCCGGCGAGCCGACCATCAGCACGCCGCGCGGAATGCGGCCGCCGAGCTTCTGGAACTTGGAGGGGTCACGCAGGAATTCGACGAGCTCGGCGACCTCTTCCTTCGCTTCATCGCAGCCGGCGACGTCGGCGAAGGTGATCGAGTTGTTCGCCTCATCCAGCATGCGCGCCTTGCTCTTGCCGAACGAGAAGGCGCCGCCACGGCCTCCGCCCTGCATCTGGCGCATGAAAAAGATCCAGACGCCGATCAACAGCAGCATCGGGAACCAGGAAATGAAGATCTGCGCGAGGAACGATTGTTCTTCCTCGGGCTTGGCTTCCACCTTGACCCCGTACTTGACGAGGTCGCCTACCATCCAGATGTCGCCAGGGCTGTAGGTCGTGAATTTCTTGTTGTCGTTGTTGACCCACTTGATCGTCCGTCCCTCGACCGAGGCCGACGTGACGCGACCGCTCTTGGCGGCGTCCATGAATTCGGAATAGGGCACCGAGTCACGGCTCGTGGTCCCGCGATCGAATTGCTTCACGACGGTGAGCACCACCAGCCCGATCACGAGCCAGATGCCGATGTTCTTGAGCAGATTGTTCAAACAAAGCTCCTTGCGGACCCGTCAAGCCAACCGTCTGGCCCTGGGACCGGATGCCGACCCGACAACAGATGCGGGCGGCCAAAATTGGATTTTAACGCTAACTCGCCTGCAAGCCGGGTTCGACAGCAAATTCGAAGCATGATTCACGCCAAACGGCGAAAAAAGAGCGCAAAACCAGCCAACAACGGTCAACTCGACGACGCTGCCACCCCGGCGCTATTGCCTGAACCCCTTGCCCACAAGGAAGGTTTCGCGGCTTCGGTCCCGCGACGACTTCGGTTTGCGGACGTATACCTTGAGGAAATGAGCGCCGATCGCCCGTTGCAGCTCCGGCAATCCGGCTCCCTGAAACACCTTCACCAGCAAATCACCCCCGTCCCTCAGGTGACTGATCGCGAATTCGAGCGCCAGTTCTCCAAGATGCACGCTGCGCGCCTGATCGACGGGGTCGATACCCGAAAGATTGGGGGCCATGTCCGAGATGACAAGGTCGACCGGCGCTCCGGCGAGCGCCGCTTCCACCGCCATCAATCCGTCGTCCTCGCGAAAGTCGGCCTGGATGAAGGTCACGCCCGCGATCGGGTCCATCGGCAGCAGATCGATAGCCAGGATCCGCGCCGCGGGGCCCAGCCGCTCGCGCAGCACCTGCGACCAGCTGCCGGGCGCGGCCCCCAGGTCGACGACGACCATCCCCGGGCGTAGCAGCTTGTCGCGTTCCGCCAATTCGATCAGCTTGAACGCGGCGCGCGACCGGTAGCCGCGCCGTTGCGCCTCCTGCACGTACGGGTCGTTGACGTGCTCGTGCAGCCACGCCTTGTTGAACTTGCGCTTCTTCTTCGCGGGATTTAGGGGGGTGGTCATCTAGCTAAATGGGGGCAGACTCGAATTTCGGCGAGCCACGTGGGGTCAGACTCGAATTCTGGCGCGTGGAAGAGATAATGGTGAAAGGTTACCAGCCGAAATTCGAATCTGACCCCGACGGCGGTCGCGTAAGATGCACGCCATGAAGCCGCTCACGCCCTCGGAACGCCGCGCGCTGCGCGCCAAGGCCCATCACCTGGATCCCGTGGTCATCGTCGGCCAACACGGATTGACGGCGCCGGTCACGCACGAGATCGATCTGGCGCTCACCAAGCACGAGCTGGTAAAGGTGCGCGTGTTCAGCGACGATCGCAACGCGCGAGACGCCATGCTCGCGCAGATGTGCGCCGACGCGGACTGCGTGGAGGTCCAGCATCTGGGCAAGGTATTCATTCTGTGGCGGCCGAACCCGGACAAGAAAAAACCGGCAGCCGCGCCGGCCACCCGGACGAAACCGCGCAACGACCACTTCACGCGCGGTCTCCCCAAGCACGCCGGCCCGCGTACGCCGGTCGACCCCGTGCGCGAGCGCCGGCGGACGGTGCAGGGAGAAAGTGCCGCGCTGCGCAGCGGCAAGGGGCGGCGCGGCGCCGCACGCCATGCGCCGTTGACTGACGATAACGTGGCGGCGGCGGTACCGGCAGCGCCCGCGGCCCGCAAGAAGTCCTCCTACACGCCCAAGACCAAACCGAAGTCGTTCTCCGCCAAGCCCAATCCGCGGTCGGCATGGGAAAAGAAGAAGTCGACGGCGGCCGGCACGACCACACGGCGGCGGCGCACGGCCACCTAGCGGGTTCCACGACGCGCCAGGCGCTCTGGCGATCGCTCTATCCGTAGCGGATGGAGAGAATCTCGTAACTGCGCACGCCACCCGGCGCCTGCACGTCCGCGGTATCGCCCTCGGCCTTGCCGATCAATGCACGCGCGATCGGCGAGTTCACCGAGATCTTGCCGTGCTTGATGTCGGCTTCGTCGTCGCCGACGATCTGGTAGGTGACCCGCACGCCACTGTCGGCGTCCGCGAGATCCACCGTCGCGCCGAACACGACGTGGCCGTCGACGTCGAGCGCGGCGGGATCGATGATCTGCGCATTGGCGAGCTTCGCCTCGACTTCCGCGATGCGCCCCTCGATGAAGCCCTGCCGCTCCTTGGCGGCGTCGTAGTCCGCATTCTCCGAAAGGTCGCCGTGCGAGCGCGCATCGGCGATCGCCATGATCACGGCGGGGCGCTCGATCGTCTTCAGCCGGTGCAGCTCCACCTTCAGGCGCTGCGCGCCGGCCACGGTCATTGGAACTTTGCTCATTGTTCGCTCAATTCGAATTCCTGCAGGTCTTGCGCTTTGGATATCACACCTTCACAACAGCCGCTCGTGCAGCGCCTGGATCGAATACGGCGTCAAGCCGCGCATCACCCGCATGCCGATCGCCGCGGCACGGGCACCGGCGAGCGTCGTGAACGTCGGGACCTGGTCGACCAGCGCGGCGCGTCGGATCTGGTAGCTGTCCTGGATCGCCGCGCGCTTTTCCTCGACTGTATTGACGACCAGTGCGATCTCGTCGTTCTTCAGCATGTCGACGATGTGGGGCCGCCCTTCGGCGACCTTGTTCACGGTGGCGACGGTGACGCCTGCCGCAGTGAGCGCCGCCGCCGTGCCGCGGGTGGCGACCAGATCGAAGCCCAACGCAGCGAGCATCTTCGCGATTTCGATCGCGCGCGGCTTGTCGCTGTTCTTGACGCTGACGAATGCCCGGCCCGATTCCGGCAGCTTCACGCCGGCGGCCAACTGGCTCTTCACGAACGCCTCGCCGAAGGATTCGCCCACGCCCATCACTTCGCCGGTCGATTTCATCTCGGGCCCGAGGATCGTGTCCACGCCCGGGAACTTGATGAACGGAAACACCGCTTCCTTCACCGAGTAGTACGGCGGCACGATCTCGCCCGATATCCCTTGCGCGGCAAGCGACTGCCCGACCATGCACCGCGCGGCGATCTTGGCCAGCGGCCTACCGGTCGCCTTCGATACATAAGGCACGGTGCGCGACGCCCGCGGATTGACCTCGAGGACGAACACCGTGCCCTGCCCTGCCTCGTCGAACTGGATTGCGAACTGCACGTTCATGAGGCCGACGACGTTCAGCGCCTTCGCCATCGCAACGGTCTGCTCGCGCAGCTCCCGCTGCAGCGCAAGACTGAGCGAATGCGGCGGCAACGAGCACGCCGAGTCGCCCGAATGCACGCCCGCCTGCTCGATGTGCTCCATGATGCCGCCGATCAGGACCTCGCTGCCGTCGCAGATCGCATCGACGTCGACTTCGATCGCATCGTTCAGGAAGCGGTCGAGCAGCACCGGCGAATCGTTGCTGACCTTCACCGCTTCGTGCATGTAGCGTTCGAGATCGCGCTGCTCGTGGACGATTTCCATCGCGCGGCCGCCCAGCACGTACGACGGGCGCACGACCAGCGGATACCCGATTTCCGCCGCCGCGGCAATGGCCGCTTCCTCGGTGCGCGCCGTCCGGTTCGGCGGCTGTTTCAGGTTCAACCGGTGCAAAAGCTGCTGGAAGCGCTCGCGGTCTTCCGCCATGTCGATCATGTCGGGTGACGTACCGATGATCGGGACGCCATTGGCCTCGAGGTCGCGCGCGAGCTTGAGCGGCGTCTGCCCGCCGTACTGGACGATCACGCCCCATGGCTTTTCGACATGAACGATCTCCAGCACGTCCTCGAGCGTCAGCGGCTCGAAGTACAACCGGTCGGAGGTGTCATAGTCGGTGGAGACGGTCTCCGGGTTGCAGTTGACCATGATGCTCTCGAACCCGTCGTCGTGCAGCGCCATCGCCGCATGCACGCAGCAATAGTCGAATTCGATCCCCTGCCCGATGCGATTCGGGCCGCCGCCCAGCACGATCACTTTCTTGCGATCGGTAGGCTCGGCCTCGCATTCTTCCTCGTACGTCGAATACATGTACGCGGTCTTCGTGGCGAACTCCGCCGCGCACGTGTCGACGCGCTTGTAGACCGGCCGGATGCCCATCGCATGGCGCTGCGCGCGGACCTCCGCCTCGGTCGCCTTGAGCAGATAGGCGAGGCGGCGGTCGGAGAAGCCCTTGCGCTTCAACGCGCGCAGATCCTCCTTGGCGATCGACGAGAGCGCGCGCTGCTCGAGCTTCAACTCGAGGTCGACGATCTCCTTGATCTGCGCCAGGAACCACGGATCGATTTTCGTGTGGCTGTGAATTTCCTCGAGCGACATGCCGATGCCGAACGCATCGGCGACATACCAGAGCCGCTCGGCGCGCGGATACGCGAGCTCGTCGCCGATCGTTTCCGGGTCGACGGTCTTCAGGTTGAAGCCATCGACGCCCGCTTCGAGACCGCGCAGCGCCTTCTGCAGCGATTCCTGGAATGTGCGGCCGATCGCCATCACTTCGCCGACCGATTTCATCTGTGTGGTCAGCCGGTCGTCGGCCTGCTTGAACTTCTCGAACGCGAAGCGCGGCACCTTGGTGACGACGTAGTCGATCGTCGGCTCGAACGACGCCGGCGTCTGACCTCCGGTGATGTCGTTGCGCAATTCGTCCAGCGTGTAGCCGACGGCGAGCTTCGCCGCGACCTTGGCGATCGGAAAGCCGGTGGCCTTCGACGCCAGCGCCGAGCTGCGTGACACGCGCGGATTCATCTCGATCACCACCATGCGGCCGTCGGCCGGATTGATGGCGAACTGCACGTTCGAGCCGCCGGTGTCCACGCCGACTTCGCGCAGCACCGCGATCGACGCGTCGCGCATGATCTGGTATTCCTTGTCGGTCAGCGTCTGCGCCGGGGCCACGGTGATCGAGTCGCCGGTGTGCACGCCCATCGGGTCGAGGTTCTCGATCGAGCACACGATGATGCAGTTGTCCTTCTTGTCGCGGACGACTTCCATCTCGAACTCTTTCCAGCCGAGGAGCGACTCCTCGATCAGCAGCTCGTGCGTGGGCGACAGGTCGAGACCGCGGTTCACCATCTCGACGAACTCGTCCTTGTTGTAGGCGATGCCCCCGCCGGTGCCGCCCAGCGTGAACGACGGCCGCAGCACTGCCGGGAAGCCGATCGTGGCCTGCACGTCGAGCGCCTGCTCCAGGTTGTGCGCGATGCCCGAGCGCGCCGATCCGAGGCCGATGCGCGTCATCGCCGCCTTGAATTTTTCGCGGTCTTCGGCCTTGTCGATCGCCTTCTTCGTCGCGCCGATCAGCTCGACGTCGAACTTGTTGAGAACGCCCTCGCGCGCAAGATCGAGCGCGCAGTTCAACGCCGTCTGCCCGCCCATCGTCGGCAGCAGCGCGTCCGGACGCTCACGCTCGATGATGGTCGCGAGCATCTGCCAGGTGATGGGCTCGATGTAGGTGACATCGGCCATCTCGGGGTCGGTCATGATCGTCGCCGGGTTGCTGTTGACGAGAATGACGCGATAGCCCTCCTCGCGCAGCGCCTTGCACGCCTGCGCGCCCGAATAGTCGAACTCGCACGCCTGCCCGATGATGATCGGGCCGGCGCCGATGATGAGGATGCTCTTGATGTCGGTGCGCTTGGGCATTTTCTTAGGGGCGAGGGGCGGGGGGCGAGGGGCGAGGGAGCGCCGGTGTCATGCGCTGCGTTCAAGCGCTTGTTGCAGCCTGCGCAACATCTTGCTGATTGCTTCGGCCCTTGTCAGGAGGGCGGAAACATCGCGAGACGGCGCAAGCTCTAGGCGCTCTGCGATAATCAGTTGCGTTTCGGTCTCGGCGAGCGAACCGCGGGCGATACTAAGAAAGCGCAAATACTCCTTCCTACTGCTTCGGGCATGCCCTTCGGCGATGTTCGATGCAACCGAGACCGCTGATCGGCGGACTTGACTCGTCAACCCATACAACTCGGATCTGGGAAATTTCGCCGTGAGCTCATAGACGCTCTGTCCCAAATCGATGGCGGCTTGCCACACCGTAAGGTCCCGATAGCTGGCGACGCTCACGCTGGCGCTCCCTCGTCCCTCGCCCCTCGCCCCTCGCCCCCCGATCTTCGTCCCTCGCCCCTTCCCATTAACTTCACGAAGCGATCGAACAGATAGCCAAGGTCGTGCGGCCCCGGGCTTGCCTCGGGGTGTCCCTGGAAGCAGAACACCGGCTTGTCGGTCCACGCGAAGCCTTGCAGCGAGCCATCGAACAGCGAGACATGCGTGACGCGCACATTGGCGGGCAGCGACGCGGGATCGACGGCGAAGCCGTGGTTCTGGCTGGTGATCAGCACCTGGCCGGTGTCGCGATCGAGCACCGGATGATTCGCGCCGTGATGGCCGAATTTCATCTTCAGCGTGCGGCCGCCCGCCGCGAGCCCGAGCAGCTGGTGCCCCAGGCAGATCCCGAAGACGGGCATGCCGCCGGCGATGATTTCGCGAATCGCCGCGATCGCGTAATCGCACGGCTCAGGATCACCGGGGCCATTCGACAGGAATACGCCATCGGGCTTCATCGCGAGCACTTCGCGCGCCGGCATCTGCGCCGGCACCACCGTCATCCGGCAACCGCGCTCGGCCAGCATACGGAGGATGTTGTGCTTGACGCCATAGTCGTACGCCACTACGTGAAAGCAGGGCGCGCCCATCGGACGATAGCCTTCGGCGAGCGACCACGTGCCTGACGTCCACTCGTACGGCGTAGTGCAGGAGACGACCTTCGCGAGATCGAGGCCCGCCATCGACGGAGCCGCCCGCGCCCTGGCAACGGCG
>Ga0268264_10005852_pt1 | contig 10415 bp, 6 predicted proteins | sample KBSSwiS32_FD_190357 | JGI IMG/M metagenome (GOLD analysis project Ga0268264, IMG submission 190357) | Switchgrass rhizosphere microbial communities from Kellogg Biological Station, Michigan, USA - KBS Switchgrass S3-2 (SPAdes) (version 2) | ecosystem: Host-associated > Plants > Roots >... | reverse complement strand
CAAAGCGAGCGGTGCTGCGCTCGGAGGGAAACGCGTCGCGCGTGACATCGAGCGCCGCGTCTGGCGACAGTTGCTCGAGCACGCTCCCGTCATCGGCGAACACCGTCACCCACTCACCCTGCACGAAGAAGCGGTAGACGGGACGCGAGCGCAGCATCGAGACGCGGATGCGTGCCGGTGCGTCGGCCAGCGTCGCCTTTTCGAAGGCTTCGGCAGGTGTCAACCGAATGGACGCGGCATCGACCGGTGCCAGTCGCGCCAGCCGTTCGGCGGCGGCGTATTCGGGCATCCGGGCATAGACCATCACGATGCCCGAGGCGAACCACACGACGAAAATCAGGCAGAAGACGAGCCCGAGATAGCGATGGAAAGTCGTCAGCAGCGAGATGGTGCGCTTCACGGGCTGGAGGATAGCCGAAGTCGGCCCGGTCCGCCTAAAGGCGGATCGGTGGGTCCGGCTTTAGCCGGACCTCACCGAAGCTGCGCTGCAGTAACGAACCGCGGCTCGATATCGACCGGGACGCTGGAGAGCCGATCGAGCACGCGCTGCACCGGCGGCCGCACGACCGCCAGTTGCGCGATCATCTGTTTGGCCGCCGCGTAGTCACCGACCGCCTGCATCGTCATGATGTCGCGTGTCAGATCGACGACGTTCTGCTTGATTCGACCCGCATTGACCGCGAACGTGCCGTCGGCGGCAACCGTGACGCCGCCGTGATCCAGGAAGTAATTGAGCTGCATCGCGACACCGCGGCCGTGTGCCTCGTTCAAGCCGAACCGGATCGAACGGAACATCGACGCGAGGTATGTCGTGTACATCGTCTGCCCGTATTTCTTCTCGAGCTTGCCACGGTCGACGAGAAACTGCAGCGCGAACAGTCCCGACACATCGGCCTTGGCTTCTTCAATCGTGCTGTAGGTTTCCTTCAGCTCCTGGCGGACGGTCGTCGGTCGCTCGCCGGCGGTGATGTTGTGCGGGCCGAGGCCGTGCATCAGCTCGTGCATCAGAATGTGCGTGAAGAACGCGTCGAACTCCACGCTCGGCTGGTCGTTCGGCGCGAGCGCGACCTTCGAGATCGGCACCAGCACTTTTGCGAACTTGGCGTCCTGCGTGTTCTTCAGCATGACGCGCTTCGCGCCTTTTTCGGCGGTGATACGTTCGTCGTTCGGGAGATTGAAGGCAGCGGTCTGTACACCGCGATTGGCGTCACCCGCCGAGAAGACCACGTCGACGACGCGGATTGGCGCGAGCGCTCCGAGCTTCGGATTCCGATACCGCGCATCGATTGGAAGATTGTTTTCAATCTCCTGCAGCTCCGCGCCAAAGCGCGCCAGCTTGCGGCTTTCCTCCTCGTCGCGCACGGTAATGAAGGCTTCGAAGGCAGCCTTGTAGTTGAACCACTCGTCCTCGTACACCTCGTACGGCCCGATGGTCGGTTCGATGCTGGCATCGAGCTCCATCCAGGCGACGTCGCTGTCGTAGTAATCGTTGGTCAGGAATGCCTGCGCGCGCTTCTCGAGAAACGTTTTGAGCGTCGGCTGTGTCGTGAGCGCCGCCGCTTCACGAAGCAGCCGTGCAGCATGCGCGACCTCGCCCTGATATTCGAAGCTGTAGGGAACGGCGATCAGCTTGCCTTCTGCGTTGCGGCGAACGGTCGAATAGAACCCCGTCGCGAACGACTTCTGTGAGCCCGAGAGCGTGGCAAGCCACTCCTCGACTTCCTGCTTGGTTGCATCAGCCGGATAGAAGTTCGCCGCGTCCGGCTTCGGCGGAGCACCGGGGATGAACGCGTCGTTGTGATCGAGACGCGACCACGGCCCTTTGTTCAACAGAAAGTAATGAAGGCGCGCACGGCCAATCTCAGACGTGTCTTGAACCAGGCTGAGGAGCATGGTTTCGTTGCCGGCCCACACCTGCCGCAAAAACAGCGTGTCCATCACCTTGGCGGCTTCCACGAGCTTCGATAGCGCCTGCCTTTCGTTTGCAGGCAGCTTGCTGAGATCGGCGGACAGATCCACTGGTGCGAATCGCGCGGTCATCGTCTTGAGTTGATCGACGTTTGGCGCAGGCTTGTCCTGCGCGGCCAACGCGACGCCGGCGGCGACGAACGAGGTCATAAGGAACTTTCTCATTTGACGCTATTGAATTCCACCGCCCGCAATCTGCAGGCCGGCCGGATCCGCGCCGAGGCGGCGGATGGCGGTCTCCCACATCTGCTCGGGTGGCACGTTGAAGATGAGCGAGGGATCTACTTCCATCGTCAGCCATGCAGATGCGGCAATCTCGCGATCGAGCTGACCCGCCTCCCATCCCGCGTAGCCGACGAGGACTCGCGCGCGCATAGAGGGCGGCATCTGAAGCAGTTGGAGCGTGAGTTCCTTGGAGGCGGAGAGCAGCACACCCGGACAGATCTCCTGCTGCTCGTCGTCCGGCCCCTGCGCTTCCGACATCAGCACCCAGGTCCGCTGGGGATCAACGGGACCGCCAATCCACAGCCGCAGGTCCGGGTCGACGCGGACCGGCGGATCCGTCTTGATCAGCGTCCACGCCGGTTCCTCCATTTGTCGATTCACGACGAGGCCGAACGCACCTTCATCGGTGTAGTCGCAGAGAAGCACTACGGTTCTGGCGAAATTCGGATCGGCCATCTGCGGCATCGAGAGCAGAAGGATCGGAGCGGCACCCGGCATATATTCAATCTTAAGGCAGGCCGACCTGGAGGTCGGCCTCTACGATCGCGGAGTTCACCTTTGCGATCGGACGTCGCAGTCGCCGCTATGGTTCGGACGCAGAGGCGGACCTTCAGGTCCGCCTGCCTGTAACGCCCACTCGAGATGTGCTCTCACCATTGGATCGGCAGTCGATGGCTGATCGTCACGATCGCGGCGCAGCTCGTCCACCGCTTCCTGGTCGCCACTGTTGCCAATGGCGACGGCAAGATTCCGCCTCAACCCGGTGAGCTTGGCCCGGGTCATCGCGCTGCCTTTGAGCAGCGTGCGCAGGTCGGTGTCGGACCGGCGCCAGAGATCGACCAGGCGCGGAACGTCGAGTCCGTCACGCGCCTGCCACGCTGAATCCTTCGACTCCGATGCCGGACGGTTGTACGGACAGACGTCCTGACAGATGTCGCAGCCGTAGACATGATTGTTCAAGGCGGGTCGATATTGCTCGGGAATGGCGGTGCGAAGCTCGATCGTCAGGTAAGAGATGCAGCGGGTCGAATCCAGCACACCAGCGTCGACAAGCGCCCCGGTGGGGCATGCATCGAGGCATCGACGGCACGATCCGCATTGCTCGAGCGCCTGTGTATCCGGCTCGAGATCGAGGGTCGTGATGATTTCCGCAAGAAACAGCCAGGAGCCATGCTCGGCGTTGATGAGACACGTGTTCTTGCCGATCCATCCGAGACCCGCGTACTGAGCATAAACGCGTTCCTGAACGGGGCCCGTGTCCACGTATGCGCGGGCGTCGAAGGCTGTCGGCGATGACGCTCGCATCCACGCGAGGAGCGCGTCGAGACGCCTCTTCAGGACGTCGTGATAGTCGTCGCCGAGAGCATAGCGAGCAATGTTGGCCCGAGTCGGAGTCAGGTGATGACTCGACTCACGCCGCGGAGTTTCATTGTGAGTCGAGTCATCACCTGACTCCGACTCGGTTGGTGGCAAGGTGTTGTAAATCGTCCCGGTGACGATGACACTGCGCGCACCCGCGACGACATTCCGCACATCGGCGCGGCGCTCCGCGGAACGCGCCATGTACGCCATGTCGCCCGCGTAGCCATGCGCGAGCCATTCCTCGAGATATGCGAGCTCGGGAAAGTTGTCGGCTGGAGCGATGCCGCACAGATCAAAGCCAAGCTCTCCTGCTTTGGCTTTGATCCGTGCAGCGGTGAGCATCAGGAGCGCGACACCAGTTGCCTGACGACGTACGGCAGGATCCCACCGTGACGAAAGGCCACGAGCTCTTCGGGGGTGTCCACACGCGCCGTCACCCTGAACTCGCGCACCGTCCCATCGGAGGCTTTCGCCCGCACGCCAACCTCGCCGCGAGGCTTGAGCGCACTGCCCGCCCCAACGAGCGAGTACTCCTCCGTGCCCGTCAGCTTCAGCGTTGCGGCATTTTCGCCGGCCTTGAACTGCAGCGGCAGCACGCCCATGTTCACGAGATTACTGCGGTGAATCCGCTCGAATGATTCCGCGATGACGACCTTCACGCCAAGCAGGTACGTCCCCTTCGCCGCCCAGTCGCGCGACGAACCGGACCCGTATTCTTTCCCTGCGATCACCATCAGCGGCACGCCGTCGGCCCGATACCGCACGGACGCGTCGTAGATCGAGAGGATGTCGCCGCCTGGTTGATACGCGGTCCACCCGCCCTCGGTACCCGGTGCGAGCTGGTTCCGCAGACGTGTGTTCGCAAAGGTGCCGCGCATCATCACTTCATGATTGCCGCGACGCGCCCCGTACGAGTTGAAGTCCGCCGGTTTGACACCGCGCTCGATCAGATACTTCCCGGCCGGACTATCAGGCTTGATCGATCCCGCTGGCGAGATATGGTCGGTGGTGATGCTGTCGCCAAGCAGCGCCAGCACGCGTACGCCGGATAGATCGGCCGGTGGCGCCGGCGTCATCGTCATGCCCTCGAGAAAGGTCGGTTTGCGGATGTACGTCGACGATTCGTCCCACGCGTACCGATTGCCTTCCGGAACGGGCAGCTTCCGCCAGCGTTCATCTCCCGTGAACACATCGCTGTAGCTGCGCTTGAACATCTCCGCGCTGACCGAGCGCTGCATCGTCTCCTGGATTTCCAGCTCGGTCGGCCAGATGTCCTTGAGGAACACAGGTTTTCCAAACTGATCCTCGCCAAGTGGCTCGGTCGTGAGGTCTTTCGTAATCCAGCCGGCGATCGCATAGGCGACCACAAGCGGCGGCGACGCGAGGTAGTTCGCGCGAACGTCCTGCTGGATGCGACCTTCAAAGTTGCGATTGCCGCTCAAGACAGAACAGACGACCAGGTTCCTTTCGCGGATCACCGCCGCGACTTCGTCCGGCAGCGGACCACTATTGCCAATGCAGGTCGTACATCCATAACCGACCAGATCGAAGCCGAGCTGATTGAGATACGTCGTTAAACCGGCAGACTGCAGGTACTCGGTGACGACCTTCGAGCCTGGGGCGAGGCTGCTCTTGACCCACGGCTTGCGCGTGAGCCCGCGCTCCACGGCTTTTTTTGCCACGAGGCCGGCGCCGATCATGACGCTCGGGTTCGATGTATTGGTACAGCTGGTGATTGCGGCAATGACGACAGCGCCATGGTCGATTTCATCGAGCGCCGGGTCGGCGACCGCGACGCCGGATTGCGCGACCGCTCCGGTTGCCGTCGCAACGCCCTGTCGTGCGCCTCCCGCGTCGGCGGCCTTGGCCGACTTCGGTGCAACCTGCATCGTCGGCAGCGCGACCTGAAATGCACCCTTCGCATTCATCAACGACACGCGATCCTGCGGCCGTTTCGGTCCCGCCAGGCTCGGTTCAACAGTCCCGAGCTGCAATTCGACGGTGTCGGAGTAGATGGCATCCGGCGCGCCTTCGACGCGGAACAGGCCCTGTGCGCGGGCATAGGCATCCACCAACTGCACGTGCTGTTCGTCGCGGCCGGTGAGGCGCAAGTAGTCGAGCGTCATGTCGTCGATCGGGAAGATGGCGACCGTCGCGCCGTACTCCGGACACATGTTGCCGAGCGTCGCGCGGTCCGCGATGGTGAGGTGCTTGAGCCCTTCACCGAAGAACTCTACGAACTTGCCCACGACGCCCTGCTTGCGCAGCAGCTCTGTGATGGTGAGCACCAGATCGGTCGCCGTCGCGCCTTTCGGCAGCGCGCCCGTGAGCCGAACCCCCAGAACCTGGGGAATCAACATCGAGCTCGGCTGGCCCAGCATCGCCGCCTCCGCCTCGATGCCGCCAACGCCCCATCCGACGACGCCGAGGCCGTTGACCATGGTCGTGTGTGAATCGGTCCCGAACACGGTGTCGGGATACGCGACTGTGGTCCCGTTCATCTTCTCCGAAAAGATCACGCGCGCCAGATGCTCGATGTTGACCTGATGAACGATCCCGGTGTCCGGCGGAACGACGTCAAAGTTGCGGAATGCCCGCTGCCCCCAGCGCAGAAACGCATAGCGTTCGCGGTTGCGGGAGAACTCGAGCTCCGCGTTGAGAGAGAACGCGTCCGACCGTCCGAAATAGTCGACCTGGACCGAGTGGTCGATAACGAGTTCGACAGGCTGCAATGGATTGATTCGATCCGGGTTGCCACGAAGATCGACCATCGCGTCGCGCATCGCTGCGAGATCCACGACGCACGGCACACCCGTGAAATCCTGCAGCAGCACGCGCGTAGGCATGAACGAGATTTCCTTCTCGACGTTGCCTGTCGCATCCCAGCGGGCAACCGCTTCGATGTCGGCGGACTTGACGAATGCGTTGTCCTCGCGGCGCAGAAGATTCTCGAGAAGAATCTTCATCGAGTACGGCAGCCGCGAGACGCCGCTGAAACCCGCCGTCTCGAGCGCGGGAAGGCTGTATATCTGGACCGTTTCTCCGCCTGCGCGGATCTGCTGCGACGTGTTGAAACTGTTTCGTGTGCTCATACCAATCCAGAATCATACTTCGCTGATCAGTTCGAAGGTATCAGGTGTTAGCCGTGTCCAGCCTTCGCGGCATCTCCTTTGCGATATTTACATTGGAGGTCTCCGTCATGGACCAGAACAAAAACACCCAGGGTCAGCAGCGCCAGGGTCAGCAGGATCAGAACCAGCAGGGCTCGCGCACTGACGAGGACAGGAACACGGAGTCGCAGCCGACACGGGACCAGGCCGAGGGTTCACGCGACACATCGCGAACGAACATGGGCAGTCAGGAGCGCGGCACCGAAAGCCACAGCGAAAAGAACCGCAGCGGCATCTCCAATCGCGGCATGAGTGTCGACGAGGAACAGCTCGATTTACCGAGTCGCGGCTCGAGCGACGACGATTTTCAGTCGGAGCGTTGACGCGGATATGAAACTCTGACTCACAGCTCGCGGTTGCGCCGCTTGGACCGTGCAACCGTGAGCACAGCCTCTGCGGCACGGCCACTTGCACCCGCACCGCCGAGCCGCTCCCGCACACGACGCAATTCCTCCTGAGTCCTTCTGCGCAATGGCTCATCGGTCAGCAGTCGAACGCATTCGTCCGCGACCCGCTCTGACGTGAACTCGTTCTGGATCAATTCCGGAACGATGCGCCTCCCCGCGACAAGGTTTGCCATGGCGTAGGTATCGACATGCACGAACGGCTTTCCGAGCCGGTAGGTGAGCGGTGACAGCTTGTAGACGACCACCATCGGGCGGTTATGCAGCGCCGCCTGCACGGTTGCCGTTCCTGACGCAGTGATGACGACGTCCGATGCCGCGAGCACGTCATCGGTGCGCTCGCGCACGATGGGGACGGTCCGGCTAAAGCCGGACCCCACCGATGATCCAGTACGGCCGGACCCCACCGATGATCCAGGTCGGATGCTGGAGGCCAACGGCGCAAAGAGGGCGTCCGGCAGATTGGGAGCCGCGGCCACGACGAACTGCACTCCCGGCACTTTCGACGCAATCAGCGGGAGTGAAGCCGCAATGCCGGGCACGATCCGATGCAGCTCGTTCGGACGGCTGCCGGGCAGCAATGCCACGGTGGGCGCCGCCGGCTCCAGGCCGTGCTCCCGCAGCAGTTCCGCGCGCGGCGCGCGCACCCGAACGAGATCGACGAGCGGATGGCCGACGAATTCGACCGGAACACCTTCGCGGCGATACAACTCCTCCTCGAACGGAAAAATCACCAGCACCCGATCGACATACCGCTTCATCGTCTGCATGCGGCCCGGACGCCACGCCCAGAGCTGCGGGCTGATGTAGTAAACGACCGGGATGCCAAGGCGGTGAAGGGCCGCCATCAGCCTGAAATTGAAGTCGGGGAAATCAATCGCGACGAAGACGTCCGGTCGCTGGTCGCGAGCGGCCGCAGCGAGAACCCGCAGCATCGCGAACGATCGCGGCAGGACGCGCAGCGCCTCGGTCAGACCCGTGACGGAGAATCCCTGGAAGTCGCCAATCAGCCGTCCTCCCGCGGCCGCCAGCCGCGGTCCCCCGAAACCGAAGATGTCCGCCTCCGGTTCTCGACGGCGGATCTCTGCCGCAAGCGCGCCGGCGTACAGATCCCCGGACGGCTCGCCACACGAGATCATCACGCGAACGGCTGGCATGGATGGAATTGTCGATGCCTCATGCGGCGCGGACCTTCAGGTCCGCGGTCTAGAGCGGCTGTTGGAACAGCATCGGGTCGACGGCCGTGTTGAAGGTGACGCTCTTGATCGTGCGATCGAGAATCTTCTGACCGTCACGAAGGACCGACGCCTTGAATGGCACGTCGATGCCGTTCACCTTCCGGTAATCCGAGAACTGTTCTTCTGCGTTGGTAGGCCTGCCATCGGGCCCTGGCGTCGTATACGTCTGACGGACGATGCGATAGTCGCGATCGATGTAGAGGCGCAGCGGGTCGAGTCCTTGACCGCTCACCTCGAGCACTTTCAGGACGACCCCGCCGCTACCCTCTTCGGCCTGCTGCCGCACGGTGAGCCTGCCTTCCGCCGCGGCGATCAACAAAGGAAAGGTATCGCGACGCACCGTTGCCGCGAAATCGTTGCGCATCGCGGGTGGCGCGGCCGCGACGCCACCTGGATCCTTCACCCACGCGGTTCCGCTGTTGTACGCCTGAATGGTCTGTTGACCGGCAAACGTCGCATCGACGCGGAACTTGTCGGGATACACGACGTAGGTTTTCGTCGGGATGATGGTCGGACCACGCAGGGTGCTCACCGTCATATCGGCATCGACCACAACGGTCCGAACCGCCTTCAACGCCTGCAGACCGCCTTTGGCGGCGACGATCCGTTGAATCAGGTCGTTCGGGCCGTTGGGAACGTTCTGGGCGTTCGGAACGTTCTGGAAGGCGGAGGACGGTGCGTAGGCGGCTGACCGCACGTCAGTACTCGGCGTGATGCCTCCACGCCGCAGGGTCGGTGCCGCGCGGCGCTCCCGTTTGAAATTGGGCGCCATCAAATCCAGTTGATCGACCGGAATCACGTCGTAGGCTCCGAACCCGAGCTCGATCAATTGCGATGCAAATGCCCGCGCGTTGCCGACGAGGACAATCGACAAGCGATCCGGCCGCACGTACTGCCGGGCCACACGCTGGATGTCTTCCGGCGTCACCGCGAGCACGCGCTCGCGGAATGTGCCGATTTCGGAGACGGGCAGGTCGTAGAACAGCACGTTCAGCACCTGCGTCGCGATTTGGTCCGGCGTCTCGATCGTCAACGGGAAGCTGCCCGCGAGGTAGGCTTGCGCGTCGGCGAGTTCGCGCTGCCCCACCCGTTCCCGGACGAGCCGCGAGAATTCGTCCACCATTAACCGCAGCGCCTGGCCGGTCATGTCCGTTCGCGTGTCGGTTTCCGCGACGAGGTCTCCGGAGTCTTTTCGCGACTCGGCATTCGCTTCCGCGCCGTAGGTGAGACCGTACTGCGACCGCAGGACCTGATGCAGACGGTTCGCTCCCTCGCCGCCGAGGATCTTCACCGCGAGGTCCCATGTCATGTAGTCGGGATGTTTTCGCGGAATCGCGAGCTGCCCGACACGGATGCTTGTCTGTACGGCGTCGGGTTTGTCGACAATCACGATCTTCCGAGTGGCGTCGGGCGGATCGACTCGTGTGGCCGGTGGCAGCGTTCCACGCGGCCAGCTGCCAAACACGCGCTCGGCCGCCGCGAACGCCTCATCGCTCGTGACGTCGCCGACGATGCCGAGGATCATGTTATTGGGGATGAAATACTGGCGATGGAACGCCTGCAGGTCCTCACGCGTCAGCGAGCTGAGCGAGTCCTCGGTGCCTGTGCCAGGCAGACCATACGGATGGAAGCCGTACACAAGTCGATCGAAGACGACATCCGCGATATAGCCCGGGTCGTCGGCATTGACGCGAATCGACGAAAGAATCTGGTCCTTCTGCCGTGCAATTTCCTCCGGTGCGAAGGCGGGATTCCGCGCGATATCCGCAATGAGGTCCATGCCCGTCTGGAACGAGTCCTTCATCACGATCGCGTTGACGAACGAGAGATCCGTCGCGGCACCGGTCCCGACATCGCCGCCGATGAAGTCGATCTGATCTGCAATCTGCTGCGCGCTGCGCGTGGTCGTCCCCTGATCCAGCAGTGACGACATGAGGTTGGCGACGCCGCCTTTTCCCTGAGGATCCTGCGCGGAACCGGCACCGACCAGCAGACGGATGCTCACGGCCGGCTGTTCGTGGTGCAGCACCGCCACGACACGCATCCCG